>Ga0208193_1001184_pt1 | contig 11796 bp, 8 predicted proteins | sample June2015DPH_17_2_FD_184716 | JGI IMG/M metagenome (GOLD analysis project Ga0208193, IMG submission 184716) | Peatland microbial communities from SPRUCE experiment site at the Marcell Experimental Forest, Minnesota, USA - June2015DPH_17_10... | ecosystem: Environmental > Terrestrial > Soil >...
CATCAAGACGCCCAAACCGGGCGACGGTCTTGTCGACGGCATTGCGGATATCCTCTTCCTTGCGAACATCAGTGTTGATGAACTCAGCCTCCGAACCCAAGGATCGGAGTTCCTTCACGAGCGCCTTGCCGGCCTCATCACGACGGCCCGCGATGACCACTTTTGCCCCCTTCTTGGCGAAGGCGACAGCGGCGGCGCGCCCGATGCCGGTGAGTCCACCGGTAATCAAAACAACTTGACTGCTCATTTCTACAATCTCCTACATTGAGCCGCCGAAAATCGGACGGTGTTTGACTATGTACGTCCGTCCTGATAGTGTCAAATAAAATGTGTACGTGCGTATTGGAGGCGATTGTGTCAAAGCTATTCACACCTATTTCGATTGGAAGCCTAAAACTGACACACCGTGTTGTCATGGCGCCGCTTACCCGTTCACGCGCAGACCTTCCGGACGATGTGCCGAACGATCTTATGGTCGAGTACTACGCTCAACGTGCCTCCAACGGCGGCCTGATCGTTGGAGAGGCGACCACGATTTCCGCAAGCGCCCGCGGTTGGCTCGGAGCGCCAGGGCTCTATTCCGACAAGCAAGTCGATGGCTGGAAGAAAATAACGGCTGCGGTTCACGCAAAGAAGGGCTTCATGTTTGCGCAGCTATGGCATACCGGGCGAGCATCGCACGTATCGGTCACGGGCGGACCCGAGCCGGTTTCCGCATCGGTCAACACGGATTACTGGAATGACCCCGACAAGTTGACTTCAACCCCAGGGGGCTGGGTTCGGCCCTCTCCGCATCGCGCACTTGAGATTTCTGAGATCGCGGGGATTGTGGACGACTATCGCAACGCGGCCATTCGGGCGAAGCAAGCCGGATTCGACGGTGTGGAACTCCATGCGGCCAACGGTTACTTGATAGATCAATTCCTTCAGAACGGTTGCAACAAACGTACCGACGGTTATGGCGGAAGCATTGAAAATCGTGCCAGATTGCTTCTCGAAGTGGTCGGTGCCTTGACTTCCGTGTGGGGTGCGGATCGCGTAGGCGTACGCATCGGACCCGATGGTAGGTGGAATGGGATGTCCGACAGTGACCCGAAGTCTCTGTTTACGTATGTTGCCAAGCACCTAAACCGCTTCGGGCTAGCCTACCTTCACATCATTGAGCCTCGAGTGAAGGGGAACGTGGTCGTTGCGGAGGGCCAAGGGCCTATCGCAGCGGAATACTTGCGCACGATTTTCACGGGAAAGATCGTCGCAGCAGGAGGCTTCGAGCCGGACACTGCCGAGGCGGTAGTGACGAACGGCGACGCGGACTTAGTGGCATTCGGGCGCTACTTTGTGTCGAACCCTGATCTGCCGATTCGCATAAAGCAGCGATTGCCGTTAAGCGATTACGATCGCAACACCTTTTATACGTTCGATGCCCGTGGGTATATCGACTACCCGGCGTACACAGCAGGCGCGCTCGCCTTTCGTTCCGCTTAGAACCCACGAGCCAAGTCGCGCGTCTCGATCGAATTGCGAGGGCATGCAGTTCCTGCTTCGTCGTGCTCTTAAGTATCAGGAGCGAGGGAACTCGCCACCAAACATGGGCATGCCGCTTTGCGATTCCTCCCGGGTGGCTTCGTCCTGCAAGACATCCCAGTGTTCCACGAGCGCACCATCGGCAATGCGAAGGATGTCGGCCGCGATCCAGCATCGCGGGCGTCCGTTTCCCGAAAAGCGACCGTGTACGATGACGAAATCCTTGTCTGCGAGAATTACGCCGGGCTCATATCTCAATGTCGCCGGCGCGCTCCTGATCAAGCCGAACAATCCCTCACGCCCCGGTGGGATGTGAGCGCTGTGCTGCAAGTAATTTGCCGACCAGAACTGCTCAGCGGCCTTGTAGTCCCGTTTGTTGAAAAGTGTGTCGAACGCTTTCAACACCAAAGCTTTGTTCTGCTCTTCGATTGTTTGGGTCATGTCGGTTGGCGGTTTTAGGCGCCGCGTCTGCCTGTCTCTTGGCCGTGCTCCTTTCTCAGGTCACGGTTCTCGATTGCCCCTCCGCACTCGCCGACCGGATAGAGCCGCGGGCGATCGCGCGATGATCCCGTTACTCGCGGCTGAACGGCAGCTCGATTCGCGATCAGGAGCACGCCGATTGGGTCCAACGAATTGGAAGCGTCACTATTGCTCCGTGATTCCGCCTCCTCTTTGATGCGATCGACAAACCAGCGCCCCGCCGGGCCCAGGGGGCTGTCGGTCAGATATACAGCTGACATGACTATGGCATGTCCCTCGGGGGGGGGGTCGTCCTCAACCCCGATCTCAACAAGCTCGCCAGTTGCCAGATCTGCCTCCACCATGTGTAGCGGCATGACTTCGTGCTCGCATCTTACTACGTCCGTACATAGTGTTGTCAAGCGGCTCCAATAGTCTCGATGGGCGGTGCCACATACACTTCGACGCTGAGCTGGCTTGACATGCACTATGTACGGACGTAGTATCTCGCGGTGAGCAGAATCTCTAATAAAGACAGGATATTGGCTAACGGCTTGAAGGTTGTGCTCGAGCGCGGCTATGTCGGCGCCAGTGTGCGTGACATCGTTGAGGCGGCTGGCGTGCCGCAGGGGTCTTTCACAAATCATTTTGCCTCCAAAGAGGCGTTTTCGCTGGAGATTCTGGATCTCTACTTCGCAAATAACCGGGTCGTGATTGCGAACACATTACGCAATGACGCTCTTCCCCCCCTGAAGCGGTTACGAGCTTATATTGATGCGAGTATCACCGCCATTAGAAATCACGGCACCAAAAATGGCTGTTTGATCGGCAACTTCGCTGCAGAAGCATCCGATCACAGTGAGATCATTCGCAAGCGGGTGTCTGGAATCTATGCCGAAGTGCGGGAGGCGATGACTGATTGCTTAAAGGCTGCCGTGAAGGACGGCGAGCTCCCCAAAAGTCTTAAAGCTAACGAAGTCGCGACTTTCATTGCCACAGGACTACAAGGTGCCTGGCTGGTTTCCAAGGTTGAGCGCGATCTGGCCTTTGCAGAAAACTTCAAGAAAACGTTGTTCTCAACGGTCTTGGCCTGAAGCATCCAAGCTTTCAGTGATTTGGCGGTACAGTCCCATTAGCGCAGGTGCATGATGCGAAGCCCGTCAAAACGACGTGTGAGCAAACGCGAGCGGGCCCCGGTCGATTTTCTCAGAGAACTTCAAGATGGGCGATCAGACGCCTTTCTCCAAATATTTTCAGGAGTTGATACAGATGAACAGCAAGCCAATCAAGATTCCGGGACCCGATCATCCGATCACCATCACGCCGACGAGAGGGCGTGTCACGGTCGTCGTGAACGGTAAACGCATCGCCGATACCCGCGAGGCCTTAACCTTGAAGGAAGCGGCCTATCCGGCGGTGCAATACATCCCTCGCAAGGACGTCGACCAAACGCAACTGCAACGGACATCGCATCAGACGTATTGTCCCTACAAGGGCGAATGCACCTATTACAGCATTACCTCTGGTGGGGAACGCTCGGTCAATGCGGTCTGGACCTACGAGGCTCCTTATGCCTCCGTGTCCTCAATCCAGGAGTACCTCGCGTTTTACCCGGACCGGGTCGACGCCATCGAAGTCGGCGTGGGGGATTAACGCCGCATCCAGTCGTGAATCGCGGGCGATTGAAGCTGCGGCGTCTTTTCAAGCAACTACGGTTGTAGACAGATCGACACCCAGCAACTTGGCAAATTCACTTGCAGCAAGGGGCCTTTGAAAGTAGTAGCCTTGTCCTTCCGCGCAGTTTTGGCCTTGAAGGGCTATAAATTGCGCCCGTGTCTCGACACCCTCCGCTATGACCTGAAGATGGAAACTGCGCCCCAGATTAATGACTGCACTCACGATTTTGGCGTCGTCGGCATCCGTGCACAGTCCATGCACAAAAGATCTGTCGATTTTCAGCGCGTCAATCGGAAATCGCCTCAAATAGCTCAAGCTAGAATATCCCGTGCCGAAGTCATCCAGCGTGAGCTGAATTCCCATATCCTTGAGCTCGTGCAGCACTTCAATCGTGGATTGAGGATCTTGCATGAGGGCGGTCTCGGTTAACTCGAACTCGAGATATGAGGCTTCCAACCCTGTCTCCTTTAAAATGGTGCGGACATGTTCAACGAATTGTTTCGAGCGGAGCTCCACTGCTGAAATGTTGATGGCAATCGGAATAGGTGCGAGCTTGGCATCGAGCCAGAGCCGTCTTTGCAAGCATGCCTCGCGCAGCACCCACCGACCAATTGGCACTATGTAGCCGGACTGTTCGGCTATCGGAATGAAGTCTTTGGGCAGAGCCACTTCTCGCCCCGGTGGGTGCCATCTAATGAGCGCTTCCGCGCCGGTCAGTGTCTCAGTCACCAAGTCGATTTTTCCCTGGTAATGTAACTCGAATTCACGCTGGTCCAAGGCGTGGCGAAGACCGCTTTCGAGGGATTGCCGCTCGAGAGCATGCTCATTCATGTTCCGCTTGAAGAACTGGTAGTTATTGCGTCCGCTATTCTTCGCATTCAACATGGCAATGTCGGCGCTCTTCACGAGCGTCTCTGCATCGGTGCCGTCATCCGGATAGATGCCGATTCCGGCGCTCGCAGTGATTTCCAGATTGTGTTGCTCCAATCGGTGAGGCATTCCGACGATGGTGAGGAGTGTTTGCGCGCTGATTGCAGCTTCTTCGGCGTCCGCTACTGAAGACAGCAAGATCACGAATTCATCTCCGCCCTGCCGGCTGACGGTGTCCGAGCTGCGTACACCGGCAACCAACCGAGCTGCGACCGACAGAAGGAGTTTGTCCCCGACCATGTGACCGAGCGAGTCGTTGACGTGTTTGAACCGATCGATGTCAATACATAGGACCGCCAGCTTTTGCTGGGTAGCCTCCGCTGCGGAGATTGAATGCGATAGGCGGTCATTGAGGAGAATGCGGTTTGGCAGATCGGTCAGGTAGTCGTGCAGCGCCAAGTGCGACATTTTCTTGGATACCGCTTGCGCCTGCGTCACATCGTGAAAAACCATCACGGCGCCGGTCACGCTGCCTCTTCGATCATGGATAGGCGCGGCGGAATCTTCGATGGCGAACTCTGTTCCATCAAGCCGGATCAATTTGCAACCCGGGGGTAACTTGGTAGGATGGTTTTCCTGAATGACCAGCATCATCGGATTTGCCACTCGGTTGCCGGTTGATATGTCAAGAATTTGAAACACCTCTTCAAACGGTCGGCCGACTCCGGCGTCTGCCGACCAACCGGTCATGTCCCGGGCGATGGGATTGAGAAAAGTCACGTTACCGGCAATATCAGTGCTCACCACCGCGTCACCGATTGAATTTAAGGTCACCTGTGCGCGTTCCTTTTCTCTGAACAAGGCTTCGACGTTTGAGGTACGCTCGATCATGTTTCGCACGGCTTTCGGCAACAGGTAGCCATCGAGATCGTCGTCAAGAAGGTAGTCTTGCGCGCCTCGCTGCACGGCGAGCCTGGCCGAACCCTCACATGCCGAGGTGCTAAGCACAAGAATGGGAACCTCTGGTGAGGCCAGGAATAACCTGTCGAAGGTTTGGATTCCATCGCAATCAGGCAGAAACAGATTTACCAAAACTGCTGCGATGCGTTTGGCGCCGCTTTTGCGCAATCGGCGTACGCCGTCGGCGCACCTCTCGACCCATTCAACGATGAATAGCCCGTCAACGGCGTTGAGAAGTGAATTTCTCACTCTGTTCGCCTTGGCGGCGTCGTCGTGGATAAGCAATACAATTTGCGGCATACCACCATCCTTGGGCACACTGCTAGTAAGGGCGTTTATTGGGATGCCGTCTGTCTGCCAGCACACATACCACCGTCGCGGCGTTCATAGGCAATGACGACTTCGACTCGAATTTCAGTACTCACGCCGCAGGGGCACCTTATGCTCGCTGCGACGGACGAAGCGCGTACGTTGCCTGGCAATCTGCAAGAGCGTCTCGAGGCTGCATTCGAGCGCGGCGCAGGACACGGACTCTTGGAGCTTGGGATTCGCGAGGTCGGCACGGCTCTGCCCGCAGATTTCGCATATTGGCGAGATTTTGCCGGCCGCTACGTCACCACGCTATGCACGTCCGCGCAACCCACCGGGGCCGCGGGCCCCGCTGCGATGAGCATCATGGAAGCGCCGCCGGCGGAAATGCTGGCGGAACTGGCGAACGCCGCACCACCGATGCCGGGCGGAGAATATCTGAACGCCGACGTGCTCGCCGCGCTGTGGGAAAAAATCGATGCGGCCTGTCGCGCGGAACTCGCCGATGCCAAGCAAACGCTGCAGGAGTTCCTGAAAGCGCGAAATCCCGCCTGGCACCTCGTCGGCCGCGTGCATTTCAATCTGGCCGAGAACCGCTCTGATGTAGAAGCGCCTTTCGCATTCATTTCGACCTATACGACGCGTCTCTCGGCTCAATCTCGCGCGCAGCACCTGCCCCTCGCCGAGGCGCTGCGCGAGTACGCCGGCGCGAAGCACAAAGCGCGCCTGCTCTCGCTTCTGAAACCGGTGCAGGAAGCTGCGACACAGTGCGCATGGCTCAAGACCATGGTGGATTCCGGGGAGCTCTACCATCCTCTCAGATGGTCCGCAGCCGAAGCATTTCAATTCTTGACCGATGTACCCAACCTCGAGGCCGCCGGGATTGTGGTGCGCGCGCCAAGTGCGTGGGGCTCGGGCCGACCGCTTCGCGCCAAGGTTCGGGCGACCATCGGCGGACGAGTACCGTTGGTTCTCGGCAAGGATGCGCTGCTCGATTTTCAGGTGGAGGTGACGCTCGGAGAGGAGCGACTCACGGCGGCCGAAATTCGCGCCCTTCTCAAGGGGTCCGACGGACTGCAATTCTTGCGCGGACGCTGGGTTGAGGTGGATAGGGACAAACTCAAGCAACTCCTCGACAAATTTCGCCAGATTGAAAAGGCAGCGGCCGACGGCGGACTGCCGTTCGCCGATGCCATGCGGCTGGTGGCCGGCGTCGCGGTAGCGGAGGAGTTGGCCGATCCCTCGGGTCCTGACTGGTCGACGGTGAGCGCCGGGCCGTGGCTCGCAGAGACTCTCAAGGGCCTGCGCAGCCCCGAGGGACTCGCCCACATCGAGCCGGGTCCGGCGCTTAAGGCGACGCTACGGCCCTATCAGCAGGCCGGTGTCCGTTGGCTCTATCTGCTGCACCGCCTCGGGCTTGGCGCCTGTCTCGCGGACGATATGGGAATGGGCAAAACCATCCAGGTATTGTCGCTGCTGTTGATTCTCAAGCACGAATCGACGGCGCAACGCACGGCGACGCCGACGCGAGCCTCGGCCCTGCTGGTGGCGCCTGCCTCGCTGCTGGCGAATTGGGCCGCCGAGATCGAACGGTTCGCGCCGACGCTGAGATTCCTCATCGCGCATCCCTCGGCATCGAGTGCAGAGGATCTGAAGGCGATGACCTCGGAGTCGCTCGCGGCGGTTGACCTCGTGATCACGAGCTACGGCGCCTTGCTGCGCTACAACTGGCTTTCGAGCACCGAGTGGCGGGTGGTGGTCATCGACGAGGCGCAGGCCATCAAGAATCCGGGCGCCAAGCAAACGCGCGCCGTCAAGCAACTCATCGCTCACACTCGGATCGCGCTCACCGGCACACCGGTTGAGAATCGTCTCGGCGATCTTTGGTCGATTTTCGACTTCACTCATCCCGGTCTGTTGGGCTCTGGTCAGGCGTTTGGGCGCTACGTCCGTCGGCTCGCTGAAGCGAAAACCTACAGTCCGCTGCGCGAACTCGTGCGCCCTTATATCTTGCGGCGCCTCAAGACCGACAAGTCGGTGATTGCCGATCTGCCCGACAAGACGGAGATGAAAGCGTTCTGTTACTTGAGCGCCTCGCAGGCGGCGCTGTACCAAAAGGCGGTCGAGGAACTCGCGCAGGCGCTCGATCGATTGGAGGGCATGGAACGCAAGGGAGTCGTACTGTCGTTCTTGATGCGCTTCAAGCAGATCTGCAATCATCCGTCGCAGTGGCTCGGCGACGGTGCGTGGGCCGAAACCGAGAGCGGGAAATTCGCTCGCCTGCGCGAGCTCGCGGAGGTAATCGCCGCCAAGCAGGAGAAGATGTTGGTGTTCACGCAGTTCCGCGAGGCGACCCAACCGATTGCCGCATTCCTCGGCCACGTATTCGGACGGGAAGGCTTGATTCTGCATGGCGGCACACCGGTATCGAAGCGCAAGGAACTGGTCCGGCGCTTCCAGGACGACGAGCTGACTCCATTCTTCGTTCTATCCCTGAAGGCGGGCGGCGCGGGCCTGAATCTTACCGCCGCCTCGCATGTGGTGCATTTCGATCGTTGGTGGAATCCAGCCGTCGAGAATCAGGCAACCGATCGGGCGTTCCGGATTGGGCAGTCCCGCAATGTTCTCGTGCATAAGTTCGTCTGTCGCGGCACGGTCGAGGATAAGATCGATCAGCTGATCGAGTCGAAGCAGACGCTCGTCAAGGACGTACTCGAAGGCGGTGCGGAGCTGCAGCTGACCGAGTTCAGCGACGAGGAGTTGCTGAATCTCGTGGCCCTTGATATTCATTCGGCCCAAGCGAATGCCTGACGTGAATCGATCATCGGAGGAAGGCTGATGTATTTTCGATGGAAACCATATGTTCCCGTTGCGGCGCGCCGCCAGGCGGCGGAACGAACGGTTGCGAAAATGGTAAGGAAGGGCCACGCACTTTCGCCGGTCACCGCAAGCCGAGGCGCGATTGCGAAGTCGTTCTGGGGCAAGGCGTGGTGCCGGAATCTGGAGCGCTATAGCGACTACTCGAATCGTCTGCCGCGGGGACGCACCTATTTGCGCAACGGCTCCGTGATCGATCTCAAGATCGGTCCGGGCGAAGCGACCGCTCAGGTGATGGGATCCGGGTTGTACCGAATCACAGTGAGTATTCGGGAAGTGACCGCCGCACACTGGCAGGCGATTGCACGAGACTGCGCCCGCTCCATCGACACATTGGTTGAGCTGCTCCAAGGGCAACTGTCGACTTCGGTCATGGAGCGCATCACCCGCCCGGGAATCGGCCTCTTCCCGTCACCGACGGAGATTTCCTTCAGCTGCAGCTGTCCGGATTCGGCCGCGATGTGTAAGCATGTCGCTGCGACACTGTACGGAATCGGCGCCCGGCTCGACTCGGCGCCGGAACTTCTGTTCGGCTTGCGTAAGGTCGACGCCAAGGAGTTGATCGCACGCGCAGGGGAAGGCGGGACACCGGTTCAGAAACTGCCAGGCGCCGGCCGAATTCTGGATTCGTCAAAACTGGCCGACGTCTTCGGCATCGATTTCGGCGCTGCAGATCCAAAGCCATCTCATAAACCAATCGGCAAGAAAAAGAAGTCGGTGGCTCCTCGCAAGGCCAAGTCCGCAAACCGTGTTGGCAAGCGGTCGGCGCGAGGGAAATCGGGAAAGACTCGATGATGTCGCACATCTGAGGTTGGAGCGGGGTCGACGTTAGATATTACAATCCCGCATAAGATCTGCCATTCGCACACCGAGACCCTTGGCAACCCTATGGAGGGTGCCGAGAGTCAAGTTTCTTTCGCCGCGCTCAATTGCGCTGTAATACGCGCGGTGCATTCCGATTAGATCAGCAAATGCCTCTTGGCTGACTTTTAGAGCCGTTCGACGCTTGCGAATCGCGGCGCCGACGCCCGTTAGAAGCTTTTCTTCCCTCATTCAACGCAAGGTATTCATCTGCTACTTCCATCGCTACCACTTTAGAGATAGACTATATATAAGTAGCAAGACCTGGGAGCCAGATGAACATCACGGGTTTTCCTTAAGCATGATCAAGATGCATTCATTGTTGTGTGCATGATCGACCAAGAGCTGCAAGCAGAAATTCGTCCATGTCATCCAAACTGCAGATTTCCATCCCGCAGGCCGCCTCCTGGCTTTTACGTCTTGCGGCGCACTCGCAGCTCTCCGATAACTTATGCCGCGACGCAGTCGCCTTCTCGGCGTGGTATGCGGCAGCGAACGACCTGCTCGACTGGCCGGATGAAGTCGAAACGATCCAAAGGACCGAGCGCGCGAAAAAGCTCTCGCTCAATCGGGTGATGAAGTTGCTCGCGCAAATGAACCACACCTTTTCAGGGCGCGCGAGTGCCGAGCAGGCGAAACTCCTCCTCGAAGGCTATGCGGTCCACGATTGGGTCTCTGACAATTCCCTTGTATTTCGGGCCCTCGCATCGCAAGAGCAGGAGACCTGCGGGGCGCTGGATGACATCTCCGACCACGCCCGCGAAGTCATCTCCCCGTTTGCCGCGCGGCTGCATCAGCTCGGGCGGATACTCGGCCTCTCGGCTCTCGAGCAGGACATCCTCGCGTTCGCCTTCTTAACTACCGCGTCGCAAGAACTCGCAGGCATTTTCGAGCATCTCGCCGAGAACCGCTGGACTGCCGGAATATTGTGGACTGTGCTGTTCAAAACGAATACCGAGGAACTCGGCAAGGCCATGCGCCCCAATTCGCCGCTGCGCTTAAGCGGGATGCTGATGGCCGCCGGCCGGCGAATCCAGATCGCCCGGGTATCGGAATTTTGGATCGACCTGATCGCGGGTGGCGAGTCCGTGTTTGATTCACTGCTCGAGCCCTTCGACAACAAAATCGGCTCCGGTCGCCCGGCGCGCCTCCTCGAGGAGGATCGCATTCTCGCCACCGAGATATTGAAAAATGACGCTGAACCAGGGGTGAACCTCCTATTGTATGGCGCGCCATCCCTCGAAAAACGCCAGTTGCTGCAAGATGTCATTGGCAAATCGGGGCGCCAGGCGTTCCGCGTCCGCCGCTTCGATAGCCCGCAACGGGCGGTATTGCCCTCCCTGACATTCGCCGCTTTTTCGTTGCTCGCGGCCAGGAAGGATCCGGCGGTTCTCATCATCGAGCGTCCGGCTGATGTGCTCCAGACCCATCCCTCGCAGATGCTACGGGCGCTCTTCGGAGTCGAAATCCGTGCGGAGGATGCACTTCCGTTCGATGAAAACTTGCTCGCGACGAATCCAGTCCCGGCCATCTGGCTCGCCTCGGACAGCGCGAGCTTGCCGGAAGATACGATCGCTCGCTTTGTGTTCCACGCCCCCTTAAAGAAAGCGGATCGCGCAGAACATGCGCGTTTGGTGCAACTGCGGGTGAAGAAGCTGAAGTTATCCAAGGCGGCCACCGCCGAGATTCTGAAACTCGACGGTGTGTCGAGCGCGCAGCTCGAATCCGCCGTGAAGGCCGCGCGCCTCGCGGGAAACCTCTCGAAGGTGGATCACGATGCGGCGGTCGTGCAGGCGATCAGGCGCAGCCAAAAAGCATTGTCGCGCGATCTGACAGAAAAGCACAAACCCTCGGTGACCGCTTATTCCCTCGACTACTTGAATACCGCCGGGCGCTTCACACCAAAAGACATCTTGAAGTGCTTGAAAAAGCGGCCGCTCGGTTCGGTGCTTCTCTACGGGCCGCCAGGCACGGGCAAGTCCCAGTTCACCGAGCACTTGTGCCAGCAGCTCGCCATCCCCTTGATTGCCAAAACTGCTTCGGACTTGATGAGCAAATGGGTGGGGGATAATGAGAAAAATATCGCCGCCGCGTTCGAAGAAGCAGCAGCGGAAGACGGGGCTTTGTTCCTCGATGAGGCTGATAGCTTTTTGCAGAGCCGTGAACATGCGAGCGCTGGTTGGGAGGTGACTCGGGTCAATGAACTGTTGCAAAAAATGGAGCGCTTCGACGGTATCGTGATCATGGCGACCAACTTGT
>Ga0208193_1001185_pt1 | contig 11796 bp, 10 predicted proteins | sample June2015DPH_17_2_FD_184716 | JGI IMG/M metagenome (GOLD analysis project Ga0208193, IMG submission 184716) | Peatland microbial communities from SPRUCE experiment site at the Marcell Experimental Forest, Minnesota, USA - June2015DPH_17_10... | ecosystem: Environmental > Terrestrial > Soil >...
CGCCGGTGTTCATGCGGGGGCTGTACGGTGTGGGCGGCTTCAATCCAGCGCCGGCGCTCGAGCCGAAACTCGGCGCCTTCTTCTGGGTGACACCGATTCCGAGCACGTGGCCGCAGTTGCGCGTCGATTCGAAGCTGCGCGAATACAATGCATCGGGAGTGCAGCACCTGACCGTGCACGAGGCGATGCCGGGCCACTATGTGCAGGGCGAGTATGCGAACGAGTTGCAGCCCAAGTCGCGCCGCTTGCTGCGCAATATCTTCGGCAACGGCCCCTATGTGGAGGGGTGGGCGGTTTATTCGCAGCAGCTCATGGCGGATCAGGGATATCTCGGCGATACCCCGGGGTATCGGCTTACCCTGCAAAAGCAATTGCTACGGGTACTGGCTAATACCATCTTGGATGTGCGGTTGCAGACCATGGGCATGACGGACCAGCAGGCGCTCGATTTGATGACGAAGAGCACCTACCAGGAAATGGAGGAGGCGACGGCCAAGCTGCAGCGCGCCAAGCTGTCGTCGTGCCAGTTGCCGACGTATTACGCCGGCTACAAGGGGTGGCTGGAGGTGCGCGAGCACTACCAGGCGAAGCACGGGGCCGCATTCAGCCTAAAGCAGTTTCACGAGAGTGCCCTGAAACAGGGGGCGGTGCCTTTGCCGGTGCTGGATCGTTTGCTGCAGTAGGCGCCCGGGTCGACGTTTCCGCGGAAACGTCACATTGCTTGGACGCTTGAAATGGCTGTGGGCGGCTGAATTGCCGCGTTTACCTTAATTTGACGGGCAGACAATCCATTCGGCAGGGATGTAGGATGAGCTGGGCCGAAATCGGAGGATTTCATGAGTGTGGTGTTTACTCCCCAACGCATGCGAATCAGTGTGGATCGCTACGAGAAAATGGTCGAGACCGGGGTGCTGACCAAGTACGACCGTGTGGAGTTGATCGAAGGCGATATGATCAACGAGCCCGGGGTCAACCCGCCACACTCGGCCATCACGGCTCGGCTGAACGAACTCTTGGTGCTGTCGGTCGGCCGTTCGGTCACGGTCTCTCCCTGTGGTTCCGTGCGGCTGGGTGATTTCTCCGTGCCGCAGCCGGATCTCATGCTGCTGACACGGCGCGAGGATTTCTACTTTGGGCGCAGGCCCACGGCGGCTGACGTCTTGCTGCTGATCGAGATCTCCGACAACAGCCTCGCCTATGATCAAAGCACCAAGCGCGCCTTGTACGCCCGGTACGGCGTCGAGGAATACTGGGTGGTGGATGTGCAGGGCGAACGTGTGTTTGTGTACAGCGAGCCGGCCGGAGAGGGCTATGCGCGAGTAGTTGAATGCACGAGGGCTGACATTGTCTCGCCGCGGGCGGTGCCGGCGGTGCAGATTCAAGTGGGAACGCTGTTTCCGGGAGGTCATTGATATGAATGCCAGTCTCAAGCCAGTGCAACCGTCGGCGGGTGCGGAGCGCAGCGCGCGAGTCGATCTTGCGGCCTGTTATCGATTGGCGGATCGGTTTGGATTGAACGAGGGCATCGACAATCATCTGACGCTGCTCGTGCCCGGCTACACGGATCGGTTTCTGCTCGCGCCCTTCGGCATGCATTGGTCGGAGGTGAGGGCGAGCGATTTTCTGGTGGTGGATTTCAGCGGACGGGTGCTGAGCGGGCAAGGAGCGGTGGAAGATACCGCGTTCCACATTCATCAGCCCGTGCATCGGCTGTCGCCGCAGGGACGCTGCGTGCTGCACACCCACATGCCGTACGCGACGGCGCTTACCATGCTGCAAAATCCACGCCTGGAGATGGCGGTGCAAAGTGCGCTGGGGTTCTACGAGGACGTGGCCTACGATTCGACCTACAACGGTCTCGCCTTCGATACGTCGGAGGGCGAGCGCATGGCGGGGGTGCTCGGCGACAAGTCCGTGCTCATGCTTGCTAATCACGGGGTGCTGGTGGTCGGAAACACGATTCCGCAGGCATTCGAGCGGCTGTACTTCCTCGAGCGCGCGGCGCAGGCACAGGTGCTGGCGTTGTCAACCGGCAGGCCTTTGCAGCTCATTCCGGAGGCGGTCATCAAGAAGACCGTGGCACAGTTCAGCTCGGGAGGCGTCGTCGGCGGGCGCGATCGCTCCGATCTGCACTTCGATGCGTTGAAGCGGGTTCTCGATCGCAGCCATTCGGATTACGCGAGCTGAATGCCGGCGTCTTAGCTACGGCCGATCCGGCGCGGGCCGCGCGCAGTCCCGTCGTCATCCTGATGGCGGTGCTGCTGTTCATCAATTACGTGGATCGCGGCAACCTGGCCACGGCGGCGCACTTGATGCAGGGCGATCTGCACTTGGACTACGCGCAGATGGGCCTGCTGCTGTCGGCCTTTTCCTGGACGTATGCCTGGACGCAAATTCCGGTGGGCTGGCTCGCCGAGCGCTACGGCGCGCATCGGATGCTTGCGGCCGGACTGACTCTCTGGGCGACGGCCACCCTATTCATCGGATTCGCGCACACATTCACGGCACTGCTGGTGTTGCGGCTGTTGCTGGGCTTGGGCGAGAGCGCGGGCTTCCCCGGTGTGGCGAAGATACTGTCGGCGATCGTACCCGCCAAGGGCCTGGGGACGGCCAACGGCATCATCGCGCTTGGCTATCTGACCGGCCCGGTGGTGGGCACCATCGTGGGCGGCTTGCTGATGGCGCAGTTCGGCTGGCGCTCGGCGTTCTGGGTGTTCGGTGCGCTGTCGCTGCTCTGGCTGCTGCCGTGGTCGCGCGTGGCCGGCCAGGTGCGCGCGGCGGTGCGTACGGGTTCTGAGGATTTGCCGACGTGGTGGATGATTCTCAAGCAGCCGTCGCTGTGGGGCACTTCGCTCGGACTTTTCTCGAGCAACTACGTGTTCTACTTCATGCTGTCGTGGTTGCCTTCATATTTGCAGACCGAGCGGGGATTTTCCATCGTCGGCATGGCATGGCTTGCCACGAGCGCGTACTTGGTCAATGCGTTGAGTGCATTCGCCGCGGGTTGGGCCATCGATCGATTCCTCGGGCGCGGCGGATCAGCGAACGCCGGCTACAAAACGGTGATGGCGGTCGCGCACTTGGGTTCGGTGGCCTGCATGCTCGCCATGGCCTTGGGTTCGCCGGCCACGGCGCTCGCGAGCCTGTTCATTTACCAGGCACTGTGCGGGGCTTCCTCGCCCGGCGTCTATGCCATGAGCGAAATCCTTGCCGGGCCGCGTGCGTCGGGGCGCTGGGTGGGAATTCAAAACTCTCTCGGCAACACGCCGGGGATCATCGCGCCGTGGCTTACCGGATACATCATTCAAAGCACCGGGCATTACACGAATGCGTTCGTGGTGGCGGCGGCGGTGAGCGTGCTCGGATTGGTCGGCTGGGTGGGGATGGTGCCGAAGCTGGGGGAGCTGCAGTGGAAGTTCGCGGCGCGGGCGGGGGGTTAGCCGGAACCAAACCTGACGCTGCCGGTCAATCATCAGGCGTCCGGCGGCCATCACATGAGCGAAGTCTGCAAATGGTTCAGTCAAGGGGCTGGGGACTCTCGCGGTATGTCACACTATTCGTAGTGTTGGCGCTGCATTTGGCCATTTTCGCGGCGCTCCTGCTGAGGTCGCGGCCCGGGGAGATCGCGGCGGAGAATTATCCCGTCGAGTTACTGTATATACCGCCGGCCAACGCTCCCAAAATCCGCGCTGAGAACGCTCATCCGAAGCCCTTGAAGGGGGATACATCCATATCGATCGAACCGCTGATGCTCGGATCGATCGGAACCTCGCAGGCACCGTCCGCTTCCGCGTCGAATGGCGATGGCTCGGGAGTGGACTGGAAGGCGGAAGCGCGCCGCGCAGTGCAGGCATTCGAGATTCGTAATCATGAGCCGGAGAGCAGCGACTTGGTGTCGGGCTCGCCGGCGGAAGATCAGTGGTGGCCGCGGTCGCGGCACAATGCGGGCGACCAATACAAGACCGCCAACGGCGATTGGATCGTCTGGATCACTCCGAACTGCTACCAAATCGCGGTCGCCGGCACGAGCCCGTATGCGGCGGGCGCGATGGGGCCGCAGACCGTGTGTCAGGGAAAACCGGGCATGCCGCGCGAGGAACCGGCCCCGCAGGCACCGAAATCTACGGGGACGCCGCATCAGTAGCGGCGCGGCCGTATGAGAACGTTAAACCTCTCAGCGAGACGCTAGGACTCAGGCAGCCTTGCGGCGACGGGTCACACGGGCAAGGCCGAGCAAGCCACTCCCGAAGAGCCAGGCGGACGCAGGAAGCGGAACGGGAGACGGCACCGTGGCGACCACGAAGGGGCTAGACAAAGCAGCCGAGGTTTCAACTTTGCTGACATCAGTCCATGCCACCTGAGCGGAGCCTTCCGAAGAGCCGGCATTTTCAAAGGCAACTGAGCTCGACCCAGTACTCGCAAAAAGAAAAAAAGGACTGCCGGCAGTGGGAGGTAGAATCAACTGCGTTGCGGTTGCATCCACGTCGAAGAACCCAGTGACGAGTTGAATAGATGCAGATGGATCTGTGGACGACAACGTATCGATATCGGTACCCGGATTGCCCGCCGCAAAGGTCTCCGTAAAGGTCCAGGCGACGATGTTGGAAGTGCTCAGTGCACCTACTGCCCCATTTGTAGTGATGCTTCCCGATAGCGCATCGCCAAAACTGTCAGCGAAATTCACGTCGTAAGTAATCGTTTCGCTGTGGGCGGCGGACGCGGCGAGCAGTAACACTGCACCAATGGATGCAACAAAGGGGGAACGGATCGCGCTCATCGAAAAATCCTCTGTAGAATAATTAGTACGCCAGGCATCTGTAGCCAAGACGTTGGCAAACTCTCGCTGCAATGCAGCTACCACGCACCCTGATAAAAGCACGGATTTATCGCAGGCTTCTTTATCTAATATGACAATTCAATAACAGAGCCTGCTCCCACTGCCATCACCAGACGGTTACTGAGAACGGCGCTGTGCGCCTACTACAATTGGCGTGCCAGCGCGGCAGCGGCGGGGACGCAGGGGTCGCCGGCAAAGCGCGCGGGAAAATCGGTCAGCAGGGTCCGCGCGACACGCGGGGCTCCGCCCCCGGCGGCGGCGATCCGTGCGATCTGCAGGGTGGTGGCGGCTGTTTTGGGGCGAAAGGAAGGGTCGTCGGCCAGCCGCGCAGCGACTACGTCGAGCGCTTCGCCGTTGCGCTTCAGCAGCAGCAGCCGCTCGACATAGTCCTCGGTGAGCCGGGTGACGTAGCGTGGGTCGCCCCAGGTGGCGACGCGGCCGCACAGCCAGCGGTAGTCGTCGGGTGCATTGCCGCGCGTCGTGAGCCAGGATTGCAGGCGCTGCCAGGCGTCGGTGTGCGACCCGGCGCGCATATGTCCGTAGGCGTCCAGGACCTCTTTATCGCTCAGGCGCAGATCCTGCTTGGCGTGTAATTCCTTGGTGCGTTCGGGCGAAGACCAGGTCTCGAGCCCCAGGTGGTCGCGCCGTTCGTAGACCGCGCCGCCGAGAAAGCTGAATACCGACAGAGTGCAAAACATATATAACGCGAATTGCAGCGGTAGCCACAGATCCCATCGATCGAGCATCGCGATAAGCAGCGCGTAGCCGCAGATAACCGCGAGCACGAGGGCGTACATGGGACCGAGCCCCATGACCATGCGCACCCAAGCCACCGGATACGCTGCCTTGAAAGCGTTTCCTTCCAAGCCGAGGACGGCCACCGAGGCGGGCAGGAGCAGTCCCGCCGCCACGGCGATGGTGATGGCGACGACGGAGCCCAGCATCTGCTGCGCGAACATCACGGCGGCATAAATCAGTCCCGCGATTACCAACTGGGCGAGCGGGCGCTGTTCGTCGAGAGGGTTCAACATGCTGATGTCGAGCGTAGGGGGCTCGTCGAAACCGCGCACCGTGTGGTCGAACAGGATGTACGCGTACTTGAAGAACCAAGACGTCAATATGAAGGCCAATGGGATGCCCCCCAGGCCGGCTTTGACGGCAATGTCGAAAAGCCCCGCGAAGACGATCACGACGCCGGCAGCTCCGCCTCGGGCGGGGCGGAGCAGGTGGGGGAGGAGAGAGGGGTGGGAGTGGTCCATTCGATAATTTCTACGGCATTAGTGCCCAAACTTCGACTACCGTACCCTAGTTCAGCCGATCGACGATTTCGTTTTACCGTATATTTGGATTAAGAGCTGTAAATCTACTATCCGTAATTTGTGCGTAAATAGTTCCTATGAAACAGTCGAGGGCGGGGCCGTTGTGTAAACCCGGAGCGTGTTTGGGTGTCGCCTGCAATTTGTGGATCGTTCCAAAGCGTCATCTTACGAATTCCAACAGATGAATAGGACAAATCGCAATGATATACGGGTAGTTGCTAGAAAATCTCTTGCACAATTGTTGGAGCCGTTGGTTGGTTTCCTTCTTGATTGTGGCCTGAGCCCTCAAGATTTGCGCTCGATATTGCGCGAGGCGGCTGTTCGAAGTGTGGCGGCCAGGCAGATGGAGGTCGCACAGCGAGTCAATATTTCGGGAATTGCGGCTTCTACGGGAATTCCTCGTGCGGAGATTTCCAGAATATTGAAGCAGGGCTCAGAATCCTCGCAACAATTTACCGATCGACAGCATCAATCGACCAATCGAATACTCGCGGTATGGCATCAAGATCCAAAATTCACAGGTCCTAATGGCAGGCCTGCGGATCTCAAAATATACGGGCGTGGTGCGACCTTCGATACCTTGGTTAGAGATCACGGTCGGGGTACTCCGACAAGAGCCATGCTTGATGAATTGACGCGCACCGGCGCGGTTGAGATCATTTCTTCTCGATTCATTCGCGTAAAGACATCTGTAGCGATTGATCGAGGAGTGACCCTTCAGGCTATTCGCTCGTTCGGTGAGCGAGCCACCGAACTCTTGTCGACGATGTTGCAAAATATGAGAGATCCGGAAAATGCCAAATTTATAGCAAGCGTATCGGGGACGAATATTCCGTCCGCGGTAATGCCATTGTTTCGAAAAGAGTTGTCTAGTAAAGGGGCCGATTTCTTGGCGGAAGTGCAGGACTCTATTTTTCGAGACTTGGCTAATGATGCCTCTAAAAAGCATCAGTCTCGAACCAATCGAGTAAGTGTGACAATTTTCTATCACGAAACTTTGAGCAAAACTAAAACCAAAAAGGAACCAGCGAACAGGAGACGGAATTTGCGACGCGATGGTAATTAAATAGTTCGCTACGTTCCTTCAACTGCGAGATAAATACCAATAAATACCTGCGCCCGCTTTTTCGGATTTCTCGAGTTATTAGTAGAGGGCATGGTTCTGCGTGCCATCCAATTGTCGCAGGACTCTAAAAAGTTCTGTCCATGTCGTTTCATTCTAATCTTCAGTGCTGGGATTTCCCGAGCGTCGAAATCTCCGTTCCAGGCAACGCGATGAAATAGCTGATCGGAATTGGATGGTGCGCTGTTTAGGTTATGTCGCAATGTTCTTATAAAGCTATCAAGCGACATAAGGGTATGTTGAACCGCTAGATTCTTGTCCTCATACACTGGAAGGGAGCGCATTTGAACGCGAATGTTTCCCTTGGTATCGATTGTGACGGCGCCGATTTGCTCGAGCTCCGATAGAAGAGTCCTTGGATCCATATTTGGTACAGTTTTACTGGCTAGATGGCGAAAGGATCGACGACCCGTGCGCATTCTAATCGGTGAGGGGCCGCCAAGGTCATCTAAGTACTCTGGGTCCTGGTGCCAAGCGGTTAGGAGTTCTCCAATCGCAGATGCATGGGGAAATAATTTGCGGGAAGCTATTGCGCTCGGCTCCAAGTCGACAACGCGGGCCGCGAGGCGACCGGCGTCTAAACCCAAGTAGCTGAATAGATCGAGTAGATCCTTGATGACGTCGTCTACAGTGATTTCGCGAAGCGGACGGCGAGCCTTTGCCTTTGCAGTGGGCTTCCCAAAAGCCTTCCTGATTGTCTTTTTTGGCATTTCGTATCGTTCCTTGATTTGGATCAGTGGTCTTCGATGACCAGATGTTTCGAGTAAAGCCTATTTAGGGGATTGATTATTGCGCCCCTAACATACGGCTTTATGAGTCTTTTAGAGCTAAAGAAATAAATTGGCAATATTGGATAGTCGGACAACATCATTTTTTCGGCGTCCTCCAAAAGGTGACGGCGATCGGATGAATTTAGTGTGGAGGCCGCACTATCAAGGAGTTGGTCGAATTCCTGGCGGTCGTATCGCGCATCGTTATTCGGGGACCTGCTGCGAAGAATATCGAGAAAATTTCCCGCGTCGTTGTAGTCTGCTGTCCACCCAAGTCGAGCCACCTCCCATTGAGACGTATCCTTTCTTGTATCCAAGAAAACGCGGTATTCCTCGTCCACCAGATCTGTTTCGACTCCTAGAGTCTCCTTCCACATTGAGGCGATCGCAATGGCGACCTGCTTGACTGTATTGTTCGAATTGAATAGAACTCTGAGGCGCAAAGGCCTCCGCGCCGAGTAGCCCGCTAGAGCATACAGTCGCTGAGCTTCCTCTATTCGGTCCGAATCAGGCAAGTTATGCCAATCCCAAGTTTGAAGATCATAGTTCCACGTTCCGGGTGGAACAAATCCGTAGGCAGGCCTCTGTCCGAACGGAAGAATTGTAGCTTCAAGCGCTTTTCTGTCGATTGCCATCGCCAAAGATTTTCGCAAATTCAGGTTAGTTGCGAAGTATTGTGAATGGAGATTTAGTGCGTAGTATGCCGTCGCTAGGAAGGGCGCGACGAACAGTTCATTTGGGCGTTCTGACCGAACCATAGCTAGCGCATTGTTCGGTACGCTTTGCGTGATGTCGAGTTGCCCGGCGCGGTATTGGAGAAACTCGGCATTTTCGTCAGGCACCGGGATATACACGACGTCAGGGATTCGCACGTTGGCGCGATCCCAATACATTGAATTCCGCCGCAATCTAATGATCGATCCGGGCGTCCAATTTGAAAGTACGTATGCTCCGTTCGAAACCCAACTATTTGTGTTGTGAGTTTTGGCGGCCTCCTCGGAATACACAGGAAAGGTGGCGGAGTGGGTAAGGACTTGAGGAAAGTAGGGAGTCGGCCGATCTAAATCCACGACAAGTAAATCGTCACGCGCAGCCGTTGCCCCGAGTGATGAAGGGGGTAATCGTCCGAGGATTATCGCCGCGGCGCCAGCAATGGGCCGAAGGACGTCCGCAACTGGCGATGCCTGCTTGGGATCAACAACCCGCCTCCAAGCCTCGACAAAGTCCTTCGCGCGGACTCGTGTTCCGTCGGACCACATTGCGTCAGGACGCAGATGAAAGACGTACTGAGTGCCAGAGGGACTTACGGTCCACGAAGACGCCACGCCGGGTACAACAGTGCCGTCGGGCGCCTCGGCAGTGAGGCCTTCATATAGATCCCGGATCACTTCAAACGAAAATGTATCAACGGCCTCAGCGGGATCCAAGGATGCAGGTTCTCCACCTAATCCGCGCCTCAGAATTTGGCCTACGGAGTTGTGCGTCGCCTTTGCCGACGGATCGTTGCCGGAATTGCAGCCTGAACTCGCAAATATCGCGAATAGGATGATTAGCCAGATAGCAAGCGAGATCAGATGGCCGCGAACGGGTTTCTTGCCGCTAGTCCATGCGGATCGCGTAATCAGTAAAAAGGGGGTGCTCAAGGGACAGGTCTAGATCCAAGTTCTGCCTGGAAAACGGGGCGGCATGTACTAAGCATGTACTGAGTCTTAGTCACGCCAACTGATGCCTTTGCATTCCAACCCGAAAAGGTTAGCTGGATTCGGACTAATCAGTTCGACTAAGTACGTCTCTCTTTTCATAAAATGCTGCGCAGCAGCATTCAGGCAATTCCTGAATTTGTGAAGTCGGTCACCAAATCGGTTGTATTATGTGGATACGTGGGGCAATCTGTTAAACACAACTTATTGGCGGCTTTCCGCTATTTACTAAGGCCGCTGGTTCGTATCGCGATCAGAAATGGGATTGCGTATCCGGATTTTGCGGGGATGGTTCAAGACGCCTACGTAAACGTTGCCGTTGCACAACTGAAAGCATCGGGACGAGAGCTAACTCCGGACGCGATTTCCATCATGACCGAAGTGACTTCGGAGGATGTTCGGGAGTTATTGCTTTCGCCTGACGACGCGAAACTCAGTGAGGCTGAACAAAAGATTAATGCCGCCGCTCGCGTTTTGGTTGGGTGGCATACGGACAGGGAATACATAGGCCCATATGGGCTCGTTAGAGATTTGCCATTCGCTAGGTCTGACACTCCCGGAAGGAGGGACGTCAGAGGGTTTGTGGAACTCGCGGAGCGGTACTGCGAGGGCTATCCGCCGAAGGTGCTTTTGGACGAATTGGTTAGTACCGGCTGTGTACAGGATTTGGGTAATGGCTTTTATCGGGCGCTGACACGTTCGTATGTTCCTGAGCAGCTTAGCGCTGAGAGCATTCGCCGGTTTGCTCAGGTCGTGCATAACGTAACAGAGACTCTTGAGGTGAATCTTCGGAGATCTGAAACTGGTGCGAGGCGCGTTGAGCGCACTGTGTTTGCAGATTATGGATTGCCGAGGGATGCGCTTGGGGCGTTTGATAAGTACATTCGAGATCGCGGTCAAATATTTGCTGACGACATAGATAACTGGTTATCCGCTCGTTCACACGAAGGACAGCCAGGTACAGTTCAAACAGGAATCGGCTTCTATCACTACGTAGTGAACGAAGAAGACGAACGAGATTTCGGAAAGACTTTAAGGGTTGAGGGAGTCAAGGATGAAAAGTAAAGTTTCCGCCACATCGCGCGCATGTGTGGCGATAGCAGCTTCGGCATTCGTATTTGTGTGGGCTTCGGTGAGCGCCGCGGATTTGGCGGGTCCGTCCACTGCGGAATTTCAAGCATTAGCAAACAGTAACTTGCTGGTACTTGGTCCAGTAGATCTAGCGGAACCATCAAAGGCGCAAGTCCAAATATTGGGCCAGTGGATACCAGTTTCCAAGAGCCAAATACCTCAAGGTGTGGAAGGCCTGGTCGGACACGTACTCGCCGTTTACGGATCCGTGGCTACGGATGGTTCCTTAGAAGTCGCGACGGTCCGTGAGCAAGACTCTGTTAACTACGTGCCGGGTGCAGTTCACCTTTACATTAAAGCCTCGATCTCTGCACTTGATAGCACCCACGGGACCGCGCGAATTGGTTCACTTTCAGTGAGCTATACGAACGCTCTGCATACCCTGGTCGCCGAGGATTTGTCTGTTGGAGCCGTAGTCTCTTTCAGCGGTTTGAAGTTCGCTGGAAATAATGAGCTATACGCGGATAACGGGCTAGTTCACAACGCATCGAACACCGTAGACACAAAGGCGCTTGGTCAGACCGGCAGTGGCGTCAACGCATTGGGCCAAACGGGCAGCGGCGCTAGGGCGCTGGGTCAGACTGGCAGTGGTGTCAACGCATTGGGCCAAACGGGCAGCGGTGTTAAGGCACTGGGCCAGACTGGCAGCGGCGCCGAGCTGCGAGGGCAGACCGGTAGTGGCGTCGATGCACTCGGCCAGACCGGCAGCGGCGCGGAGCTGCGGGGGCAGACCGGCAGTGGTGTCAACGCATTGGGCCAAACGGGCAGCGGTGTTAAGGCACTCGGCCAGACTGGCAGTGGCGCCGAGCTGCGAGGGCAGACCGGCAGTGGTGTCAACGCATTGGGCCAAACGGGCAGCGGTGTTAAGGCACTCGGCCAGACTGGCAGTGGCGCCGAGCTGCGAGGGCAGACCGGC
>Ga0208193_1001187_pt1 | contig 11776 bp, 5 predicted proteins | sample June2015DPH_17_2_FD_184716 | JGI IMG/M metagenome (GOLD analysis project Ga0208193, IMG submission 184716) | Peatland microbial communities from SPRUCE experiment site at the Marcell Experimental Forest, Minnesota, USA - June2015DPH_17_10... | ecosystem: Environmental > Terrestrial > Soil >...
CTTTACCGATGCGCCGGATGTGCTCGAATTCGTGAACGCGACCGATGCCCAAGAGCTCGCGTTCCTCGGCACCAGCTGCCCGGACCACTTCATTCGCACCAAGATTCGACCGCTGTTTATTCCCTGGCCGGCGGAATCAGATGTGCCGGCGCTCAAACAGCAGATCGCCAAATCGCTCAATCAATACCGGCAACAGTATCGCGACTACTACCACGCGTTCGCTACGCCCGATTCGCCCCCCCTGCGCGACACCAGCCCGACGGTGGTCCTGATTCAAGGGCTGGGTATGTTCAGCTTCGGCAAAAACAAGACCGAAGCCCGCATCACGGGCGAGTTCTATACGAACGCGATTCACGTCATGGAAGGCGCCAGCCTGCTGGCTGAAGGAGAAGTGCGGGGAACCCTGCCGCAGTGCGGGCCGGCCAACGCCCCCGAAAGCTTCAAGGTGTTTACCAACTACGTGGCGCTGCCGGCAATTGAGGCCTTCCGCATTGAATACTGGGCGATGGAAGAGGCGAAGATTCGCCGCCAGCCCGCGGAGAAGGAGCTGAGCCGACAGATCGCGCTGGTTGTGGGAGCAGGCAGCGGGATTGGCCGCGAAGTGGCTCTGCTGGCCGCTCAACGCGGGGCACACGTGATGGTTGCCGATCGCGATCCAACCTCAGCGGCACGGGTGGTCGAAGAACTGAAGCTGGTAACGCAAGCTGAATTCGCGGCCCTGACGGCTGTGGACATTCGCAGCCGCGAAGCGATCGCCAGGGCCATTGAAGCCACTGTCGCTGCCTTCGGCGGCCTGGACATTGTGATCAACACCGCGGCGCTGTTTCCCTCTTCACCCGATGGCGTGGTTGCCGACGCGATGTGGGCCACTACGCTCGAGGTCAACGTGACGGCGAACTATCTGCTTGCCGACGAAGCCCAAAAGCTTTTCCGCGAGCAAGGGCTCGCTGCAGCCGTTGTGCTGACCAGCTCCGCCAATGCGGTTGTCTCCAAGAGCGGCTCAGAGGCGTACGACGCGAGCAAGGCGGCGGTTTCGCATTTGGTGCGCGAACTTGCTGTTCGGCTTGCACCGCAGGTGCGCGTCAACGGTATCAGCCCGGCGACCGTGGTGAAAGGGTCCACGATGTTCCCCCGTGACCGCGTGCGCGCTTCGCTCACCAAATACAACATCCCATTTGACGATGGGCAGTCCGATGATCAGTTGCGAGCCTTGCTGGCGGGCTTCTATGCCGAGCGCACGCTCACCCATCAGCCCATTGATCCGTCCGATTGCGCTGAAGCCATTCTCTTTCTGGCCGGCCCGCGCTCCCGCTGCACGACCGGCCACCTGATTCCAGTGGATGGCGGTTTGACCGAGGCATTCCTGCGCTGAGGTGCGCGAGGGACCGAGCTACCGCTATGCCGCAACCCGCACGCATTGCCATCGACCTCGGAGCTGAGAGCTGCCGTGTGTCGCTGCTTCGTTGGCTCGACGGGGGACCACAGATTGAAGTGGTTCTTCGCATTCCCAACGGGCCGGTTCATCAAGGCAGAGAGATGATCTGGCCGCTCGAAACCCTGCTGGCGGGCATTGAAGAGGGCTTAGAGAAAGCCGCGCAGGCGGCTCCGGAAGGAATTGCGTCGATCGCTGTCGATGGCTGGTCGGTTGACTACGTGCGGCTGGGCGCGGATGGACTTGTTCTGCGGGCTCCGTTCTGCTATCGTGACGAGCGCACGGAAGCGGCAAAGAAAGCTGCGGATAAACTGATCTCGCCCGAGCTGCTTTACGCGCGTACCGGGGCTCTGCCGCACCGCATCAACACCGTCTATCAGTTGATCGCCGATCGCCAGGCCGGCATCGATGATCGCGCGCCATGGGTGATGCTGCCCGAGTATGTTCTCTATTGGCTGGGCGGGCGGCGCGTGGGCGAACACACCAACGCCAGCCACACCGGGCTGGTGAATCTCGAAACCGGCGGGTGGGATGCGGATCTTTTTAAGCTGCTCGGACTTTCACTCGATGCAGCGCCGCCGATCGCAGCTGCGGGCACGATTCTGGGCTCGATCCGAGGACCACTGGCGGAGCTTGATGCGTTCCGGCATACGCAGCTGATCGCGCCGGCCTGCCACGATACGGCCTCGGCGATTGCCGGCATTCCGTCGAGCCTTGGCTCGACCCTCTACATCTGTTCCGGCACCTGGTCGCTGGTGGGAACGGTAATTGATGGGCCGGTTGTTTCCCGTCAGGCATTCCAGGCCAGCTATACCAACCTGGGTGCGGCGGGAGGAGGGCTATGTTTTCACTCGCTCATTAACGGGATGTGGCTGCTCAAGCAATGCATGGAGGGCTGGAGTGCGCAGGGCCGCCCATGGCGGGTCGAAGAGCTGGTTGCTCGGGCGATGGCTTCCGGTTTTCCGGGCACGATTGATGTGGATGCCGAGCCGTTGCTGCTCGACTCCAATATGGTTGAGCGCATCAATCAAGAGCTGAAGCGCAGCCGCCGGGCTGCGATTCCGGACGAGCCCGGCAATGAGGGGGTCTTTGCGCGGGTTATCTTTGAGAGCCTTGCGGACCGCTACGCGCTGGCGCTCAACAATCTTGAGAAACTGCTTGGCCGCAAACTGGATCGTATTCACATCCTCGGGGGCGCAAGCCGCAATAGGCTGCTCACCGAGCTGACAGAAAGGCGCGCCCATCGTCCGGTTGAGATCGGCCAGCCGGAGAGCTCAACGATCGGCAACTTTGCCGCCCAACTGGCCACCAGCGAAGCCCAAGGCAGGCCCCTCTCGACCGAAGGCATACACCGCTGGGCAGCCGTGCTCTCTCAATCCTGATTGTGGCCGCTCGATAATGGCCCTGGGAACATTTCTCCAACTGACATGCTCACTCGGGATCGACAGCTTTCGGAGCTTTCAGAACTTCGAGTTGATCTGTTTCTCCGCGGAATAGAGATCCTTCAATCCATCAATCAAGAGTGCCCGCATAGTTTCGATGCTCATCTCTTACGTGCCTCCATAAAGTAAATTCATTCCATAATGTCGGTAACTTCACTGATAGGGAGATGACCCATCATCCTTTCCAGTTGCTTCTAGATACTAATAAATGCGCAAGCTGTCTTCTATCAGACATTCCATACTTGGAGCGCCTCCTCGCGGCGCGTGCCAGATGCGCTGCGAGAATGTTGACAAAAATCTCCCTGCAGGCCGAAATTGCTTCGTGAGGTTTAGCTCCGGGGTGACACCCCATCCTGTTAACAAGCGGCGACTTGTGCCCGGAACATTCCAGTTGGCTGTCCAATGGCACCGGATCGAGCTCGATCCCCCCCGGCTCTAGACGCGGCCGAGGCTGCTGCCCTGCTGAGAAATTTGCGCCTCGTCCATCGATTGGCTGAGTTGATCGGGGAACAATCATCGCTCATTGTAATCACACCGCCTGCACAGTTCCCTTGCCCATCAGCTCCTCGACGCGCTCCATCCAGCCGCGATCGGCGGCGACACTCATTCCCTCCGGCTCAAGAATCACCGCGTATTCGCCCTTCTTTTCCAGATGCAACATGACTTTTCCGGGCCCCGGAGCCTGATCCGCTGCGGTGCGCAGACCGGCAAACATCTCTTCGCTTGCTCGATCAAGGTTGACGCGGATACGAATGCCCTGCGGGAGCTTTACCTGCACCTCTTCCAGAGCGACGATCGAGCTGACCGAAATCTTCGGCGCCGAATCCTCGTCGCCGGTCAGCGTCCCGCGCACCAGCACCGGAGCCTCGATCTTCAATTGCCCAGAAAGCCGCTCGTAGTCGCGCGGAAAGCACACCAGCTCGATCTTTCCCGTCGCGTCTTCGAGCGCTCCCTGCGCGTAGAGCTTCTGATCGCGCTTGGTCTTCTGCACTTTGAGCCCCAGAATCATTCCGGCGACCTGGATCTCGTCCGCAGCGTCAGCCTGCGCGCCCCAGCGCTTCTCCGGAGGCTTACGCTCAAGGGCCTCGGCTGTTGATATGACGCCGGACAGATTGCGCAGCTTCTCGGCGTATTTATCCAGCGGATGGCCGGAGACAAAGAAGCCGAGCACCTCTTTTTCATTGGCCAGGCGCTCGCTCTCTTCCCAATCGGCAATGCGCGGCAGATCATCGGCGTCGCGGCCCGGAGTTGGCAATTCGTTGAACAGCCCAAAGAGCCCGTGCTGCCCGGCAGCGGCGTCTTTCTGAGCCTTCTGCGCGCGTTCCATCGCTTTGTCGACAGATTTATAGAGGGCTGCGCGCGAGCCCAGCGAATCAAGAGCGCCGGATTTGATCAGCGACTCGATCACGCGTTTGTTCATCACGCGCAGGTCGACTTTTTCGCAAAACTCCCACAGGCTCTTGAAGCGCCCGCCTGCGTCCGTGCGCGCTTTCATGATGGACTCGATCGCGTTGCCGCCCACGTTTTTGACCGCGGCCAGGCCGAAACGGATTGACTCGCCCTCCGCGGAAACATGCGGAGTAAACTGCGCGCCGGATACCTGAACATCGGGCGGTTCTACGCGAATGCTCATTTCCTTGCATTCGCCGATATACTTGACAACATTTTCTGGTTTGGATGTTTCCGAAGTCAGCAGTGCGGCCATAAATTCAACCGGATAATGTGTCTTCAGATAAGCAGTTTGATAACTCACCAGCCCATAGGCCGCCGAGTGCGACTTATTAAATCCGTAGCCGGCGAACTTCTCCATCTGATCGAAGACTTCGCCGGCCGTGCCTTTGGGATGTCCCATGGCTGAGGCACCGCTCATGAAGCGGTCGCGCTGCTTGGCCATCTCCTTGGGATCCTTTTTGCCCATGGCGCGCCGGAGCAGATCGGCTTCTCCCAGCGAATAGCTGGCGAGCACGTTGGCGATCTGCATTACCTGCTCCTGGTAAACGATGACGCCCAGCGTTTCCTTGAGCATGGGCTCCATCTCCGGGAGCATGTATTCCACCTTGCGGCGCCCCCATTTGCGCTCGATAAAGTCATCGGTCATGCCGCCCTGGATAGGGCCGGGACGATAAAGAGCAGTCAGTGCGGTCAAGTCTTCCAGCCGATCCGGTTTATACCGGCGCAGCATATCGCGCATGCCGCTTGATTCAAACTGAAATACTCCGGAAGTCAGTGCAGAATGGAAGACTTTTTTATACGTATCCTCATCATCGGTGGGAATTGAATCGATATCCAGCTTCTGGCCGCGGGTTCGCTCGATCAGCTTCAGGCAATCGTCAATGACTGTAAGGGTCGTCAGGCCGAGGAAGTCCATCTTCAGCAGGCCCAGTTTTTCAACGGACTTCATGTCATAGGCGGTGACGATTTCATCGTTCTTGGTCTTGTTGACGGGCACCAATTCGGTGAGCGGGCGCGGCGCAATCACTACAGCCGAGGCGTGTACCCCCGATCCGCGGACCAGGCCTTCAAGCTTTTTGGCCGTATCCAGAAGTTCGCGAATGACGGTGTCATTTTCGTACGCTTTCAGCAGATCGGGGACGTCTTCGAGCGCCTTGTCAAGCGTCATGCCGACGGTTGCCGGGACCAGCTTGGCGATGCGGTCGACATCGCCGTAAGGCATGTCGAGGGCGCGGCCGCAATCCTTGATGGCGGCCTTGGCAGCCATGGTATTGAAGGTAATGATCTGCGCGACCTGCTCCCGGCCGTACTTGCGCGTCACATATTCGATGACTTCACCGCGGCGGTTCTGGCAGAAGTCGACGTCGACGTCAGGCATAGAGACACGCTCCGGATTCAGGAACCGCTCGAAGAGCAAGCCATTCTGCAAGGGATCAATGTTGATGATCTCCATGCAGTAGGCCACCAGCGAGCCGGCGGCAGAGCCGCGGCCTGGGCCAACCGGAATTCCATGATCGCGCGCGTACTTGATGAAATCCCACACGATCAGAAAGTAGCCGGAGTACTTCATCTGCTTGATGACGCCGATCTCGTAATCAAGGCGCGCCTGATAGTTGTCGACCGGGAAACGCAGCATACCGCGCGCCTCAAGCGTGCGCACGGCGGTATCGAGGCGCTTCTTGAAGCCTTCACGACAGACCTGTTCAAAGAAGCTGTCGATGGTATGTCCAAGGGGTACGGCGAATTCCGGGAATGGATTGTCGACTTTGGCCAGCTTCAGATTGCAGCGCTCGGCGATCTCCTGGGTACGCGCGAGGACCGATGGCGCGTCCTTGAACATGACCGCCATCTCGTCGGCGCTTTTGACAAAGAACTGGTCGCTATCGAAGCGGAACCGCTCCTTGTCACGCACCTTGGCGCCGGTTTGGACGCAGAGCATGACATCGTGCGCATGGCTGTCTTCGCCGCAGAGGTAATGTGAGTCGTTGGTTGCCACAAGTGGAATGTTGAGCTCGCGCTCCAGGCGGAACAACGCTTCATGAATCTTTTTTTCGTCTTCAAGGCCCTGATCCTGAATCTCCAGATAGAAATTGCCCTTGCCGAAGATGTCTTCATACTGCTGAGCGACGCTTTTGGCTTTCTCATAGCGGCCGGCAACCAGTTCTTCGCACAGTTCGCCGCTGAGGCATCCGGAGAAGCCGATCAAGCCCTCGGCATGTTCGGCAAGGTACCGTTTGCTCACGCGCGGCTTGCGATAAAAGCCATGCAGAGAGGCCTCGGAGGTGATGCGAATGAGGTTGCGGTAGCCTTCCTCATTCTGGGCCAGCACCAGCAGGTGGTTGTTTTCATCGCCTTCGCCCGGCGCGCGGTGGTCTTCCTTCTTCGAGATATAGAGCTCACAGCCGAGAATCGGCTTGACGCCTCTGGCTTTAGCCGCGTCGAAAAAGTGGACGGCGCCGTAGATGTTGCCGTGGTCAGTCATGGCGACCGACTTCTGGCCGAGGGTGGCAACGCGGTCGACGAGCTTGGTTACATCACAGGCGCCGTCCAGCAGCGAGTACTCGGAGTGCAGATGCAGGTGCGTAAATTCAGCCATAGATAACTAGGATTTTAGCCGTCGATGGGCCGTCGTGCCTGAGTCGAGATCCGGTTGAAATCCGGGCCGGATGAGGAAAAGCCGGTGCCTTTCTTTGGACTTGGCTGTGACAGATCCTCGAAGCCAATCCGGCAGCCAACCCGGCAGCCAATCCGGCAGCTGAAGAGCCCGTCCCAGAAACCGGGAGCACGAGGCCCCGCTCAGGCCATAAGGGACGATTGGGGATGATCTTCCAGGAGCAGTCTCTCCCTTTGATTCCCTTGATTCGCCGCCTCCGATTCGCCCGCCTGGAGCCTCGAAGTCCGACCAGGAGCCTGATCAGGGGACTGACCGCGGGTGCCTTTTGGACGCTTGCATGCCCGGAGAGCCGGCGGGGAAGATGCAGTCGGCGGCTTTCGCGGGAGCCAGCAGCTCGAACAGAAGTCACCAGTAGCCCGAACAGAAGTCACCAGTAGCCCGAACAGGAGTAAAGTGACCTGCCGAATCGCAGCACGTCACCTTCACCATGATATTCTACCGATAATATGTCGCCAAAATCGAACCTTTTTAGTTGAATTCCTTGTCAAAGTTCTCCGCATTAGTCATTCATAAATTTAAAGTTATCTAGGTTTACCCTCTGGACCGTTAACGTATGATACGTATCCGCAAGAATCGCTCAGCTGCGATTACTTTGTCTGGTTTCAGAAGCGATCATCTGCGCTTTCTGGAGTCATCGTTATGAGACCGGAACTGGGAATGGACGAGTCGGGCTGGACAGCTCGGGCTGGACAGCTCGGGCTGGACAGCTCGGGCTGGACAGCTCGGGCTGGACAAGTCGGGCTCGACAAGTCTCGAATGACTCGAAGATCTTTCAGAGGTCGGCAAACACTGTTGCCGGGCGAAAGGAAGGATTATGACTCTAAATTAATGATTAAAAAGATCATCGTGTTCGAAATTCTGAACTACTGGGAGCTCTGTGGTTCTCCGGCCTTGGACCGGGTCCACCTGAGTCCGATCAGCACTTTGGGTCCTGATCAGCCGCTGGCCCGGCGCTTGCCTCGGGGCGAGTCCTGGATTTGGCGGTGAACTGTTCCTGCCGGCTGGCGGCGATTGCCGCTTTGACCGTAGGATCGCGTTTTACGAGATAATCTTCCATCTCAGAGGCGGCCATGATACCGATGACGGGGATCCCATCTTTCTCTAAGATGAAGTATTCATTGGTATTGTGGGCGCGTCGAGCGATCTGGCCCAAGTTGATGCGAGCCTTGGTGATGGGCACTCGATTAATGATTGTCATTTATTAGTTCCGACGAAAATCGATGATACACGATCAGCCATCGTCGAGGGGTAGGATCCGGCCCATGGGGAGCTAAATTTTACATGCAAGGGTCAGCTTTTTTCGAGAAAATGCCTGGCCAGGACTTCGAGGTTGGCTCAATCCGAGCGCGCAGATCCCGCTTGAAGGAGGCCCGCCAAGGTGCTGCCGGAGCAGGGCTCGATCTGCCCTCCCTGGAGCTAGGGCTAGAGGGACGAATCGCCATTTCCCGTCGTGGCGTTGACTGTTTATAGTGCATAAAGCTACTTTTCCCATCAAACGAGGCCCGTCCAATGACGCGACGACTCCGTCTTGTGCTTCCCCTTCTTCTGCTGCCTTTGTTCGTCGCATGGGCAACCGCGCAACCGGCGGCGTCAAAGACTGTCCCCGCCGAGAATCAGGCAGGCGAGCAGGTTCGCCTGGGCGAGAGCTTGGCGCCGCTCTACGGTCCGTGGAAGTTTATGGTGGGTGACTCGCCCGTGGACCCGGCGACCAAGGCGCCTGTGTGGGCTGAGCCGAACTTCGACGACTCCCACTGGGAAGACGTTGACCTGACGCCGACAGGCGGCCAAATCGACCCCATTGCTGGACTTACAGGTTATGTGCCCGGATGGACAGCCAAGGGCCACCCCGGCTACTCAGGGTATGCCTGGTATCGCATCCGGGTTCACGTGGCGGCCGAGCCGGGAGAAAGGCTGGCCCTTGCCGGTCCCAATGACCTCGACGACGTTTACCAGGTCTATGCCAACGGCGCGCTGCTCGGCAGTTTTGGCGATTTTTCGCGCAACCCGCCAGTCATCTTCTACGCGGAGCCCAAAATGTTTTCCTTGCCCGCAGGATTCACGCAGGCAAACGCGGATGTCGTGCTGGCTTTCCGCGTATGGATGCTCCCGCTCACGCTGACGCAGGAATCCGATGCGGGAGGGTTTCACACCGCGCCGCTGATCGGCGATAACGACACAGTGACGGCCGCGAACCAGAATCGCTGGCTTGAACTTGTTCGCGCTTACGCGTCTGCGGCGATCGAGGCGCTTTTGTTCCTGCCGCTCGCGGCCGTATCCTTCAGCCTGATTCTCTTCGATCGCTCCGACCGGGTCTATCTCTGGATGGGAACATTCTTTCTCGCCTTTGCCGTCGAAGAGGTCGTTCTAGTTGTCGCCGCCTGGACCCAGGTCATCAGCGGACAGACAGGCACTCTTTTTCGCGATATCTTTTGCACTCCGCTTGCCGCCGCCTCCTGGGTCATGGTGTGGTGGGCGTGGTTCCGGCTGCGCAAGCCGGCGTGGGTGCCGGGGACCGTCGCCGCGCTCACGGTTCTGTTGATGATCTCAAATGCGCTGGCAGAGGATATTTGGTCCAGCTCGTTTCAACAAGCGGTGACCGACGGGTTTCACGCCGTCTCGCTGGTAGCCAGGCTGGCCTTGCTGGCGCTGTCTCTGCTGGTTGTTGTCTTAGGAATCCGCCGGCAGGGGCTGGAGGGATGGTTCGTGGTGCCTGCGCTCATTCTGTTCGGCATTTCTCGTTTTAGTGCCGAGCTTGTCCTGCTGCACATTCGAGTGAGCTGGTTCCCATTTGGCATCACGGTCGGCCTCATCGACGCTGCGCTCTTCCTGCTGGTGGCGGTGCTGGCTGTTCTGCTGCTGCGCAGGCTGCTGCAGTCCATGCGCGAGCAGCGGCGGATGGCCCTGGATGTGAAGCAGGCGCAAGAGTTGCAGCAGGTCATCCTGCCGGAGGCTCGTCTCACGGTGAGAGAACTGACCATCGAGAGCGAATACCGCCCGGCGCTGGAGGTGGGCGGGGATTTCTTTCAGATCATTCCCAACGAAGCCGACGGCAGCCTGCTGATTGTGGCCGGCGATGTGACCGGCAAGGGGTTGAAGGCCGGAATGCTGGTGGCGCTGCTGGTGGGAGCCATCCGCAGCACCGTGGATTGGAGCGCAGATCCCATGGTTGTGTTGCGAGCGCTTAATCAAAGGCTGATGGGCCGCGGCGACGCTCAGGCCACTTGCCTCGCCCTGAGTATTGCCTCGGACGGCACAGTGACGCTGGCCAACGCCGGGCACATGGCGCCCTACTTGAACGGCGAGCCGGTTGCGATGGAAGGGGCGCTGCCGCTGGGAATGATCGAAAGTCCTGAGTTTTCTCTGATGCACTTCCAACTGCGCGAGGGCGACGAGCTGGTGCTGCTGTCGGACGGCATCGCCGAAGCTACCGACGCCGAAGGCCATCTGTTCGGCTTTGAGCGCGTCCACGAGCTGCTGCGCACGGCCGATTCCGCGGGCGAATTAGCCGACGCGGCGCAACGCTTTGGCCAGGAGGACGACATCAGCGTTATTTCCATCACCCGGAGGGCTGTGCTCGAGCCTGCCGCAGCGTAAGCTCTGGGGTCTGAAGGCCCCCGCTTGCTCCACGACTTGGACATGCCAGGGCCGACGCATATCAAATTTCCCAGTACTTTGAGCAGGCAGGGGAGGTTCCAGGCGGCTCTGAGTCTCTTTCCCTTGATTCCTCCTTTGAAAGTCGTGTCCTGTTTGAGCAGATCGAGCGCGATGCGGTTGAGTACGGAAAAGTTTTGCGCCGCGTGACAGGCTCGTTTTCAGTCCAGGTCGTTTTCAGTCCAGGTCGTTTTCGGTCCGCTCGTTTTGAATCCCGGTCTTCGCCAAAGCCCGCCTCGAGCACCCACTTCTATGTGCCCCCCGGTGAGCCACCAGGCTTATTGCCGATGCGTTGGCTGGGCGATCTATACTTACCCATAGCCTATGCGACCTTGCACCCTTGCCACCACTCTACTTTTGGCCGCGCCGGCCTTTCTTTGCGCCCAAACCACTGACAAACCCGCTGCCAAGGCATCTGCCAAAATGACTGCCGCACAAATCGAGGAATCCGCCATTATCATTGATACCCACGCTGACACGCCCCAGCGCTTCGTGGATGAGCACTTCGATCTGGGCGATCCGCTGAATGGCGGCAATCTGAATCTGGAAACGATTCGCAAGGGCAACCTGGGCGCGGAGTTTTTCTCCATCTGGGTTGAGCCGAGCATCTACAAAGGCCAGTATGCACGGCGCACGCTGGAGCTGATTGACTCGGTCAAGCAGCAGGTGGCAAAGCATCCGGACCAGATGCTGCTGGTCACCTCGCCAGAAGGCATTGTGCAAGCGCATCGGGAACACAAGTTTGCGGCGCTGATGGGGATCGAGGGCGGCCATTCGATCGAAAACTCAATTCCGCTGCTGCGCCAGTATTATGCTCTGGGCGTGCGCTATATGACGCTGACCTGGTCAAACTCGCTGGACTGGGCCGACAGTTCAGGGGACATCACGGATGCCTCGATTCCGCACACCCCGGAGGGCCTGACTGAGTTCGGCAAAGACGTGGTGTACGAGATGAACCGGCTGGGCATGATGGTGGATATTTCGCACGTGGCGGACAAAACGTTTTACCGCACGCTGGTGATTACCCGCGCGCCGGTGATTGCGTCCCATTCCGGCGCACGGGCACTGTGCGATGCACCGCGCAACATGACCGACGACATGCTGCGCGCGGTGGCCAATTCAGGC
>Ga0208193_1001189_pt1 | contig 11761 bp, 8 predicted proteins | sample June2015DPH_17_2_FD_184716 | JGI IMG/M metagenome (GOLD analysis project Ga0208193, IMG submission 184716) | Peatland microbial communities from SPRUCE experiment site at the Marcell Experimental Forest, Minnesota, USA - June2015DPH_17_10... | ecosystem: Environmental > Terrestrial > Soil >...
GCGCAGAGAAGAAAAATCCTGCAGGCTTTCTTTGTTTTCTCTGCGTGGCCTCCGCGCCTCAGCGTCTCTGCGTCGAAGCGTTACTTCTTGATCTTCAAATCCAGGTTGGCGGCCTTTCGGGAATCGAAAGAGCTCAGAGTCTTGGTCGGGCTGGATGCGCCCTTGTTTTCCGCCCTGAGCTCGTAATCCACATCCGCGCTCAGTCCGTGGAAAAAGTAGGCGCCGTTCTGCTGGGTAATGAACGACCGCACCTGTAGAGTCTTGGTGTTCTTGAGGTACACCACGGCCCCGACGATGGGGGCGTCGTCGGCTGCGCTGACCACCCCCTGAACGGTGCGGCCATCCTCGTCGCCTTTCTTCTTCTGCGCAAAACCCAGGCAGGCGCACACAATCGCCGCCACGACGAGAGCCATCCATCGCCGGCGCATGAGATTAATGCCAGTCCTCTTCGGCTTCCTCTTCGTCCTCTTCGACGAAATCATCGTCTTCCTCTTCCTCTTCTTCGAGCTCCTCGGCGGATTCCAATTCCAGCGGATCTGTGCTCAGCACCGTCAAAACGGCGCCGCACTCGTCGCAGCTGATGGTATCGCCCTCGTCGATGTCTTCCTCGTCCACGTCGATGACACCGTCACATTCGGGGCACTTGATCCTCTCGTCGACTGCCATCGCGAAATCTCCTCCTGAAATACTACTGATAGCCGAATGTCCGCCGCCATTGCAAGCCGAATCTTTGTATCGAACGAATTATTTTCGAGCATGCTTCGTCCAAAAGACCCGCCTTCCCACATTGTACAAAGAGACGGCTCGCGTCCCCCCGCCGACGGGTAATTCTCGTCCGCCACCATCTCAACCGTGTACCGCCGCGCCGTCACTTATAATAATAGGTATCCATGCACCAGAAATTGAACGAGCGGATCGTCGATCTCGATCCACAAGAGACCTCGGAATGGGTCGCCGCCCTGGACGAAATTATCGACCAGGCGGGTCCCGACCGCGCCACTTACCTGTTGGAGCGGTTGACAGAGCGGGCGCGCGCCAACGGCGCGGAATTGCCCATCCAGCTCAACACCCCTTACGTAAACACCATCCGGGTGGAGGAGGAATTACCCTACCCCGGCGACCGCGCGATGGAACGGCGCATCAAGAGCCTGATTCGCTGGAACGCCATGGCGATGGTGGTACACCAGAACAAGTTCGACGCCGGCATTGGCGGCCACATTTCGACGTATGCCTCGCTGGCGACGCTGCTCGAAGTGGGCTTCAACCACTTCTTTCACGCCAAGTATGGCGACGAACCGGGCGACCTGATCTACTTCCAGGGCCATGCCTCGCCGGGCGTCTACGCGCGCGCGTTTCTGGAGGGCCGCCTTACCGAGGAGCACCTGGAGAATTTCCGCCACGAGCTGCGCGGCAAGCCCGGCCTGTCGTCTTATCCGCATCCGTGGCTGATGCCCGATTTCTGGAGCTTCCCCACCGTCTCGATGGGGCTCGGTCCGCTGTGCGCCATCTATCAGGCGCGTTTCATGCGGTATATGGAAAACCGCAAGCTCATCCCCGTCACCGGGCGCAAGGTGTGGGCGTTTCTGGGCGACGGTGAGCAGGACGAGCCGGAATCTATGGGCTCGCTCACGCTGGCCTCGCGCGAAAAACTCGACAATTTGATCTTCGTCATCAACTGCAACCTGCAGCGCCTGGATGGACCGGTGCGCGGCAACGGCAAAGTGATTCAGGAATTGGAAGCGGCTTACCGCGGCGCCGGCTGGAACGTGATCAAGGTGATGTGGGGCGGCGATTGGGACGATCTGCTGTCGCGGGACGTGAACGGCGTATTACAGAAGCGCCTTTACGAGATTGTCGACGGCGAATTCCAGACGTGTTTCACCAAGGGCGGCGCTTATATCCGCGAACACCTGTTCGGCAGCTCGCCCGAGCTGCGCGATCTGGTGGCGCACCTCTCCGATGAACAACTCGAGACCCTGCACCGCGGCGGCCACGATCCGAAGAAGGTTTACAACGCATATAAGGCTGCGGTGGAGACCACCGGCGGGCCCACGGTAATTCTGGCGCATACCATCAAGGGCTACGGTTTGGGCGAAGCCGGCGAAGGCCGCAACGTCACGCACCAGCAGAAGAAGCTCAATGAGCAGGAGATTATTTATTTCCGCTCGCGCTTCGAAATTCCCATTCCCGAGGAAGCCGCGAAGAACGCCAGCTTCTTCCGTCCACCCGCGGACAGCTCCGAAATCGCCTACATGCACGAACGGCGGCGGCAGTTGGGCGGCTATATGCCTACGCGCTCGGTTCCGCCCTCGCAGATTGAGGCGCCGCCGCTCGAAACGCTGAAGGAATCGCTCGAAGGGTCGGGCGGCCGCGAAGTTTCCAGCACCATGGCGTTCGTCCGCATCCTGACGCTGCTGATGAAAGACGAAAAAATCGGCAAGCGCATCGTGCCGATTGTTCCCGACGAGGCGCGCACCTTCGGTATGGAATCGCTATTCCGCCAGTTCGGCATCTATGCCAGCCAGGGGCAGCTCTACAAGCCGCACGACGCCGAAATGTTCCTGTTCTACAAGGAATCGAAAGACGGGCAGATTCTGGAAGAGGGCATCACCGAAGCGGGCTCCATGGCGTCGTTCACGGCCGCGGGCACGGCTTACGCCAACTACCAGACGGAGATGATTCCGTTCTTCATTTACTATTCGATGTTCGGTTTCCAGCGCGTGGGCGACCTGATCTGGGCGTTCGGCGACGCGCGCGGCAAGGGCTTCCTGTGCGGCGGCACGGCGGGGCGCACCACGCTTTCGGGCGAAGGCCTGCAGCATCAGGACGGGCACAGCCTGGTGCTATCGAGCACCGTGCCTACGTGCGCGTCTTACGATCCGGCGTATGCGTATGAGATCGCCATCATTGTGCAGGATGGCATTCGGCGCATGTATCAGGAGGGCGAAAACCGCTTCTATTACATCACGCTCTACAACGAGAACTACCCCATGCCGGCCATGCCCAAGGACTGCAAGCCCGAGGGCGTATTGAAGGGCATCTACAAGTTCCAGGCAGCGGCCAAGGGCAAGCCCAAAATTCAATTGTTCGGCAGCGGCCCGATTCTGAACGAAGCGTTGCGCGCGCAACAGATTCTCGCCGAAAAATACAACCTGGCCAGCGACGTGTGGAGCGTCACCAGCTATAACGAGCTGCGGCGCGATGCGCTGGAAGTGGAGCGCTGGAACCGGCTGCATCCGGGCGAGCCGCAGCGGACGCCCTATATTGTGGATGCGCTGAAGGGCGCCGAGGGCCCCATTGTGGCCGCCACCGATTACATGAAGGCGGTGCCCGACCAGTTGGCGCCGTGGCTACAGGGGCGCCTGGAAACGCTGGGTTCCGATGGCTTCGGCCGCAGCGACAATCGCGAACATCTCCGCAAGCATTTCGAGATCAACGCCGAGAATATCGCGGCCGCCGCGCTCTCTCGCCTGGCCCGCGACGGCAAATTCGATGTAAAGAAGATGAAGGCGGCGTTTGCCGACCTTGGCATCGACACCGAAAAGATCGACCCGGTTCGCGCGTAGCTCGAATCAAGATGCCGCACCTCAGTTTGTGCAGGTTATCAACCTGCTTGTGGGGCAGGTTGCCTTGTGGGGCAGCCAATCCTGGCTGCAGCCGGCTTTCAGCCGGCTTTCTTCACCCGCGGATGCGTCTGTTTCCATCACCCGAGACCGCTCCATGAAGACCGGGCAACGCGTCGCTGCCGCTAGCATGGCGATCAGCGGCGCGCTGGCTGTGGTGAAGCTCATCGCCGGCATCAAGGGCCATTCCACGTCGGTGGTCGCCGACGGTTTGGAATCGGCCAGCGACGTCTTCGCCTCGGGCTTCGTGCTGCTCGGCCTCACGCTGGCGGCCAAGCCCGCCGATGAAGATCATCCATACGGGCACGGGCGCATCGAGATCCTCACCGGCCTGCTGATCGGCCTGGGCCTTTCCGCAGGCGGCGCGTTGATCTGCTACGGCTCGGTGGCGCGACTGGGGCATCCCGAGGCGGCGGCGGTGGCCGGTTACGTGGTTTGGCCGCTGCTATTGTCGTTGGCCGCCAAGAGCGCGCTGACCTTCTACAAATTCCGCTACGCCCGCAGACTGAAGAGCGATTCTCTCAAGGCGGACGCATGGAACGACTTCATGGACACCCTTTCCGCGATGGCCGCGCTAATTGCCGTGGGTCTCTCGCTGGCCGATCCGAAGCGCTTCGCCGACGCCGATAGCTACGGCGGACTGGTGGTGGGCCTGATCGTCATCTGCGTAGGCGTGAAGGTAGCGCATGACACGGCGATGCAGCTGATGGACACCATGCCCGATGAGGAGCTGATGCACCAGATTCGCGTGGCCGCCTCCGCCGTGCCCGGCGTTCGCGGCGTGGAGAAATGCTACGCGCGAAAGACGGGCCTGCGCTATCACGTGGATCTGCACCTGGAAGTGGACGGCGCAATGACGGTGCGGCAATCGCACGAACTGGCGCACAAGGTGAGGCTGCACGTGATGGAGACGCTCGACTGGGTGGCGGACGTGCTGGTGCACGTGGAGCCGGCGGGGTAAGGGGGGAGATTCACATTTCATCAAGAGGATTGGCCGGCGCAGGCGACATAATGCCCGCGATGGCCTGCGTGAGCTGCGTCCAGCGGCTATGCTCAGTGAGAAGCTGTTTCTTGCCCGCAGGAGTCAGCCGGTAGTACTTCGCCCGCTGTCCTGTCTCCGTCAGCTTCCACTCGGACTTCACCCATCCTTGCTTTTCGAGGCGATGGAGCGCCGGATACAGCGAGCCTGTCTCCACCTTCAGCAGCTCGCCGGAATTGGCGCGGATGGCGTTGCCGATCCCATACCCGTGCTGCGGTCCCCATTGCAAGGTTTGTAAGATGAGCATGTCGAGCGTCCCCTGCAGCAGCTCGATGCGGTTTTGATAGCGGGATTTCATATTCTATTCCTCACGTAGCGCAACCATCGGATCGACAAGCGACGCGCGGCGCGCCGGTAAATACCCTGCTATCGCTGCCACGGCGGCGAACAACAGCAATGCCGAAATGAGTGTTCTCGCATCCGTCGCCGTCACTCCATACAAAAAGCTGGCAACGTATTTCGTGACCGCGAGAGACGCGCCCAATCCCGCGGCCAGCCCCAGGCCGACCACCACCGCCACGTCGGCCAGCGCCATCAGCAGCACACGCGACCGCGCGGCGCCCAACGCCATGCGGATGCCAATCTCATTGCGCCGCCGCGCCATGTTGTGCGAGATGACGCCGTATAAGCCAACCGTCGCCAGCAGCAGAGCCAGTCCGCCGAAGAAGCCTGAAAGCGTCGCCATGAGCCGCTCGCGCGTGAGCGATTCGGCCACTTGCGCTTCGAGCGTGCGGAACTCCAGCGAGATCTGTGGATTCACCTGCGCAATGGCTTCCTTCGCCGCCGGCGCGAGGTTCCCGGCCGGACCCGCCGCACGCAATTCGAAGTTGATGAAGGGATGGATATCGGCGTCCTGCGCCGAGGGAAGATACGCGATGGGCCGAGGGTCCTCGCGTAGACTGCGGTACTTTGCGTCCTTCACCAAACCCACCACTTGCACCAATTGATTCGGCGACGGGAAGCCCATGCGGAAGGAACGGCCCAGCACATCGAGCGAACCGAAGTATTTCCGCGCCGCTGTTTCATTGATCACCGCTACGCGGCCCGAGCCCGCGGCGTCGCGCGCGTCGAAATCGCGCCCGGCGAGAAGCGGCGTGCCGAGCGTCGCGAAGAAACCCGGACTGGTGAAATTCAACATCACCAGCGAATCGCGCCGCAGCTTGGGGTGAAAACCGTCAACCTGAATCATCGCATTTTGGCCGGCGGTATTGACTGGCGTCTGGTTGGAAAAGCTGGCGGAGCGCACTCCGGGAATGGCCGCCAGGCGCTGGCGCATCTCCTCGAAGCTCTGTTCCAACCGGCTCACCGGGAAGCGCGCGTTGCGCAGGTCGGTCCGAACGATCAGCACACGGTCGCGCTCAAAGCCCGGATTGAGCGCCAGCAGATTCCAGAAGGTTGTCAACATCAGCGCCGCGCCCACCACCAGCACGAGCGAGACCGCGACCTGCGCGCTCACCAGCGCTTTGCCCAATCCGAATCGCGACTGCCCTTCCGCCACGCCGCGGCCATTCACTTTCATGGCCGCCTGCGGCTCCACGCGCGTGGCGCGCCACGCAGGCGCGAGGCCGAATAGGATCGCCGCCAGGGCCGAGACGCCGACGGTAAATGCAAGCACGCGCGCGTCCATGGTCAAATCGAGAAACACCGGCTGGCCGGCCGAGGAAAGCAGCCCCACCAGCAAGCGGCTTCCCCACTGCGCGAACACAATGCCCAACGCGGCGCCCGCGGCGGCGAGCAGCGCGCTTTCCACGAGAAGCTGCCGGACCAATCGCCAGCGCCCCGCGCCAACCGCCATGCGCACGGCGATTTCCTTCTGACGATTGGCGGCGCGCGCCAGCAGTAAATTCGCGACATTGGCGCAGGCGATCAGAAGTAGCAGACAGACTACCGCCATGAGAATCTTGAGCGACTGCTGCACCTGCACGCGCAGATCGGAGATTCCGCCGGCGGCCGGCTTGATCTCGAACGTGCCCGCCGCATAATCGCGCTGCCGGTCGGGAGGCAAGCTCGACGGGATGGTTGCGGCGAAGACGGCGGGCGCGAGTATCTTCAGCCGCGCAGTAGCCCGCTGCGAATCGACGCCAGCCTTCGGCCTGGCCACCACTTTGAGCCACCAACTGAGGCGTTGATCCAGTTGAGAAGCGGCGGCTCCGTGCATCACGGGCTCGGCGCAGATCGGAACGAAAACATCGACGGAGCTGCCAACGTCGATACCCGTAAACCCGCGCGCCGCGACGCCAAGAATCTGGAAGGGATGCCCGTCGAGCGAAATCGCCTGGTTCAGCGCGGCCGGAGCGCCGCCATATTGCCGCTGCCAGAAATCGTAGCCGAGTACGGCGGTCGCGGCGCAGCCGCGCACATCGTCCGCAGCCACCAGCGTACGGCCGGCAGCCGGTTGCACGCCGAGCGTGGAAAAATATTGGCCGCTCACCCAGCTCCCACGCACGTAATGCGCCTCGCCACCCTGCGCGAGGTTGAAGCGCGGGGCGTTGTATGCGAGCAGCCCGGAGAAAACGTCCTGCCGGTCGCGAAGCTGTTCCCAGATGGGATTCGTCAACTCGTCGTCGCCGGGCCCCATGGTCACTTGTACAAGCTGTTCCGGATGGCTCACCGGAAGGCTGCGCAACATCACTGCGTCCACGAGGCTGAAGATCGCCGTGTTCGCGCCGATGCCGAGCGCCAGCGTGAGAACCACAATCGAGGCGAAGCTGGGATTCTTGCGGAACGTGCGCAGGCCCGCGCGAATATCGCTGCCGATTCCATGGAATGGATTGCGGCCCCAGATATCGCGCGTGGTCTCTTTCACCAGGTCCCGGTTGCCGAATTCGCGCAGAGCGGCCAGATGCGCGGCATCGGCGGATTCGCCGCGCGCGCGGGCATCGTTAGCGGACATTTCGAGATGGGCGCGAAGCTCGGCATCGAGATCGCGCTCGCGTCGTTTCCAGTTCATAGTTTCTATTCCTCCCGCAGTGCGTTCATAGGGTCGAGCCGCGAAGCTCGCCGCGCCGGCGCATAGCCCGCAACTGCGGCGACTGCACCAAAGAGAATAACCGCAGCCGCCAGCGTGCGCGCATCCGTTGCCGTCACGCCATAAAGAAAGCTTGCGATATAGCGCGTGACGGCTAACGATGCGCCAACTCCAACCGCCAGTCCAACGCCGACCACCAGCGCTACGTCGCCCATCGCAATCCGTAGAATGCGTCGCCGCTCCGCGCCCAGAGCCATGCGGATGCCGATCTCGCCGCGCCGCCGCGCCATGTTGTGCGAAATCACGCCATAGAGTCCGATGGCGGCCAGCAGCAGCGCCAGGCCGCCGAAGAACGCCGAAAGCGCCGCCAGTAAGCGCTCGCGCGCCAGCGATTCGGCCACCTGGACCGCAAGCGTGCGGAACTCGAGCACGATGGCGGGGTTCACTTTCTCCATGACCGCCCGCGCCGCCGGAGCGAGGTTCGCGGGCGGCCCGGCGGTGCGCAGCTCGAAGGTGGTGGAGGCTCCGCCGAATGCCCCGGGTAAATAGGCAATGGCCGGCTGCTCCTGGCGCAGACTGTTGTATTTCGCGTCTTTTACCACGCCTATAATTTTCACCAGCTGATCCTTCACCGGACGGCCCGTGCGGTAATAGCGTCCCACCGGATTCGCCGAATCGAAGAACTTACGCGCGGCAGTCTGGTTGATAATCGCCACCTTCGCCCGGCTGGCCATATCGCGCTGGTCGAAATCGCGGCCCGCGAGCAGCGGCGTGCCCAGCGTCTCGAAGAAGCCCTGGCTCACCCAATTGGCCCGCAACTGCGAATCGTGGGACGTTTGCGGCGTGGCCCCTTCCACCTGGATGGGCGTGATTATGGTGGCGCCGTTGAGGGGCGTAACGAAGGAATAGCTGGCGGAGAGCACGCCGGGAATTGACGCGAGCTGCTGCCGCATCTCCTCGAGGCTCGATTCCCCGCGCTCTTTCGGATAGTGCGCATTGCGCAGATCGGTGTTGATCATCAGAACGCGGTCGCGATCGAATCCGGCATCGAGCGTCGAGAGGTTCCAAAACGTGCTCAGCAGCAGCGCGGCGCCAACCACCAAGACCAGTGAGACCGCCACCTGCGCGCTCACCAGGGCTTTGCCGAAGTTGAAACCGGATTGTCCTTCCGCGATTCCGCGGGCGCTAACTTTCATGGCGGCCTGCGGGTCCACGCGAGTGCCTCGCCAGGCCGGAGCCAATCCGAAGAGCATGACGGCGACGGCCGAGACGCTGGCCGTAAATGCCAGCAGGCGGGCGTCAATCGCCAGGTCGAGGAACACGCGGTTGCTTGCCGAGGAGAGGAAACCTACCAGCAGGCGGCTGCTCCATTGCGCGAACAACGCGCCCAGCGCCGCGCCCGCGGCAGCGAAGAGCGCGCTCTCCATGAGAAACTGCCGCATCAGCCGCCACCTGCCCGCGCCCAGAGCCATGCGTACGGCGATTTCCCTTTGCCGCGCAGTGGCGCGCGCCAGCAGCAGGTTAGCCACGTTGACGCACGCGATCAGAAGCAGCAGGCCTACGACTGCCATCAGAACGAGCAATGCGTCCCGGTACTGTCCTCTCAAGTTGGAGATCCCCGTCGAAGCGGGAACCGTCTCGAGCGAATGGGCGGCGTATTCGCGCTGATTTTTCGGCAGGTCGCCCGCCGGAATAGTGGCTTCCAAGATGGGCCGCGCGAGAGCTCTCAAACGGGCCGCGACTTGGGCCGCGGGAATGCCGGGATTGGGCCGGCCGATTACACGGAGCCACCAAGTGTTGCGCGAGTCGAGCGGTAAACCGGGTTCCTGCACAATCGCCCTGGAACAGAGCGGAACATAAACGTCCACGGCGCGGCCCACATCGATCCCGGTAAAGCCAGGCCGCCCTGCGCCGACGATCTGGAACGGATGACCGTCGAGCGAAATCGAACGGCCGGGAATTTCCGCGTCGCCGCCGTATTGCCTTTGCCAGAAGTCGTAACTTAGAACAGCCGTAGCGGGGCAGCCGCGGCGATCGTCGGCGGCAGTGAAGGTTCGGCCAATGGCCGCGCCCGCACCCAGGGTGGTAAAGAAATCGCCGCTTACCCACTCGCCGTTGGCGTAACGAGCTTCACCGCCCGCGGTCAAATTGAACCTCGCCTGGCTGTATGCAAACAGGCCCGCGAATAGGTCCTGGTGATCGCGAAGCTGCTCCCAGAGCGGATTGGCAAAGAACGGATCGTCCGCGTCCATCCGCACCTGTACAAGCTGTTCGGGGTGGGTCACCGGAAGCGACCGCAGCATTACGGCGTCGATCAGGCTGAAGATCGCGGTGTTGGCGCCGATGCCCAGCGCCAGCGTCAGAATCATGATCGCCGCGAAGGCCGGATGCTTGCGGAATGTGCGCAGGCCGGCGCGAAAGTCGTCCACTATGCCGTGAAGCGGATTGCGTCCCCAGATGTCGCGCGTGGTCTCTTTCACCAGGTCGCGATTGCCGAATTCGCGCAGCGCGGCGAGGCGCGCGGCATCGGCGGATTCGCCGCGCGCGCGGGCGTCGCTGGCGGCCATTTCGAGATGGGCGCGAAGCTCGGCATCGAGATCGCGCTCGCGGCGTCTCCAGTTCATAGTCGCTATTCCTCCCTTTCATAGTCGCTATTCCTCCCGCAATGCGTTCATAGGGTCGAGCCGCGACGCCCGTCGCGCCGGTAGATAACCCGCAACGGCGGCGACTGCGCCGAAGAACAGAGCCGCCGCCGCCAGCGTGCGCGCATCGGTTGCTGTCACGCCGTAAAGGAAGCTGGCGATGTAGCGCGTGACGGCTAACGAGGCGCCCAATCCGGCCGCCAGTCCAATGCTTACTACGAGAGCGACGTCGCCCATCGCCATCCGTAGAATGCGGCGCCGCTCCGCTCCCAGAGCCATGCGGATGCCGATCTCGCCGCGCCGCCGCGCCATGTTGTGCGAGATGACGCCGTAGAGTCCGATGGCGGCCAGCAGCAACGCGAGGCCGCCGAAGAACGCCGAGAGCGTCGCCAGCAGACGCTCCCGCGTCAGCGATTCGGCCACTTGGACCGCGAGAGTGCGGAACTCGAGCGTGATCGCAGGATTCACTTTCCCGATGGCCGCCCGCGCCGCTGGAGCGAGACTCGCGGGCGGACCGGCGGTACGCAATTCGAAGGTGATGTAGGGGCCAACGTCGTCCTGCGCCGAGGGCAAATAGGCGATGGGCCGCTGCGCTTCGCCCAGCTTGTTGTAAACGGCGTCCTTCACCACGCCCACAATCTGGACCAACTGGTCTTTCACCGGGTAGCCCGTGCGGTAATACCGCCCCACCGGATTCGCCGTGTGGAAGAACTTGCGCGCGGCAGTCTGGTTGACTATCGCCACCTTCGCCGAATCCGCCGTATCGCGCCGGTCGAAATCGCGGCCCGCGAGCAGCGGCGTGCCAAGCGTTTCGAAGAAGCCCCGGCTCACATAGTTGACCCACAGCCACGAATCGCGCATCGATTGCGGCGTGAATCCATCCACCGTGACGGGGATATTCTGCGTGGAGCCGCTGATGGGCGTGGTGTTGGAAAAGCTGGCGGAAAGCACGCCGGGAATCGACGCGAGCCGCTGCCGCATCTCTTCGAAGCCCGGCTCCAGCCGCTCTTTCGGGTAGTTGGCGTTGCGCAGATCGGTGCGGATGGTCAGAACGCGGTCGCGATCGAATCCGGCGTCGAGCGTCGCGAGGTTCCGGAAGGTGCTCAAAAGCAGCGCCGCGCCCACCACCAGCACCAATGAGACCGCAACTTGCGCGCTCACTAGCGCTTTGCCCAAGCTAAATCGCGATTGTCCTTCGGCCACGCCGCGGGCGCTGACTTTCATGGCCGCCTGCGGGTCCACGCGAGTCCCGCGCAAGGCGGGAGCCAATCCGAAGAGAAGGACGGCGACGGCCGAGACGCCGGCGGTGAATGCGAACACGCGGGCGTCCATCGCCAGGTCGAGAAACACCTGGTTGCTTGTCGAGGAGAGGAACCCTATCAACAGATGGCTGCCCCATTGCGCGAACAGCGCGCCCAGTACCGCGCCCGCGGCGACGAAGAGCGCACTTTCAATTAGAAACTGGCGCATCAGCCGCCACCTGCCCGCG
>Ga0208193_1001190_pt1 | contig 11760 bp, 10 predicted proteins | sample June2015DPH_17_2_FD_184716 | JGI IMG/M metagenome (GOLD analysis project Ga0208193, IMG submission 184716) | Peatland microbial communities from SPRUCE experiment site at the Marcell Experimental Forest, Minnesota, USA - June2015DPH_17_10... | ecosystem: Environmental > Terrestrial > Soil >...
ACGGCAAGGCGATTGAATACCGCGATGGGAAGTTTGACGTCCCCGATCATCCCATCATTCCTTTTATTGAAGGCGACGGAACGGGTCGCGACATCTGGAAGGCTTCCCAGCGGGTGTTTGACGCGGCGGTTGAAAAGGCTTACGGCCCCAAACGGTCGATCAAGTGGTTCGAGATTTTTGCCGGTGAGAAAGCATTCCGGCAATTCAACACCTGGCTGCCGGATGAGTCCGTGGATGCGGCGCGGGACCTGCGCGTGTCGATCAAAGGGCCGCTGACGACGCCGGTAGGCGGTGGGATTCGATCGCTCAACGTGGCGCTGCGCCAGCTGCTCGATTTGTATGCCTGTGTCCGGCCGGTGAAGTACTACCAGGGCGTGCCCAGCCCGGTGAAGCATCCCGAGCAGGTCGACATTGTGATCTTCCGGGAGAACACCGAGGACGTGTACTCGGGAATCGAGTTCAAGCAGGGGTCAGCCGATGCGGGGCGGATCATTGACTTCATCAACAACGACCTGCTGAAGGGCGGCAAGAAGAAGATTCGCCTGGACTCGGGCGTGGGCATCAAGCCGATTTCGATCTTCGGAACCAAGCGGCTGGTGCGGTATGCGATTCAGAACGCGATTGAAACCGGGCGCAAGACCGTAACGCTGGTGCACAAGGGCAACATTCAGAAGTTCACCGAAGGCGCGTTCCGCGAATGGGGCTACGAGGTTGCCGTCCAGGAGTTCCGCGAACAGACGGTCACCGAGCGGGAGAGCTGGATTCTGGGCAATCTCGACCAGAAGCCGGGAATCACGATTGAAGAGAACGCGGCGCTGATTGAGCCGGGGCTGGAGTTTGGCAATCAGGCCTTCCGCGACGAGCTGTACGCCGAGATCAGGCAGGTGCTGGATTCGATCGGGAAAACCCACGGAAATGGCGCCTGGAAGAAGAAGATTCTCGTCAACGATCGCATTGCCGATTCGATCTTCCAGCAGATCATCATCCGGCCCTCGGATTACTCGATTCTGGCGACGACGAACCTGAACGGCGATTACATTTCTGACGCCGCGGCTGCCCAGGTGGGCGGCCTGGGCATTGCGCCGGGAGCCAACATCGGCGACGGCTACGCGGTGTTTGAGGCGACCCATGGAACCGCGCCGAAGTATGCCGACAAGGATGTGATCAATCCGGGATCGGTCATTCTTTCCGGCGTCATGCTGCTGGACTTTATCGGCTGGAAGGAAGCCGCCAAGCTGATTGAGACGGCGATGGAAAAGACGATTCAGCAGAAGTTTCTGACCTACGACTTCGAACGGCAGACCGCGGGCGCGACCAAGGTTGGCACCAGCGAGTTTGCCACCCGCATTATCGGCAACATGTAGGCAGGGGTCAGCCGACCGTGACCGGCTGGCACCGTGAGAACATTTCGGGACTCGGTCTCGAACAAGAACAGGGAAACAAGGGAGAGCAACAGATGAGGAAGAAAGTAAGCATTGTGGGCGCCGGCAACGTAGGCGCTACGGCTGCACATTGGATTGCGGCCAAGGAACTGGCCGATGTTGTGCTGATCGATGTCGTCGAAGGGATTCCCCAGGGCAAGGCGCTCGACCTGCTCGAGGCGATGCCGATTGAGAAGCGTGACGTGAGCGTGACTGGCGCCAACGATTACGCGGCGACGGCGAACTCCGACATTGTGGTGATTACGGCAGGCATTCCGCGCAAGCCGGGGATGAGCCGCGACGACCTGCTGCATACCAACTTCAAGATCATGTCTGACGTGGTGCAGAAAGTGGTGGCGCAGTCGCCGGAAGCGATTCTGATCATCGTTTCCAATCCTCTCGATGCGATGGCCCAGGCGGCGTTTCGGCAGGCTGGGTTCAATCGCGAGCGGGTGATTGGCATGGCCGGAGTTCTTGATTCGGCGCGCTTCCGCACATTTATTGCCGAAGAGCTGAAGGTGAGCGTGGAGAACGTGACGGCGTTTGTGCTGGGCGGCCATGGCGACACGATGGTACCGCTGGCGCGCTACTCGACGGTGGCCGGGATTCCGATTACCGAGCTGATCGCGCCGGACCGGCTGGAATCGATTATTCAGCGCACACGCGATGGCGGGGCGGAGATTGTGAAGCATCTGAAGACCGGCAGCGCCTACTATGCGCCTTCGGCGGCGGCAACCGAGATGGTCGAAGCCATTCTCAAGGACAAGAAGAAGATTCTGCCTTGTGCGGCCTACCTCGAGGGCGAGTATGGGATCAATGGGTTCTACATCGGCGTTCCCTGCAAGCTGGGCGCGGCGGGGCTGGAACAGATTATCGAGATCAAGCTGACCGCGGAAGAAGATGCGGCGCTCAAAAAAAGCGCCGAGGCGGTGAAGGAATTGTGCGCCGTGATTGGCGTTTAACTGAAGACCACAACATTCGGGCTCCTCACTACCCATCACCACGCATCCCAGGTTGCTTCGCTCGGGCGAGTCGACTTGGGATGCTTTCCTTTTTTGCGCCGGTTTCTCGTTGGCGGAGATGATCTTTTGAGCTCCTTTGTATCGGAGCCGCCGACAACAACAGAGTGGAACAGCAGGAACACGGCATAACCATAACCTTGATGGGATCAACAATCTGCCTTGCAAAAGTATGGACAAAGGAATGACAAAGCTCAGACAAGAGGGACTATCTGCTGGGGTGTAGACTGCTTGCTACGGACGGACTGCTCGAAGCAGCTGAGCAGTGCACCTTATCGAGACGAGTCAAAATGACGAAAGCTTTCATCAATCGGATTGCCACGGCGGTTCCTCCGCACGACGTGCACGAGGCCTTTATCGGGTTTGCGGCGGGGATGCTCCCTGAAGGCGGGACGCGCAATCTGTTCCAGCGCATGGCGCGGCTTTCGGCCATTGAACACCGCTACTCGTTTGTGCAGCCGGTGGCAACCGACGACGGCAAGTGGAAGGACGTCGAGCAGGTGTACGATCCGGGGAATTTTCCGCCGACGGCGCAACGGATGAAGTTCTTTGAGAGTTTTGCTCCCCAGCTGGCCCATCGCGCGCTGGACAGCCTGGCGCTCAGCGAGGCCGAGCGCGGCGGGATTACACACGTGATTGTGACTTCCTGCACGGGGCTCTATGCGCCGGGGCTGGACTTTGAAGTGGTGAAACACCTGGGACTGAATCCTTCCGTAGAGCGGACGATGATCGGGTTCATGGGCTGCTATGCTGCGATCAATGCATTGAAGTCGGCGCACCACATTGTCCGTTCAGAACCTGAGGCACGCGTACTGGTGTTAAATCTGGAGTTGTGCACATTGCATTTCCAGGAGACCAAGGAACTCGAACAGGTGCTTTCGTTCCTGGTGTTCTCCGATGGGTGCGCGGCTTCGCTGGTGAGCTCTGAGGCGACGGGGCTCGGGATTGACAGTTTTCTGGCGCTGAACATTCCGGATTCGAGCCATCTGATTACGTGGCGGATCGGAGAGCTTGGCTTCGACATGCATCTGTCGGGGCAGGTTCCGGGGGAGATTGGCAAGGCACTGAAGCAGCTGGACTGCCAGGTTACCCGCGGGAAAGATCCTCTGGCAATTGATCTCTGGGCGGTGCATCCGGGCGGCCGATCGATTTTGGACGCGGTCGAGAAAGGGCTGGGACTTCCGGCCGATGCGCTGCGGTCTTCGCGCAGCGTACTGGCCAGATACGGGAACATGTCCTCGGCAACGGTGATGTTTGTTTTGCGCGAGATTCTGGAGCGGGCCGAGAGCGGACAGAATGGATGCGCGATGTCGTTCGGGCCGGGATTGACAGCCGAGACGATGCTGTTTCATGCCCAATAGCCGGCCGGAGTTCCGCGAGCGCGCGCAGTGGGCCGAGCTGATGGACAATCCGTGCAGCCGGGAGGTGCTGCGGGCTTGCCTCAGGGATATTGCGCGGAGCAATCGATGGACCTTTGCATACTGGCCGTTGCTCCGCTTCCTCAATACGATAACAATTGCCCGGCGGGCCTGGGAAGGACCACTGCGCATTCTGGATGTGGGCTGCGGCTATGGGGATGGGCTGCGGCGGATTGAGCGCTGGGCAGAGCAACGACGCATCGATGTCGAGTTGACGGGGCTGGATTTGAATCCGGATGCTACGGTGATTGCGATCGAAGCGTCGCAGGCAGAGAGCAGGATTCAAAAGACCAGGATTCAATGGGTGACGGGGGATGTTCTTCGCTATGCGCCCGAGCGGCCGCCGCACCTGGTCCTCAGTTCCCAGTTCACGCATCACCTCACTGAGCCGCAGATTGTTCAGTTCGTGCAGTGGATGGAGATGCATGCGGAGCTGGGGTGGTTGATCAGCGATCTTTCGCGGGCGGCAGTTCCCTATTATTTTTACCGGGCATTTTCAAAAATCATGCGACTGCATTCGTTTGTGCAGCACGACGGTCCAGTTTCGATTGCGCGGTCGTTTGTGACAGCGGACTGGCAACGGATGTGCTCGGCGGCCGGGCTCAACGAGCAAAGTTTTGCGATTCAATCGTGGAAGCCGGCGCGCTTGTGCGTGGCGCGAAGTAAGCTTCCGTCTGGGAGAAACCCGCTGTGAGTATCACCAACCGCAGTGCCGACCATCTGGTGATTGGCGGGGGACTGGCGGGGTCGACGGTGGCGATTCACCTGGCGGCAGCCGGACGCCAGGTGACGCTGCTCGAACGAGAACCAAGGGCTCATCACAAGGTATGCGGCGAGTTTTTAAGCCGCGAGGCCGTAGCCTATCTTGGGCAACTGGGCGTGGATCCGATTTCGCTCGGGGCCAAGACGATTCGCTCTGTCCGTTTGACGGCAAGAGATCAAGTCGTTGAGACGAGGCTGCCGTTTACAGCGCTGTCGCTTTCCCGCTCAGTGCTCGATGAAGCGTTGATCAAACGCGCGGCGGACTGCGGATGCAGGGTGGAGCGCGGGGCATTCGTCGAAACGGTCGCACAGCATTGCGGGGGATGGAGAGCCGAGCTGCGGGGCGGTGAATCGTGGACTGCTGCAACGGTTTTTCTGGCCAGCGGCAAGCATGAGCTGCGCGGGATCGAGCGCGGGCCGGGCCGGCACGGGGACCTGGTGGGATTCAAACTGCACTGGCAGCTGGCGGCGGCCGAGACCGAAGCGCTCGGCGATTCGATGGATTTGTTTCTCTTTAAGGGAGGGTACGGAGGGCTGTCGCTGGTGGAGGGGAACACGGCCAATTTCTGCCTGGTTGTGCGCCGCGCGGCGCTGCTGAAGGCGGGTGGATGGAAGCAGCTTCTGGAGGGGATTCAGAGTGAGAACGCGCACATTCGCCAACGGCTAAGCGGTGCTCAAGCGCTGTGGGCGCGACCGCTGGCAGTGTCTTCGATTCCATATGGATACATCCATGCGGGAGGCAAGGGGCTATGGTGCGTGGGCGACCAGGCGGCGGTCATTCCGTCGTTCACGGGTGATGGAATGTCGATCGCACTGCATAGCGGGGCGCTGGCGGCGCAGATGTACCTGGCGGGCGAGGGTGCGGACGTCTATCACTGCAGGCTGAACGCGCATCTGAGGCCAAGCATGAGGCTGGCTACCGGGCTCTCGCAGGCTATGGTGAGCGGGGCAGGGCAACGATTGGCGCCGATCGGGTTGCGGGTTCTGCCCATGGCGATGAGCTGGATTGCCCGGGCTACACGGATTCCCGAGCGGGCGCTGGTTCAGACAAGAGTTGACGGAGTCTTACCTCTAACAACTCCTTGATTTCGCCTCGCCTTCCGTTCTCTGCTGCTTTCGCCCTCGATTGTAGGTTCTCGCCATGTCCGCGCCGCTCAAGCGCAGCGGGGCGGGTACCCAAGCCGCCCAAATGGGTGGCTAAAAGACGACCTGGAAAAAGGCTGTGTTGAGAGGGCACCCCCACTTACTCGATTTATTCCCTCTGGGCGCTCCCCCAGACCTCGCGCGCGCCGTGAGGCATCCGGGCAGAGGGTGACACTCCCCTCTTCCTCAAGGGAAAGACCTTCTGAAGTTCTTCGATCGGTATGGCCTGCGCCTTCGGGCGCCCGAACCGAATCGGTGTTTGACCGGAAATATCCCCCGGCAGAGCCGGGGATCTCCCATTTGGTTTAGAAGACGTATGGAATCAACCTCCAGGTGCGTCGCATGTGCTCCCGATAGGGCGTCCCCAGGCCTTGAGAGAGCACCTGTTCTTCAATGTGGATGCGGTACAGGTAGACAACTCCCAGGCAGAGCGGAGGGATGATGATCGCCAGCCAGTTCGTCAACGTCATCCCGAAACCAAGCTCACCGAGCAGGGAACCCAGATACGAAGGATGCCGGAGCCAGCGGTAGGGGCCTCGTTCGACGACCTGCTGCCCGCTTGAAATTGCCACATCGTAGGTGAAGAATCGTCCCAGTGTCCGAATCGCATACCAACAGAAGATGATGCCACCCAGCCAGATCACAATGCCCGCCGCGAACGCCGTCTTCCAATGGGTGCCGACTGAGAAAGCCGGAAACCAGACAGCGGAGATGAAACCCAGCACCACAGCTAGATTTGCGGCCACGATAACAGCCAGTTTCGTTCCTCGATCCAGCTTTTGCGCGTCTTGTTCAGAACGCAGTCGTTTGGAAAGCACGATCTCTGGAACGATGCAGAGGATGTAGGTAGCAATCCAGAGAGCCGTCAGCGCGGGATGATCGTGGAAGACCTCTGGCGATCTCATTGCAACCTCTGTTGTCTTTTACACACTGTTGATTTTGAGTTTACCTGTCCCGGAATAGTTGGCTGATTTTGGCCCAACCGTCAGGTCCGTGGGTCAAGGCTGTCGAAGAAGACACCGCGTAGCGGCTGCGGCCTTGACACGCGGCAAGGTTGGGCTACGCTCCCATTATCCGGGGCAGGTCGGGTCAGAGGCTATCTCCCATGCCAAAGTCGTGCTCGATGACAGGCGCGATTTCCTGCTGCGGCGTAATGGCTTTCTCTGGCTTCATCGCTGGCATGTGGGCGCTCTCTTGAAATACGTTATGCCCTAATGCTTCCGGTAGCTTCGCGCGGTCGTTGGTGTAGAGCTGCGCATCCTCCGCGCCACGCGAAACAGCGACGTAAGCCATGCGGCTGTTGAGCAGTTCCTTCGCGGCCAGCTCGGTATCGACGTGAATCAATACGCGCTGGGCAGTCTGTCCCTGGCTGGAATGGCTCGTCATCGCATAACCGTGATCGAGATGCGGAATGTCGTGCCGATCGATCAGAAATGTGGAAGGATACGCCGTCTCATTCCGAGCGTCCCAGCGCAGTCCGTATTGGTTGGTGAACTTGTAGTCTGGATCGATCACAAAGATTACGTTCGCCGGCAGAGGGTTTTCCTTGGAGAGGAACTCTTTTGCACGCTGGTCGAGTTCGTCTGGAGGTCCAGGATAGACGAGGAGAACCTGAGCTCCTAACGAATCAAACCTATCGGCATTCTCGACGAAATCGTGGCCTGACGAAGGCAATAGGAGCACTGTTAACCGGGATAACCGCGGAGAACAACGTGAACCGCGGATCCCTTCCGGGTCAAGGAGCCGAACTCCGCGATCTGTCCCGCAGTTGTAGACAAAGAGAAGGGGGGGAGCCTTCTGGCCGATGCCGGGCACACTATCGAGTGCTTGACCGTGGACAAGAGTAGCGCAGAATAGGATTGCGACCAGCATATTCCGGATCACGAAGTGGGTCCTGCCGATACTTCATATGAATCGCATCCAGAGCGTAAGGTTACAGGAATTGTTGACGCATGCTTGATCATGATACTGCTGTAACCAGTGGAGCCGGCATGCATCTGATCTGCAGCAACCAGGAGGCAGCATGAACTCGTTTCCCCGAGCAGTCATCTCAGTCGTAGCATGGACATTCCTGTCAAGTGCACTCACGGTGGCTGCGCAAACTGTTCCGGCAGCCGGTTTGACCTCCAAGCCGAAGATCGTCCTGGTTGAATTGTTCACCTCCGAAGGATGCTCCGATTGTCCGCCTGCGGATGAGTTGCTTCGGCGGATCGATAGAAAGCAGACCAGCGCGGGTAAGCTAATCGTCGGCGTCAGCGAACACGTCACCTACTGGAACTATCTTGGCTGGTCTGACCCGTTCTCTTTGGACAAATCGGATCAACGGCAGAATGCGTATAGCAATAACTTTGGTCTCAATGGCGTCTATACGCCGCAAATGGTAGTCAACGGAACGGAGGAGTTTGTCGGCAGCGACAGCGCAAAGCTTTCAGCTGCGCTCCAAAAGGAAGATCAGCATCCTTCAGCCGTCGAGATTCGCATCGCTTCTCTGAATTTGGTGGGAGACAAACTCACTGTGAGATTTTCGACCGACGGTGTGTTTCCTTCGCAAGGGGTCGACGTTATTGCCGTACTCGCAGACGATACCGATCGCTCCAGCGTTCAGCGCGGCGAGAACTCCGGACACACACTGACCCATGTCGCCGTAGCACGTTCTCTCACCCAGGTGGCCACGCTGAAGGGTGCGGCGGCGGAGTCGACCGTACAAATACCTTTGCCACCCTTATATCAACATACGCAAATGCATCATCTCATCTTGATCGCCCAAACCACAGGTACTGGTCCGGTTGTCGGAGCCGATACCAAATCCTTCTGAAGGCTCCTTCGGCGGAGGTCGGCATCAAACATGGCTGTATCTTTGCCATCCTCGTTCCGGTTCCTGAAACGCGGCGAACTCGTTCTCGATGAATATCTCGCAACGGTGTGTTCATTGGAGGATGAGCAGATCCAATGAATCGACACGTATCTCCCAGGCGTGAACATGGCGGACGCCTTTTTCCAGTAGCTTTCCTATTTCGTGCGCGTAAGGGCAACCGAGCGGACCTGGCCCTGTCAATATCCCCGGCAGAGCCGGGAGCTTTACGGTGTGAGCCGCTCAAAGCGGCTTCTATGAGACGGCTAGTGCGTTCGTTGCTCATGCCCACTTCCCTTTTGGGTCTTGCGCACACGAACGATTGTGCCCAACATTCGCATCCCTCAGCGGCAATTCGGGCGATCTTCATCGTCTCAATCATTTGTGTCACAGTCCAACATTCAAATTGAAAACCGGGGCATACTCCCGGAAATGTCAAACTTCTACTGCCACCCCGGCAGAGCCGGGGGATCTCCCATTTGGTTTAGGCAGACTTCTGACAGCGCCGGGGAGAGCGGGTCCGAAGCCCTTCCGGTGGCCGGTGTCCGGGCGGCTGCCGCTTTTGCGCAAAGTTTCTCGCTCCGATGGGTCAAGCCGGGGGGAAATCACCTCAGGCCGGGGAAGAGGTCAAGAATGCGAGAACGCTGGGGGCCATTTGCGCAGCGCATTGATCTGGGGCAAGGTGGCCGCAATTGGGGATGACTTCGAATTGAGATTTGGGCACCAGCTGGTGGATCGCCTTGCCCTGGGCGATGGGTGTGATGCGGTCTTCGGCTCCCCAGACGATGAGCACGGGCATTTTGAGCTGGGGCAGCAGATTGTCCGTGGCGTCTTTGCCGGTCAGCATGGAGGCGAGGGCGCGGTGGATGACCCAGGCGCGCTCGTTGGAGGTGCGAATAATGTCGCGCGCCACGAAGGCAGGTACTTGCGGGGGATGGGGCATGAGCAGGACGTCGAGCTGAACCAGGTCCGCGGGGGCGGTGGGCGTGAAGAGGCGGGGGTCCCAGGTGGGGAGCTGGAAGAGGCCGGCGGAATCGAAAAGGATGAGGCGCTGGATGCGGTCAGGGTGATCATAAGCGACGTGCTGCGCGATGGCGCCGCCCATCGACCATCCGCCGAGATCAACCTTCTCCAGGCCGAGGGCGCTCATGAAGTCGACAACCAGACCAGCTTCGTCATGAACGGAGTAGGAGAAGTCAGCGGGCTTTTCACTGCGGCCGTAACCGACCAGGTCGGGCATGTAGACGCGGAAGCCGGACTTGGCGAGAAACGGTGCGAGGTTGCGCCAGTCTTCCGCGCGGCCGCCGAGCCCATGGACAAGAATGACGACGGGGTCGGCAACGGGACCGGCCACCTCATAATGAATGCGATGGCCGTCCACCATGACCTGGCGGCTCTGGACTCCGGACAGAGTTTCATCAGCATACATCAGTCCGTTGATATAACTGACGGGGCGCAGCCAGAAACCGACGCCGGCAAGGACGATGATCACGAGAGCAAACCAGACGAATTGCTTGACCAGCTTCAACGGTCCTCCAGGGTTTTGAAAATTGCCTGCGCTCTTTGCCATCCGGTTTCGATCACGCGCACGGTGATGGGATCAAGCTCAAGGGCGCTCAGGCTGTTCCACTCGGCGCGTTCGACCCAGCGGACCTCGTCGGCGTCCGAGGCGGCTTTGAGCTGACCGCTGACGACTCGGCAGAGATAGTCGGCAATCACATAATGGTACCGCACCCGTTCGCCTTCGCGGTAGATGCGATCGAGCAGCTCAATGAGTTCGACCGGCTCGACGGTCAAGCTGGTCTCTTCGCTTATCTCGCGGACGACACCGGCGGTGAGCGGTTCACCGACCTCGAGCAGGCCTCCGGGAAGCGACCAGCGGCCTTTGAGGGGCTCGCGGCCGCGACGCACCACCAGGACGCGGCCCTTATCGACGACAACCGCGCCTACGCCGACTAAGGGGGTCAAAGGAAACTCACGCTGCATTCGGCCTCCGCAGGCACACTGCTCTGTCTACCATAGCGGTTTTTGCCTCGGGCGGCGCGGGGTCTCCTCCGTCATGGGTTGAGCGAGATTGAACCCGCGGCTGAACCGTTTGATCGCGCGCTATCATCGAACTGAAGCGGCAGAGCATAATACGGGAACACAAGACGGGAAACGGGGCGAAGGAAGACAATGTCAGAGTTCACGCTGCGAATCGAGAATATGCATTGCGGATCGTGCGTCAAGCGAGTGAGCCTGGCGCTGGCCTCAACGGAGGGGCTTGCGGTCGAGGAGGTTCAGCTGGGCGCGGCGCGGGTCAGATCGCAGATGGATCCGGCGCCGGTAGACCTGGCGGTAGCTGCTTTGGCGAAGGCCGGTTACCCCGCACGTCTGGAAGACTAGATGAGCATTGAGGGCACAGAAACGATCCAGCTGCCGGTGCTGGGCATGACGTGCGCCTCCTGCCAGCATCATGTTGAGACCGCGCTCAGCTCAGCCGCGGGCGTTCAGTCGGCGCGGGTGGATTTGATGGGCAACCGGGCGAGCGTGGTGTTCGATCCGGCTCGGACAACGCCGGCAAATCTGATTGCAGCGATTCGCTCGGCGGGCTATGACGCGGTGCTGCCTCGGCCAAGCTCGACCGGGGGGCCGGTGAGCGATGAGATTCCGGCCGGAGCGGAGCGCAAGGCCTGGACGGCGCTGGCGGCGGGGGCCATTGCCATGGTGATGGCCATGCCCCTCGACACCGGGATGGGACCGCTCGACCATGTGCTGATGAGCTTGGCGCCGCGGCTTTATCAATTGCCGGCTGGGTTTCTGCGCTGGTTTCTGCTCGGCCTGACCACGATCGTGGTGAGCTGGGCGGGTAGGGCCATCTACCTCAACGCATGGCGCGCCATCAGGCACGGCGCCACAAATATGAATACGCTGGTGAGCCTGGGGACCGGGGTGGCGTTTTTCTGGTCAGTCTATGCGACTCTGCAGCCGTCCGCGGGGCGCGAGGTTTACTTTGACGCGGTGCTGCTGATTGTTGGCTTTCTGCTGCTGGGCAAGGCACTCGCGCTGCTTCCAGCTGAGCTGCCCATTTACGCCCTGCCGCCCGTCTGCTACGGCAAGAGCAACGAGCATGTAGGCTTTCCAGGAACGCTTTCAGTGAGCGCGCA
>Ga0208193_1001192_pt1 | contig 11745 bp, 7 predicted proteins | sample June2015DPH_17_2_FD_184716 | JGI IMG/M metagenome (GOLD analysis project Ga0208193, IMG submission 184716) | Peatland microbial communities from SPRUCE experiment site at the Marcell Experimental Forest, Minnesota, USA - June2015DPH_17_10... | ecosystem: Environmental > Terrestrial > Soil >...
GCAACCATGGCGAGGACTTTATAGAGCCGCATGTCGTTGGGGAAGATGGGTACGCATATCTCCGGCTATACGAGATGACAGGAGACACTCGATATCTGCAGGAAGCAATTCGCTGTGCAAATGAACTCGTAAAGAACTACAGGTCTGGCGATGCAGCCAACTCGCCGTGGCCCTTGCGCTGCTATGCACGCGACGGCAAAGTCATGTTTCCTTACTCCGCCAATGTTGTTGAACCGATCATGCTATTCGACGAACTCATGAGGATTGGGCAGGGCGATACCGCTTCTTATCAAAGAGTGCGCGAAGGTTCATGGGACTGGCTCATGAAGTATCCGATGCAGAACAATGTCTGGGTTGGCTATTTTGAAGACGTGCCTGGAAGCATGGATAACATGAACCAGGTGATACCTCTTGAATTTGCTAGATATATTCTTCTTCACCCGGAACTGGATAAGGATTGGCGCAAACACGCCGAGCAACTGATTGAGTGGGTAAAGTCAACGACGAAGTGGCCTAAGTATATTGTTCACGGAGCCATGATCACCACCGAGCAGGGAGACGGAAAGACTTTCTGTTGCAACCTGCCGAACCAGTGTTGTGACAGCCACAGCGCACGCCTGGCTGCGGTAGAAGCTTTTTATTTTGCAAAGACAGGCGATCTGGAATACAAGGAATTTGCCTACCGAACCTATAACTGGGTAAGCTACTTTCAAGGTCTTTCCGGTGCTGCTCATGCCCCCTTCAGCAACCAGTGGTGGTTTACCGATGAGTTTGCCGATGGGCCTCGCCGCATGATGGACGCATTTTGGGCGGTTCCTGAATGGGCGCCGTCAGACGAATCTCATCTCCTGGGTTCGATCTCAGTAGTGACTAGAATTAACTATGGCGCAGGTAAAGTCACCTACTCCACTTATGATCCTGAGTCAACGGATGTTTTGCGCCTCAACTTCGCCCCTGATTCGGTTTCTGTCGGCGGCAGAAACATCAAACGCCGTAATGACCTGAACGCGGAGGGCTACATCTTCGATAACAAGACGGATGTACTCACCATTCGACACATTTCTTCGAGAGATGTGGATATTGAAGGAGGTAGTGATCAGGCTCCACCCTCCTATGTCACATTCGACGACCCCCATTTTTCCGCTGGTACACCACTCCTCGGACAATATCCGTCTGGCGTTATCGACTGGGGAATCGGCCAGTGGGCGATCGGTGTGCCTAACGGGAAATTTGGCACATTTACGCTCGTCCTTGCAGATCCTAAATCTGGCCGGGAAGAGCTGAGTTTTTATGCTCCCAGGATTTTTGCCGGCATCGATGTCTACAACAGCAGTACAGAAGATTCAACTCTGACATTTCATTCGCCTGAAACGCAACAGGTCTCCTTTACGATTAAGCCGGGCGAACTTCGGCGGGTTCGTACCGGCTGGCGGGATCCAAGCTCGAAAATAGTTGTCGAAATGATTCAAGGCGAAGGGCTGCGTTTCGACAACCTCGCCTATATTCGTCCCTGAGCCTCTACCGGAAGCCGCCAGGTCGATGGGGACGTTGGGCGCATATTCGAAATTTGCAGTGCGACAAAGACACTTCCCGCCCTCCGTTCGCGAGAATTCTGAATATATTGTCATGGATCAGAATGTGTTTTTGTTGGAGGAGATCGCAGCCAAGGTTGGCTTGACCCGTGCGTTGCTTCGGTCCTGAAGGCGCCCAATGCAATGGGTTGCAGTGGTGTAGATTGGGCGTATACCTCATTCCAACTGTCAGCTCCCATCCGAAATACGTCGAACTAGGATCGCTTTTGGTCCGATGCGGTTGGGTGTGGTGATGAACAAAGACCAGGACGGGACGAAAATGGAATCCGGGTCCAAGGCTCTCGCCGTACTGCGCTACACGGCAATCCGCGCCATCGGGAAGGAGGGCTCCAAGGGGTCGGTGCGCGGAAAATCTAAACGGGCCAGCGGGGACCAGAACTATCTCCCTCTTAACGCGCGTTTGAAATCCGATCCTCTCCCGGGAATCGACCTGCAGGTTCTCCTCATTCATTAATGCATCGTCGCGGAGTGTACAAAATTCAGACGGGACTTGATCTTCTAGCCCGGCAACCGCCGGGAAGAACCCAATACGCTCGGCCAACGGACCAAACTCCCACGGATCGCAAGAATCACCCCGTGTGCCGGGGGCGCAGGAGGATTGACTGCGGGAGAGATTTTCAAATGTAATTCCCCTTGTACAGAGTTGCCGAATGTGTCGTACTTCGAATTCCCTCTGGATGGCCGATCCGAAGATTGGCTATTGCCATGAAAACACCACCGCCTTTGGGGGTGCTGATCGTACAGCGGGGAGATGACGATGAATCCGGAACCCCGCCGAAGGCGGCATAGTATTCTGCCGGGTAATGGCATTTCACTGGATTCAGCGGTTGCTCCCACGGGCCTTATTGGCCTCTCTCGGGTGCATGGGGAAAGCTCCGACACGATAAGGGTGTATCGAACACACCGAGTAAAATAGCATTTTGCGCGTTGCGATCTGCAACCTCCCTCCCTCCAGAGCATCCATTCCTAAGGGGGGCTTAGCAACCCGCTTTCGATGGCGTCGTCCGGCGACCAAAGGCGAGCATTTTGAGGAACGCATATGAGGCCACAAGTGAACATTAGCGATTGAAGGCATTTTGAGGTAAATTAAGACGGCATGACACCGAGCTCAACATTGCAGACCGCAGACCGGATCTTGCGCCAGAACTCTAAACCCACAGTGAATTGATCGGCCGCTACAGAACGTCGCGGAATGTTTTTGGCCCCCTTATGAAAACTGATCACGAATAAATCGCATAGGTTGCAAGACTATCGCTCGACGCTTCAGCCTCAATTGAGTTCGCCAAAACCTCATGCAGGGACGCGTCAGGAAGTCATTCTCGATTGAGCCTGTCAGGAGTGGACAAAAGGCATGTCGGAGCGAGAGGCAGTATTCGAACCGGAGAAAACGAAGCAGCATCTCCAGAAATCAGCCCCACTCAACATCTCCGGCGGAAGCGCAAATCCATGGATTATTGGCATCTCCGTCATGCTTGCCACATTCATGGAGGTGCTTGACACGGCAATTGCCTCTGTGGCTCTTCCTTACATTGCTGGTTCGCTCTCTGCCTCGACCGACGAGGCTACATGGGTGCTGACGAGCTACCTGGTAGCAAACGCTATCGTGCTTCCCGCATCGAACTGGTGTGCTATGAAGTTTGGGCGGAAGCGCTTCCTGCTCGCATGTGTAGCAATCTTCACGGCATCCTCGTTCGCATGCGGTGCCGCGCCGACCCTGGGGCTCATGCTTTTGGCGCGCATTCTGCAAGGTGCCGGCGGAGGAGCCCTGCAACCCCTCTCGCAGTCAATTCTTCTGGAGAGTTTCCCGCCGGAAAAACGCGGCGTAGCGATGTCGCTCTTTGGATTTGGTGTGGTTTGCGCACCGGTCCTCGGACCTACGTTGGGAGGTTGGCTCACAGATGCGTATAGCTGGCGGTATGCGTTCTACATCAACATTCCCGTCGGCATCCTGGCCATCCTGATGATCTCAAGATTTGTCCACGACCCGCCACATATGAAGGGTGGCAAATCGTTTAGCTTCGACAGCATCGGTCTCGGCACACTGGTGGTTTGGACTGGCTGCCTGCAGGTCATCCTGGACAAGGGGCAGGAAGACGATTGGTTCGGGGCTACATGGATTCGCTGGGCTGCGGTGATGCTCGTCATCAGCTTCATTTGGTTTGTGTGGCACAGCTGGCGAGCCGAACATCCGCTCGTGAATCTGCGCGTTCTAAAGGATCGGAACTTTGCCCTGGGTTGCGTATTGATTCTACTGTTCGGCATTTCCATCTATTCGACAGTCACGGTGCTTCCGCTGTTCTATCAGGAGCTTTTGGGCTACACCGCATTTACGGCTGGAGTTGTGGTGGCCCCGCGGGGAATCGGGAGCATCCTGGCAATGCCATTGATTGCCTACTTGTCAGAAAAGATCGACTCACGCTATCTGCTCACCTTCGGGTTTGTTCTTTTCGCTCTTACAACCCTGTATATGGGAGGCATTACCACTGAGATCAGTCCCTGGACCTTACTGATCCCCATCCTGATTACTGGATTCGGCGTTGGATTCATCTTTGTACCGATTACCACGCAGGCGTATGGGACGCTGCGTCGCGAGCAAATTGGCGGCGCCAGCGGGCTCTACAATCTGATGCGCAATATTGGTGGTTCCATTGGTATTTCGGTTTGCTCAACCCTGTTGACCCGGCGCAGCGCCGCACATCAGAGCGAATTAACAAACTACGTTCCCCTGAGTGGGCAGCAGTTCGAAGCTGGCCTCGCGACGCGGATGCATGCATTGACTCCCCACTTTGGCTCAGGCAATACACGGTTTCCTGCCCAAGTGCGAATTTACAGCGAACTGCAGTATCAAGCTACCGATTGGGCCTTTGTCGACGTTTTTCGATGGCTCGCTTTGCTCTGCCTGGTCGGTGCTGTGCTTGTCTGGTTCTTCAAGCGGGTTGAAAAGGGACGACCTGCGGCAGGGGCCCACTGATTGCAGCGGATAGGATTAGGCGTTTCTTAATGCGGGACTCCGGCACTGCGGTCAATAAGTCCACCGCATTCTGGATGACCGCGACGGTCAAGACCGCAGCACGCTTCCATGCAAGGTGAATATGTCCTCAACACGCTTCACTATGCCCGGCGAAATGTGTTCGAAGCGCGGGCGTCGGAAGATCCCAAGCTCATCGCTCACGCTATTCTGTATCGGTAGCGATCAAGCGGGCCCACAGAACCGGGCGAAATTCGATGATACTCGACCGGAGGAACTTTTGTTGACCAGCGCATCCGATTCGCGTCAAGTCAAGTCTGAAACGAATGGTAGCTTGCCTCATCAAAATTCCCACCGCTTTCCATGCAATTGTTTCAATCAATGGTTCGTTTTTTAGGCCCGGCAAAGTTAAAAGCCCCCACCAGACGCCTCAGCAGGCGTATCATACTGCCAATCTCCTGTTGGAGAGCTTGCCACCGAAATGTCGATGCATGTTCTTGATTTATCGAGAGATCCATGTCTTTGCGAAGCACAAATGCTCAATCGTCAGGGACTTTCCAGGCAGGCCGACAATGATCAGCTCTGAACAGGTCCTGTGCTCAGCCGCTCCGTGATTGGTGCTGTAGTTAAGCCGAAGCGGGGACCAAGTAATTGAGCTAGCATAACCAACCCTTATCGCTGATGAAGATAACCAAGATTCAGGAGGGAACGAAATGAACGCGCAATCTCATCCGATAGCGGGAAAGGCTCGTCAGGTCTGTCTTTCCGGGTTCAACCTGATCAATTCTCCGCGTCTCAACAAGGGGACAGCCTTTACCGAGCGCGAACGGGACATATTTCACCTGCACGGCCTGCTTCCCCCGCATATAGGGACTCTTGATGAACAGGTTGGACGACGCATGCAGGCGATCGATGACCAGGCAACGCCGTTCAACAAATATGCAATTCTTCGCGATTTGCAGGATACGAACGAAACGATTTTCTATGCCCTTTTAGTCCGTCATATTGAAAAGATGCTGCCTCTGGTCTACACACCCACGGTAGGCGAAGGCTGCCAACGCTTCAGCGAGATATGGAGAAAGCCGCGAGGGCTGTTTCTCAGCTATCCGAATAAAGATCGCATCGCGCAGATTCTGAGTGATCCCCGCTACGATGAAATCAAGTGCATCGTGGTCAGCGATGGTGAACGGATCCTGGGACTGGGCGATCAAGGCGCGGGAGGGATGGGTATTCCCATCGGCAAAATGGCTCTTTACACGGCCCTCGGCGGGATTCATCCAGAGCACTGCCTCCCCATTCTGCTCGATGTAGGTACAGACAATGAGGACCGCCTAGAGACGCCAATCTACATCGGATGGAGACACCGTCGTGTCCGTGGTCAGGAGTACGATGATTTCGTCGAAGCATTTGTCTCCTCCGTGAAGGCGCGCTGGCCGCACGTTCTGCTGCAATGGGAAGACTTTGCCGGTTCTAACGCCGCCCGTTTCCTGGCCCGTTATAGAGACCAGCTATGCACTTTCAATGATGATATTCAGGGCACCGCGGCCATAGCGGCGACAACGTTAATTTCCGCAATCAACGTGACCGGCATTCCACTGGAGCAGCAAAGGATCGTGGTCGTGGGTTTCGGAAGTGCGGGTTTAGGCATTACCAACCTGCTGGCGCAGTTCATCCAGGACAAAGGTGTTTCGGAAAAAGAGGCTCGCGCCCACTTCTATGGGATCGATCGCTATGGCCTCATTATGGAAAATGGCAAGGATGTGCATCCTGAACAGCGGCCGTATGCCCGCAAACAACAGGAGGTACAGGGCTGGAGCTCTCAGGGCGGTGAAATTACACTCCTCGATGTAATTCGCAATGCCAAGCCATCGGTCCTCATCGGAGTGTCTGGCCAGGTGGGAGCCTTTACGCAGGAAGCAGTGCGTGAAATGGCGAAACACGCAGCTCGTCCAGTGATCTTCCCCTTGTCGAACCCCACTTCGCGCAGTGAAGCCACTCCGCAAGATCTGATGGATTGGACAGAGGGCCGCGCTCTGATCGGCACGGGCAGCCCCTTCAATCCCGTAAATCTAGGCGGGAAGCAGGTTCAGATCGCCCAGACCAACAATTCATATATATTTCCCGGACTCGCGCTCGGAATCATCGCCTCCAAATCCAGGCATGTCACCGATACGATGGTTAAAGCCGCAGCCACAGAATTGATACGTCACCTACCCACCCAGAAAGATAAAGAGGGCAGCCTTCTTCCACCGCTCTCAGAAGCGCGCAGCCTCGGTCGATTGATCGCGCATGCCGTGGGAAAACAAGCAATTCACGATGGGCAGGCACAAGTGTCCGACGAAGATGCCCTGAACCGCGAACTCGAAGCAAATATCTGGGTGCCAGAGTACGAGCAATACGAACGTAAACCATAAACCATTTGGCTAAGTAACTATCGCGCAATGAGGTCCTGAGATGGCGATCAACGAAACGACAACCAACTTCTTTCGTGTTGAAGAGGACGCCTTGGGAGACGTCCAGGTTCCAGCCAATCACCTGTGGGGCGCTCAGACCCAGCGCTCCCATATGAATTTCACGATCGGAGTTGAACGTTTTCGCTGGGGTCGCCCCGTAATCCGAGCGCTCGGCGTCTTGAAAAAATGCGCAGCCCTCGCCAATGGCGAACTCGGCCAGCTTCCCAAGGAGAAAGTCGATCTCATCGTACGTGCCGCACAGGAGGTGATCGACGGCCGGTTGGACAAGGAGTTCCCTTTAGTCGTATTCCAAACGGGTTCCGGCACCCAGACCAACATGAATGCAAATGAGGTGATCGCCAATCGCGCGATCCAACTCGCCAGCGGTGTCGTTGGCTCAAAGAAGCCGATTCACCCTAACGACGATGTAAATCACAGTCAATCATCGAACGACGCCTTCCCAACCGCAATGCACATCGCCACAGTCGAGGCAATCGAGAACTTCCTAATTCCTGCCGTAAGCGATCTGCGTGACGTACTGAAAGCCAAATCCCACGCATATGACAACATCGTCATGGTAGGCAGAACACATCTTCAGGACGCGACGCCGTTGACCGTGGGTCAGATGATCTCGGGCTGGGTCGGACAGCTCGACCAGTCAATCAGCAGTATTCGCCAATCGCTTCCATTGGTGTACGAGCTGGCGATCGGAGGCACTGCAGTCGGCACGGGGCTTAATGCTGATCCGCGCTTTGGGGACGTGGCAGCCCGGCGCATTGCCGAAGAGACCGGCAAGTCGTTCGTTTCGGCCCCCAACAAGTTCGCGGCGCTCTCTGCCCACGACGGCATGGTCAGCGTGAGCGCGACGCTGCGCACACTCGCAGGTGCGCTTATGAAGATCGCCAACGACGTTCGTTGGTACGCTTGCGGTCCACGAGCCGGCCTTGGTGAACTCATGATTCCGGCGAACGAACCCGGCTCCTCCATCATGCCCGGAAAGGTCAATCCCACCCAGTGCGAGGCGCTCACCATGGTCGCCGTCGAAGTGTTCGGCAATGACCATACTGTGGCGTTCGCAGGATCGCAGGGAAACTTTCAGCTTAATGTTTATAAGCCTGTCATACTGCACAACGTTCTTGTGTCTATTGAGCTTCTCACCGACGCCTGCCGCTCCTTCAATGAGCACTGTGCCAAGGGAATCGAGCCAAACGAAAAACGAATCAAGGAGCATCTCGACAATTCGCTCATGCTGGTCACGGCCCTCAATCCTCACATCGGGTACGAGAAGGCGGCCAAGATCTCTCTCACCGCCTACCATCAGGACATCAGCTTGCGGGAGGCGGCTCTCAACCTCGGCTACGTCACTGCGGAACAGTTTGATTCCTGGGTGCGCCCGCAGGACATGACACATCCGCTGGGAGGAGTTCTGTGAACAACAAAAGACCCGTCGCGTGCTGGTCAATAAAAACATTCCGCCGCGAATTTCGTCAATTTTGGATATCCCATATTCACGACTTCTCGAATGCGATCCTCCCCTCGGTGAAGTAGTAGTGACGGGCGGGCTTGGCTTCTATCCATCTCCGCTCGCTAGAGCACCGGTTCTCGACGATCGACAACTTCCTCTGAGTCACCCTAGCAAACAAGGCGCCACAATGAGTCCGGGAAAAGACACGGAACTTTCTGCCACCGGACGCTTCCTTATGCTCATCGCCATCGTCACGACTTCTCTCCGGCTGCGGATAGACCCAATTTGCGAATTAGGCAAGGCAAGCTGAGGCCTTGCACAATAAGCGTTGCCAGGATCACACAAAAGCTGAGAAAGATCAGCAGGTCACGTTGTGGAAAAGCGGCGCCGCTGCTTAGCGAATCCGGCAATGACATAGCTGCCGCAAGAGTAAATACGCCGCGCATGCCGGACCAGCCAAGGATAAGCGTCTCGCGATTGCGATGAGGCTTATCTGGCCGCCTGAGAAGTCTGCGCACCCCGGAACCTATCCACGATGCCGCAAAGACCCAGAGAAGGCGCAGGACGATCAACAGTAAGACCAGAAGGCCGGCATCGAGCACAAGTTCAGCGTGCTGCACGTTGCGAATGCCTTCCAACACATACGGTAATTGCAAACCAATGAGAGAAAAAACAATTCCATTCAGAACAAAGTCGAGGGTGCTCCACACCACCGACGCTTCAATGCGGGCTTGTGGCGAAAGTGACTCCGACTGCTTTTCTCCGAGGTAGAGGCCGCAGGCCACGGTCGCTAATACTCCCGAGGCGTGCACGGATTCAGCCGCGAGATAAGCGACGTAAGGCGCCAGCAAGGTCAAGGTAATTTCAAGGGGCGCATCGGTGAGGCGAGTCTGGCACCAGCGGATCGCCCCTCCAGCGATCAGACCTGCAAGTACGCCGGCGGCGACCAGGTACATCAGATGCAGCGCGCCCTGGCCAAGAGTCGGAACCGTACCGCTGACGAGCATAGCAACGGAAAACTCAAGCGCGAGCAGCGACGTGGCGTCATTCAACAAACTCTCGCCTTCCAGTATGTCGGCGATACGCCGTGGCAGGCGCATTCGCTTCGCGATGGCAGTGGCTGCGATTGCGTCGGTGCTGGCAACGAGCGCCCCAAGAACCAATCCGACGCGGAGGTCAAAGCCTGGCAGCAGGTGCGCTGTGGTAAACGCAACTGCTGCCACGGACACTGCGACAAGGCCGAAGGACATCATCGAAGTCTTCCCGAGGCTGGCGCGAAAGCTGCGCCAGCAGGTGTGCAATGAAGCGGAGAAAAGCAGGGGCGGTAGCAGCACAAGAAAGACTACATCCGGGTTCAAATCGACCCGCGGCATGTTCGGAAACATCGACACGGCAAGCCCGCCTATGACGAGCACGATGGGATACGGCGTCTTGACGCGATGTGCCAGGGCGGTGAGGGCGACAACCAGAACCATGACGAAAAGAAAAATGAATTCGATGTGATGAATATCTGCGGCCTGCATAGAGAACTCCTGCGCGAATCTGAATCTCTGATTCCAAATCGGTATGTCATTTGCACACGCCGATGGCCTCAGGCCTCAGCCTGAAAGAAGCTGGCTCCGAATATGGCACTCCCCGGCGTTCAGGGTATGCTGATTCGGAGCCAGACGGCTGCAGTGTTGAGGTATGCTGGGATCATTTTTGCCCGGCAACCCACACGGCATCATGAGCGGCAAGATCAACGCCTGCCAGATCGGTACTGACCTTGACCGGTTGCAGCCCGGCCCTTTTGGCCGCTTTTGCTGAGAAGATCAACAGATATTGGTTATCCAACATCGACTGAACCTGCGCGAGATAGGGCTGAATGGTGACAGGACTGTGGAGGCCAAGATAAAACGAAGCGCCACCCGTCTGGTCAGTAATCCGCGTCAGATTCATTTGCCCATTCATTCCGTCCCAGTAGCCGTGACGAGAGAGGCCTGAACCCGGGGCGTAGATCGCGAAGATGTTGGTTCCGGTTCTCTCAGCCACTGCGCTTGCTGTGTCGGCATCCGGGTCTAGCCCATATCCACGGTGCCGGCCGAGGTGAGACTGACCGCGGCCAATTCCGTCGGTGATCACGATGACCTCGCGGCGATTCTCATCCACCGGCCAGCGCTTCATCAGGTCGACCATCGATAGATAGGGGCTGCCGTAGGCTCCAGAGTATCCCGTGGGCAGGCGCAGAGCCTGGGCCGCGAGACCATGATCTGAGGTAAGGTCCTGCGCTATCTGCACAGTCGCATTCCTCATGTAGCCGACACCGACCAGCGTGCTTGCCGGCTGCGCGTTGATGAATGCACCTAGCTCGTCGTACTGCAGACTGATGCGCGAGTCGGATTTGTCATCGATCAAGATGAACAGCTCCAGTCCGGCGCGCTCTCCGCGTGCCGGAACCCAGTCGGTGACTTTGAGCTGGCTGTTGCCTTGCCTGACCAGGACATTGTCCAGGTTAATCTGGGGAATGCGTTTGTCGGCGGCCACGTTCGCCGTCACTGTCATGGTGACCGGAATGCTGCTCTCCGCAGTTGCCGCCGCCTTGCTTGAGATTGTTCCGGCTGCGAGCAGAAGTGCAGCAACCAGAAAGCCATAAAACTTCTTGATCCTTTGCGGGTTCATTGTCTTCTCCCTTTGGTTGGTGTGATTCGCTCCTGAGGAGCAAATCACGGCCCTGGTTGATGCCAGGGGTTTTGTTGAAAGTTCCTTGGCAGCTGTCCGGAATGCTGGCCGGACAGGTCACCGGAATGCGTTCAGGCGTTTAGGTTGAGTTGTTTCCGAGCCAAACCCAGTCCCAGGGACGAGCCGATACCGAGCAGGCCAAGCAAACCAACCCAGGGCAGCGAACTTGCCGTGTTGGGCAGCGCCGCGGGCGGATCCACATGCTCAGCGGTGACATTCGACGCGACCGCTTCGGGCATCGGAACCGCACGCTCGAACAGCAACACACCGAGCATCGGCGGTGCCGGCGGAGCAGGAGCCTGTCCGACGGTCGACTTGCTGTTTTCGACCACGGTGTGCTGGTCGTCGGATACGATGGTCGCTTCAAAGGTCATGCCTTTCCGGAGTTCGAAGACCGTCTTTGGCTGCCCGTTGACTGTGAATTGAGCATGCGACGGGACCTTGTACAGATGGTTCGTGCCATCGGGCAGGGCAACGATGACCGAGCCGGGAGCGTTGACGTGCCACACCTTGCCTTTGAGCGTCCTCACAGTTTTGACGTAGTGAGGG
>Ga0208193_1001193_pt1 | contig 11743 bp, 6 predicted proteins | sample June2015DPH_17_2_FD_184716 | JGI IMG/M metagenome (GOLD analysis project Ga0208193, IMG submission 184716) | Peatland microbial communities from SPRUCE experiment site at the Marcell Experimental Forest, Minnesota, USA - June2015DPH_17_10... | ecosystem: Environmental > Terrestrial > Soil >...
TCCTGTCTTGAGTGAAGGATGTGAAGAACCCTCATCTCAGGACAGGACGTCCCGCCGCGCTATCGTCTTGGCTATGCTCCCAGCCGTAGCGCCCTACCGCGCGAGCGGTTTAGTCGTGTGCCGGGCATGCTCAATAGCTCGGAAGTGAAAGTCTTCCACCCAACCTGATGGAGGTGAAGGGTTAGTGAAACGCAAGGGCTGCCGTCGCGAGGCGGGGTCTGAAGGAAGCGTGGATCAAAGGTGCGAGCCGATGAACAAAAACTGGATATGAGGCGCAAGCGTCGGACGAGCGGGCGACACATCGCGAAGTCCAGATCCATCAAGGATGCGAAGCGTAGATCCGGCGGTTGTGCACCGAAGGCGATTGAGCTTACCCCGGGAGATCTGCGCGGTGTCGCCCTCGGGCGACTGAGACGGCCGCAAGGCCGTCTGACCACCGGGCAGAGGTCAGCTGAGGGCGTATTAGGTCAGGCTGTCGGCAAAGCTATTGAGGCACTCCAAGGCCGAAAGGTGGAGAAACAGATAGGCAGAGCCGGAAACGATGGCTGAAGGCCCGAACGATTGAGAGAGCAAGTAGGACTGGTATCTCGTGAATAGAACGCGGCAGAACAACCAGCAAGTGCTGGCCTTGGAACCGAAGGACCGGGGTGAAGCCCCGGCACGCGGTGACGGGGAGACCGAACCATTCATGGCGAAATCAGCCACCGAAAACTCGGCTTTCACAGAACAACTAATGGAGGAGGTGTGCGACCGAGAGAACCTCGAAAGAGCGTGGAAGCGTGTTAAAAGGAACAAAGGAAGCCCTGGCGTTGATGGGATGACCATCGACGACGCGAAGGCGTTCCTGCGTCAGCACTGGCCAAACATTCGGTCTCAACTGCTCGACGGAAACTATCGGCCGCAGCCGGTTAAGCGGGTCGAAATCCCGAAGCCGGATGGCGGGGTCAGGAAACTCGGCGTCCCCTGTGTCGTCGACCGCCTGATTCAACAAGCCGTGCTGCAAGTTCTCCAAGAGCGATGGGATCCGACGTTTTCGGAGCACAGTTTCGGATTTCGGCCGGGGCGGTCCGCCCACCAGGCTGTAGCCCAGGCACAGCGTTACGTCGCCGATGGCTACAACGTAGTGGTTGATCTCGATTTGGAAAGATTTTTCGACCGAGTTAACCACGACATCCTGATGTCGCGCGTCGCCGCACGGATACCCGATAAACGCGTGCTCAAGCTTATCCGGGCATTCCTGAATGCCGGGGTATTGGAAGATGGTTTGGTCCGACCGGTGGACGAAGGGACCCCGCAAGGCGGTCCGCTCTCGCCCTTCCTCAGTAATATCGTGCTCGACGATCTCGACAAGGAATTGGCTCGACGTGGTCACCGGTTCTGCCGTTACGCGGATGATTGCAACATCTATGTTCGCAGCCTCCACGCCGGCGAAAGGGTGAGGACCTCGATCAGCCGGTTCCTGACCGACAAGCTCCGCTTGAAAGTCAACGAGGCCAAAAGCGCGGTGGCGCGACCCGAGGAACGTAAATTTCTCGGATTCAGCATTGCGAATGACGGGAGCGAGCGACGCATTGCGCCGAAAGCCCTCGACAAGTTCAAAGACCGAATCCGGGAAATCACATGCCGGACGCGAGGGGTCAGTTTGCAGCAGATGATTGCAGACCTCACGCCATACCTCATCGGATGGCGCGGGTACTTCGGCTTCTGCCAGACGCCGCGCGTGCTAACGAACCTGGAAGCCTGGATCCGCCGGAGAATGCGTTTGTATCTCTGGCGGCAATGGCGGAACGGGCATAACCGATTCACGGAACTTCGCCGCCTCGGTATCGCGAAGTTCGCCGCATCGGTCGCTGCCGGTTCACCGACGGGACTCTGGCGCATGTCCGGACACCCGGCGGTTCAACACGCTCTACGAAATCAGGTGTTCGACTCTCTTGGTCTCCCCCGAATCTTCATGCCTGCGCCGGCTTAACTCGATCGAACCGCCGTGGTACGGACCCGTATGCCCGGTGGTGTGGGAGGGGTGGCGTCGCGAGACGTCCCCCTATCCCGATCCATGGGCACTTAGCGGACATCACAAGCAGACGGGTCGACGTCCGCTCTTGCCGTCCCGATGCCGCAGTTGGTTCCTGCAAAAATAACCGCCAGACCAATCGGTGCGAAGGATTTTTCGGGAAATCTTAGCCCAGTGATCTGCGTCTTCACGAAACCTCATGCGCAAGTCCTCGCCGAGATCCGCGCGGGAAGCAAAGCGAAGACAATCGCTTCTGAATTGGAGGGCGATCGCCGATAACTCTATCATGCGTTTCGTTGTTGCTGGCATCTTGGGCCTCCTTGCTTCAGTTCGCCCTGTGTGCCCCACAGATCACAAAATCCAAAGTACCGTCAGCGATCGCGTGCGCGGACGCATATAGCGACAAGCGGGCTGTCGGCATTGCTTGGCGTCAATCCGCATGAGGCGGAATTTTCGCTGAGGAACGTCGCAGGGTGACGGGTGGGACCGCAATAAGCGGTGACCAGCACCTCGCTCATCTCGCACTGCGTCTGGCATGACTGCGTGGTGCAGTTGACGCGAACGATTCGCGTTTCCGACGCCGGTCCCTGAGGGCCGGCTGGGCCGGCCGGCCCCATTGGTCCCTGCGATCCGGCCGGTCCTTGCGGGCCGGCATCGCCGCGGGCTCCAGGAGGACCGGGCGGCCCGGCGTCTCCCTTCGGACCCTTGGAATCCTCGCCACATCCCCCAAGGGCAACGGCAGCGGTTATGAAGATAGTCAGCAAGAGCTGGCGATTTTGCATGGTGTCTCCTTCGTATTTGTTGTCCGCCGGCACAGCGGGAAATATGTGATCACCGCTCGAGGCCCGCTTATTCGCCCGGCACCAACGGCGCGCTGCCAGCGTGCTGCAGCGGCCCCAGCCATCTGCTGAAACGGTCAAGGTAAAGGTAAATTACGGGGGTGGTGTAGAGTGTGAGCATCTGACTCATGCACAGTCCGCCGACTATCGCGATGCCGAGCGGCTTGCGGAGTTCACCGCCATCTCCCAAACCCATAGCAAGCGGGATCGCGCCGAGTAGCGCGGCCATTGTTGTCATCATGATCGGTCGAAAGCGCAGCAGACAAGCCTCGTGGATCGCGTCGCGTGACGAGAGACCACGCTTTCGTTCGGCATCCAGAGCGAAGTCTACCATCATAATTGCGTTTTTCTTGACGATCCCGATCAAGAGGATGACGCCGATCAGAGCCATGATATTGAATTCGGTACCAAACAGCATCAACGCCAGCACGGCGCCGATCCCGGCTGAAGGCAGCGTCGACAGGATGGTGAGAGGATGGATGTAGCTTTCATAGAGCATGCCGAGAACGATATAGACGGCGACGATCGCGGCCAGGATCAGGAACGGCTCGTTCGCGATGGATTGCTCGAAGGCCCGCGCAGTGCCCTGAAATCCACCATGGATGGCGGGTGGCACCTTTAGCCGTTCCATGACCGCGTTGATCTCGCGCACTGCGTCACTCAACGAGGCGCCTGCCGCAAGATTGAACGAAATAGTCGTCGCAACCGTAAGGCCCTGGTGATTTACTGCCAGCGGGACGTTACCGGGGGTTATGTGTACAAATGTGGCGAGGGGAATCATCGTCTCCCCGCTGGTGCTTACGGCTGAGCCGCTTGATGCGGTGCTGTTGCCGGTGTTGCCGATGGAGTTTGAGGCCTGATTGCGAGCGGCATTCGCTGTCGTCGAGGCGGCAGAGGATCCCGCGGCCGCGAAAGTGGAGCATGCGCCGCTGGTCGGGGATGCCGTGACGATTGTCGATGATGCTGGCGTCGCCGTTGAGGAGGTGATGGGCACGAAGAGCGAGGACGAACTAGTCGTCTTGGAAGACGATCCGGTTGATGCGGAGGTTGTGCTGGTAGATCCGAGCACAGCAGTGGGTAGACTTAGCGACGAAGCTGGTGAGCTGCCGGCAACCATCGTCACCGTCGATGCTGACGTGGAGGTCGAAGACGTCGAAGACGTGGTTGTCGAGGTGCTCGATGAGTTCAACGACGACGCTGTGGAGGTCGATGCGCCGCTGGTTTGCGTCGTCGAGGATGACGCGGTAGCAGAGGCCGGCGAGCAGGCCGTAAAACTCGTGGCTGCTGCAGCAGGAGCTCCCGAGACAGTCCCCGCGGTCGCGTTCGTGGTCTGCGTGCCGCTGGCGGAGCCACCCGATGTGCTGATGAAGACCGATTTGAGGACGTCTGCGTTCTGCCAATATTGCGGCGCCGCCTCCATCACGACGTGATACTGATTAAGCGGGTTATAGATCGTCGAGACTTGGCGCTGGCCGAACGCATCGTACAATGTGTTGTCGATCTGGGCGACGTTGAGGCCGAAGCGCGCCGCAGCGGCACGGTCTATCGTAATATTGGTTTCTAGACCGTTGTTCTGCTGGTCGCTGTTGACCTGTGTAAGCTCTGGTATCGCCTGCATTTCCGCGAGAATCTTCGGCGCCCAGCTGAACAGCTCGTCGGCATCGTAGTCCTGCAGCGTGAACTGATATTGAGCGTTGGTCGATCGTCCGCCAATGCGGATGTCCTGCACTGCCTGAAGGAACAGCGACGCGCCGGGAATGTGGGCGACGTTGCGCCGGATCCGGGTGATCACCTCGTCAGCGGAGAGATCGCGCCGGCTCAACGGTTTCAGCGAGATAAAGACTGAGCCGGTGTTGGTCTGGCTTCCGCCAAGGCCGGCTCCGGTGAAGCCGACCACGTTATCCACCGCAGGATCGTTACGGATGATCGTTATGAATTGCTGCAGTTTGGGACGCATCGCCTGAAACGAAATCGCTTGGTCAGCCTGGATGGTGCCATTGACGCGACCAGTGTCCTGCTGGGGAAAGAAGCCTTTTGGCACGGTGACATAGAGATAGGCGTTGAGGCCGAGCGTGACAGTGAGGATCAACATTATCAGAAGCGGCCGGTACAGTGCCCAGGTCAGCGTGCGGTCATACCCGCGAAGCAACGTCTCGAATACGGCTTCACTCGCGCGATAAAACCGGCCGTGCCTCTCGTCCTGTGGACGCCGAAGCAGCATCGCGCACATCATCGGCGTCGTCGCCAGCGAGATCATTAGAGACATCAAGATCGCGATTGAAAGCGTCACCGCAAATTCGCGGAACAGCCGGCCAACGATGCCGGACATCAGCAGAATAGGTATGAACACCGCGATCAACGATATGCTCATCGAGATCACGGTAAACGTCACTTCGGCGGCGCCCTGAATCGCGGCTTTGACGGGCGACATGCCTGCTTCAAGATGTCGTGCGATATTTTCCAGCACCACGATCGCGTCGTCTACGACGAAGCCGGTCGCCACTGTAAGCGCCATGAGGGAAAGATTATCGAGGCTATAACCCAGCAGGTACATCGCGCCAAAGGTGCCGATCAGCGAGACCGGAACGGCAATGCTTGGCACCAGCGTCGCGCGGCCGCTACGAAGAAATAGGAAAACCACGGCGACGACAAGAATCCCCGAAAGCACCAAGGTGCGTTCGACTTCGGCAAGCGAGGCACGGATGGTGACCGACCGGTCGACGGTTGGCTCGACATCGATCGCGGGCGAGATCGATGCCCGTAGCTCAGGTAGCTCCGCCATGACACGATCCACCGTGCCGACGATATTGGCGTTTGGCTGCCGGAATATGATGATGAGAACGGCCGGCTTTCCGTTCGCGATGCCGGCATTGCGGATATCCTGCACTGAGTCCGCTAACTCGGCGATGTCCGATACATGCACGGGCGCGCCGTTGCGGTAGGCCAGGATCAACGAACGATATTGAGGGGCTCTGGTCGCTTGATCGTTGTCGTAGATCTGGAAGTGCCGGTCGCCTTCCTCGATATCTCCCTTCGGGCTATGGGCGTTGGCAGCGGCAAGCGCTGCACGGATATCTTCCAACCCAATGCCGTATTTCTGTAGCGCAAAAGGATTAAGTTCGACGCGGACGGCGGGCAAGGCACTCCCACCCACAATGACCTGCCCAACGCCGTCGATCTGGGACAGCTTTTGTGCCAGCACCGAACTCGCGGCGTCGTAGAGCTCTCCCTGCATCTTCGTGTCCGAGGTCAGCGCCAGGATCAGGATTGGTGCATCCGCCGGATTGACCTTGCGGTAGGTTGGATTGCTTTGCAGATTGGTCGGCAGGTCGGCAAAAGCGGCTTGCATGCCAGCCTGCACGTCGCGCGCTGCGCCATTAATGTCGCGGTCGAGCCCGAACTGAAGATTGATCCGCGTCATGCCGACGGTACTCGCCGATGTCATCTCGGTTACATCCGCGATCTGGCCGAGGTGGCGCTCGAGCGGCGTGGCAACCGTGTTCGCAACCACTTCGGGCGAGCCGCCCGGTAATTGCGCCGTTACTGAAATCGTCGGAAAATCAACTTGCGGCAGTGGCGATACCGGCAGCTTGAAGAACGCGAGTGCGCCGGCGGACGCAAGCCCGACGGTTAGCAGAATGGTGGCGACTGGCCGCTTGATGAAAGGCGTCGAGAGGCTCATTCCGCCGCGCCTCCGTCTTCAAGCTCCTGAACGCCACGAAAATTGAAATAGCGCTGTTGCACACGGTCGAACCACAGATAGATGACGGGCGTGGTGAACAGCGTTAGGACCTGGCTTACCAGCAGGCCGCCGACGATGGAGACGCCGAGGGGGTGGCGCAGTTCTGAGCCGACGCCAGTCCCTAGCATCAGTGGCAGCGCGCCAAGCACGGCCGCCATCGTCGTCATCAGGATCGGCCGAAAACGCAGTAGACACGCTTGATAGATTGCCTCCTGCGGCGATTTGTGGTCGTTGCGCTGCGCGTCAAGTGCGAAGTCGATCATCATGATCGCGTTCTTTTTGACGATGCCGATCAGCAGAACGATGCCGATTATGGCGATCACAGTGAGATCGTCGCCGGCAACCATCAGCGCAAGCAGGGCACCAATGCCGGCCGACGGCAGCGTCGACAGGATCGTGACCGGATGAACGAAGCTTTCGTAAAGAACTCCCAGCACGATGTAGACGGTCACGATCGCCGCCAGGATAAGATAGAGCTCGTTGGAGAGAGATTTTTCGAATGCTAAGGCGGAGCCTTGCAAATGAATGGTCGCGCTCGGGGGTAGGCCAAGGTCTTGCCCCGCCTTCCTGATAACTTCAACCGCATCTCCAAGCGACGCGCCGGGCGCTAGGTTGAACGAGATCGCGGTCGCCGGAAACTGGCCGAGATGATCGATCCGCAGCGGCGCGGTGCTCTCGCGCACATGAGCGATGGCGGAGAGCGGGACCTGTCCGGGGACCGCACTGTTACTCGTCGATGTAGGCACGTAAACCGACGATAGGGAGCTTAGCGAAGTTTTCAGCGCGGGATCGGTTTCCAGGATAACGCGGTACTGGTTCGAACTCGTGAAGATGGTCGAAACGATCCGCTGGCCGTACGAATCGTAAAGCGCATTGTCGACCGTTGCAAGCGTGATGCCGAAACGGTTGGCCGTATTGCGGTCGACCTCGATATAGGTCATCAAGCCGTCGGTGGTGATGTCGCTCGAGACCTGAGCAAACTCCGGCAGCGTGTTCAGTTTCTCGGTCAGTTTCGGCGCCCAAGCCGCGAGCTCGGTCGCGTTGGCATCTTCAAGCGAGAATTGATATTGCGAGCGGCTAACGGCATCGTCGATGGTGAGGTCTTGCACCGGCTGCAAATAAAGTGCGATCCCGGCAACACCCTCGGTCGCCCGCGTGAGGCGGTCGATCACTGTCGTGATGCTCGATGATCTCTTGTCGTGGGGCTTGAGATTGATTAGCAGACGGCCGCTGTTGAGCGTGATGTTGGTGCCGTCAACGCCGATAAAGGACGAAAGGCTGTCGACGTCCGGGTCCTTCAGAATAATATCGGCCAATGCGCGCTGTCGCTCGGACATTCCGGCGAATGAGACGGATTGTCCAGCTTCGGTAATGCCCTGGATCAGTCCGGTGTCTTCGACTGGAAAGAATCCCTTTGGGATGACGATGTAGAGCGCTGCCGTCACCGCCAGCGTCATCACGGCGACGATCAACGTCGCCGTTTGATGTTCGAGCACGTAGCGGAGTGCGCTCCCGTAGTGCTCGATCACCGCATCAAACCATTCCTGGTTTTTGCGCTGGAACCAGTTTGGCCGTTCTTCATGAGCCGGCTTCAACAGCAGCGCGCAGGCCATCGGAACCAGCGTCAATGCGACTACTGCAGATATCAGGATGGTTACGGCTAGTGTGACGGCAAATTCGCGGAACAGACGACCGACCACGTCGCCCATGAACAGCAAAGGTATCAGCACTGCAATCAGCGAGACGGTCAACGAGATGATGGTAAAGCCAATCTGTTCAGATCCGCGCAGGGCGGCTTTTAGGGGGGAATCGCCTTCCTCGATGTAGCGCGAAATGTTCTCTATCACGACGATGGCATCGTCGACGACGAAGCCGGAGGAAATCGTGAGCGCCATCAGCGACAGGTTGTCCAGGCTGAAATTCAAGAAGTACATCACCCCGAAGGTGCCAATCAGCGAAACTGGCACCGACAGGCTTGGAATGATCGTTGCGCGCGCGTTGTGCAAAAATAGGTAGATCACCAGCACCACCAGAGCGACGGCGAGCATCAGTTCATACTGCACGTCTTCGATCGAGGCTCGGATGGTCACGGTCCGGTCGCTTAAAACAGATACGTCGATCGAAGTCGGCAGCGTCGAGGTGAGCTGCGGCAACAGCCGTTTGATGGTATCGACAACGGAAATCACGTTGGCGCCGGGCTGGCGCTGGACGTTGACGATCACCGCGGGCGAACTGTTCATCCAGGCGGCGAGCTTTTCATCTTGGGCGCCGTTGATCGCCTTTGCGACGTCCTTGAGCAGGACAGGCGAGCCATTGCGATAGGCGACGACGAGGTTGTCGTAACCTTCAGGCGACAGCAACTGATCGTTATCATTGATGGTGGACGAACGGGCTGCACCGTCAAAATTGCCCTTCGGGATGTTGACGTTGGCATTGCCGAGCGTGGTGCGCAGGTCGTCGATGTTCAGTCCATAGGCAGCGAGCTTACGCAAGTCGGCTTGTACGCGGATCGCCGGACGTTGGCCGCCACTGATGGTGACGAGGCCGACGCCGGGAAGCTGCGAGATCTTCATCGCGAGGCGCGTGTCGGCGAAATCCTCCACCTGTGTCAACGGCAGCGAATCTGACTTCAGGGCAAGCGTGATCACCGGTGTATCGGCGGGATTGACTTTGGAATAGATCGGCGGAGCTGGGAGGTCCGATGGCAGTAGGCTGCTTGCGGCGTTGATCGCAGCCTGCACCTCCTGTTCGGCAACGTCAGGGCTGAGCGTCAAATCGAACTGCAGAGTGATAATTGAAGCGCCTGCGGAACTTGCGGAGCTCAACTGACTCAGGCCCGGCATCTGGCCAAGCTGCACTTCGAGCGGTGCAGTCACGGACGATGTCATCACGTCGGGGCTTGCACCAGGATAGAATGTCTGCACCTGGATTGTCGGATAGTCGACTTCAGGTAGCGCCGACATCGGCAGGAAGCGGTACGCTATCAATCCTGACAGCGTTATCGCCACCATCAGCAGCGTGGTCGCGACAGGCCTGAGCACAAAGGGGCGCGATGGACTCATGATGGGTGGCTCCTCATCGCTGCCTCACATCGGTGCTCCGTCAGTTGCTATCGGTCCTCGGTGTCGAGCCGTTCGTGTTCTGATCGCGACCGGTTCGAGAGGGACTGGCTCCGGACTGAATGAGCGAGACCTTTGCCCCGTTGCGTAGGCGGTCTGCGCCGTCGGTCACGACCTTGTCGCCTGGCGACAGGCCGGATTGGATGGCGACCTGGTCGCCGCTGGTTGGCCCAAGCACTACCGGCTGGATGGCAACCGTCTGATCCGACCGCACGAGGTATACGAAGGTGCCGGGCGCGCCCCGCTGAATTGCGCTCGCTGGCACGATGGTGGCGTCATGCAACACATCGATCCGCAGACGCGCATTGACGAACTGGTTGGGAAACAGGTTTTCGTCCTGATTGGCGAATTCGGCGCGCATATTCAGGGTGCCGGTAGTTGTGTTGATCGCGCTGTCGAGCGATCTCAGCTCGCCCTCACTGAGCCTGATCGTGCCGCTGCGGTCGAACGCTGTAACAGGAAGCGTCGCGCCTGCATGCAGGCGCTTGATGATTTGTGGCAGGTAATCTTCGGCAACGGGAAAGATGACCGTTATTGGCTTGATCTGAGTAATGACGGCAAGACCAGTCGTCTGGCTTGGCGTAACATAGTTCCCAGAATCGACGAGACGAAGGCCGACGCGACCGTCAACGGGCGCTACGATATGGCAGTAGGCGAGGTTGAGTTTCTGGGTCTCGATTTGGGCCTGATCCGAAATGACATTACCGCGATCCTGCAGCACAAGCGAAACCTGTGTATCGAGCTGCTGACGAGGAATGGCGTTTTCCTTGGAGAGATCCTGGTAGCGCTTGAGGTCGAGTTCTGCGTTTTGCAGGAGGGCCTGGTCGCGTTCGAGAGCGCCCTGGGCCTGTGCGAGCGCCAACTCGAACGGGCGCGCATCGATCTCGATCAACAAGTCTCCCTTTCTGACTTCTTGGCCTTCGGTATAGGCGACACGCATCAACTGCCCGCTGATTTGCGAGACTACGGTGACCGTCGCGAGCGAAGTGACCGTGCCGAGTGCATCAAGCGTTATATCGAGATCGCCCTTTACGGCTAAGGCAGCCGTCACCGGCATGGCTGGTGCTGCGGTCCGTTGCGCCGCGGATCCGACGCGATTATGCGTATAAAGCCATCCACCTACAGCCACGATGACGATCAGAACGATTGCGCTCCACGCCAGACCCCGTTTGCTCTTCGGCTCATTGGCGTTGGGCTGGTCACTCGGCGTTGTGACCGGAAGCGTCTGGGGACGTTCGGTTACCGTGCGATCATCCATGCGGGCCTGCACTGTCTAGTGAGATTGCGAAAATGACAGTGCATAAGGTGGTCAAAGAAGACCTTACAGCTACCTTTCCGACCCATTACAATTTGTAAAACGGACGGAATTCCACGAACACGTGATCTTAGAGAGTGTCGTTATCTAGTTTTCGACATCGGCAGCTTTCAATCAGTGTCACTGCAGATCTCGAATGATTTCAAACCATTTCAGAATGCGCCGGCTTATTGCTGATCTGCGATCAGGCCGCAGGTTTGTGGTCCTTCGAGCGAGTCATTCTGTCGTGCCAATCCAGTTAGTGGATTTAGCTGCGCGCGGCGGGGAAGGGCGGCGCTAGCAGAACCGGTCGCAGCTTCGTCAGGCGGCATAGGATCTATGAAATGACTTGCATCAGCCAATGCGCGGATTCGTGGAATGAAAGCTATGGAAGGTCTACCCCGCTGAGAGGACGGAAGTAATCTGAAGGGCGGGCCTAGCGCCGTGGTGCTCGCGAGGGTCATTTAGCGCGGCGGGCAGTTCGGCGACCTACCTAAAGTCCGCAGCTGAAACTCGCGCGACTTCGAAGCATGTCCTTAGCGCACGCGCGCGCAACGGCGGGTGGAAGGTCGATGGACTTGCCGGGTCGCAGGCCAGTTCACTAGCTCGACGAGGATTAAATTACACTGGCACCCACACTAGTACCCGGAATCATTGATCCGCGAAACGTGCTTTGAGACGTTTTTGGTGGACTTGGGACTTGGTCCAGACGAACGGTTTGGCGTCGGCGTTGTA
>Ga0208193_1001194_pt1 | contig 11739 bp, 8 predicted proteins | sample June2015DPH_17_2_FD_184716 | JGI IMG/M metagenome (GOLD analysis project Ga0208193, IMG submission 184716) | Peatland microbial communities from SPRUCE experiment site at the Marcell Experimental Forest, Minnesota, USA - June2015DPH_17_10... | ecosystem: Environmental > Terrestrial > Soil >...
GGGGGCTTATGGCTCGCCCTGTTTTTCTGGCAATTGAAATCGCGTCCGTTGCTTCCCATAAAGGACGCACGCCTGCAAGGTGCACCGCGGGAAACCGTCGCATTCTAGGACTTCAATCTGATGGACACAAGACACAATTCGATCGCCCATGAGACCGATACGGGGGACGTTCGGGCGATCGGCATTACCGGTCTTGTCCTGGCCGTAGCAATAGCAATCATTCTGCTGTTAGTGTACGGAATCTTTCAATACCTCCTCCATCATCCCATCGTCATCGCTCCCGCCAACCCCATGGCGGACACAACCCGGCAACAGTTTCCGTCACAGCCGCGGATTGAGGAGCATCCAGACGTCGAACTGAGGCATCTTCACTCACGGGAAGATACTATTCTTTCGACTTACGGCTGGATCGATAAGAAGTCGGGTGTGGTTCGAATTCCCATCGACCGGGCGATAGAGCTGCAATTGGAACGCGGATTTCCAGTACGTAGGGAGGCGGCTAAGAAATGAAGGGGGTCCTATTGTTTGTCCTCACTGCCGGCGCGTTCGCTCAGGTACAAACCGGCTGGCGTCCGGCTATCTTGCGCAGCGTCGGCATCGATCAGAAAATTGGTGCTCAAGTGCCGCTCGATCTTCTTTTCGAAAACGAGTCAGGCCGTCCCGTTACCTTGCGCCAATACCTGGGAAAGCCGGTAATTCTGGCGCTGGTTTACTATCAGTGCCCCTCGCTCTGCAATATGGTTCTGAACGGAGTCTTGCGAAGTGTCAAAAGCCTTCCTATGACTGCGGGCGAAGAGTACGATATTGTCGCCGTCAGCTTCGATCCACGGGAGACTGCGGAAATGGCCGCCGCGAAGAAGGTGCCGTATGTGAAAGGCTACGATCGCCCCGGCGCGGAACAGGGCTGGCATTTCCTGACCGGCTCTGAAGCATCTAGTAAGTCTCTGGCTGATTCCGTCGGCTTCCACTTTGCCTTTGACAACGTTACCAATCAATATGCGCACAGCAGCGCCATTATGCTGCTGACTCCTGAAGGCAAAGTCACGCGCTATTTTTATGGTATTGATTATCCGGCACGCGACCTGCGATTCGGCCTGGAGGAGGCGTCGAATCGCCGCATCGGATCGCCCGTCGACGCCGTGTTGCTGTATTGCTATCACTATGATCCTTCTAATGGTAAGTACGGAATGGTGATCATGAACGTACTTCGCCTCGCAGGAGTTGCCACCGTGGCTGTGTTGGCGGCATTCATGATCATTATGTTCCGGCGGGATCTCAAGGTAACCTGAATGGGTAGCTTTTCCATTTTTCCACCGCGCGCGTCCTCCACTGCCGGCGAGGTCGATGCCCTCTACGGATTCCTTTTGCTCGTGGGAATCGGAATGACGCTGCTCATTTTCTTTTTTGTGTTTTTGTTTGCTATTAAGTACCGTCGGAAGGATCCGGAAGACAAACCTAAAGCCATTCACGGCTCGATTCCACTCGAGATAGCTTGGAGTGTCATCCCGTTCCTGATCATGCTAGTGATGTTCGCCTGGGGAACCAAGCTCTATTTTCAGAATTACACGCCGCCGCTCAAGGACACACTTGATATCTATGTTACCGGTAAACAGTGGATGTGGAAGGTACAATATCCCGGCGGTCAGCGTGAGATCAATGAGCTTCACGTGCCGGTTGGCCGCGCGGTCAAGCTGACACTGGCCAGCGAAGACGTTATCCATAGCTTCTACATCCCGGCCTTTCGTTTGAAGCACGACGTCGTCCCCGGTAGCTACCAAACCTATTGGTTTGAACCGACTAAGTCCGGACGCTATCACATATTTTGCGCCGAATATTGCGGCACTAACCATTCCCGCATGATTGGTTGGGTCACTGTCATGGAGCCGGATCGCTACCAGGAATGGCTATCGGGAGGAGTTCAGGGAGAATCGATGGCCGATAAAGGTGAGAAAGTGTTCGAACAATATGGCTGCGTAAACTGTCATGTGCTTGACCAGCAAGGCCGTTGTCCCTCCCTACGAAATGTATTCGGCAAGCCTGTCCAGCTTGAAGACGGACGAACGGTGCTGGCGGACGAAGCGTATATTCGCGAATCTATTCTTAACCCCAACGCAAAGATTGTAAAAGGATACCATCGCGACGTCATGCCGGTTTTTCAGGGACAGATTGCCGAGGAACCCCTGTTGCAACTGATTGTTTACATTAAGAGTCTATCGGCAAAATGAGGCATCCATCATGAGCACGACCCTTCTCGCCGTTCAAAAGAACTATCTCAACGCCGACTATGGATGGAAGTCCTGGCTATTTACCACCGATCACAAGCGGATCGCACTTCTTTATCTGTTTTCTATCACCGCCTTCTTCTTCGTAGGTGGCGCGTTTGCCGTCGGGATGCGATTGAACCTTCTTTCTCCCAACGGCCTCTTCGGGCACGACACTTACAACAAGCTATTCACCATGCATGGCATCATCATGGTGTTCTTCTTTCTGGTCCCTTCCATCCCCGCAACACTCGGAAACTTTCTGATCCCTATCATGATTGGCGCCAGGGACTTGGCGTTTCCGCGCATTAATCTCCTTAGCTGGTATATCTATATCGGCGGCGGCATCCTGGCGCTTTCCGCGATCGTGCGCGGCGGCGTCGATACCGGCTGGACGTTTTACGCTCCTTTCAGTTCGACTTATTCGAACACTCATGTAATTCTCGCGGCGCTGGGTGTTTTCATTGCTGGTTTCTCCTCGATCCTGACTGGACTCAACTTCATCGTCACCATTCATACGATGCGCTGCCCGGGAATGACCTGGTTCCGATTGCCGTTGTTCGTGTGGGGACATTATGCGACCGCCATTATTCAGGTGTTGGGTACTCCTGTCCTCGCCATCACTATATTTCTGCTGGGTTTGGAGCGTCTTCTGCGGGCAGGCATTTTCGATCCGTCCCTGGGCGGCGATCCGGTTTTGTTTCAGCACCTGTTCTGGTTCTATTCACACCCGGCCGTCTACATCATGATTTTGCCTGGAATGGCTGTCATCAACGAACTCATCGCATGTTTTTCGCGCAAAGCGATTTTTGGATATAGCTTCGTGGCGTTCTCAAGTGTTGCAATCGCGGTACTTGGGTTTCTGGTTTGGGGACATCATCTGTTCGTGGCCGGCCAATCGATGTATGCCAGCATGGTGTTTTCGTTTATTAGTTTCCTGGTTGCGGTGCCATCGGCGATTAAAGTGTTTAACTGGACCGCGACGATGTACCAGGGCTCCATTTCCTATGACACTCCCATGCTTTATGCTTTTGGATTTATTGGACTTTTTACCATCGGCGGGCTCACGGGACTGTTCCTTGCCACGATGGCCATCGACGTTCATGTCACCGATACTTACTTCGTAATCGCGCACTTCCATTACGTCATGGTGGGCGGAATGGTGATGGCTTATCTGGGTGGGATTCACTTCTGGTTCCCCAAAATCACCGGCCGGCTGTATCCGGAGGCGTGGGCGAAATTCGCTGCGCTCATTATTTTTGTTGGGTTTAACCTCACTTTCTTCCCGCAGTTCATTCTTGGCTATCTGGGCATGCCGCGGCGTTATGCCACCTATGCCGATGAATTCCACACCTTGAATGTCATGTCTACCGCCGGTGCTTCGATCCTCGGGATCGGATATCTCATCCCTATGATTTATTTGACCTGGGCTTGGCGCCACGGTCCCATTTCGCCGCAGAATCCTTGGCATGCCAAGGGGTTGGAGTGGGAGCAGGCGCCGACGCCTCCGCCTACCTTTAACTTTATCGAGCCGCCGGTGGTCACCGAGCCTGCCTACAACTATGCGGAGGAGTCGTGATCGCGCAACCTGAATTAAAACATCACTTTGACGATGCCGGGCAGCAACTGGAATCGTCCACGCTCGGCATGTGGATCTTCCTGGCTACGGAAATTATGTTTTTTGGCGGGATGTTCTGTAGTTACACCATTTACCGCAGCGCGTTTCCGGAGGCATTCGCATCAACCAGCCATTTTATGAATGTTACGGCCGGCGCGCTGAACACGGGCGTCCTGATCTGTAGCAGTCTGACCATGGCGCTGGCGGTGCGTGCGGCGCAGATCGGACAGAAAAAAGCACTGATCTGGCTGTTGATTCTTACACTTACGCTGGGCTGCGTGTTTCTGGGTATCAAAGGAATGGAATATCACGAGAAATGGGTGGAACATCATGTTCCGGGGCCCAGTTTCCACTATGAAGAGGCGCAGTATGCTCAGAATGCGGAGATTTTGTTCTTTCTTTACTTCGCGATGACGGGAGTACATGCGGTTCACATGATCGTCGGCGTGGGGCTGCTCATAACCTTAATTATTATGGCTTCGCGGAATCGTTTCAGCGCGGCTTGGTACACTCCTGTTGATATGATTGGGCTTTATTGGCATTTCGTCGATATTGTGTGGATTTTCCTGTTTCCGTTGTTGTATCTGATAGGACACACCAAATGAGCCATCCTGTTGTAGCCATTAAAGTTTACGTCGGGGTTTTCCTGGCGCTGATCACATTGACCGTCACCACCGTGGCGGTCTCTAAAATCGAGCTTGGCGAGTATAACTTTATTGTTGCGATGACGATAGCGGTTATCAAGGGATCTCTGGTGGTGTGGTTCTTCATGCACGTCAAACAGGCCAGTTCGATGACCAAACTATTTGTCGCGGCGGGATTTTTCTGGCTGGGGATTATGCTGGTTTTCGTGCTCAGCGATTATGTTAGCCGCGGATGGCTTCCGCGCGGCGTCTGGTGGCACTCTTAAACGAGCATAATTCACTGTTTTGTAAACTCGAAGAGGGCTTAAACGACCATAATTTCAGCTCTGAACGGAGCCGCCCTTTTCGTGAGTCATCTGCGTCAACCGGCGCGAAAGTTGGGCGTCGTGCAATTCGCGCTCCGCCTCGATCCAGTCTTCTTCGGCGGAATTCGCAGGACGACCTTTGTGGATCCAAATCTGGTGGGCGCGTTCCGCGATCTCCTGGGAAGAGATCGAAGCGGCAGGTGCCGGCGGAGATTTGTGGTCGCTCTGGCCCATGGCCGGATAGTGTTTTTCATCTACGGCCGACGCGGTTTTGGATTTGCCGTCTTGATCAAGGTGTGGCATCAGCCGTTAGATCGGATGGCAACGGATTACGTTTCCGATGGCATTGAGGAGACCCAATTGCTTGGTATTTCCGCGTATGCCTCGCGCTAAGATCATTGTGGTGGAAGACAATAAGTCCGAGGTTTTCCTCATCCGCCGGGCATTGTTGATGCAGACGGAAGATCTCGATCTGGAGGTTGCGGAGGACGGGGAACGAGCCCTGCAATTTGTCCAGGGTCAGCGGGAACATTTACCGGGTTCAGAGCCCTGTGTGATTTTGCTCGACTTGCATCTTCCCAAACACGATGGGATCGAAGTGTTGCGGGCCATTCGAAAAGAGCCGTTGTTGAGTCATATTTACGTGGTTGTTACGACGAACGGCGCCAGCCCCGAGGAAGAGGAGCAACTGCGGAGCCTGGGCGCGGACTTCCGCTTGAAACCACGCGACCTGCTTCAGTTTTCAGAGCTGGCCGCCGATCTAATCGCCATTGGCGAGGGACTACGATCCGGCGTCTAACCACCCTGAGGGCGGCACCCTTAAAATAATTACTCAGGGAGCGAAACGGATTTTGGTCTCCTGGATCTAAGTTCGTTTGGACAACTAATGCCCCAAGAAGGAGTGTGCCGTGAGCTCTGTATCCGTTCCTAAAAGGACATCGAAAAAGGCCGAATCGAACATTTTGCTGAAGACACTTATCGCTTTCAAAAATGGCGATTTATCGGTACGGATGCCAGTGGATCAGGCTGGGCTGGAAGGCAAGATCGCCGATACACTCAATGAAATTCTGGCGCTGAATCAACGGATGGCCAGCGAGTTCGATAGAATCAGCCGGACAGTCGGAAAAGACGGCAAGATCACGCAGCGGGCGTCGATGGGATCGGCAACGGGAGCCTGGGCCGATTGCATCGAGTCTGTCAACGGCTTGATCGGCGACCTGGTGCAGCCATCGACGGAGGTGGCGCGAGTGATCGGCGCGGTGGCCAAGGGGGATCTATCGCAGACGATGTCCCTCGAAGTGGACGGGCGTCCGCTACGGGGTGAGTTTCTGCACACCGCGCGGGTAGTCAACACGATGGTGGACCAGCTCAATTCCTTCGCGTCGGAGGCGACACGCGTGGCCCGCGAAGTGGGAACGGAGGGCAAGCTGGGCGGTCAGGCAGTGGTGACGGGGGTCGCGGGAACGTGGAAGGATCTGACGGAAAGCGTCAATTCGATGGCGAGTAACCTGACAAACCAGGTGCGAAACATCGCAGGAGTGACGACTGCTGTAGCTAAGGGTGATCTGACTACGAAGATTACAGTAGACGCGCGCGGCGAAATTCTGGAGTTGAAGAATACGATCAATACGATGGTGGATCAGCTTAGCTCCTTCGCGGCGGAAGTGACACGCGTGGCGCGCGAAGTCGGCACAGAGGGTAAGCTAGGCGGTCAGGCGGAGGTGAAGGGAGTCGCCGGCGTCTGGAAGGACCTGACAGACTCAGTCAATTCAATGGCCGGCAATCTGACAAACCAGGTGCGCAACATCGCGGAAGTTACGACGGCGGTGGCAAAGGGCGATCTATCGACGCGAATCACAGTCGACGCGCGGGGCGAGATTCTACAGCTCAAGAACACGATCAATACGATGGTGGATCAGCTTAGCTCCTTCGCCGCCGAAGTGACTCGAGTCGCCCGCGAAGTAGGTACCGAAGGACTGTTGGGAGGCGAGGCAGACGTGCCAGGTGTTGGCGGAACCTGGAAAGATCTGACAGACTCAGTCAACTCCATGGCCGGAAACCTAACGGCGCAGGTTCGTAACATCGCGGAGGTGACAACGGCGGTGGCCAGAGGCGATCTTTCGCGAAAAATCACCGTCAGCGTGCGCGGCGAAATACTTGAGTTGAAGAATACCATCAACACAATGGTGGATCAGCTTAGCTCCTTCGCTTCCGAAGTAACCCGAGTGGCGCGCGAAGTGGGAACGGAGGGAAAGCTCGGCGGGCAGGCGGAGGTGGAGGGCATTGCCGGAACATGGCGCGATTTGACGGAGAGTGTCAATTCCATGGCTGGCAACCTGACGAATCAGGTCCGCAACATCGCGGGAGTGACGACGGCAGTGGCCAAAGGCGATCTCTCGACGAAGATTACAGTCGACGCGCGAGGAGAAATTCTGGAGTTGAAGAACACCATCAATACCATGGTCGATCAGCTTAACTCCTTCGCATCGGAAGTGACACGTGTGGCTCGCGAAGTAGGAACCGAAGGGAAGCTTGGTGGTCAAGCGCAGGTAAAAGGAGTCGGTGGTGTTTGGAAAGATTTGACAGACTCAGTCAATTCAATGGGAGGTAATCTTACTGCGCAGGTTCGTAATATCGCGGAAGTCACGACGGCGGTTGCCAACGGTGATCTATCGCGAAAAATAACGGTGGACGTTCGCGGCGAAATCCTGGAGCTGAAAAATACCATCAACACGATGGTGGACCAGCTTAACTCATTTGCGAGCGAAGTCACACGCGTGGCCCGCGAGGTGGGTACGGACGGGAAGCTAGGAGGTCAGGCGCAAGTAAAGGGTGTCGGGGGTGTCTGGAAAGATCTAACGGACTCTGTAAACTCAATGGCCGGCAACCTGACGGCACAGGTCCGCAACATTGCTGAGGTAACGACTGCCGTGGCCAACGGCGACTTGTCCCGCAAGATCACTGTGGATGTACGCGGCGAAATTCTTGAGCTGAAGAATACGATCAACATCATGGTAGATCAGCTCAATGCCTTTGCCGGTGAAGTGACGCGCGTGGCGCGTGAAGTAGGTACTGAAGGTAAACTGGGCGGCCAGGCAGTGGTGAAAGGAGTGGCCGGAACTTGGAAGGATCTGACGGATAGCGTCAATTCGATGGCCAGCAACCTAACTAATCAGGTACGAAATATTGCCGAAGTCACGACGGCCGTGGCAACGGGAGATCTGTCGCGCAAAATTACTGTGGAGGTACGCGGCGAGATTCTGGAGTTGAAGAACACCATTAATACGATGGTGGACCAGCTTAGCTCCTTCGCATCCGAAGTGACGCGCGTGGCGCGCGAAGTGGGCACGGAAGGTAAGCTAGGCGGTCAGGCAGACGTGCATGGCGTGGCCGGGACGTGGAAGGATCTGACGGATTCGGTGAACTCGATGGCGAGTAACCTGACAAGCCAGGTACGAAATATCGCAGAAGTCACCACCGCCGTTGCGAAAGGTGACTTATCGCGCAAAATCACGGTGGACGTGCGAGGCGAAATCCTGGAGTTAAAGAACACCATCAACACCATGGTGGATCAACTAAACGCTTTCGCGGGAGAAGTCACGCGTGTGGCGCGCGAAGTGGGCACGGAAGGCAAGCTGGGAGGACAGGCGGACGTTAAGGGAGTCGGCGGTGTTTGGAAAGATCTAACTGATAGTGTCAATTTCATGGGTGGAAACCTCACTTCGCAGGTTCGCAATATCGCTCAAGTGACAACCGCCGTAGCGAAGGGAGATCTCTCCACTAAGATCACGGTGGACGCGCGAGGCGAAATTTTGGAGCTGAAGAATACCATCAACACCATGGTGGATCAGTTGAACGCATTCGCCTCCGAAGTGACGCGCATGGCGCGCGAAGTAGGAACGGAAGGAAAGCTTGGCGGACAGGCCGATGTGCGCGGAGTGGCCGGCACATGGAAGGATCTGACCGATAGCGTCAACTACATGGCGAGCAACCTGACAAACCAGGTACGCAACATCGCGGGTGTCACGACGGCAGTCGCCCGGGGTGACTTAACGACCAAGATCACAGTGGACGCCAGAGGTGAGATTCTGGCATTGAAAAATACGATCAACACGATGGTGGATCAGCTCAGCTCGTTTGCTTCAGAAGTGACGCGCGTGGCTCGCGAAGTGGGCACCGAGGGTAAACTCGGCGGTCAGGCCGAAGTGAAGGGAGTCGCCGGAACCTGGAAGGATTTGACGGATAACGTCAACTTCATGGCGGGTAACCTGACGAACCAGGTTCGTAATATCGCGGAAGTGACTACGGCGGTGGCTAGGGGCGATCTGTCTAGAAAAATCACTGTGGATGTCCGCGGTGAAATTCTGGAGCTGAAGAATACCATCAACACCATGGTGGATCAGCTTAGCTCCTTCGCATCGGAAGTCACGCGCGTGGCCCGCGAAGTGGGAACGGAGGGTAAACTTGGCGGCCAAGCTGAAGTAAGGGGCGTAGCCGGAACATGGAAGGATCTCACCGATAGCGTCAACTCAATGGCCGGTAATCTGACGGCGCAGGTCCGAAATATCGCGCAGGTAACGACGGCGGTTGCAAATGGTAATCTTTCCCGTAAGATTACCGTGGATGTTCAAGGTGAAATTCTGGAGCTGAAAGACACCATCAACACGATGGTGGATCAGCTAAATTCGTTCGCAAGCGAAGTCACTCGTGTAGCGCGCGAAGTTGGTACGGACGGCAAGCTTGGCGGCCAGGCGGAAGTGAAAGGCGTTGCGGGTACGTGGAAAGATCTTACTGATAATGTGAACTTCATGGCTGCGAACCTGACAACGCAGGTTCGTGGAATCGCAAAGGTAGTTACGGCTGTAGCTAACGGCGACTTGAAGCGTAAATTGATCCTGGAAACAAAAGGTGAAATCGCGGAACTGGCCGACACGATCAACGGTATGATCGATACGCTCGCTACCTTCGCGGATCAAGTCACGACCGTCGCTCGGGAAGTGGGTATTGAGGGTGCATTGGGCGGACAGGCTCGGGTACCTGGCGCGGCTGGAATCTGGCGCGACCTCACTGACAACGTGAACCAGCTAGCGGCAAACCTGACGACTCAGGTACGAGCTATCGCGGAAGTTGCTACGGCTGTGACGAAGGGCGATTTGACACGGTCGATTGCGGTGGAAGCGTTGGGCGAGGTGGCGGCGCTCAAAGACAACATCAACGAAATGATCGTGAACCTTGCGGCTACCACTCGCAAGAATAACGAACAGGACTGGTTGAAGACGAACATCGCGAAGTTCACGGGAATGATGCAAGGGCAGCGCGATCTTCTTGCGGTCGCACAGTTGCTACTGTCTGAGTTGACGCCCTTGATTGGTGCTCAGCATGGCACCTTCTATATAACTGATTCCGTCGATGAGACCCCTGTGTTGAAGCTGATGGCGGGGTACGCCGTTGACGATCGGGACGAGGTGCCCAAGCTTCTTAGGATCGGCCAAGGGTTGGTCGGCCAGTGCGCCAGGGAGAAGCAACGAATCCTTTCGACGAACGTTCCCGCCGGGTATGTACGAATCAATTCGAGTCTTGGTTCCGCCTCCCCGGTCAGCATCGTAGTGTTGCCGGTACTTTTTGAAGGCGATGTTAGAGCGGCGATTGAGCTGGCTTCCTTTGGCCAATTCAGCGATGTGCACTTGGCGTTTCTCGACCAACTCACGCAATCGATCGGCATCGTTTTGAATACGATCGCGGCGACGATGCGGACTGAGCAGCTATTGCAGCAAAGCCAGGCGCTGGCGGAAGAGTTACAGAGTCAGCAACTCCAACTCCAGACAACCAATGCGCAGCTTCAAGAGAAAGCGCAACTGTTGGCTGAGCAAAAGACTGAAGTCGAGACCAAGAATCTGGAAGTGGAGCAGGCGAAGAAGGCGCTGGAGGAAAAGGCGGAACAGCTTGCGCTCACTTCGAAGTATAAGAGCGAATTCCTGGCTAATATGAGTCATGAGCTTCGCACGCCGCTCAATAACCTTTTGATCCTTGCGCGAATGTTGTCTGAGAACTCCGATCGTAACCTAACTCCGAAACAAGTTAAATTCGCAGAGACAATTCACACTTCGGGAACTGATCTTCTAGCGCTGATCAGCGATATTCTGGATCTGAGCAAGATCGAGTCCGGGAAAATGGACGTCGAGGTCGGTGGTGTGCGGTTTACGGAACTGCAAGACTATTGTGCAAAGACATTCCGTCACGTGGCCGACGGGAAGGGGCTCGACTTTAGTATTGAACTCGGGACATCCCTGCAATCGGAGATTATCCAAACGGACGCTAAGCGTTTACAGCAGGTACTAAAGAACCTTCTTTCGAATGCGCTGAAGTTTACGGAGCATGGATCGGTGCGGCTTACCATCGATAGAGCGGCGACTGGTTGGAGCTCTCATCACATGACTCTGTCACGTGCGACGTCGGTGATCGCATTTTCGGTGGCAGATACGGGGATTGGGATCCAAGGCGACAAGCAACGCATCATATTTGAGGCATTTCAGCAGGCCGATGGCACCACTAGCCGCAAGTACGGCGGGACCGGGTTAGGGCTTTCGATCAGTCGCGAGCTTGCGCGTCTCCTGGGAGGCGAGATTCGACTGCAGAGTACTCCTGGAGCGGGCAGTACATTTACGCTGTACCTCCCGCAGATCTATATTGCGCACGCGCAGCCGGTGAAGAGCGAGGCGCTGAAGACGACTCCGGCGCAACTCGAGCAGGCGGCGGCGATGCCGATTGACGAAGAGGTAGACATGATTCTCGCGCCTGCGCCGGGCACTGACCAGGAGTTGGTGGAGGATCTGGTGCTGGATGACGATCGCACGGTGATTCAACCGGAAGACTCGGTATTGCTGATCGTGGAAGACGATCGGACCTTCGCC
>Ga0208193_1001196_pt1 | contig 11716 bp, 13 predicted proteins | sample June2015DPH_17_2_FD_184716 | JGI IMG/M metagenome (GOLD analysis project Ga0208193, IMG submission 184716) | Peatland microbial communities from SPRUCE experiment site at the Marcell Experimental Forest, Minnesota, USA - June2015DPH_17_10... | ecosystem: Environmental > Terrestrial > Soil >...
CTCCAATCGTCAGCAGTAATCGATCTCCCGCCGCGTGCCAGCCGGTTTCTGATGGTCGCTGCCCGAGATCCAGGGCAATGACCGTCAAGCAAAATGTCCACACCGCATAGCGTCGAGCACCAATCAGCTGCATCACAACCAGCATGGCGCCGAGGATTCCCGCGTAGATGAGCGGCGAGGGCCGCCAGCAGAGCAGCCCTGCAGAAACGATCGCGCCCGCGGCCGTACCAATGAACCGATTTCTCAGTCGCAAAAGCGTCTCTGCCTGCGAAGGTTTCATGACCCGCAGGGCCGCCGTCACGAGCCAATCTGCGTGCGGCAGCGGAAGCATTGCCGCGATCGCGCCGCCCGCCGCGCCGAGCGTCGCCATCGTGACGATGAAGCGTCGGTCCCCGGTTGCGCTGGAAATCAGCGCCTCGAAATCATGGGCTAGAGGGTCTCGGGGCCCATCTTTTGGGCGAGCAGCGATATATTGAAGGAATCCCTGCCAGATGGCGCCACCGGTAAACGCGGCGCCATAGGTTGCGACAGCGAGGTCTGACGAGATGTTCGCCGTCGACAAGAGCAGCGCCAGCACGGCCATGGCCGCCGGGAATCTGAGACCTGTATTGGCGATCTCCGTCCAGGCCTGCCACGAGGCGCCCAGCGCTGCGAGGGAAACGAATACCCATACCCGCTGACCAGCTAGGGCGCCCGCTATCGCCCCCACACAGAGCATGAGAATCGTCGCTACAAGCCGCTGCGCCCGGCCATTAATCGGCAGGTCCGCATGCGTGATAGTGACGAGATAAGCGCCGAAAGAGGCGACGAATCCAACGGATTCGCGACCCAGACAGTCACCTAGCGCGGCGGGCAGAGTTGCCCCGCATGCCAACACCGCCGCGGTGCGGAGCCGGGCAGTGAATGAACCGACACCGTCTACTAGTTTGCACGTAGCTTTGTCGGTGGACTCGCGATTGTGGAACATAGAGCACCATCAAAGGGATAGTCTTGATCGCGTGTTCACTCTAGCAATACTCGGTCGCCTCAAGTCCCCGGAGCAGCTCGGCAGTAAGCGGTCGTTTGCGCCCGCCTTCGATCGACTTCGTGAGCTGACGGCGACTTCGCGCCGGCAACCATGAGCTAGGGTTTCACGCATCGCCTGCACCCAAGGCAACGACGTCGACCGCCCTGTGCCTACTTCGGCGGCGGATGCTTCTGCACGTCGGCCAGCGCCTTCAGAGCCGCGGCATCCGCCGCAGACACGGTCTCTGAACCCGCGCAACGTGGATCGGTGTCCTGCAGCGCCTTGAGCATCGCTGGCGTCAACGGGATTGGATCGCAGCCATGCGTGGTCTCGCAGATCATGTCCCACTCCGGATGGGCCTTGACGTGGCAGCCGAAGCAGTTCCCGCCGAATCGGTTGACGACCTCGGCAAAGCCGCGCTTACGGATGACTGAACCGCTCTTGGACACATCCAGCTCGAAGAACTCCCAATCCCGCGTGACCGCATTGAACCCGACCGGCTGCTTGACCATCACCTCCGTGGGCACCAACTGCACCACCGAACCTGGCGGATAGACACCACCGGATTCGGAGCGAGCCACCTTGAGCGTGCCCTGCTCGTCACCCAGCAAATTGCCGACAAAGAATCCTCGCACCGGCGTAAGCTGAGTCATGCAGCCGAAGGACTTGTCGGTGACGGTGATCTTGCCGTCGGCGGCGGGCGCGGCGGATGTCAGAACGGCAGCGGCGAGCACGCCAGTTATTAAGACACGCGAGGCGGTCATGAAAGACATTAGACGGCGCATGGTGATCCCCGTTGAGAGCTATTGAAATATCGAGCTAGCATCATGCCGAGCAAACTCTCCCTGTTCTTGCCGCGTGTGCATGACACGCCGCCACCGTATTCGCTGCCGATATCGAACGTGTAGCTAAAGGCCATCTCGGGCGCCGCACGCGGTGATCCGAATCGCTTAGAAGCCGACGCAACTTCTGACGCCCGTGAAACATGCGCGCCTTGACGGTTCCGACCGGCGTGGTGGTCATTTCCGCGATTTCCACCAGCGAATGTCCCATATGATAGGAAAGCTGCAGAGCCAGCGCTTGCTCCTCGGGAAGACTGTTGAGGCCATCCATCACCCAGTCGTGAACTTCAGTCTCCAGCGCAGGATCGACGATTTGCGATGGGCATTCATCGAAGCCTCGGCTCACGAAACGATTTTTCCCCCGACGTATCGACTTTAGCGCAGTAAAGTAAGCAATGCCAAAAATCCAGCTCGACACCTGCGATTCGAAGCGGAAATCGTTGGCGTCGCACCAAACCACCATGAGCGTGTCGTTAATGATCTCCTCGATATCTTGGACGGACTGCGTGAATCTCCATAGGAAGCGAACGAGCCGCTTCCGATAGTTGAGGTAGAGCTTCTCTAACGCCCGGCGGTCCCCGGCCCCGATGGCGATTAATAACGCGGTATCAGACTCTCGGGAGCCACCTTCGGCTGGTCCATTCATCGGCGGTAACCTAGCATTCATGGCGGTTACGGACGTTACGCGCATTTGCGCTGACAGTCGTTCTCTCGAAGTTGCGTTTTGGTTCCGAAATCGTCTACCGCCGGCCCTCGATGGCGGAACGACGACGAAAGTGTTCGCTGGATTCCGGCCGGATATCCTCACCAGTCGTCTCTGGAGGTGTAGCGATGCGGGACAGAATGACTGTCCTGTTCATGGCGACGTAGGTCGTCTGGTGCCGGGTGCGCCGAGCTGCGCTTCTATAGCATCTTGGTAGCAGTGGTCGGTGCGATCGTATTCCTCGTGATCTATCACGCGATTTTTCGCCGTCGCGGAAGAGCTTAGGATCGATCAGAAAAACGCCAGCTGAGACTGTCAGGAATTTTGCGTCGTCACCACGATGTCCTCAGATTTTGAGGCGGCGTGAACCGAGGGTAAGTTGCGGCGAGCGTGCCGACCAAGGCGATGATGCAGCCCACCGTCACGTCATAACGTTGCGTCTCCAGCAGGTGCGGGGCTGAGCCCCCATCGCCGGCGAGGGTCGCGTGCACGGCGAACAGCAAGAACATCGTGAATGCCACAAAGCCCCTCAAGGTGACAAACAGTGCAGTAGCACCCGCGGCCACACCTGCATGGGGATGTCCTAAGTACACACCGCCGATCGTCGGAATGCCGACTGCGAGCGCGACGCGCAACACCACTGCCGTAGCGCCGGCCGCGGAACCAATCTTGTAGAGGTCTCGATACCAAGCTGCAATCATGGTGGCGGTCGGTCGCTTATTCGCTGAAGGCGGTCACCGGAGACCTGAGCGACATGCGCATCCAGCCAGTCAAACACCCGCTCGTGAAATAGAGCACGATTCCCGCTAATGCAGTGCTCGCCGGCTCCTTCATCGGCGGTAAAGCGCAGATAGTCTTTGTCGCAGCGCAAGAGGTCAAAGAAGGTCTTGCTGAACGCGGAGATATCGTCGTTCTCGGCATCGCACACCAGCGTGGGGCAGCAGATATTTCCGATGGCATCCGCCTGCTCATAGCGGGCGGCGTCGACGAAGTAGTCCCAGGCAGTCGTCGTTCCATGAGTCAACATGCCGCGTCGAAGCGCCCAGCCGGCAGTCGGCTGTCTTGCCGTGCGGGCCATGAGCGCTCGCAATAGCATCACGAGCCAGCGCGGTCCGTGGGGTAGCCGCCTCTTGAGTCCAACAGGCAGCGGCAGGCGTGAAAGCATGACTCGAAAGAGCCCGATCTGCGCCGGGTCCAGGACACATAGTGCGACTCGACGATCGTAAGCGGCTCCGCGCGGTGCGAGATACCCGCCCCAGCTCTCCCCCATGAGCACGATCCTGGACACATCCACGTCGTCACGGCTGACTGCCAGATCGATGACAGCCGATATGACCTTCTCCCAGTCCGGACGAAAATGGATACTTCGTTCGATGAGCAGCTGACCCTGTCCAGGGCCGTCAAACATCAGGGCGTGATAGCCACGCGCCAGTGCGGCCGCTCCGTTCCAGAAAAAAGACTCCTCGGCAGTGCTGTCATAACCTCCGACCGAGATGATCAGCGGGCGGCGAGTCTCATCGACTGCGCAGAAATAGCCTGGAAGCGTCGTATCCTCAAAGGGAATGGCCATCTGCTCGGGCGGGCGGATCATTGCGGCTGTCGCTCGCTGGAAGGCATCGCGATGGCGCCGGTATGCGTCGCGCACCAGCGCGGGCAAGGGTGCTTCGAGGTGGAATACATAAGCGTTGCGGTAATAGTTCGAGGCGCGGAGGAACGCGCATCTCGCGCTCTCGCGATGGCCGTGGGCTGCGCTCGATTCGGCAGCGGCAAAGGTGCGATCAGCCAGTGACAGCCAGGCGCGGTACCAACTCTCACGATCGCCATCAGTCACGCGGCCGGAGGTGGCAAGGCACTCGCCGACTTCGGCACCGCCATACGTACCGTGGCCGATCGTGCGCCGGAGCTGGCCGTCAAACAGCGGATTGCGGAAAGCGATCACGACGATGCTCGCCGTGCCGATCAGGGAGCGTAGCGGGTGAATAGAAAGTCACGGCCCTTGAGCGGCACGTGACAGGCAAAGCAGCCGCTTAAGTTCGCAGCATCGACAGGTTTGCCGTCGTTGAACTGGGCGAATCCCCAACCGCCCGTCGCGGCGTATTTTCTCGAATCCTTCACCATAAACTGGACATTGGTGGCATCTCCAGCCACGAACGATTGCTCACGCCCAAAGACTTTGTTGTTCTCTTCAGAGGGGACATACTTCCAGGCAAGGCGGGCAATAATTGCGCCGTCCGGAAACGGAAGCCTCCCTTCACGGTAAGCCTTGATCGCGATATCGTTTCCCAGCACCGCGCGCAGATCATTGAGGTTGCCTTCTTCGTGCGCCACGGAGATTAGTTTCCAATCGCGATAGCCGGCGGGCATTTTGACGTCGAAAACCGGCGCAGCGGCTCCGTCTGCGTGCGCCGGTGCGAAACTCATCCAGATGAGCCCGCCGGTCAGCACGGCAATAACAACCAGCATGTATCCGATCCGTTTCATGACTGCCTCCTCAACGTAGTTAGTACATGAGACCTTTGGCAACTCCCAAGCTGAGCATCAGCCAGTAGTCGTTGTGGCTGTGACCAGTATCACCGATTGGAGCCGAAAGGCGCCGAAATCAGCTCCAACAGCTGAGGTACATCAACTTGATCTAGGCGTCGAATCTGCCAAGAATGGTTACTCTTCACGGACCGCATCCTTTGGCCTCTGCAGCGGATGCGAATAAAAAAGCCTCCGCTTGGGAGGCCTTGTTGACTACTACTGTCTTGGTTCTACGTACTCAATGAGATGCTCCCGCATATTTTGCGCAGAGCACGTAATACAGAGAGGAGCCAGAATTGACCATGGGCGGAGTATAGGGATATCTAATTAGCTCGGTCAACGGCTGGTAGCGGCGCACTTCAATATCTTTTCGCGCGAAACATCAGCAACTGAGTTTCAATTCGCTTGCAAAACGGAGGAGCCCTCCGTATATTAAGCGGAGGCTACCTCCACTTCCTTACCACTTTTACATGGTGACCATCATGACTCATTCATTTGGAGCCACATCGACGACGGATGAAGTTCTGCAAGGCATCGATTTGAGCGCAAAACAGGTGCTTGTGACCGGAATTTCAGCGGGCCTCGGTGTCGAAACTGCGCGCTGCTTGGCGACGCACGGAGCAGAGGTCGTGGGTACTGCGCGCGATCTCTCGAAGGCCCAGGTGGCTACGGAGCAGGTTCGCTCGCAAGCCGCACACGGAGGCTCTCTGCGACTGGTCGAACTCGATCTGGCATCGCTCGAGAGTGTGCGCCGCTGCGCCGACGGTTTGCTTGCCGCCGGCAAGCCTTTCGACGTGATCATCGCCAATGCAGGCATCATGGCATGCCCCAAGGGCACGACGGTTGATGGGTTTGAGACGCAGTTCGGCACCAACCACCTCGGACACTTCGTTCTGGTAAACCGAATCGCCTCACTGCTGCAGCGAGGTTCGCGGCTCGTGAACCTCTCCTCAGCGGGCCACCGATATGCCGACGTCGATCTTGCCGATCCAAACTTTGAGCGCTCGCCCTACGCCGAATTCATCGCCTATGGCCGCTCCAAGACCGCGAACGTGCTGTTTGCGGTCGAATTCGATCGCCGTCACAGAGCACGAGGCGTTCGAGCGACGGCGGTACACCCTGGGACCATTCAAACGGAGTTGGGTCGCCACATGGGGCCCGGTGTGTTGGAAAAATTGATCGCCGAGATCAGCGCCAGCCAACCCAAGGGATCTGCGCCCTTTAGCTGGAAGAGTATTCCGCAAGGTGCGGCAACTTCGGTGTGGGCGGCCTGCGTCGCCGACGCCGAGGCCATTGGAGGTCGCTACTGCGAAGATTGCCACGTGGCGGAAGTCGCTTCAGCTCCTGGCCTGCGTACAGGTGTGCAGCCTTACGCGCTCGATCCCGAACACGCACAGGCGCTTTGGAAGAAGAGCGAAGAGTGGGTCGGTGAACGCTTTGACGGGATCTGAACCTGGAAAACCGATGGAAGGAGAAATCATGCTTACATGCACATCTGACACAGACCGGGCGGAGCCCAGAGCAGCCGACGTGCTCATCCCGGTCATCCGAACGGCAGCGACCATCGGCTTTGCCATTGCGCCATGCTCACTGGGCTTCGTCGTCATCGCCGTCTCCGTCTCCGGGCAATTGATTCAGTCAATCATGGTGGGCGATGACCCCGAAATGCTCGTGAGCGAGCTGCAGAATCAGTTTCCGAACGATGCTCTGGAGGCCATCGAGAACGATCATGCTATTCTGGTCTCGAAGTTCGTTGACCTGCTGGAACGTCCCGGCCCCGTCCTACAGCCGCCTCTCGATGCTGCCGGCATTCGGATGCATCTTCTGAATTCACCACATCAGGCGCCCGCCCCGCTTCTCTCGCGCGAGGATCATTCATATGCGAAATAAGATCTGGTTCATAACGGGAACATCCAGAGGGTTCGGACGTGTTTGGGCGCAGGCGGCGCTCGCGCGCGGCGACCGGGTCGCCGCCACGGCGCGCGACGTCAAGACGCTCGCCCCGCTCGTCGAGCGATATGGCGATCTGGTCATGCCGCTCACTTTGGATGTCGCCGACAAAGCTGCGGCCGCGGCCGCAATTGCGCTCGCTCATGAGCGCTTTGGTAGGCTCGATGTGGTGATAAACAACGCGGGCTACGGGCTATTTGGCACGATCGAAGAAGTCAGTGAATCGGAAGCCAGGGCCCAAATCGAAACGAACCTGTTCGGCGCACTCTGGGTGACTCAAGCTGCATTGCCCATTATGCGTGCTCAGGGAGCCGGCCATATCATCCAAGTATCATCCATCGGCGGGGTCAACGCGTTCCCCACCGTGGGTCTTTACCATGCATCGAAGTGGGGGCTCGAGGGTTTCAGCCAGTCCCTCGCCGCCGAGGTGGCCGGCTTCGGGATCAAGGTGACCATCGTCGAGCCGGGCGGCTTCGCTACGGATTGGAGCGGGCCTTCGGCGAAGCGCGCGGCACCAATGGATGTCTACGACGGCGCCCGCACGGCGATCGCGGCGCTTCGAAGCAGTTCCAGACCCGGAGATCCGGATGCGACGGGTCCCGCCATTCTGAAAGTGGTCGATGCAACGGAGCCGCCGCTTCGAATCTTCTTCGGCTCGGGCGGTTTGCCGATGACGCGGGCAGAATACGCTCGCCGAATCGAAACTTGGGAGAAGTGGAGCGACGTGTCAATGGAGGCTCAGGGCAACCTCGCGCCCAAGGGGTGAGCCCCCCTGGCCATCCCCAATTTCTGTGGATAACCCGGTGCACAACAGGCTCCCTGTTACCAAAACGTCACGCTCGTTCAGCCGCTTAGACTGGATTGCCGCTTTTCTGAGCAGTTCGCTCGTCGTGATGTGCAGAATCCGGTCTCCTGCCTCAAGATGACTTTCGCTTCGTCTTACGTTTGCGCATAGCCAGCTTCTTCTTCGCCTTCCGGCGCATCTTCATCAGCGCGTCAACGAGATCGTCAACCGGTTCATGCTTTTTCGCCTTGCGCCGCATCCACACGAGCGCGTCGAGCAAATCGTCAACTACCTCTTGCTTTTTTTTGGCCACGCATCATTCTACTCGTTCTCGAAGCATGCTGGTGAAGGCGTTCAGGCGCGCAGGAGCAAGATGATTTATAACCACTCCCTCAGGCGGAGCCCTGCAGCAAGAACTGGTGTCTCGTGAGCGCCACAGTTCGAGGCGATGTCTATCTCGTGCGGCACGGAGAGACGGCTTGGAGTATCACGGGCCAGCACACCGGACTTACCGATCTCGCGCTCACGTCCCATGGCGAGGAACAAGCTCGCACGCTCTGCCCCCGGCTCAAAGACCTGAAGTTCGATCACGTGTTCTCGAGTCCGCTCCGGCGGGCGTTCCGAACCTGTGAGCTCGCCGGCTTTGGCGGCCTCGCAACGCTCGACCGGGACCTGGTCGAGTGGGATTACGGTGATTACGAAGGGCGGACACTCGCAGAGATCCATCGAGACCGCCCTGAGTGGGAGCTCTTCCGCGACGGGTGCCCGGGCGGCGAGTCCGTCCCGCAGATCACCGAGCGGGCCGATCGGGTCGTGTCGCGGCTTCGGGCGCTGCAGGGCAGGGTCTTGGTTTTTTCCAGCGGACATATGCTGCGTATACTCGCCGCCAGGTGGATCGATGAGAGTGCGGCGCTCGGGCGCCGATTGGTGCTCGATCCCGCCTGCGTTTGCATGCTCGGGTATGACCATGGGGGTTTGGACCACGTCATTCGCTTGTGGAACGACCGCCGGACGTAGCCGTCCGATTCCATCGCTCATGTAAACCTGCGGCTCACAAAGACTGAATCCTTCAGTCCGAAGCGCCAAACATGGTCCATCGCCTTTGAAATCCCGATCCGTGTTCCACGGACGATGGATGGTGTGGTCGATCGTCCCAGCAGTTTGAAAGGGAGCCTGTCGAGGCGCTTCCCATTGAGCGCGTCACTCACCCCGAGGGCCTGCCCGAGTCGTCCCGGCCCAGAGCACAGCAATCGAAGATCAGTGGTGGCGCGGCGGCGCATCATCAGAGGAATGCCTGTGGTCGGTTCGAGCGACCGAATCAGAACGCCTGCTGCATGGCCCGCTTCACGACACACAAAATTCAAGCACCAGTGGATCCCGTAGGATCGGTAAACATAGGCTCGACCGGGCGGACCGAACAATGAGGCATTGCGAAGCGAGGGGCCGGTAAAGCCGTGGGATGCTGCCTCGCTCTCATCGTATGCCTCGGTCTCGACGATGACTCCCCCTACCCCACCCAACAGCAGTAATGTACCTATGAGCTGTTTTGCGACGGCGGGCGCACTTGCGCCAAAATCGATGTCTGCCTGCGTGCGTTTCGAGCCACTCATCGAACTAGCATACCTAGGATATCGAGCTGTACCATCGTTCAATCGATTTTCTTCATTGATGGCGCAGGAGGCCGAGATGCGAGATCAAATGATAAGAGCGGCTCTGGATCAGCATTGGGCGGCATCCGATGTGAACGATTTCGAAACGGAGCACGCCATCTATCACGAGGACGCGGTGCTGGAATACCCGCAGTCGGGTGAGCGATTCCGCGGCCGATGCAACATACAAAACAATCGCTCCAAGCAGCCGAGTGAGAAGCGTTTCGCCGTGCAGCGAATCGTCGGCGGCGGCGATCTTTGGATTACAGAGTACATCCTGAGCTATGACGGCAAACCGTCCTACACCGTGAGCATCATGGAGTTCGCCGGCGACAAGGTTATGCGGGAAACACAGTACTTTGCGGATCCATTCGAGGCCAGCGCATGGCGCGCTCAGTGGGCCGAGCGGATGTACACCTAGTCACGAAACCGAATTCCGGGGTCGCCGCCCTTCCCTGGCCGCATGGCGCGGCTGTATACTGGTGCGCGAGCCGGAGCGTGCCCCCTTCGATTGTGCGCCGGGCGCTTCCTTGAAGTGTTCAACCCGAAACTCCATATATGCACCACGCAATGCCCCACAAGACCATTCGGCTTCGCTTTTTAGGCGCCACAGTGACCCTGTTGCTCGGATCGAGCATGGCGCACGCCGACAAATACGACGACTCGATCGCACTATTCAAGCGCGCCGGCGAAAGCGCCGTATTCTTCAGCAACTGTTATGCCTACGCGGTATTCCCAACCATCGGCGCCGGGGGCCTCGTCGTCGGCGGTGCTCGGGGTACAGGTCAGGTGTATGTGCATGATCAGGTCGTCGGCAGCGCCGTGATGACGCAGTTGAGCTTCGGGTTTCAGGCCGGCGGCAAAGCGTTTAGCGAAATCATATTCTTCCAGGACAAGCGAGCCTTGGATGAATTCGAATCGGGTAAGTTCGAATTTGGCGCGAACGCCAGTGCCGTCGCCATCACGACGGGAGCCTCTGCCACCGTCGGCACCGATCGCTCCTCCTCCGGGGCGAGTGGTGGGGCAAATAACGCCACAACTAATGGCGACTACCAGAGCGGCATGGCGGTATTTACAGTCGCCAAGGGCGGCCTCATGTTCGCCGCCGACATTTCCGGCGAGAAATTCGTTTTCACGGCGCTGCCCGGTAAATAGCCTCTTCCCCTGCTCTCCTAGCGCACCGCAATCATGCCTCTGGTACGTATCGATATGTTGAAGAAGACCGACCCCACCTTCGCGCAACGCGTGGGCAAAATAGTCTATGGATCGATGAGGACTGCGATCAATGTGCCGGAGCATGACAATTTTCAAATCCTGACCGAGCACGATGAGCGGCACTTCATCCACGACCCGAATTACCTGGGGATTGAGTACACCTCGGATCTCGTGATCATCCAGATCACGCTCAATGAAGGGCGCACCCAGGAGCAGAAAAAGCTTCTATTTAAAAGCATTGCCGAAGGGCTTCACGAGCAGCTGGGCTTACGCATTGCCGATGTGCTCGTGAATTTAGTGGAGGTTAAAAAGGAAAACTGGTCCTTTGGGAATGGGATTGCGCAATACGCTCAGTGATCGAGCGCTGCAGCGGTCAAGGCCCCGCCATTACGCCCCGCGCTACCTCACCCAAGCCAGGTGACCACGCCCGTGCTCACATCGTGCATCGCTGCAACGACCGTGAGCTTGTGCTCATCGACCAAACTCGCCAACACCTTGCTGCGAGAGATCAACTGCGCAGCCGCATCCTGCGCATTTCGCTCGCTCACCTTCTGAACGAACTTCTTATTCTTCGAGTCTGAGGGACCATCGGCCGCGGTCACTTCCGCCACGGCAGGTTGAATATTCTCGAGCGCAGCCGTCAGATTGCCTAGCTTCACGTGGTCGATGGCGCCCTTGACGGCGCCGCAATCAGAATGACCCAGGACGACGATGAGCTTGGATCCGGCCACTTGGGTCGCGTATTCGAGGCTACCGAGGATGTCGGTATTGACGAAGTTGCCGGCAACGCGCACGGCAAATATGTCGCCAAGACGCTGATCGAACACGAGCTCGGGCGATACCCGGCTATCCATGCAGCCGAGCACCGCAGCGACCGGTGCTTGGCCCGCGGCCGTGAGCTTCACCTGAGTCTGAGGATTGCAATGGATCGGCCGGCCCGCCACAAAGCGCGCATTACCCTCCTTCAAGCGATCCAACGCCTGCTCCGCCGTCGTGGCGCTCTGCGTGGCCTTTGTGTAGACCGCACACAGATCCTCTGCCCGT
>Ga0208193_1001197_pt1 | contig 11712 bp, 5 predicted proteins | sample June2015DPH_17_2_FD_184716 | JGI IMG/M metagenome (GOLD analysis project Ga0208193, IMG submission 184716) | Peatland microbial communities from SPRUCE experiment site at the Marcell Experimental Forest, Minnesota, USA - June2015DPH_17_10... | ecosystem: Environmental > Terrestrial > Soil >...
CCTTCAGCCGTTGAGGGATCTTGGCAAAGAGGTCTAGAGCCCTTTCCGGCGTCTCCCCGTCACGCACCGGATCGATGGAGGCCATAGCCATCGTCTTCGGATCGAAGTTGGTTTGGACTTGGTAGCCCCGCGCAAAGCCCATGAGCACAAAACCGGTGATCAGCAGCAGCATCAGGGAACCACTGAGCTGTACGGCCATGGCGAGGTTGCGGAGGCCGAACCATCGATGGCCGGGAAGCTGCATGGCCGATCCCTCTTTCAGCGCGGGCGTCAGTTCCGATTTGGTGGCTCTCAGCGCGGGCGCAACGCTTAAACCGACCCCGCAGACGAGAGCCGCAACGAACGCAAACACCGCGGCGCGCCAGTCGATCGACACAACTGGCGGAACCGGCATGTCGACGGCCTGGTGCAGCTGTGTGTTCAGCACATTGAGCAGATAGGCCAGGCCGAAGCCCAGCAGGCCGCCGAGTAGCGACAGCAGCATTCCCTCGCTCATTAACTGTCGCGCGAGACGAAAGCGGCTGGCACCGATCGACATGCGGATGGCGAACTCCTTGCGTCGGTTTGCGCCCCGCACCATCAGCATGATGCCCAGATTCATGCACGCGATGACAATGACGATACCCATCAGCACGACGAAGAAACCTTCAAGCGCTCGCTTAAGCTCCGGCGGGATGGGCACACGGGTTCCGGCAGGCAGCAGCGTAACCCTCCTGGCCTTGTCGGTCTGCGGCGGAACCGAAGGATCGTTCGCATCGAGGCGGCGCGTGACACCATCGAGCACGGATTCTGCCTGGACAGGCGTAACGCCCGGCGCGAGGAAGGCCAGCGCCAAAAACTCGCGCGCATAGCGGCGATGGAGCACGTCATTGGCAAGTTCAGGCGCGACGGCCGCAGGCGCGGTCACCGGCACGAAGAGCTCGGCGGCCGATTCCGCTGCGAATGCGCCTTCAAACCCGCGCGGGGCGATGCCGACGATGGTCACGGGCTGGCCATTGACGCGCAGATCAAGGCCCACTGCGTCGGCTCGAGATCCGAGGCGCGTGCGCCAAAATTTGTCGCTGATCACCGTCGTAGCCGCTTCTCCAGCGCGGTCCATCGCAGGACTAAGGACCCGTCCGCGCTCGGCGTCCACGCCCATCACCTGGAAGTAGTCGGGGGAAACAAGCTGACCGAAGATGCGCTGCTGCTTGCCGTCTTCCTCGCCCGGAAGGCGTACGTTGAAGGGCACACCGGTCTGGAATGCAGCTACGCCCGCGAAGACGCTTTTCTGTTCGCGGTAACTCTCAACATAAAAATAGGACACCGGCTTCTCCGCCATAACCAGGCGGCTGGCATGCTCGACGCCCTGCATGGGCCGTGTAAGCTTAGCCCAGTTGGAGCTGTAGACGTTGGTGGTGAGTCCGATGGCGAGCCCCATCGAGAGGATGCCGACGAGCGCGTATCCAGGCGACTTGATGAGAGCACGCATGGCGTATCGCAGGTCGCGGCGCATCTCGGTAAGGTACTCAAGGGGCAGGCGCACGGCGGCATCAGCCACTAGCCGCGCCATCCCGCTCCAGCCGCGCCGCTTTGCCAGGTGCGCCAATACCGCTTCGCCAGTCTGGAGCATCTCGTCCCCGTGCGCCAGCTTGAACTCGTGCGGAAATGCCTGCGCCAAACGCTCGTACACACGCTGGGATCGTTTCATTCCGTCACCAATCTTCGTTTTGTATGGATGGCCTGAACCAGACCCTGCAGCCGCTCGCATTCTTGGTCGAGCACCTGACGGCCGAGCAAGGTGAGCCGGTAGTAGCGGCGGCGGGCGTCGTCGAGTTCGGGCCGCGGACGCTTGCTCGACTCCTCGATCAGTTCCGCCTCGATCATGCGTTTCAGGGAGCCGTAAAGCGTCGCCGGCCAGAGGCGGACCTTGCCCATGGTGCGCTCGAGGACTTCCTGCATGATGCCGTAGCCATGCTGTTCTTCTCCGGCAAGGGCGAGCAAGATGTGGAACCACTGGGGTTTGAGGGGCAGGAAGTGTTCCGCTTGCTTTATAGTCATGATCATATCTATATCGATTGATATAGATAATGTCAAGGATAGTTTCTCGGCCGCCTTCCCGCAGGCGACGAGAGCGGTCGGCCAAGCTGATCCCGATTGTGGGAATGAGTAGAGGTGAATTAAGACTCTAAGTTAATTCTGTAAATAATTGATATTAAACGAAATATATCGATTTGTTTCTGTTAAACGGAAGCTCTAAAAGAAGTGCTAAACGCCCAAGTTCCTGGGCCGAATCCTCGCCATCTCGGGCCTGGACAGCCCCACGAGTGACCGACCCCCTCGCTGATTCCATGATTCAATTCCTGGCATACGATCGCTGAGGCACCCCTAGAAGAGCGCCTCCTACTCTGTGCGAAGTGCCTGCATGGGATCCATCGAGGCCGCGCGGCGAGCGGGAATTATGGCCGCAAGCAAGCCCGAGAGCGCGAGCAAGGCACAGACGGCGAGGGTCGTAATCGGGTCGTGCCGGCCGACACCAAAGAGAAATGCCTGCATGGCGCGGGTGGCGAACCACGAGGCAACGAGCCCGGAGACGAGGCCCAGCGCAAGCAGGAGCGCGGCTTTCTTGAGTACGAGTAGAAGTACATCGCCACGCTCGGCGCCGAGAGCCATGCGGATGCCGACTTCGCGAGTGCGGCGGCTGACGGAGTAGGCCATGAGGCCGTAGAGGCCAACCAGCGCGAGAAAAAGGGCGATGCCTGCGAAGACACTGAGCAGCGAGGTTTGGAAGCGGCGGCGCGCGCTGGCTTCCGATTCAAGATCCCGCATCGTCTGAATGTCGCCTGCGGCGAGGTTGGGATCGAGGGAATGAAGAATGGTGTGAACGCTCGATGCGAGGGATTTTGCCGGAAGCGAGGAACGGATAGCGATGTATCCGCCTCCGAACTCCATATCGGGCTCATAAATCTGCGGCTCGGCGGGCTCTTCCAGGCTGGTATTGCGCACGTCGCCAATGACACCGATAACCGAGCTCCATTGAGTGTGGTCATCCTGTCTGCTGACGCGGCCACCGATGGGATTACGACCGGCAAAATACCTTCTGGCGAAACTCTGATTGATGATGATGGTGTGCGACGCGAGTTTCTCGTCGGCTGTGAATAACCGCCCGGCAACAAGTGGAATTTTCATCGCCGAGAAATAATTCGGCGTTACCCAGCGCGCTTCAGCCAATTGACTGATTTGGTTTGGATAGCCATCAACCGAGAACATTCTCAGGTCTTCGGAGTTACTGAGGGGCAGGCTGCTGACGGCTCCAACGGTTTCTACGCCGGGCAACGCCTGCAGTCTTTGGAATAGACTTCGAAAGAATTCAACTGCCTGTGGGTGGCTATAGCGCGGATCGGCCCCAATGTTCACGGTCACGGTGGATTGAGAGAATCCGGTGTCGACCGACTCGACATTGACGTAGCTTCGAATGAGCAGGCCGGCTGAAGCAAGCAGCACCATGACGAGCGCCGACTCGACGACGATGAGCGCGCTTTGAACCCGGGTATGCGCGCTGGCAACGCTACGGCTCCCGGTGGCGGCGAGGAAGTCGGTGAGGTTGATGCGCGAGACAGCGAGCGCGGGTAAGACGCCGGTGAGCATACTGGTAAGCAGCGAGACTGCGATGGTGAACAGCAGGACGCGCATGTCGAGCGAGGCTTCATTGAGCCGGGGGATGTTGCCCGGATTGAAGAGCGGAAGGATGCCTAGGAAGAGGTACGCGAACAGGATACCGATGGCTCCAGCAGCGAGGCCGATCAACAGAGATTCGGTGATGAGCTGGCGAACGATGCGGCTGCGGCCGGCGCCGAGCGCAACACGGACACCGAGTTCGCGCACGCGTCCGGCGGCGCGGGCGAGGAGCAGATTCGCAGCGTTGCCGCTGGCGATCAGGAGCACGATCGCGACTGCCCCGAGGAGGAGCCACAGGAGTGAACGTACGTGGCCGACGGTGCTGTCGACGAAGTTCTTGATCAGCGCGCCCCATCCCTTCATCTGATGGAGTTTGTCGAGGCGCACCATCATGGCGGCCATCTCCGCCTGCGCCTGGGCCACGGAGACGCCGGGCTTGAGACGGGCGACAGCATTTCCGCTCGAATTGTCTCTATCGGAGGTCTGCTGTGGAGTAAGGGCCAGGGGGATCCAGACCTGGGTTGTCTTATATTGAGATTCTCCATAGGCCAAATCGGTACTATGCGGATACTCGAAGCCCTGCGGCATGACGCCGATGATTTGATAACTCTTGCCGTCGAGCAATAGCGAGCGATGGAGAACGTCAGCCGTCGAGCCGAACATGGACTGCCAGAGCGCGTGGCTGATGACGGCGACTTTTTCGTGACCTAACTGGTTGTCGTCCGCACTGATCTCCCTGCCAAGTTCAGGAGTTGATTGAAAGGTTTGAAAGAAATCGCCATCGACGCGCGCCGCGCTGACGCGTTCGGCCACGCCCGGCGAGGCCAGATTGAAGACGGACTGACCGAAGGCGGTCATGTCCTCAAAGGAATGACTCGCGCGCTTGAGGTCGTAGAGGTCGGCGTAGGCGGGGCCGAAGACTTCGTCTGGCAGTTTGAATTGACGATTGGGCGTAAAGAGATAGACGAGCCGGCTCGGATCCCCGTAAGGCAAGGAGCGGATCAGCACGGCATTCAGCAGGCTGAAGATGGCCGTGCATGCGCCGATACCGAGGCCAAGCGTAAGCACAGCTGTGACGGTAAACCCGGGACTCTTGCTCAAGGTGCGCAGGCCATAGCGAAGGTCCTGAATGGTTTGCTCCATCCACAAAACAGAGCGTTCGTCGCGATGGGATTGTTTTACCTGTTCCACGCCGCCGTACGCGCGTCGCGCCGCTCGCCTGGCTTCTTCAGGCGCCATGCCGCGGCTTTCGAACTCGTCGGCAAGGAGGGTGAGGTGCGATGAAACTTCGCGTGCAAGTTCCTCTTCGGCGCGCTTGTTGGCGGCCAGATTGCGGAGCTTGGCGACGATTCTTCTCAAATGCGCCATGGTTACTGTTCTTCTGCCAGCAGCTTCTCAACCACGCCGGACATCTGGCGCCAGCGTTCGGTTTCTTCTTCGAGCGCCTTCAACCCCGCCCTGGTGATAGCGTAATACTTCGCTTCGCGACCGTTTTCCGTCTTGGACCACGAGCCGCGGGTCCAGCCGCGCTGCTCAATCCGGACTAAAGCCGGATAGATGGTGCCCTGGTTGAGATTCAAGGCGTCCTCTGAGACCTGCTGGAGCCTGCTGGCGATGCCATAGGCATGCTGCGGGCCCATGGTGGCAAGGGTGCGGAGAATCATGAGGTCGAGAGTACCTTGAAGGATCTGGATGGGCATTTTCTTCACTTGACATTCAAGTTAGCCTATTGTCACTTGAATGTCAAGTGGAAGCCCCTCGGCCCCTCAGACCCTCGGACGAGATCTGACGTGTGGCATTCTTTATATCAATCGCATGCTTGCCGAGCGATGCCTATGTCTTTACTTCGGCTCCGTGCTGAACCAACCATTCGCGTATCAATTCCTCGACGAGAGCAGCGGCGGATGCAACATCTGCGCAGCAGCTCCTCGGCGCGAACTCAGCAAAGCAGAAGATCCGTGGCAACCGGCGAAAAACGGTGCGGGAAAAATAGTGGTTCGCTTCCATCCATTTCACGCAGTTCTCGATTTGAAAATCAAGACAACTGGCACGGATTCGGTCGATGGTTAAAGGTTTGACAGAACCGTGTTCGAAACTGACCCCTCCGTTCGGAGATTTGATCCGGGCGTACTTTCGAAAACTGACCCATCCGTTCAGTTATCGAGGTTGCAGCTGAGGGATTCTTCCGCGGTCGGCCTGACTGCACGGATGCGACGGATGGGCTCTCGTCCTCTATCAGTGGGGAAAACGGCCGGCAGATGCATTCATTTGCGGAGCTGGGGAGATGAGTTTGGACACTTCCGACTCCAAGCGAGGAAGTTCTGAAGGAACAAAATATTGCTTCCCAACGTAGCTGGTTGGGAGAGGGTTTCGAGCAGAAGATGCTCTTGATGCCTGTAACCGGACGTGTGGGAGGATTTCCCGTGCAAAAGATCCTGTTTGATTTGCGGTTTGTGATGCGCCAACTGGCGAAGTCGCCGGGGTTTGCAGTCACGGCGGTGCTGATGCTGGCGTTTGGCATTGGCGCGACGACGGCGATCTTCTCGATTGTGGAAGCGGTGCTGCTGCGGCCATTGCCGTTCCCGGAGTCGGAGCGCGTGATGGTGCTGTCGGACCGGCTGGCCGGAGTGAACGTCGGTTCGGGTGGCACAAATGAAGTGGGCGTCACAGTGCCGGACATCAAGGCGTATACGCGGGAGACGCACGGATTCATGGCGCTGGGCGGCTATCAGGGTGCGGCATATGAGCTGTCGGGGAACGGCGAGCCGGCGCAGGTGAACGCGGCGCGGCTGACGGCAGGTGTTTTTCCGGCGCTTGGCGTGGCGCCGGAGCTTGGCCGGGTGTACACGGCCGACGAGGATGAGCACAGCCAGCAGGTGGCCGTGCTGAGCCACGCAACGTGGGTGAGCCGTTTCCATGGCGACCGCCAGATTCTGGGGCAGAAGATTCTGCTCGACCGCAAGCCGTATATCGTGATCGGCGTGATGCCGCGGAATTTCGAGTTTCCTCTGGTGGCCGGGCAGTTGAACCGCGCGGAACTGTGGGTGCCGATGAGCTTTACACCGGGCGAACTGACGCCGGGCTCGGCAGCAAGCTGGAGCTACCAGATGGTCGGGCGGCTCAAGCCAGGCGTGAGCGCGAAGCAGGCTGAGAGCGACGCGGAGACGGTGGCGCAGGAGATTATGCGCGGGTATCCGGCGATGATGGCGAACCTGAGCATCAGCGCGATGGTGCGGCCGCTGCAGCAGGACACAACGGAGCAGACCCGGCCGCTGTTACGAACGCTGTTTCTGGCGGTGGCGGTAGTGCTGCTGATTGCGTGCGTAAACCTGGCGGGATTGATGTTGGTGCGGGCGATAAAGCGGCAAAGGGAAATAGCGATACGGCTGGCGCTGGGCGCAACGGCGCAGGCGCTGCTGCGGCAGGCGATTCTGGAGAGCCTGATTTTGAGCCTGAGCGGCGGAGTGCTTGGGCTGACGATGGCCGCGGTGGCGCTGCGGCTGGGCAAGAGCATGCTGCCGGAGAGCTTGCCGCGCATCGCCGAGATTGGGCTGAACTGGAACGTGGTGGGCTTTGCGCTGATGCTGGGCGTGGTGACGGGGCTGGTTTGCGGGCTCATTCCAGCGTTTGCGGCGCTGCGGACCAATGTAAATGCAAATCTGAAAGAAGGAGGAAGGAGCGGCAGCGAGGGTGGAGGGCATGCACGTCTGCGTTCGACCCTGGTGGTGGCCGAGGTTGCCATTGCGCTGGTGCTGCTGACGGCGTCGTGCCTGCTGCTGAGGAGCTTTGAGAAGATGCGGGCGGTGGATTTGGGGTTTCGTCCGGAGCATGTGACCACGGCCTCCTACGGCTTGCCGCAGAGGCAGTATGAGAAACAATCGCAGATCGATACGTTCAATCGCCAGCTGCTCCAGCGGCTGAATCAGTTGCCGGGAGTCACGGCGGCGGCGCTGACTAGTTTGCTGCCGGCGGGCGGCAACAACAATAACCAGACTTTTGTGGTGGAGGGTTATACGCCGCCCAAAGGCGCGGACATGAACCTGGCGACCTCGTCGCAAGTGATTGGGAACTTCTTCCCCGCAATGGGAGTTCCCCTGATGCGGGGACGATTCCTTACGGAGACCGACCGGCACGGTTCCCAGCTAGTGCTGATCGTGAACCATCAGCTGGCCCAGCATTTCTGGCCGGGACAGGACCCGATCGGGAAGCGCATGCGGATAGGAACGTCGCAGATGCAGACGCCATGGATGACAGTGGTGGGAGAGGTGGCCGACGTGAAGCTGTCTTCGCCCGATGAGCCGTCGAAGGAGCAGTACTACCTGCCTGTAGACCAGGTTGAAGATGATGCGGGCGCTCTGGCGTCACCGACCGACCTGAGTGGAAATGGCGGGTACATTGTGCTGCGGTCGGCGCTGCCGCCGGAGAACATGGAGAACGCGCTGCGCCGAACGGTGCGGGAGATCGATCCGCTGCTACCTCTGACGCAGGTGCAGACGATGGAGCAGGCGGTTTCAGAGAGCGAGGCTCCGCGTCGATTCAACACAGTACTGATTGGCAGCTTTGCCCTTGCTGCGGTCCTGCTGGCGGTGCTGGGGATTTACAGCGTGATTGCGTTCTCGGTGGCGTCGCGAGTGCAGGAGATGGCAATCCGGATGGCGCTTGGGTCGCAGCGGCGTGCAATTATCAGGCTGGTGATGCAGACAGGGGCGAAGCTGGCGGCGATTGGGTGCATCATTGGACTGGCCGGCACGGCGGCGGCTTCTGGATTGCTGCGGTCTCTGCTGTTCGGGGTGAGCCCGCTCGATCCGCTGGCGCTGTTGCTGGCCGCGCTTGCAGTGCTGCTGCTGGCCCTGGCGGCATCCGCGCTGCCGGCACTGCGCGCCGCATCGGTCAATCCCATGCAAGTGCTGCGAGGGCAATAGTGCGCGGCGCACTGTTTCTGCCAGGCCCAATGGCGTCAAACTCGGCAAGAACCTGCAAGTTCTCTCCTGAAGAGGGCGAGGCTGGCGAGATGATGGCCGGGAGATCCGATTGGCTGTCGCGGTCCTTGCCGGGGTTCTTTTAGATATAAATGGAATTTCAATCGCTTTATTCTTGATAGGACTGCACTTCCGGCCCGAACACTCAAGCACCGCAAAGCGCGTAAGGAGAACCTGCCCCCCGATGAGCGCCATACTCAAGGCTTCACCATCATCGAGTTGACTCGCAGGTTCAACATACAGGGCTTCTTCATCCGGAGTTTCTGCAGAACAGATGTTGAGCATGCCGGATGCCAACAATCTGGAAAGATCTATCCGTTCTGGGGGCAAACTTGTGTCCGTCACTCGCAGGTAAAGGCTCTCCTCTAAGACGGCCCAGAGACCATGCACTGTGGACACAAGGCAGCAATGAGACGCTCAGCAGATCCGCTCGCCAGTATATTGAGCAAAGTACACGTGTCAATCGAAACAGGAGCAACGCTAAGCAAGGTCGCTATCTCCCACCAAGAGCCTGAGCTAGGTCAGCAGTAAAGGTCTTGAAAGAGCCGTTATCTCCAAAATGGATGCGGTGTTCGGAAGCTTCAAACAGTTCGCGCGCAGCCAGTCGGGTCGAGCGAAGGTAATTGGCCAGCTGACCTTCGCTTATCTGGCCCGCTTGAAATGCCGAGATAGCCAGATTCACATATCGTTCAGGAAGCAATTCGACTGGCGCTGAGATCCCGTCAATCCCAGGCACGGCTTGAGCATGCTGAACTTTGAAGCCCTCGTCCTTTAGTTGTTCCCACGTTCCAGTAGGCAATCTACGAAGCTCTTCGAGTCGAAGCATCAGAGCTTGGACCGAAACCTGATAAAGATTCGCTAACGTGCAGACGTGAGCGAGAGTGATTCCGCTCTTGGACGATCGGTGAAGCTCCGCGAATCTGCGATTCAAACCGCTAGCGGGCATCAGGAAATGTCTGGCGAATGCATCCGCAAGACGTTCTCTACGATTTGAACGACCGCTGACAGCGAGCATAGTGACTTCAGGAGCATAGCGAGTCGTCAAGAAGTGCCCATACTCATGGGCAAGTGACCAATTTCGCCGATCCCTCGGATGTCTGCTGTTGATGCCAACGGATGCTCCCAGATCCTCGTTGTAACCGAACAGTCCCGCAAATTGACTCGGCATTTCGAATGCGAAAATTCGTAATCCGACGTCGCTCGCCAAGAGTTCACGCAGATTGCCAATAGGACCATCGCCTAGGCCTAAACGATTCCTTTCGGCAGTGGCTACGTCTTCGGCGACCTGATCGGGAATACCACCCGAAGTTTGATATTGGTTTGGATAGTTCCTCATCAGAGGATCTGCCCGCAGTTTCTCTAAGGCGGCAAAGTCTTCTGACAGCGATTGCAATATTTGAGCGAGATTCGCGATTGCATCTTCCATTTTCGCTGTGCCTTGGCTGGATCTAAATTGAGGGACGAAACTCTCGCTCACGATCGGCCTGCCGACGATGTCCGAAAGCGGGCATCGATAGGCCTTTGCGAAAGCAATTAGTTCATGCGGCGTCGTCTTACGCTCTCCCTTTTCAATCGTCATAACCTTCGTCCGAGCGAAACCTAGAGCAACAGCGGTTTCCTGCTGGGTCATACGCGCAGATCGCCGAGCATCTGAAAGTCTCGCGCCTATTTGCTTCAAATCCAGTTGATCCATCAACTTCCCCGCACGATGAGCTTTGATCCAGTTGAATAGTGTTTGCTCGACCACTCCAAGATCGCGTGCTGCCGCGGCTATGCTCTGGCCAGACTCCACCGGTCGCACCGCCTCCTTCTTGAACTCCAGTGTGTACCTGCCTCGTTGCCCGTTTCTCATCGTCGTTTCCCTTTCGCTATTAAAGCAACTCGATAAGGGGTACGTTTTGCAGGGGCAAGGTCAAGCGAAGTGGGCCACGCCGGAGTAGCGAACTCAAGAAACCCCTTTGACATGATCTTCAATAGGGCCAAAAATGAAGAACGGTCGGGGAGAGAGGATTTGAACCTCCACCCCCCTGGCCCCGAACCGGATGAGAAGATTTAGTTAAATGCGTTGCAGTCGAATGAATTGTAACTGCTTTAGATTTAACGCTTTGTGACCGCTATGTTGAACGCATTGAGTGTGCGCCGTTCTTCAGTTAGGTGAAGTGCGTCCCGGTGCTCCGTTGGGGCGGCGACCCGCTTCTGCGGCGGGAGCAACGGCGGCACTACAGTGGCCCTTTGAGTCGCAGGAGCGCACACCGAAGAAGACATTATCTTTCGAGATCGGCAAGGTTACGGTGTGGGACTGACCCTGTACCGTCTCGTTGTACATCGAAGCCTTTCCGCTGTACTGCCAGTCAGAGGCAGATTCCTCACGCCAGACGATCTGATACCAGGTATCGGCAGGTGCTCCATTCGGAGCTTCGAAGGTGATCACCGAATCGTTGTTCTGGCTGCGGGCGGAGATGCGGGCAGCCTTTGGACTGCCGGGTGCGCTTGCCATGGTCGCCAGGGTAGCAGCGTTCAGGCGTGCGACTTTTGCGATGTAGTTGAAATCGTCGAATTTTAGCAAGTCACCGTACTCGATGCCATTTTCTGTACGGACATTCTGGTGCTGATGGTTGTAGTTCTCGCGCCACTCCGTGAAGCGGACCGCGGCAAAGCCTTGCTCGTTGAAGGAGCGATGATCGCCGCCGCGCCCATAGCGGTCAAGCCGCATCTCCATGACGGGCAGGATAAAGGCGGCGGGTTTGGTGGGTGCGGGGAAGTAGGTGTGATCGACATCTAGTATCTCGCGAGCCAACTCGCGCGAACTCGAATCGCTTTCCTCGCCCATAGAAGCGATGCGCCGCATTTGCTCATCGGTGGCACTGGCGGGAATTCCTTCAGAGAAGACGCGCACGAGAGTCTTGCTTTGCAGCTTATCGCCAGGCGTAGTGTCACCGCCAACAATGTCGTTGTTCAGGACGCCTTCGAGGTCCCATCCTTCCTGCTTCGCCAACACGGCGAGATGGTGACTGCCGTTGAGACCCTGCTCCTCACCGGGCACCGTGACAAAAACCAGCGTGGCGGGAAACTTGTG
>Ga0208193_1001199_pt1 | contig 11697 bp, 10 predicted proteins | sample June2015DPH_17_2_FD_184716 | JGI IMG/M metagenome (GOLD analysis project Ga0208193, IMG submission 184716) | Peatland microbial communities from SPRUCE experiment site at the Marcell Experimental Forest, Minnesota, USA - June2015DPH_17_10... | ecosystem: Environmental > Terrestrial > Soil >...
AGTTCGCGAACAAGGGACAGGACAAGTCCCGCCTCGCCGGGGCGCGCGCGGCGGATGGTCAGGGACATCGATCGCTCACACCGCTGCTCATACAGCCACCTGGGCCTTGATGTGCGGGTGCGGGTCGTAGCCTTCGAGCACGAAGTCTTGATAGCGGAACGCGAAGATATCCTTCACTTCCGGATTGATCTTCATCACCGGCAACGCCCGCGTCGGGCGGGTCAGTTGCAGCCGCGCCTGCTCCAGATGGTTCGAATAAAGATGCGCGTCGCCGAGCGAGTGAACGAAGTCGCCGGGCTTCAGGCCCGTGACCTGCGCCACCATCATGGTCAGCAACGCATAGGAGGCGATATTGAAGGGCACGCCGAGAAAGACATCCGCCGAGCGCTGATAGAGCTGACAGGACAATTTGCCGTTCGCTACATAGAACTGGAACAGGCAATGGCACGGCGGCAGCGCCATCTTGTCGACATCGGCCGGATTCCACGCGCTCACGATCAGGCGCCGCGAATCCGGGTCGCGGCGGATCATGCCGACGACATTGGAGATCTGGTCGATGCTCCGGCCGTCCGGGGCCGGCCAGGATCGCCACTGCGATCCGTAGACCGGGCCGAGATCGCCATTGGCGTCGGCCCATTCATCCCAGATCGAAACGCCGTGATCCCTGAGGTATTTGATGTTGGTATCGCCGGCGAGAAACCACAGCAATTCGTGCACGATCGATTTCAGCGGCAGCTTCTTGGTGGTCAGCATCGGGAAGCCCGCCGCCAGATTGAAGCGCATCTGATGGCCGAATATCGAGAGCGTGCCGGTGCCGGTGCGGTCGTGCTTCTCCGCGCCGTCGGCGAGAATCCGTTCGAGCAGATCGTGATACTGGTTCATGGCGCGACGTCGGGCCTTTGGCGATGGCAAGTTTTAGCGGCCGGGCCGGTCGACCGACAGCGGCGATTCGGCGGACGGCTGCGATTATACCCGGAAAAGTGAGGATCCGGCCGGGAAACGACAAGGGCGGGAGGGCGGCGCCGTTATCCCACAAAACCGGCAAAACCCGCGCAACCTCCGGCCAGCAGCACCCAGAACGGATTGAGCCGCGTCGTGGAAGCCAGCATGGCGGCAACGGCGGTGACCAAAGCGGCGGTCCAGGTCCGGTCAGATGCGAGCGCCAGGATCAGGCCGCTGGCGCCCATCAGCCCGATCGAAAGCGGGACCAGGGCGGCCTGGATGATCGCCGGCCAGCACGACCGGCTCGACCGCGTCAAAAGCCGGCTCACGCCATAGGCGAGGACGGCGGTCGGCACGCACATCGAAATGGTGGCGACCAGCGCGCCGGCGAGGCCGGCGACCGAATAGCCGATCAGGGTCACGATCAGCACGTTCGGTCCCGGCGACATCTGCGATATCGCGAACATGTCGGCGAACTGCTTGTCGCTCAGCCAGTGCTGAACATCGACCGTCACCCGGTGCATTTCGGGAATCGCGGAATTGGCGCCGCCGACCGCGAACAGCGACATCAAGCCGAAGGTCCAGGCCAGCGTCAGCACCGGATTGCCGCCTGAATTCATGCCGCGGCCCGCCGGCGCATCGCGAGCGTGATGGCGACGCTGAGCGGGATCGCCACCAGCAATACCGCCGGCAGCGGCAGCCGCAGCACACCGATCGCGACAAACACCGCCGCCAGCACCACCAGCCCGACCACATCGCGCTTCCTGATCAGCGGCATCATCATCCGGAAAACCACCGACAGCAAAAGCCCGACCGCCGCGCAGGACACCCCGGACAAGATGCGTCGCAACGCCTCGACCTCGCCAAAACGCGCATAAAGCGCCGCCAGCACTATTACGACCACCACCGGAGGACCGACCAGCCCGGCAAAGGCCGCGACGCCGCCGAGGATGCCGCGAAAGCGCGATCCGAACACCACCGACAGGTTGACGATGTTCGGGCCGGGCAGAAAATGGCATAGCGCGAAGGTTTCGTTGAACTCGTCGGCGGTCATCCAGCGGTGCTGATCGACGATGGCGCGCCGGGCAAAGACCAGCACGCCGCCGAAGCCCGCCAGCGACATTTTGGCGAACGCCAGAAACAGCGCGATCAGGCTCGGCGGCATCGATGTCGGGGAAGCCGGCGCCGGAACGGCAGCCGGCGGCGAATCCGGGGGCATGGTCAGGATTTAGAACGGCGAGCCGGCAACGCCAACCCAATTCGGTGTGTTCTCGCAGCCGGATTTGAGAGCTGTTTCGGTCTGTTTTCCTCGATGATTGCCCGCTCTTTTTGATTTTGCCGGGTTTTCTTCGCGCGAACCGGTCTCCACTTCGCTCGAAAACGCTCTATATTGAGCCTGCCGGCTTGCCGGCTATGGAAATAAATTGCCGCCGCAATAAACCATTCGGACCCGGGGGCAGCACCCGGCGCCTCCACCCAAGCCCGCCGCCCGGCGCGGGTTTCGGCGGGGGCGAAACAGGATCGACGAGGGCGTAAAGGGCGTGTTTTTTCCCGGTATGGTTCCGCCGTCATCGGGCTATGCAATAGTTGCAAACGACAACTATGCTCCGGTTGCTCAGGCCGCGTAAGCGGTTTGAAAGACCAAGTCTAAAGTCCTGATGGGTTAAGCTCCATCTGGCGGGGTTCGGAGGCACCTGGCAACAGAAGCCTCCACTTCAACCCGTGGCTGGAGCTTTTCTGCCGGAATTTTTGGCAATGGCGGCAAGCCTGCTGACCTTGGCCTGCCGTCGGGGTAGCATAGGCAAATGACGCCCGAGTCGGGCGACGGACATCGCGCCGAGCCACCAGCGGCAATTCAATGCGACAGGACCAACCCATACAGGACCAACCATGGCGACCGATCATATCCGATACGATGTGCTGGCACGCGACGCGTTGCGCGGCGTGCTGCGCCGGGTGCTGGCCGACGCCGCCGAGCACGGCCTGCCGGGGGAACATCACTTCTTCATTACCTTTCTGTCCACCGCCGAGGGCGTGAAGCTGTCGCCGCGGCTGTTGGCGCAATATCCGGAAGAAATGACGGTGATCCTGCAGCACCAGTTCTGGGACCTGACGGTCTCCGAGGATCGTTTTGAAGTCGGCCTGTCGTTCGGCGGCGTTCCCGAGCGGCTGGTGGTCCCGTTCAGCTCGATCAAGAGCTTCTTCGACCCATCGGCGCAATTCGGCTTGCAGTTCGAGCCATCCGATGCCGCGCCCGAAACGCCGACCGCCAAGCTTCCGGCGGTGCCTGCGCCGGCGCCGGTTCCGGCACCCCCGACAGTCGTGGAAAAACCCGCCGAACCTCGGGACGAACCGGCCAAGCCGGGCGAAGGCGCCGAAGTCGTGCGGCTGGACCGTTTCCGCAAGAAATGATCCGGGGGCAAGAAATCCCGCGAAGAAATCCTGCGAAGAAATCCTGCGACCCTGTAGAATGCCGCCGCCCGCCCCAGCGCAACGGAATTGACGGATGGCTCGCTCCACAATCACGGCGCAATCCGCTGCCACGCGCTCGGAGACCGACAGCTTCGGCCCGATCGAGGTTCCCGCCGATCGCTATTGGGGGGCGCAGACCGAACGGTCGCGGCGGAATTTCCGCATCGGCCACGACCGGATGCCGATGCCGATCATTCGCGCGCTCGGCATGGTCAAGCTCGCAGCGGCGGAAACCAATCGCGAATTGGGGCTGCTCGACCAGCGCCGCGCCCGCGCCATTGTCCGCGCCGCGCGCGAGGTGATCGACGGCAGGTTCGACGATGATTTTCCGCTGGTGGTCTGGCAGACCGGATCCGGCACCCAAACCAACATGAACCTCAATGAGGTGATCGCCAACCGCGCCAATGAACTGCTGGGCGGCAAGCTCGGCGCCAAGCAGCCGGTTCATCCCAACGACCACGTCAATATGAGCCAGTCGTCGAACGATTCGTTTCCGACCGCGATGCATATCGCGGCCGCGACCCGCATCACGGCCGACCTCGTTCCGGCGCTCAGTGAGCTGCATCGCGCGCTGCGCAAGAAAGAAAAGGCGTTCGCCGGCATCGTCAAGATCGGACGAACCCACACCCAGGACGCGACGCCGCTGACGCTCGGTCAGGAATTTTCCGGCTATGCCGCGCAGGTTGCGAGCGGCATCGCGCGGCTGCGGCTGGCGGTCAGGGATTTGTACCCGCTGGCGCAGGGCGGCACCGCCGTCGGCACCGGCCTCAATTCGAAGCCGAAATTCGCGCGGCTGTTTGCAAGGCATGTCGCCAGGATCACTGCGATGCCCTTCACCAGCGCCGCCAACAAATTCGAGGCGCTGGCCTCCAACGACGCCTACGTCTTCGCACACGGCGCCATCAATTCGGTGGCGACCGGCCTGTTCAAGATCGCCAACGACATCCGCCTGTTGGGGTCGGGTCCGCGCTCCGGCCTTGGCGAACTGATCCTGCCCGAAAACGAGCCGGGCTCCTCGATCATGCCGGGCAAGGTCAACCCGACGCAATGCGAGGCGATGACCATGGTCTGCTGCCAGGTGTTCGGCAACCATACCACCATCACCGTCGCCGGCAGTCAGGGGCATTTTGAGCTCAACGTCTACAAGCCGGTGTTGGCATATTCCATGATGCACTCCATCCAACTGCTGGCCGACGTCGCGCGCTCGTTCACGGAAAATTGTGTCGAGGGAATCCGGGCCGACGAAAAACGCATCCGGGAGCTGATGGAGCGCTCGCTGATGCTGGTGACCGCGCTTGCGCCCAGGATCGGCTATGACAATGCGGCAAAGGTCGCCAAGACGGCTCACGCCAACGGAACCACGTTGAAAGAAGAGGCTGTGCGGCTCGGCTTTGTTTCAGCGACGGAATTCGACCGGCTGGTGCAGCCGGAAAAAATGACCCGCCCGGGCTGATCGCCGCGCGGCGACCGCCCAGGCTAGAAATATATAATTATGATTCATAACGCCTAAAGACTTAGACCGGTCAGCTATCGTCGGCGCGCCGGCCCGTGGTAGAGCACGCAGGATTTCGTTTTCGCAACGCAGAGCCCATATTTTGGTGCTAGGGCACGCTAACGGGCATTTTCTCGATGACGGCCGGGCCGGGCGGCGCGGTCGCATGATGGGGCGGGCATGGGGGATTTAGTTAACCTGAAGCGGTTCAAGAAACGCGCCGAACGGCATCAATCGGAGCAACAGGCGCAGGCCAATCGGACACGATTCGGCCGTACCAAATCCGAACGTGTTCTGGATGAACAGCGCGGGCACCGTGCCAAGGAGTTCCTGGACCAGCGCCGGATCGACGGCGAGGACGGGTCATGAAATCGCCGGTTGTGAAGCGCTCGATCGTGGTCGCCGGGCACAAGACCAGCGTCAGCCTGGAAGAGGCATTCTGGAACGGCATGAAGGAAATCTCCGGACTGCGCGACATGACGCTGTCCGAGCTGGTGGGCGAGATCGACAGCAACCGCCAGCAGGGCAATCTGTCTTCCGCCATTCGCCTCTTTGTCCTCGATTATTTTCGAAGCCGGGCAGCGCCCACCCCAACCGACGCAAAGCCGCTGGGATCATGATCCGGGGCGCGTCCCATTGGCGGCGGGGCGTCTGTTCATGATCACCCTGTTCATCATTACCCTGTTTACAATCACTCTAAGGTAACGCTCGGTTTCGATCGCTGCGCTTGACCTGTCGATCCTCCGTTGGAAAGAGAAGTCATGACCAGCACGGAACAGACCGACGCTCGTCCGCAAATGCCACTGGGCCTGGCCAGGCGCGGCTATTCGGGCGTCATCCACCGCATCGCCGCCGTCGATGCGGGGTCTGCGCTGTCGGCCACCGAACTCGAAAGCCGGCTGATCGAACTCGGCTTCGTCGAAGGCGCCAGGGTCGAAGTGCTGCACGAAGGCGTGATCGGGCGCGATCCGATCGCCGTGCGCGTCGAGAACGTCACCATCGCCGTGCGCCGCCGCGAGGCGATGGCCATCATAGTCGCTTGACGAAACGGTAGCCCTCGCGATGGAAGCCCCGTTGATGCATCTCGCCCTGGTGGGCACGCCGAACAGCGGCAAGACCTCGCTGTTCAATGCGCTCACCGGCAGCCGCCAGAAGGTCGCGAACTATCCCGGCGTGACCGTGGAGCGCAAGCAAGGATCGTTCGTCACGCCACTGGGGCGTCAGGTTTCGCTGGTCGATTTACCCGGCACCTACTCGCTGCGCGGCCGCAGTCCGGACGAGGAGATCACCCGCGATGTCGTGCTCGGCCGCGCGCCCGGCGAGGCCGTGCCGGACCTCGTGCTGTGTGTGGCCGATTCGACCAATCTCAGACTGACCATCCGTCTCGTGCTCGAACTCAAAAGCACCGGCCGGCCGCTATTGCTGGTGCTCAACATGTTCGACATCGCCGCCCGCCGCGGCGTCACCGTGGATGTGGCGCGGCTGTCCGAAGCGCTCGGCGTACCGGTCGTCACCTCGATCGCGGTGCGCAAGGGCGGCACCGCCGAGCTGTTGCGGCGCACCGACGAAATCTCGGCGCAGGCGCCGGTCCCCCTGCGGCAAAATCTCTGGCAGCCGCTCACGGTCGCCGGATTGCGCGCGACCCAGCGCCAGGCCGACCGCATCATCGCAGCGACCATCAGCCTGCCGGCCAGGCCCGATACCTGGACCGCGCGGGTCGATGCCGTGGTGCTGCACCCGGTCGCCGGGCTCGCGATCCTGGCGCTGATATTGTTTGTGATGTTCCAGGCGGTGTTCGCCTGGGCGCAGCCGTTGATGGATCTGTTGTCATCCGCCTTCACCGCGCTGGGTCAACTGGTGCACGACACATTGCCGGCGGGCTTGCTGCAAAGTTTCCTGCAGGATGGAGTGATTTCCGGGGTCGGCAGCGTCATCGTATTCCTCCCGCAGATCATCATCATCTTCCTGTTCATCCTGCTGTTGGAAGATTTCGGTTACATGGCGCGGGCGGCGTTCCTGATGGATCGCATCATGGGCGGCGCCGGCCTGCACGGCCGCGCCTTCATTCCCCTGCTCTCCAGTTTCGCCTGCGCGATCCCGGGCATCATGGCGACGCGCGTGATCGACAACCGCCGCGACCGGCTCACCACCATCCTGATCGCGCCGCTGATGACCTGTTCGGCGCGTATCCCGGTCTACACGCTGATCATCTCGGCCTTCATCCCTGCCCGGCAAATCGGCGGCTGGGTCAATTTGCAGGGTCTGGTGATGTTCGGGCTCTATGCGGCGGGCATCGCCAGCGCGCTCGGCGTATCGTTCGTCATCAAGTTCTTCATGCTGCGCGACTATGCGCCGGCGCCGTTCATGCTGGAGCTGCCGGATTACAAGATGCCGCGCGCCGGCAGCATCGCCATCGGCATCTACACCCGCGCCAAGATGTTTCTGCAGCGGGCCGGCACCACGATCTTCTCGATGATGGTGCTGATCTGGTTTCTGGCGTCGTTTCCGCTGCCGCCCGCGGGGGCCACCGATCCGGCGATCAATTACAGCTTCGCCGCCATGATCGGCAAGGCGCTGGAGCCGCTGCTGACGCCGATCGGGTTCAACTGGCAAATCGCGGTGGCGCTGATCCCGGGCATGGCGGCGCGGGAAGTCGCGGTCGCAGCCCTCGGCACCGTCTATGCCATCGAGGGCGGCAAGGAAGCCGCCGCCCAGATCGGACAGGTGCTTGCCACCAAATGGAGCCTCGCCACCGCGTTGTCGCTGCTGGCCTGGTACATCTTTGCCCCGCAATGCGCTTCCACGCTCGCCGTCATTCGTCGCGAGACCGGAAGCTGGAAATGGATGGCGGTCACCTTCGGCTATATGCTGGCCCTCGCCTATGCCGCGAGCCTTGCGACCTACAACATCGCCTGCGCCCTCGGCGCGGGGTAAATTCTCAGGGCCGCGTCACTTCCGGCGAGTTCATCGCGACACCGCGGACAGCGCCAGCAGCGACAGCAACAGCGCCGGCGGCATCACCGCGAGGCCGAGCTTGAGAAAGCGCGCGGCGCCGACATGCTCGCCTTCGCGCCGCAGCGCGATCAGCCAGAGGATGGTGGCCAGCGAGCCGGTGACCGACAGATTGGGGCCGAGATCGACGCCAATCAGAATCGCGCCGGTGACGTGGACTGGAACCTGCGCGATCTGACTGGTGGTCGCCGCGATCAAACCCATCGGCAGATTGTTCACCAGGTTCGATGCGATGGCGACGACGATGCCGGCGATCCAGGAGGTGAGCCGCGGCGAGGTGGTCGCGGCCTGCTTCAGGACCCGCGCCAGCCCCGGCAACACGCCGGTGTGGTTCAAGCCTTCGACCAGGATGAACAGGCCGGCCACCAGCGGCAGCACCGACCAGGAAATATCCTTCAAGACCGGCAGCGGCGACTGCCGCGCCGTCACCAGGATCAGCGCGGTCACGATCGCGCCCGCGACGAAGGTGGGCAATCCGAGATCCGAGCCCTGCGCCGAGGCCACCAGCAGCACGACCGCCGTCAGCGCGATTCCCAATGCCGCCAGCTGGCCGCCGCGGCGCAGCGGGGCGATGTCGGCGACCGCGGCGACGGCTGCGTCGAGTTGGCGGCGCTGCGTCAGCCGCAGCACCACGTAAGTCACCGCGATCGCAACGACGGACGGCAGCGCGAAAGTGCGCAGCCATTCCGATAGCGGCGGCATCCGCGTGCCGAACACGACGAGGTTGGCGGGATTGGAGATCGGCAGCACGAAGCTCGCCGCATTGGCGATGAACGCGCAAATGAAGAGATAGGGCAACGGCTCGACCTTGGCGGCGCGGGTGGCGGCATAGACCGCCGGCGTCAGAACCACCGCGGTGGCATCGTTCGACAGCAGCACCGTCACCACGGTGCCCACCACATAGACGATCAGAAACAGCCGTTTCGACGAGCCCTGCGAGTGCCGCACCGCCCATCCCGCGAGCCAGTCGAACAGGCCCTCTTTGCGCGCCACTTCCGCCAGCAGCATCATCCCGATCAGGAAGAAATAAACGTCGATGCCCTTGCCGGCAGCCGCCAGCGCATCCGGCCACGGCAACAGATTGAGCATGACCAGCAACGCGGCGCCGGCCACCGCCCAGATGAACTCGGGCAGATTCCACGGCCGAACGATCACGCCGAAGGTGGCCAGCGCCGCGATCCCCCAGGTCGCGGCATCGGGCTCCCGTATCATGGCGCGGCCGCCCGCGCGGTTGCGATCGGACCGCGCTCCGACCGGTTCAGCCGCGCGCAGGCCGGCTTGAGGACCGCCGCGAATCCAAGCCACAGGGCAATCGAGCCGAGCGCGAAGCTGCCGAGAATAACAAACATCGCGCTGTAGCCGATCCCTTGTGCGATCCAGCCGCCGATCGCCGGGCTGAGCGAGGCGCCGAGACCCTGCACCGTCATCACCGCGCCCTGACCGGCGTTGACGCGCCCGGTGCCGGCGAGCATGCGCGCAACGAGGCCAGGGACGGCCACGCTCTGCAGGCCGGCGCCGATCCCGTCAAGGATCTGAACGGGATATACACCCCATTTGTTCATCACGCAGGCCGCGAGCACACCGCGGATCGGCAGCGCGATGAACGAAATCAGCAGCACCAGCCAGTACCCGCGGCTCTCGGCGAGGCGCATCGCGATCAGGGACACCAGGATCATCGTGCCTTGCGCCACCACGATGGTGATCGCGACAAAGCCCGCCGGGTCCGCCTGCCTGGCCGAGACCACGGCGAGTCCGTACAGCGGCAGCATGGCCGCGTTGCCGAGATGAAAGAAGGCCAGCGCCGCGGCCAAAACCAGCAACGGCCTGGATTCGAGCAGCACGGTGATGCCGCCGACCTTGCCGTCGTCTTCCCCATCCCTGTTGAGCCCGCGCGCCTCGTCGTGATCGATCGCGGCGTTCGGGATCATCAGGACCGAGATGATCGACAGAACGCCGAACAGCGCGGCCAGCAGCAGCACGGCCGGAAAACCGAACATCCATCCAAGCAGCCCGGAGAGGCCGGCGCCGACCATGTTGCCGGCATGGTTGAACGCCTGGTTGTGTCCGTTTTGCCGGTTGAACCCGGCCTGACGAACCATTCCGAGCGTGATGCCGGACACCGCGGGGCCGATCGCCGCGCCGGCGATCGCGGTTGAAACCTGCGACAGCGTCACCAGCCAGAAGCTTTGCGAGAGCAGAACGATGCCGGACGCGATCACCGTGCAGATGCCGGGGATGATGATGCAGAGCTTCTTGTGCCTGAGAGCATCGACCAGCGCGCCCGCGGGCGTGGTCATCATCATGCCGGCGACGCCGCCGACGGTCATCACGGTGCCGATCAGCCCGCTCTCCCAGCCATGCGCCAGCAGAAACACGCCGAGGAACGGGCCAATGCCCGCCTGCATGTCGGCCATGAAGAAGTTCAGCGACAGCAGCGGCCGGATGCCGTTGGAACTGCGCTCGGCGGTGTCCTTGGAGGTGTCGCGGGGAATATTTCTGTCGGCCAACGTTTGCGATGGTCGATTCACGTAGCACTTCCGTCGATGCCTTGAACCCTCAGGTGTCGTCGGGGCGATGCACCGACGCACGGGTCGTCATGGTGCGGGTGACCCCGTGACCGGGCTAACGCACGGAACCCGGTTTGGTTCGCGGTTTTTGCCACCGGACCAGGCATCGAATTTCGCCGTAGGGCGAGGCACCCGTTGAGCGCTGGCCGGTCGGAGAGTCATATCTGCGCGTGCGCAGGCTAGAACAGCGGTCGTGGCGGAGCGGCGGGCGGCGGCGTCAGCACCAGAGGCGGCCGCGGTTTCGGCTGCCGCAGCACGCCCGGCGCCGGCCGGACCTCGATCGGCGGCGGCAGCGGCGCAATCTGCTGACTGACCACCGGTGCGCTGGCGCTGGGCGGCACGGTTGCCGCCGGCGGCAATGCGGCTGCCGCCGCCGGCGGACGCGGAATGCTGACCCTGGGCTTCGGCTGCAACCGCCGCGGATCGCGACCGGGAATCGGGGATTCAGAAGGCGGCTGGCCGGGCAAGGCCGCATCCGGCATGGCGGCCGAGCCCGGCGCGATTGCATAGGGCGGGATCGCCGCCGGCAATGCCGCGGGCGTCTCGCCGCGCTCGATCGAATCCAGCCGGCGGGTTTCGCGATCGATCGCCCTTACCGCCAGCCATGACGACAGCGCCGCCACGTCGACCGTGCGGTTGAGGGCGTCAGGCGAGCCCGTGGCGAACAACTGTATTTCCGGACGGCTGGTCGACGGTCCGGCCACCGTCGATGCCAGTTCGGCACGAATGTCGGCCTGGTCGGCGGGAATATCGTAGCCGCCGGATACGATGGCGCGCGCGTCCTTGGCATCGAGCGTGGTCGCGCCAACGCGAAGCCGGCCGTCCCTGATACTGAAGGGAATCTGGGCCGAGGCCACCGACAACGCGCCGGCCGACAACACCGGCTCCACGATCTGCCGCAGCCGGGCGTCGTCGGTCGCCTGCCCGGCGTCGCTGGCGCGGATCGCAACCTCGAATGCACGCGGATTGAGGCCGGCGATCCCCGCGGCTTCCAGCGTCACGGTTCCGCTTCCGGACAACGCTCCGGTCAGCGCCGATCCGCTGCGGCCCTGGCTCGCCAGCGTCATCTGCATCGACGCGCGGCCGGCGGGCATCGCGAGGCCGCGATAGCGCAGCGCGGCGCCGTCGACGCCCCTGAGCTGAACCCGCGCATTCAACGCAATTCCATCCGCCGCCGATTTCGCGTCGAGGCTGGCGGTTGCTTCGCCGCCG
>Ga0208193_1001200_pt1 | contig 11696 bp, 16 predicted proteins | sample June2015DPH_17_2_FD_184716 | JGI IMG/M metagenome (GOLD analysis project Ga0208193, IMG submission 184716) | Peatland microbial communities from SPRUCE experiment site at the Marcell Experimental Forest, Minnesota, USA - June2015DPH_17_10... | ecosystem: Environmental > Terrestrial > Soil >...
CGAAACCACGCTGCGCTATGTGTAGGTCTTCCCACAGGACGTTTATCTGCAGTATGCCCGCGCCGCGGAGCAACGCATCCACCCCCAGCCGAGGTCCCTGGCGTGAAGCGCTGGCGCCGCCCTCCGCTCCAGCATCCCCTCGCGCCGGCTTTCCCGCGCGCCGTCGAGTCCCTGTGCACCGCACTCGCTCCGTCCAGTGCTCGCAACTACGGCATCGTAGTGCGTAGCTTCCTCGTCTATCTCGGCGACCAATACCCGGAAGTTACTCGTCTCGAGCAATTGCGCCGCGATCCTCGCGTCCTTGGATGGATGGCGCGCATGCGTGCCCAGACTCCACCTCTGGCGGCCGCAACCTGCATTGGCCGGCTTTTCGCTCTCCGTACCATCTTCTACGAACTGGCCCGGATCAACCAGATTGCCGAGCTGGCTTATCTTTTAGAGCGCGAGGATATTCCGCGCATGCCCAAGACACTGCCACGGCCACTCACCGCCGAGCAGGATCAGCTTTTACAGCAGGAGTTCCTCCGCCGCAACGATCTGGGTGCAAACGTCTTTCTGTTGATCCGTCATACCGGCATGCGGATCGGAGAATGCGCCGATCTATCCAATGACTGCTTGCGTCCCATCAGCACCGATTGCTGGGCGATTCATGTCCCTATCGGCAAGTTCACAAAAGATCGCATGGTTCCTGTTGACGCCTTCGTCCGCAATCTTGTCCAGCGCCTGCGCTTCTTCCGCTCCTTCGACCCGTTGCCTCCTGACGGACTCCTGCCGGCGCGCGCATCGGGCAAAGTAGCTCTCGTTGTTCAACTCCGCGATTACCCGCATATGGTCTGCCACTCACTCTGGTTCTCCATGCGCATCGTTCCCTACCAGATGAGACATTCATATGCCAACGAAATGGCTCGCTCCTGTGTCAGCTTTCCTGTCCTGATGAAGTTACTCGGCCATGTAAATCCCGAGATGACCATGCGCTATGTCGACGTAGCTCTGATTGATCTCGAGCGCGAATTCAAAAGGGCTCACGACAAACCGAGGCATCTGGCTCCACAATCCAAAACTGCGTCTTCACAACTCCGTCCAGGCCTAAATGGCCTCATTGACGCCTTGATCGCGTCCCAACATGCCCTGATCTTGTTCCGCCGCTCACTCCCAAACCTCACAATGGGCAATCGCCGCGACCGCCTCGCAAACCGGCTTACCAGGGTCCTCGCCGAAATAAGAAAACTAAAAAGCACCTGAACGACAATAAGCGGAGATTGGCCGGTTATGGCGATTATGCGACAACTGAGTCTCTGAGGGAATAGAGTAGCTTTTCTCGATTCTTCGCGCAGGCCGTGTAAGCCCGTCTGTCATTCACTTCGCAATGCCTGCATCGGATCAAGCCGTGACGCCCGCCACGCTGGAATCAGGCAAGCCAGCGCTGCTACCCACAACAACAACACAGCCACCGCCGCGAACACCGGAAGGTCCAGAGCCGTCGAATCGTACAGGGTGGATCGAATCAATTGTGTGATTCCGGCACTGACTGCCGACCCGAGCGCAAGCCCAACGAATGCAGGCCGCAATCCATCCATCAAGATTAGCCGCAGCAGTTGTTCCCGCCGCGCGCCGAGCGCAATGCGAATGCCTATTTCGCTAGTACGCTGTGCAACGATGTAAGACAACACGCCAAACAGCCCCGCCCCTGCCAGCAGCAAGGAAAGCCCGGCAAAGGCAGACAGCAGCGAGGCGTCAAAGCTTGCGTTCAGCGTGTTTCCACTCACCACTTGGTCCATGGTAAGCACGTTCGAAACAGGAAGGTCGGGGTCGAGCTTCCAAATGACGCTCTGAACCGGCATCGAAGATTGCAAAGCATCAGGGCCGGAGCGTATGACCAGGGTCGTGCTGGACTCCTGTGGGTCCACCAGCAACTCGGAATACATAATAGGTCTTGCCGGTTCACCAGGAGCGAACCTCGCATCGCCAACGACGGCCACAATCTCGTACGATCTGCTGTCCGTAATACGGATGTGCCTTCCCACAGCATCTTCTTCTGCAAAGTACTTCCGCGCAAACGACTCGCTGACGATGACTTCCGTCGCGTGGCCGAGTCGTTGATTGTCGTCGAATGTATGTCCACTCCGGAGCGGAATTCCCATCGCCGCAAAATAACCGGGATCGACCCAACGCAGGATGGCATAGGGGCGCTGGTCGGGCGGCAATTCCGGATGTTCCACAATAGTGAAGCCGTTGTCGGGCCCATAGCCTTCACCAGGTACACCTCCGTAGATGAGCCCGGCGGCTTGAATCCCCGGAAGACTTCGTACTTCTCTCAACAAAGATTCGAAGAATCTGTTCCGCTGCTCCCGGAATGCCAATCTCTCCACGCTGGCTGGATCCCCATACTGTGCCTTCGGCAATTGCAGACCCATCTTGAGAACGTTCGTGGTCGAGCATCCCAAGCCGGCCGATAGCGGCTTGTCGTAGCTCTTCAACAGTAGCCCCGCCACGATCAGCAGCACGACGGTGACGGCCACCTGGAGCGAAAGCAAGGCTGTACGCATCTGCACACTTTCGCCGCCCGCGCTATGGGAGCGGGAGCTTTGTAAGGTTGAAAGCGCCTGGTCGCATCTCGCGTTGAACGCTGACACCAGCCCAGCGAAGAATGCACACAGTACGATCAGTCCCGCAGTGCATGCGATTTCAAAACCGTCAATGTGGATGGCTTGCACGCGCATCATGTCAAGTCGCTCATGAATCAGCCATTGAATTGCGGCCGAGGCCAGCAATAGACCCGCCGCGCCCCCTGCACCGGAAAGCAGGAAAATCATCAACGATTTGGCCAAGCTGGGTGACACGAATCCCAATGTCGTTCTGGAATCGACGATGTTGAGGATACCTGCTAATTTGCCCATGCAAGGCACAGCGGAGTTCTGGCTGCTGTTTTCTGGCAACGAAAAATCGCAGGTCAAATGGTCGAGCGGGGATGAGAAACTCGCGCTCCTAGCGCTCACGATTGCTGCCGCACAGTATGAGTCGCAGATGCCTGATGACGGTCCGGAACACGTCCTGCGTCGAGTTCGTATAGCCTGTCAGGAAACAGACTGCAAATTGACGATGCTCTACTCCTACCAGCTGCAACGACAGTTTTTAGCGCAACCGGCTACGGTGGGTCATTAAATGACCACAACGAATCGCTCCCTCTTTGCCAGAAGAACTCGTGATTCGCTAACCCGGATTTGGTCCATCCCAGAATCTCAGGCAGTCACCGACCAGGGTTCCGGGAGGATTGACCCACCGTCGTCTCACGACTGGGTTTCAGCCGGATAAAGGCCTTCGAATATAGCGCTCCCACAAGGGCAAACCCAGGTCGTGAGATAGACTTCTGATCAGGTTGTCCAACTCCGCGATTCTGAAAGTTCCCATGGCTCCAGTCATTCAAGTCTCCGGCCTCCGCAAGACCTACGGTTCAACCGTGGCCGTTGAGGAGGCGTCGTTCGAAGTCAACGAAGGCGAAATCTTCGGTCTGATCGGCCCCAACGGAGCAGGAAAGACCACCACAATGGAGTGCATCGAGGGACTGCGCAAGCCCGACCGCGGCACTATTGCAGTTCTCGGCCTCGATCCCTTTCGCCAGGTCTACAAACTGCAGGAACGCATCGGTGTGCAGCTCCAACAGGCACAGTTGCAGAAACGAATCAAAGTCTGGGAGGCGGTCGACCTGTGGGCATCGCTTTACCGGAAGAAGGCAGTCGATGGTGAACGCCTGCTCGAGCAGCTCGGCCTTTCCGATAAGAGGGGCTCCTGGTTCATGAACCTCTCCGGAGGCCAGAAGCAGCGGCTTTTTATTGCCCTCGCATTGATCAACGATCCGGAAGTGGTGTTTCTCGACGAGCTAACCACCGGACTTGACCCACAGGCACGTCGCGCGATCTGGGATCTGGTGCGCGGCATTCGCGAGCGCGGCAAAACAGTATTCCTGACAACGCATCTGATGGAGGAGGCCGAACGGCTATGCGACCGCGTAGCCATCATTGAAAATGGTCGGATCATCGACGTCGACACGCCGCAAAGGCTAGTTGTCCGGTATTGCCCGGAGCGAACAGTCGTTCTCGATACGGAGAATGCAGCCGCGAAAGAGTTCTTTGAGAAGATCTCGGGAGTAAGGTCGGTGGTCTGCATCGATAAGCGATTCACGATCAGTGGCAGCGGCGACGATTTCGTTACTGAAGTGATTCATTGCCTGTCGGAAAATCGGATCAGGGTCACGGATTTCCGGACAATTCTACCCAACCTTGAGGACGTTTTTCTCAAGCTGACTGGTCACTCGATTCGCGAGTAGGACAAATAATGACACTGCGTGGTCTCTGGAATCTGACTTGGATTGAGATCAAGGTCTTTCTGCGCGAACCGCTTGGCGCAATCGGCACCATTGGTGTTCCCGTGCTGCTCTTCGCTGTGTTGGGTCGCGTTACCAACCACAGACTTCGGCCACCCTCATTCCCGAGCAGTGGGCTTTCCGGCGGCGGTCTCCCAGTCCTGGTGTCGCTTCTGATCGCCGTCAGCGCCGTGCTTTCGCTGGTCACGATCATTTCCATATATAGAGAAAGCGGCATCCTCAAGCGGCTTCGAGCTACCCCGCTTCGCCCTTACACAATCCTCACTGCCCACGTGATCGTCAAGCTGATCCTCACCGCGGCAACGCTAACCTTGATGTTGATGGCGGGCAGGCACTACTTCCCGCCCGGCGCCCATGTGCGATGGTTCTCCTTCACCATTGCGCTCATGATCAGCACCTGGAGCATTCTCTCTGTCGGCTTTCTCATCGCTAGCATCGTTCCGACGGCACGCTTTGCGCAGCCCATCGGCGCCATTATTCTCTATCCCATGATCGCAGTTTCGGGACTATTTGTGCCCGTTGAAGCTCTCCCGCCGGTACTGCATGCTGTCGCTCTTGCCCTCCCGCTTACCTACGCTGTAAACCTGCTTAAAGGGATCTTGAACGGCGATGGATGGATCACCCACATGGGCGATGTTTCGGCGATGACAGTGTTGTTTCTGTTCTTCACGGTGCTCTCGGCAAAGGTCTTTCGCTGGGAATAGCTATCCTCTGCTCCGGCGTCTTCCACTCAAAGGCAGGGTCCTCTGCGGCCCTAGAGCGCCTGCGAGGAAGAGATTGGCTTTGCCCTGAATGTATTCCCGCCCATCCGTCATCTCCCCGAACGCTTTCCTGCGAATTCTGGAAAGACGCGAGTAGCTCCTGCGGCTGCAAGGCGCGGGTTTGTCCGTTGTCGCGCTCGGCGACATTGAAGATCACAGCATGGGTGTGGAGCTACAGTGCGGCGTGGCCTTCCACAGGCCGCGCGGTGTCATGCTCAAAGGTAGCCGCAACGAATTTGCCGGTCGTCTCCGGCACGTAGACGTTGCAGATCCGCACCTGGGTGTACCGTTCCATCTCTCCCAGAGCTACCAGACGCTCTCTCGATGCGCCCCGTGTACGAACTCATCGTCACCCACAAGAGCAGTGAGAGAAACGGACTTCGGCGCGGAGAACATGGCACACCAACAGGCGCGATGTTCTACGCTCGTCACATCCGTGCCGAATTTTCCCTCATAGGTTTTGGAAGCCTGAGGGCGAACGAACTGCGCTTCCGTGTGCGGGTGCTGGCCTTCGGTCAGCCGGGCGAAGTGCTCATTTCCTACCGGCCCCTTTAAACCCCACTGCTCAACCAGCTTGCCTTGCCACCCGCTATGTCCCTGCTGATCGCGGCTCCAATAGTTCTTGTCCTGCGAGGCGAACTCCCGAGCATCGTATGTTCGCACCTGACTTGCTGAGAGTGGCTTGGAGATCGTCAGCAGAAGGAAATTCTGTGCCTTGGTAAACACAGGCCACATCGTTGCTGATTTCTTCGGAGTTGGGGTTGGTTCCTATCGTTGCCACGGACGCTGTACGGAATAGACAGGAGTGGCAGTCACGGCCTCTTTGTTCACGGTGAGCAACTTACGCCGAACCAGCCATGTAATGGCGACCTGTGAAGCAGAGCGCGAGAGGCCAGTTTCCTCTGCAAGCCTCGCATAGCTGATCGCAATAGGTTCCCCTAGATGTTGTTGTTCGGCATATAGCCACAGGTAGATAAGAAATGCGGCAGGCTTATGGTCGTGCCCAACCAAATCCCGCAATAAAGTTCCGTGGACGTAGGCATCGATAATGATGTCATTTTTCATAGCTATACCTTTCAATGGTATAGCAACGAATGGGAGATTGCGCTCGCTTAAAAGGGTCCTTAAGCTGTTCTTGGGAGGAATCAAGAGAAATGATCAGGGGAATTAAATTCATGAGCGTGCCCGTAAAAGAGCAGGACGCGGCGTTGAAGTTCTATACCGATGCATTGGGATTCAAGGTAATCACTGACCAGGAGTTCATCCCCGGAGGCCAACGATGGATTGAATTGTCTATTCCAGGTGCCGACACTGGCCTGTCGCTCTTCACGCCAGAGGGCCACGAGGACCGTATTGGTACATTTCAACCGATCTCTTTCTGGTGCGATGATGTGTTTCAGACTACCGAAGTTTTAAAACAGCGCGGCGTTCAATTCTTCCAAGACCCGAAGAAGGAATCCTGGGGCACATCGGCCATATTCGAAGATTTGGAGGGCAATAAATTTGTGCTGAGTTCGCGGTAGTCCTGGACGAGCTACCGAATCTGTTCCGAATAGGTCCCCATAGACGCGTTCCTCGTCACTCAATCCCTTGGACTCATCCCACACAAACGCCTCTTTGGGTTTGTCGGCGGGCGGATCGAATAGTGGGAGAGCGGCCTGGGCCGCTGCAGGCGTCCTGGGTTGCTCTGTGCGAATTACCGGCACGCGCACTTTTATTTGCTGCGATAGTAACCACGCACATAGGTCCCGTCCGCCCTAGATCTCGCTGGCGGCACCTCCGCCATATCGAAGGAACGGACTCTGCGTTTGCTCGCAGGACACATCATGAGTCTGGCTCGATCCTCATTCGAGCTGTCGGCAAACTGGAACTAATCCGGTTGGCCATGGCCGAATAAGGGGTAGATCAAGATCCTTAACGGAGGTTTTCGGTTGGATGTGGCCACTCCCCCACGATCCGCTCTCGTATTGCCATGAATCGGTACAAACGGACCATTTCGTTGCTCCGGCCGATGCCGAGGCGTTGCGTTCTCCTGGTATGGGCTTTTCGGCATTCTGATAGGATGGCTGGATAGGAGCTGGATTGCACAGCTTATGACAGGAATGCCACAGCCACAACCACCGCCAAAGCCCGCGCAGATCGCAATCCAGCGTGCTCCCGCGCCTCCAGTGTATCGTCCGACGTCCGGGATCTCGCAGCCAAAGCTGGCATCTGTACCCACCACCGCCGGACAGCGCCCCCTTGCTCCTCCCGTCTGGCGGCCGCCAGTTCCTGCGGCCCAGGGTAAGCTCGGCGCCTCCGCGACGATGAGCCAGCAGCCGGCTCAAACGCGGTCTGAAGCTCGGCAGCCTCCGCGCAACCCCGTCGTCCAGCGGATGGAATATCTGGAGGATCCCGAGGCGGATGAACAGTTCTGGATTCCCAGGCAACATTACCGCCCGAAGGCGCCCACGCTTGGCGATTGGCTGACGCCAGCGCTTGCCCCTTATCAAAGAAGAGAGAGGCAGATAGCCAGGAGCCGCGCGGGAATGGTTCGCGCGCAAGAGCGCCACGAGCAGATCGCGAAACGGTACAACTTCCACGATCTGACCGCTGCCAGGCCGGTGCTCGACAGCGTAAGTGCGCCCCGGCCGCCCTTAGGCGCCCCGGTTTGGGCCGCCGTCGCGGCACTGCCGCCGGTGGTTGCCGCGCCGGTTGCGATCGCACATGTAGCACCTCCGGCCGCCGCTCGGGCGACTGTTGCCGCCGCTCGGGCGCCTGTGGCAGCGCCGGCGAGGAGCGTGGATGAGCGCTTTCGAGCCATGTGCAACCTTAAGTTCTGGGATAAGCACACTGCGAGCAGCAAGTCTAGTGCTGAATGGAAAGCACAGGGTTACATCGGGACGGTAACTATTATCAAGCGAAACCCAACCAATGCGACCACTTTGGAAAATACCGGGCGGCAATCCAGGCCGGTCGTGACGGTGACTGGCTGGAAGTTCGTCAACGGTATATTAAAGGAAACCGGGAATTTGACGGTTGGGGTGTTTCGCGGTCACGACGGCTTCGATCACCTCGATTTCACGAGATAGCTAATTGGGCATCAGGCGCCAGGCTCGCGGCCCTCGCTCGAAGCGGAGCACCGTTCTTCCCACCGACTGCTGATCGCCATTCTTTCCCAGACGACAGTCCAATTCTTGGTCCTCTAGACTTCGTATCGAGTTGTCGCCCTGATGGTGGGGTTTGAGGCGCAGTGGAACGGAAAACCGGGTCAAGGGTTTTGTAACGATTCAGCTCAGTTTTCCCGCTCAGTCATACAGCCGGGAGCATTGATTCCGCTTCAGGCGGGAATAGTCGGTGACCACAAACACCGCAAAGGCAACGATACCGCTGGAGGCCTGCGGACCGAGGAGCTTCACCGGGTGAGAAACCCCGGCAATCCACAGGCAGTCAACTATCAGGACCGCCGCGAACAGTTATTGGCGCCCAAGAAGATGGCGAGGGACAAACAAGAGCGGTCCTGGCAGAGAAATCATCCTCCCAGCCAAGACTCGCTCGAGATGCGTATTCAGTACTTCCTCCGGTTACTTGCGGCGCCGAACGCGCAAAACCGTGAGTGTCCCGGCAAGAAAAGAGATCCCTACGATTGCCAGGCTCGGATCGACTTCAGGAGCTGTAGCTGGAGCATGAGGTGGAGGGCCACCAGGATCAGGGGGTGGAGGGCCACCGGGAGATGGAGGTGGAGGGCCACCTGCTCCAGGAGGTGGATGGCCACCGGGAGATGGAGGGGCAGGTTGAGCGCTCGCTGCAGCGCTTATCCCCAGCGCCAGTACCATTGTCGGAATTGCGTACTTTAGAAAATTTCTCATATTCTTTTTGCCTCCTCGATTTGTTAGTAGCAAGCTCCGATTGCAAAACACCCAGGCGATCTGGTCGGACTGGTTGAACTAGTCGCTGGAACCCAGATCGTTTTACGATGAACGCCTGGTTTTCGCGCTCCCCGGTTCAGTCTTGAACGCCGATGAATGAACTCCGGCTTCGGCGGCATTTGCCTGTTGAGTTGTCCAAGTGGTGAAACCCGGAGAACCCGCTGATGGATGAACAACAATGTTGGGGCGCTTTGAAAGAGGCCAAGTTTTCCAACCAGAAGCGCTTGCAGCAATTGGCTGGAGCATATCTCCGTCCCTTCAAGCTACAGTTGACCTTGTGGATCCGCAATAGCCATTAGGTTTTGCAAGCATCTTCTTTCGTAATCAATCGGTAAAACGTTGGTACTTCCGCCCAGGGTACTGGCTGAACTAGGTCCAAAATCGCTTCCTTCTACAATTGAGTCGGGATAGAAACCAGGCGGATTGACCGGGCCTGGCGGGAGTCCAATACGAGAGCGGTAAAGGCGTGTAAGTTCTAATTATGAAGGTAATTTTTGACCTTCATTGGCATCTCGAAATCTGTCGGGAATCAGCTTTAGAATCCTTGTAAGTTGCTTATATTAAATAACTTGCTTGAGATCATTGATGCGCAAGTAATTCTCACGCTGGTCGGAGCAAAGATGGGCCAGCTGGGGGAGCAGATTATCTGACCGAGTTCCGGCTGTCCAGGCTTTCTTGCTTGTGCCAAAGGGCAGCATGAGCGTCTGAGGAGAGGATTTTCGCCCGTTGCGGTCCGCGTGTCGCCTGCCTCTTGCCGGCGACCAACCGGCACCGGCCGGCGCATAACGCTTCCCTGCCCTTGATCGTGGCTGAGCTGGATTTCATCCCCGCTCAGTCGTCTACCGCAGCCGCATTGAGCACAAACGACGCCGATGCGCTTGTCTTTCTGCCGTCTCGGCTGGCTGATATGGACGTCGTACTTGCCCGATATTTTATGCACACGGGTCGGCCAGGTGGGCAGCACAAGCTTTCAGCAGTATCGGCGCATCGATCAATTTGGCGCGAAACCAGCAGGCCGAAGCTCTACTCAAAGGGCCCCTGCCAACCGTGGATAGAGAATGTACTGGTTTGTTTCGTAGAGAGCCAGGAGCCGGCGCGTCATGAGATAGTATGCGGTCGCTCCGTGATGCGCGTAAAAAGGCACCCGTAGTCTGTATGCCCGGAATACCCTTTGCAACTTGATATGATGCAGAGCCCGCTTCAGAATGATCGCGTCCTGGCGGATGCGCTCAGAGACGATCACAGCCTCATCGAAGTTCCAAATGCGAACGTACGCGGCAAGCTGAATCATCAAATCCGCGTTGTGACTCATCCGCTTTAGCCCGTCCAGGCCGCCAACTAAGTGCCAAATCTCATTCGCCTCCAACTGCAACTGCCGGCCGCGCGGCTGGAGATTATCGAGCGCGACCTTTTCCAAAGCTTCAAATGGCACCGGCTGAATACGCGCCACGAGGGTATTCCAGTCGGTGCCCGCAAGTTTTCGCGCTCTTGCCTGTACACAGATGAGCGCAGAGGTGACGATCAAACTTAAAGCGACGAAGATGAAAAGTCCCATGGCCAGCTCAATCTCTTCTGTCCAAATTGCTGACGCCCTGCACACCCGGTTTTAAGTGGTGTTGCAACCCCGACAGGTAGGATTGCATATCTGGAGACAGTGTACGCCTTTGAGGTTCGGGGAGCCAAAGATTAACTGCCCAGTAGATTGTTGCCGCCTGATAGACAATAATGCGTATCTGATCCAACACAAGCCCGTGCCAGTTCGCACCGAAGTAGCTGGAAGCGGCCTCAACGAACAACCCTACGACTGCCCAAAGTGTCCAGCCGGTCGCGATCCCCATGACGTGGTGACGCCAGGCCAGGCCCAGCCGGGTTGACGCCAGAGCCATGGCAAGGAAAAGCTGCGCATTCAACATGGCCGCGAACAGAAGCCCCTTTTCGATCCAGTTGTCCAGTGTGCTGGGCATGACCGGATTTACGCCATACGCCGCCGCTGCCGCGACAAGCGTTCCCACCGCGGCCAGTACTAGAAACATCTTGCGGGCATCTCGAATCCATGTGCCCGTGGGTTTCAGGACGCTGGCCGCCAGTTCAAACACAATGGCGATCTGCATCCCCAGGTCAATGACCACTGCGCTCCAGTACGTCGCGGCATAGGCAGTACTGGACCCATACCGGTAAACGCAGTAGAGAAGGACTTCCCGGAGGACCTGAAACCCGATCCAGCCTGCAAAAACAGGAAACGCCTTCCAGCGCCTGCGAACCAGCAAGACGATCAAGAGGGCGACCAGTTCAGCGCAACCTGCCGCCCACAACATCTGTGCTGATCGAGAGAGCTGCATGCAGCTTCATCTTACGTGGCCTGGTTCCCTGTCTAGAACCCAAAAACAGCCAGAATCGCCGGGATAATCATGGACGATGTGCTTACCACGGTGGGGCGCGGCGCGCTCCCGGAAACAGTAGCGTGGGCAGGGATGGCTGCTCCCACGGTTGCGAGTGCAACAATGCCGGCGAGAATCGACTTGCGAAGGGTGCTTTTCATGGAATCTCCTTTGAAGCGCGTATGCGCTCAAGATGAGCCTATGCTGGAGCACCAGGGATTAACAATCAGCTTTTGCGCAGGGCGTCGCTTCATTGACAATCCCCCCT
>Ga0208193_1001201_pt1 | contig 11694 bp, 16 predicted proteins | sample June2015DPH_17_2_FD_184716 | JGI IMG/M metagenome (GOLD analysis project Ga0208193, IMG submission 184716) | Peatland microbial communities from SPRUCE experiment site at the Marcell Experimental Forest, Minnesota, USA - June2015DPH_17_10... | ecosystem: Environmental > Terrestrial > Soil >...
CATCCAGGCGCTCCAGGGGTGCATGCCGCGATGAAATTCAGGATCCGCACCCTTCTCGCAATTGCCGTTGAATGCGGCGATCGTGGCCGAGAGTTGCTGCGCGTCCACTCCGATTCTGCCCGCCAGTTCCGCAATCGAGCCTGCTGTAACTCCCAGGGCTTCAGGGATCGCCTCGCCAGGCATGATCGAACCAAAAGGGTATTTCTCCCTTCCCTGACTATCGAACACAGCCCAGCAAGGAAAGTTCGGATGCGTTTGGGTCCCGCCGTCGATGATATCCACGGCGTAAAGGATCGCTCGATAAAAAGCCTCATTCCCAAAGCGCTTGCCTGCGCGATTGATAAGAATGGTATGCGGCAGACCGATGGGCTGTAACGCGCTGCGCCACAAAGGCCCGCCGGTTTCCTGCTCCTCGCCGGGAACATGAAATCCTAGCGATGTGATGTCAGGAACACGTGCGATCTTTGCGCCTACGGGGCCCGTGAGCCGGAAATTGGCGCCATCGATCGATGGAAACACCATCGAGCCCAAATCGAGTTGCTGTCCCAGAGTTTTATTGTAGTTGGCATTCCGTTCGTAACTGCTGACCGCAATGACAATCCCGCGAACGGCCTTCACAAAGAAATCCTTCCCCTCCTTCGTGGCCCGCACACCGACGATCCGTTTTCCATCGCCGATGAGCTCTTGCACATTGACGCCCGTGTACATGGGAATGCTGCGGTCAAGCACGGCCTTGACAAAATAGGCCGCAAGACCCGCGCCAAGGCAGCGCTCGTCCTTTTCGAGACGTTCTGCCATCAAGCCAAAGTCCCATTTTTTCATGTTGGCCACGCCGCCCTTGGCGAACATGTCGGCATGGGTCATCCCGTATGGAACCATGGGAGAAACGCGGGTCTTGGACTGCCACTCGCCCAACGTGGTCGCTGGAAAGGGCAGCACCTCGAGCAGGCGACCTTCCGCAACACCGTCGTCCGCCACACCATAGTAGTAATCCGGACAATCGTGAATAACACGCATCTTCAGCCCGGCCTTGTCCTCAAAGTACTTGAGTGCCACGGGCCCGTGTACTACGTTGTTGAGAATAGAGATATCTTCGCCATAACCCATCGATAGCCGCTTGAGATAGCGATAGCCGCTCTCAGTCGAATCGCTGAGCCCTTGAGCAAGAGCGAGATGATTCCCGGCAACCCAGACTTCGCCTAAAGATAGGGCCGTCACGCCGCCGACCTGGTCGGCGCGCTCCAGCACGAGCGCGCTTGCTTCATGGTCATGGGCAGTGATCGCGGCAGCCAAACCACCAATACCAGAGCCGATCGAAACTACATCCGCCTCAAGATCCCACTTTGCTGGAAGATTGCTAATCATCACCAACACCCTCCTCGCCGCCACCGCCGAACATTTCGAGAATAAAGCATCCAAACTCGTTTCGGGCCGCGCGGCTAAAGCGTCTTTCGGCTACATTAGCATCTGTATCGTTTCAATGCCAATCGGCGGAGCGTGAAACCCTCACATCCTTCACAGCACCAAAGTAGGCAATTTCGTATACTACGCAGCGCGGATTTAGAGCACTTTCCGCTTCCACATTGTTTCCGCTTCCACATTATTTAGTGAGCTCATCAATGGATAGCGAGCGACACCCGCGCCCTGGGCGGGGCACTGGCACAGCGCCTACGGAAACGAAGGTGCAACGGCGTCCCGGGCGCCAGACGCCCAGCGCGACCAAACAACGCAATGCAGAGCTGCTCGACACGGCCCTCGACTTATTCCTTAAAAACGGTTTTGAGGGGACCACGATCGACGGCATCGCGGCGCAGGCCGGCATGGCGAAGCGCACCGTTTATTTGCGGTATGGTGATAAGAAGGGGCTGTTCAAAGCCTCCCTGCAACGCGCAATCGAAGCGTGGATTGTGCCTATAGATCGATTGCAAGCCGCTGAAACCGACGATACGGAGGAGACACTCCTTAAGGTTGGTCGAATTCTCGTAGCGAACCTAATGAGTCCTGCAGGCCTACGCTTGCTGCATTTCACCAATGAAGTGTCAGGCCGAATGCCCGAGATTGGAGCGTTCACCAACAGCCAGGGCACCGCGCCTACTACCGCCTATCTCGCAGACCTAGTTCGGCGCCGAGTGCGACCTAGCGGTTTTGAGGTTTCTGAGCCCGAGCGGGCTGCTGCGGCCTTTCTCCATCTGGTGGTTGGGGGGCCAGCGATAATCAAAGCATGGGGCGTCTCTCTTAGCGAGCAAGATATAGACAAGAGTACGCGCTACGCGGTGCGATTGTTTCTTCATGGACTGCTCCACTTTGGAGCATATGCGGCTGGTGCAGATTCAGCTGCACTGCCAGTGCGCAATAGAGGAAAGGGACTGAAGAGCGTCGCGCCGACTGATGCGAAGCCATACGCCACAAAGGCGTTAGAGGACGAAAACCGCCGATTGAAGATGCTGTTGGCCGACTCCATGCTCGAGCTATCCGCATACAAACAAAGGGTCAAATCGTGACACTGGCTGGATTGGTCCTAGAAGAACAAAGTCTGAAGTAGGGTTCGTCGATCCTGCCTGATCGACGGGGCCGAGCAGTGACCTTGTGTTAAACGGCGCGAGGCCGCCGGCGCGCCCCTGACCGCTGACCTTGGGCTTGGGTGACAACCCTCGCAAACCTCAAAACCTCATGCGGACTTGGCCGGAACAGCGCCAGCGTGCCGGCGTCGGAAGATGGATGCCCTTTGGGCCCGATAAGACGATAAGACGACACGAGGCTCGCTGGCCCGGCATCCGTCATGTGCACCGAGCCGACAAATTCTGCCTCGGCCTCGATTGAAGACAAATTCCTGCCGTCCGCGACGCTGAGTTACAAATTAGATGATGGAAATATCTATGCTCGCTACGCCAAGGGCGTAAAGCGGGCGGCATCAACCCCAGCGCTGCACCTGCATACTTTCCCCCGGGCAGCGAAGGCAGCGTCTTCGGACCCGAAACCGTGGACACCTATGAGGTGGGATATCGGCAAGCCCTATTGGGGCACAAGGTTGAATTTACCACGTCGATCTTCTACAACGACTACAACGGTGTCCAAGTCTCGGCTCACGCCAATGCCCAATACGCAGATAACATCGTTCTCGCAATCGTGAATGGAGGCTCTGCTAGAACCTACGGAGCGGAAGAGACCTTGAACTGGCGGGTCATCAATCCTCTCACGCTCGGCGTCGACAGGCTCCTAGACTCGGCATTACATTTTACAAGCGATGAAAATCGGCGTTATATATCGGCAGCATCGATAGATACCGCGCTCGCACGTGCATTTCTCGTCGTGGTGGCCAACCGAAGGCATTCAGGTGCGGTGCCGCTCAAACGGATGCGATCTCGGATCGTCAAGAGGAGAAGAACGTGGCTCAAGACCAACCTAAGCTTGCGGGTCCCGATCTGACGCAAGGCATTATTCTTAGCGAGCTTGCCGACGGTGGCAAGCTGGTTGGTCATGTCGGTGACGAGCAGGTTCTGCTGGTGCGCCGCGGCCTGGAGGTGTTTGCGGTCGCGGCGCATTGCACGCACTACCATGGTCCGCTCGTCGAAGGGTTGCTCGTCGACGACACCATTCGCTGTCCGTGGCATCACGCCTGTTTCGATCTGCGTACGGGAGAAGCCTTACGCGCTCCGGCCTTGAGCCCCATCGCGTGCTGGTCGGTCGAGCAGCGCGACGGCAAGATTTTCGTACGAGAGAAGCACGAGCCGCAGACAACGATACCCCGTGGCAAGACCTCCAGCAGAGCTCCCGACAAAATAGTGATCGTCGGCGGCGGCGCGGCCGGATTCGCCGCGGCCGAGAAATTGCGCAGGGAGCGCTACCAGGGAAGCATCGTCATGTTGAGCAGCGAGGATGCAGCGCCGATTGACCGACCAAATTTGTCTAAGGACTTCCTTGCGGGCAATGCACCGGAGGAGTGGGTTCCATTACGCCCGGATAGCTTCTACCTCGAGAACGGCATCGAGCTGCGTCTCAAGGCGAGCGTTACCGGCGTTGATGCACGTTCGCGCGAAGTCGTGCTCTCCAATGGGGACAAAGTCCCGTACGACCGCCTGCTGCTCGCCGCCGGGGCCGAACCGGTCCGCTTGTCGATCCCCGGTGCCAACCAGCCGCATGTACAGACGCTGCGCTCGCTCGCGGACTGCCGGACCATCATCGAGTGTGCCAAGACGGCACGTCGAGCCGTCGTGCTCGGTGCGAGCTTTATCGGGCTCGAGGTCGCGGCCGCTCTGCGCACACGCGGAATCGACGTCGACGTGGTTGCGCCGGAGAAAAGGCCGATGGAGCGATTTCTGGGTCCGCAGATGGGTGACTTTGTGCGCACCCTCCACGAGGAGCACGGTGTCGTTTTCCACCTCGAGAACTCGGCGAGCGCCATCGACGGCAAGCATGTGACACTTAAGGGCGGTGGCGCGCTTGAGGCGGATCTCGTAATCGTCGGTATTGGCGTGCGCCCACGGACCGGGCTTGCCGAACAGGCCGGGATTGCCGTTGAGAGCGGCGTCGTTGTGAACGCCTATCTCGAAACGAGCGCGCCAGGAATCTTGGCGGCGGGCGACATTGCGCGCTGGCCTGATCTGCATAGCGGCGAGAGCATTCGCGTCGAGCATTGGGTTGTGGCAGAGCGCCAGGGCCAAACCGCTGCGCTCAACATGCTCGGGCACTGCGAGAGATTTACCACCGTCCCCTTTTTCTGGAGCCAGCACTACGATACCCCGATCAACTATGTCGGCCATGCCGATAAGTGGGATGAACTCGCGATTGAAGGTGATATTGTCACGAAGGACTGTGTCCTGCGGTTCAAGCGCAATGGGCGCATGCTCGCCGTCGCCTCGATCTTCCGTGATCTTGAAAGCCTCCGAGCCGAGGTTACGATGGAACGAGACTCGGCGCGGTTGCCAATATCGTAGGTACCAGCATCCCATCGCCTCCAAAGGGCCGCCCGCCATCGGGACCAGAGCTCGTAACCTCTCCCTTTTTCGACGGAATGGATGCGGCGACGCGTGGGGCCACGGTGGAGAGGCTCAAGAATTCGCCCCGGGGAACTGAATAGGCGGCCGCAAGATTGGTTACGGCTTAGCAGACAGCGCCAAAGTCGCGGACCACTTGTTCGATGGCAAAGCCTTGATCCAACAACTCTCGCCCATGCAAAGTCGCCATGTCTTCGAGCTCAGTGTGGACGATGCCAACGAACTCCTGTCCTGAAATCGGACTGGTAACAGGGCGATCCTGCTCCTCGATAGCCAGTGTCTTGATTAGCTGATCGAGGAAGATGGGTGCGCCATGCTGCAGCTCGCTGTGGACTGTGTCGGCTCCCGTCCGCTTGGCCGCGAGCGTTTGGCAACGATCTATCAGGATAGTGCAGTTTGCTTTGAGAAAGTCCTGGAGCACCATCCAGCTTCGGGTAAAGACCCTCCGCTGTATGTACGATGGAACACAGTCGACATGTCAGCCGCAGAAATCAGGCCGAGGATCGTGTCCATTGGTGGCGGCTGTTTCGTCGATACCAAAACCGGTGGCTGTGACAATCCCATGCAGTTTCGCCGATCTTACCCGTTCGTCGTCGTAGCGCACCGTCACTTTTCCGGAGGCGAGTGACACCTGAACATCCTCGATTCCGTCGGTCTCTCTGAGCGCGAGCGAAATCTTGTTGGAGCACCCGCCGCATTGCATGCCGGTAATATTCATCGTCTCAGTCTGCATTGTCATATGCTGGTTCTGCTGCACTTCGATAGAGTTTCAATTCATCGAGAATCTCGGTCTAGCTGCCGCAAGGCTACGTCGTAACGTCCCAGCCCAATTCGATCATCCTGTTGATGCAGTCCTCGGGCAAATACTTCATCCACTGCAAAATGTTACTTTCCGAGCGTCTGACTGCCTCGGCATCATCGTCAAAGGCCTGCACTGATGCGGTCGCCAATCCTGATGATTCCGTCGAAGACTCAGCAAAAACTCGCTGTGGTCGAGTGTCTGTATCCATTGAGTTACTCCGGGCGACGATGGTCTTGTAAGGATTACACAACTTGACCGTTAGCTCTGTGCGGTAACGCGCTTAAGAGCGAGCACTGTCCTCCCAACGCGCCTTATCGGGGTGCGGTGCCGCACAGACGCCCTTGCGGACGGTTTTGTCCGGCGTCGAGATGGGCCGCTGCGGTGCATCTTCCTCCTGCCCCCTCGCTGATCCGGACTTACGGATCATCCGCCTTCAGTTCGCTGCCCTTGATTAGCGCGGGAGCGCGCGCGTCGTCAACTTGCCATTCTCATAGAATCCGCGCGCAGTTGGACGGCGGTTTCACTGCCGTCATTCTTTGCCCTGCTTAGTGTGGCTAGCGGATTTGACACGCGTCTTCAGCTTCATGACCAGGTTGGTCAGCGACTCCCAAGCCACCTCTGTTATAGGCCGTTGGACGAGCGACGATTGAGGTAACTTGGTGATCAAATCGATCGCAATGGGATCGGGGAGCTGGGGACTTGCCGTATCGCTCGGTCGAGTGGCGATCAGCAAGCTTAGCTGCTCGGCAGCCACCCTCCACGGTGCACGCGTAAGCTGCTCAGCGGCTTCCCATGGATCCATGTCGTGCCGCGCAAGTAATGAGAGCACGGTCAGGGACGCCCCGCCCTCTTCCTCACGAATCACCGAATACAGAAACTTGTGGAAATCCTCTCTTCGATAGGATACGGGTAACTCCGTCATACTATTTGGCTCCGATTTCATGTGACCGGGCACAGACCGGGCTGGGAGCTGAGCCTTCATCCATTGTCTTGGGCGTTATCGCGGACGCGCCGATCTTCGCACGCGGGGACAGTTACTTCCGGATTCGCGGGCATGCCGCTCCCTGGCCCCGGAGCGGGGTACGCGGCAGGCGCAAGGTGGTTCGATTTCTGATGCCGCACTCACTCGAGGGGTTCATAAAGAGGTGAGACTCCGCGATCCGCGTAATTGCTAGAGACCGATGGACTGACACTGTCGAGATTAGCCTCCTGTCAGGCTCCTCGACTGTACGTTGGCGCACGGACCATTGGGCGGCCCGGGGGCGATCGCGGCGTTTCGGTCAAAACGCCCGGGGACTGGGCAGCAAGCGGTCGTACTCCCTTTTGACTACGGAGTAGCATTCACAGCTGCGCTTTCCCAACCGTGCTCGGTGCAGCACCGTGATGTGGCCGCGCGCATAGCTGATCAAGCCTGCGCGCTGAAGCTTAAGCGCCCCTTTGGTCACCCCTTCGCAGCGCACCCCCAGCATGTTGGCAACCAGTTCCTGAGTCATCACCAGTTGGTTGCCCTGCAGCCGGTCCAAGCTCAAGAGAAGCCAGCGACAAAGCTGTTGATCGAGGGTGTGGTGCCGGTTGCACACAGCAGTTTGGGCCATCTGCGTAATCAGCGCCTGGGTATAGCGCAAGAGCAGATGCAGTACAGGACCCGCGCGATTGAATTCCTCCTTCATGAGGTTCGCTTTGAGGCGAAACCCGTGCCCGGCGCTTTGCACGACTGCCCGACTCGGCGTGGACTCGCCGCCCATAAATAGGGAAACGCCGACGATACCCTCATTACCGACGACTGCGATTTCTGCCGAGGACGGCTTCTAAGAGCGGTCCCCAACGCGGCGCCCCGGCTGGCGGAAGGCGCCGAGCAGACGGTTTTCACTGGGTTGGGCGGATGCCGCCATTGGGTGCTTGTCCTATGCGGCTCGAAGAGATCGATCAAAGGCAGACCCCTCTGCAAATCCTAGATTTAACATAACATTTAATGCGGAAACCCGGCTCAAAGGGTTTCGTTCTACGCCGAATAGCGCACTCGGTAAGAATTGCAAAGCTATGTTGGCCAGCGTACAGACCCACGTTCCCCCGCGCTTTACCGTCGCGCGCACAAAGCACAAACGGTTGGCTTCCATGGAATGGAATTTGCGCTCATCCCTTTAGAAGGTCACAGCCCTGAATTCTTCGGTGTGAGGTCATAAACATGGATAGCTCTGAAGACGCCGCGTGCACCGTGGCCGCCATCGCCCGTATAGGCGCCGTGCCTAGCCTCCTCAAGGTATTGTGCGAAATCACCGGCATGCGGGTGGCGGTGGTAGCACACGTTACCGATAAAACGTGGACCGCATGCGCCGTCAAAGATGAAGCTCACTTCGGCTTGAAACCGGGTATGCAGTTCCCGGTCGATATGACGCTTTGTTTTGATTCATGCGCATCACGCGCCCCTGTCGTCATCGAGCACGCGAGTGCCGACCCGCGCTACTGCGACCATGAAGCGCCGCAGCGTTATCGGATCGAGAGCTACATCTCGGTGCCCATTATTCGGGCCGACGGCGGCTATTTCGGCAACCTGACGGCGCTCGACCCGAGGCCCGCGAAGGTGACGGAGCCGCGTATCCTGTCGATGTTCACTGAATTTGCGGCGCTCATTGCCTCGCAGCTCGACACTCAGTTACTGCAAGAGCAGGAGCACCGCGCGCTACTCGATGCGCGCGCAGCGGGGGAACTTCGCGAGCAATTTATAGCGATTTTGGGCCATGATCTGCGTAATCCGCTGCACGCGATCTATGCAAGCGGTGATTTATTGGAACGAAAGCTCACCGACCCTGACCTCGCAGTCATGGCTTCTCGCATCAAAGCCCACGTCCGTCGTATGTCCGCGCTAATCGATGATGTCCTTGATTTTGCGCGTGGGCGCCTAGGTGGCGGGATAGATCTCGAATTGACGGAGATTGAGAACATCAATACCGGCCTTGCGACCGTAATTCAGGAACTTCGAGACGCCCAACCAGGCTCGACAATCCTCTCAGACATCCGTGTCAACCGCCCGGTGCGCTGCGATTTGGGAAGATTCCAACAAGTGGCCTCGAATCTCTTGGGGAACGCCTTGACGCATGGACTTGCCGGAAGCCCGGTCAAGATCACCGCGAGGGTTGATGAGGACGAGTTGGTGCTCGAGGTGTGGAACGCCGGCGAACCCATTCCAGCGGAAAGTTTGGGGAAGATTTTCGAACCGTTTTGGCGCCATTCGGTGTCCGCAAGCCGTAATGGCTTAGGTCTCGGGCTGCATATTTGCTCCCAGATCGTGCAGGCCCACGAGGGTCGAATCTCCGTAGCCTCAAGCCGGGAACATGGAACTCAATTCACAGCCCGCTTGCCGTTAGGAGTGCAGACCGCGCAGCGGTGTGTCGATCGGGGCCCGCCTTCTCTCGAGATTCGCCGATACGAATTGAGACAACAGCTCGCGCCCCCCTCATTGGCGAGCAGTCAAATTGCATAGCGTCCGCAGATGGCAATATGGCGGCTAAATAGCGGTAGTGATCGGTCGCAGTACGTCGACGTTCCATCCGATGCCCTTAATCGAGATTGTAGGGCCTCCGACGGTCTGGGATACGCACCTGACTGGGAACTCGGCGGGTGTTATCTGGCACAAGTCCACCCGCCGCATTCCTACACGATTGTCGTCGGCCTAGCCGCCCCTGCGCCGGCGACGTCAATGTCCATAACTATCGCGGTTACGCCGTCAACACCCACAGCAGCGCTCTCGGCACCTTTTTTAATCGCAGAGTCATTTACGCATCCCGCGAGTTTCACGACTCCGTGATGCACCTCGACACCGATGGTGCCGGCAATGACGTTTTGCTCCCCATCAAGCGCGGCGAGCACATCGTGTCGAATTTGCATATCGTTTGCCATAAGGCAGTTCCTCCTGTCGCTCATCGGGTGGCGTCCCATGAGGAAACGTTTCCCCGGGGCACCACGATCTCGCGCCGCATTTCGGCAGTCGAGGCGAATCCTTTCAATTCAATCAGTGGCAATGCTCATCGCGATCGGCGCAATCGTGCCACCCACTTTCTTGATAATACCGATGGTGATCGCTATCGTAGTAACCTTCGCGTGGCCCCGCCATACAGCCCACCACAAGGCCGATCAGTCCCAGTAGAAAGGTGCTGGTCACCATACGTTTCGTATTTGTCATTGGGGCGGCCCTATGAAGTTGATTCGACCATCTATAGGAGTGATGGTGACCTCCCGAAGCCGGTTTGTCGGTGCGGTGCACCGCTTATCCGGACCAAACTTCCTGCCAGTCGTCTGATCATGCCGGAGCGCGGCACGCATGCACGATGGATGCGCCCATTCGCTTATCGGTCAATGTGACGACCGGCGACGTGGAACTCGTCCGCGCGGTCTATTCGAGCCGCTTGTCGAGCGTGAAGGGCCTGCCACACAATCGATTGCACAATTGCAAGCGTGTTTTTTACCCGATGATTCAGCTCATTGATGAGCATGTCGTCGCGCGCCTGCGCGCGCTTGTGCTTGGTAAGGTCCACGAATGAGACAAAATTCTGTACCACATCACCATTCTTATCCGTTACCGGACTGACAAAAACCGAGGCCCAAAAGTCAGTCCCATCCTTGCGTCGGTAGTGAACTTCCGGGTCGGTATCGGGACTCCCTTTACAAGCGGCGGGGCGCGATGCGACGAGGCGCCGCCATTTACTCGGATGCCTGTGCATCCTGCCACCTGGAAAACGGCGTGGGCCAACCCAGATACTTCCCGCCCCTCGGGCCCAACGCCATGCTGCAGCAGGCGGACCCCATCGGGCTCGAGCACTTGATCCTCGCCGGCGGGCGCATCGGAACCAGTCCCACGCGCCCCTCGCCCATGACCATGCCGAGCTTCGCGTGGAAGCTCACCGATCAAGAAGTCGCCGACGTCTCAACCTTCATTCGCAACAGCTGGGGCAATCAGGCGGCGGCCGTGTCGGTCTCCGACGTGCGTGCTGCGCGAAAGAAGCTGAACTTGGACACGGTGCACCTGACGGCCAATTCGGGCGATCAGAACTGAGGCGCTCAACGAAGCGATTCTCGCCCCAACCGGTAGGATCTTGTCGGCGTAGCGCTCGACGGGGAAGCGGAATACATCGCGCAGGTTAATGCCCCAGTCTGGGTCGGCGCGATGCGGCCGTCTCACACGTTGAGGAATTCCGTTTTTCTATTGCTTGGTCAACACTTCCGATCCTTGCGCATTGGCGTCGGCAACAGGGGCCGCTTTGTATGACTCTGGCACACGTGACCATAGTCGCCCGCCGTTGCCGACGATGCGTGTGGACTTACTCGTGGCAGTTGGCGTATTCCTTTCGGCTCATGTGACCATTGTGCTTCACGTTGCATTTGTCAAAATTCTTGCTGACGTAATCGTCATTCTTAACGTCATCGGCAGTTAGATACCCGTGCCGTTGAGTGTCGACGGTATTGAAATCCGGATGCGTCGCCGGTGCGCGTTGCATATCGTTTTTGTTGGCATCGTCTGAGTAGGCAGCCGCGCATGAGAAGAGCAAGGCGGCGCACGTCAATGAAGCGAAATAGGTTGATTTCAAAACAATTCTCCTAAAGTTGTGAATGTGTGGCGCAAACAGACAAATGTCACGACTCTACGTGTCTGGTCGTAGCGCTGTTGCCATCGGGACTCCGGGCGCTCTGCCCCAACGAGGCGGTGGATGACTACTGAACGTGGCGAGTCTAGGCGGATCCGCTGCTTCGGTCTGTGCGCTGGCGCGCGCAACACATGCGAGACAGCGAGTGGTCGCGGCTCGTGCAGGGTCCGTTCGACAGAACTCGAGAGTCCGGTTCGCCTTTCATTGCGGGCGCTCCTCCTCGCATTCCCAGACAATGATCATGCTATCGAGCTTGTTC
>Ga0208193_1001202_pt1 | contig 11687 bp, 7 predicted proteins | sample June2015DPH_17_2_FD_184716 | JGI IMG/M metagenome (GOLD analysis project Ga0208193, IMG submission 184716) | Peatland microbial communities from SPRUCE experiment site at the Marcell Experimental Forest, Minnesota, USA - June2015DPH_17_10... | ecosystem: Environmental > Terrestrial > Soil >...
TGACCGAGCTCGGCTACATGCCCGTGAAGCTGTTGATCTCCACATCGGTGTATTCGCTCGGTGCCATCGGCGGAATCAAGGCTGCGCTCAAGGGCTTCGTTCGGGGCGAGATATCCGACCTGACGACGCTCATCTACGACGCCCGCGAACAGGTATTCGATCGAATCAAGAGAGAGGCCGCGGCCCTGGGAGCCGAAGAAGTGGTCGGCATCAAGACCTATATCGTCGAGCTCGGACCCAGCCTGGTCGAGATCTTCGCCGTAGGGACCGCCATCCGCAAACTCGACGGTATGAAGGTGGCGACGGCGGCGCTGCCCGCGCAAGCCATCATCCGCGACAAGGACACCTGGGTAAGCGGCGTGAGTGGCTTCGAAATTCAAACCCTTAGAGCCGGCAACTGATCGCTGAGAATGCCGAGAATTCGCGGATGAACCTGCAAAGACCATCGATCGCAACAGCCGTCGCGCTGTTCCTGACCTGCAATGCGGCGCTGGCGGGCGGCGCAACCGCGTACCTGCCGATCAATCTCGAGCCGGAAATGGAGCGTCAGATCGAGCGCGTGCTGATACTCGCGGACGAGCCGATACTGAAGCGGCCGTTCGCCGTGGCCTTGGTGGAGCTGGCGTTGCCACAGGCCTGCGAAGTCGATAAGGTACTGTGCGAGAAGGTGCGCAAATACCTGGAGCGCTACTCGCGCGACTATGGGCTGACCCATGCCAGCATCACCGGGGCGTACACGTTCGGCAAAACCAACAGCGTGATTCCCAACTCCCATGGAGTGCCGGTGGACAGTCACGATGAAGTGTCCATCGAAGCCTATGTGCAGCCCAACGATTATGTGCTGGCCAGTGCGGGCGCCATTTCCTATACCGGGCGTACGGTGCCCACCGGTTCCATGTTGAGCCTGGGTGGCAACTGGGCGCAACTCGATATCGGCTACCGCGATCATTGGTTCTCGCCCATGACCGACAGCAGCGCGTTGATCTCCACCGAGTCGCCCAGCACGCCGTCGGTGACCTTGTCCAATTACGAGCCGCTGACGCGTCTGGGATTTCAATACGAGTTCTTTTTGACGCGTTTGAGTCCCCAACCCATCCTGTTCCAGGGCGTGCAAGCCGTCGGGAGTCCCCGCCTGTTCGGTGCGCAAGTGTCCATCGAACCCTTCAGCGGCTGGTCCATCGGGGCCAATAGATTGCTCGAATATGGCGGGGGCGGCGGGTTGCCGGGCTCCGCGAGTTTCCTGCTGCGCGATTTCTTCGAGCCCAGCGGCTTATCGCAGACACAAGGCAACCAGCAGGCATCTTACGTCAGCCGCTTCCTGGTACCGACCAAGACGCCGTTCGCCGTCTACTTCCAATATGCCGGCGAGGACAATTCGGATGGCGGCAGCTACTTGCTGGGCAATCCCTCGACCTCAGCGGGCATCGATTTTCCGAAGATTTTTCGGCACTTCGATGCCACCTATGAGATTTCCGAATGGTCGAACATCTGGTACGTGCACAACATTTTCCTGGGAGGCACGAGCGTCGACGGCTTGGTACTCGGCAACTGGGGCGCCGATCAGCGCAACTTCGGCGACGGGGTGGGCGCCAGAAGCCAGATGCTGCGCGTCGGTTGGATGCCGCCGTTCGGCGGATATCTCGAAGAACGCGTGCGCACGCTGGCGAATCAGCCGTATTACGGCGGCGACAACCGCACCTATGCGCCGTTTCCGCCCGCGTTTCCCTATCACAAGTATTATGATTTCGACCTGCGCTACTCGCGTCCCTGGAATGCGCTGACGGTCGGCGGCGAGGTGTTCGGCGGCAGAGATGTGGACGGCAGCAAATTCACACGTTTGTCCGCCTTCGTTCGCTATGGAGGAGACTCGCGCACGCGCGATGACGATGTCTACGACGATGATGATCCGCCGCCCAAGCAGGACGGTAGTCTCGCCGAGGTGTTCGTGGATGCCGGCGTGAATGCCAATCGAGTGATAACCAATATCGAACCTAATTTGCCGACTACCACCTCGCCGATCGGCTTCGGCCCGCATTTCGGAGTGGGTGCGCGCCGCGCCGTGTCGGCGAACAACGATCTTGGCGTGCGCGTGGAAGTGGATCAGGTGGCTGACCATACACTGATCGGTTTGCGCCCAATCGATTATCGCTACCGCTTCAACGGCCCCATCGCGCTCGGCGTATTCGCTGGCGTGGAGCGCTGGAACCTGGCGACGCCGGCAACCTCCGAGTACGCCGGGCTGGGCGCGCAGTGGCGCAATATCCTTCGCGGATGGGATCTCGACACGGAGTTTCGCTACGGCCAGAATCTGGCGCGCGATCACGTACTCGCCACCGATGTTCAAGGCGTGCGGCCCGAGACCTTTTACAAGATCGAGAGCCTGGTGTTGTTCTTGTCGCGCCACTTTTGAAGAATCCCCCGCCCCCGATGAGCGTCGATGGCCGGCTATAGCGGCGGTTTCGCGGTGCTGAAGAATCGCGACTTCAGCCTATACCTGTCGGCGCGATTTCTCTCCAACATAGCCACGCAGATGCTCATCGTGGCCGTGGGCTGGCAGGTGTACCAGATCACCGGCAGTGTGCTCGATCTAGGATTGATCGGGCTGTCGCAGTTTCTTCCCTTCCTTTGCTTGGTGCTGTTCTCCGGTCACGTTGCCGACCAGTACGACCGGCGCATCATCCTCTTGTTCGGCCTATGCGCCTATTCGCTGTGCAGCTTGCTGTTGCTCACTTTCGCGCTGGCGAAGATTGCCAGCACTCCGCCGATATTTGCGGTGCTGGCGGTTTATGGGATCACTCGCGCCTTTCAACTGCCCGCCGCACAGTCGTTCGTGCCCACCATCGTCGAGATCGAGGCGCTGCGCAATGCGCTCGCCCTCAACTCGTCCGCGAACCAGGTTGCCAGCATTACGGGTCCGAGCTTCGGCGGGATCCTGTACGCTCTCGCCGAGTTGCACATGGGGCGAAACAGCGGCGCGGGCCTCGTCTATGGCACCGCGGCAATTTTGTTGCTGACCGCCGCGGTCCTGATGCTGCTGATTCGCAAGCGGCGCGCCGCCGCTCCCCGCTCCCAGCTATCCTGGGAGACGCTGCTGCAGGGCATCCGCTTCGTCTGGCATCGAAAACCCGTACTGGGTGCCATTTCCCTGGACCTATTTGCCGTATTGTTCGGGGGTGCCGCGGCCTTGCTGCCGGCTTATACGCGCGATGTACTGCACGCGGGACCGGCGGTATTCGGTTATTTGCGTGCGGCGCCCGGCATTGGTGCGGGCGTGACGGCCCTGTGGTTGGCATTTCGGCCGGTTTCGCGCCGTGTCGGCGTCACCATGTTCGCCGGCGTGGCGGCTTTCGGCGTGGCCACCATCGTGCTGGGTTTGACCCGGCAATTTTGGGTGGCGATGATAGCGCTTGTAGTGCTCGGCGTGGGCGATATGGTCAGCGTCTTCATCAGGGGTTTGTTGGTGCAACTGGAGACACCGGACGAGATACGCGGCAGGGTCAGCGCCGTGAACTCCGTGTTCATCGGCGCGTCGAACGAATTGGGTGAATTCGAATCGGGCACGACGGCGGCGTGGTTCGGATTGGTGCCCGCCATCGTGCTGGGCGGTGTGCTGACCTTGGGGGTGGCGTTTTTGTGGGCGCGGGTGTTCTTTCCGCGGCTCTGGCGCATGCAGTCATTCGAGCAACTGAAGGAATACAAATCGAATGCAGCCTGACGATCATCGCGGTCAACACGCCGACGAGCATGACGAGCATCACGAGCATGAGGGCGCCCATCTCGAGCATGAGCACCATGAGCACGAACCAGCCGATGCGCACGACCTAGACCACGGGCATGCTCACGGGCACGATCAAGCGCACGATCAAGCGCACGATCAAGCGCACGATCATGCGCACGGTCATGCACACGCGCTTCCCGCCGACGGCATCAATGCGCGCATGGCCGTCGCCGTGGCACTCAATGTGGCGTTCGTCATCGTCGAGGGCGGCTTTGGCTTCGTATCGAATTCGGTGGCCTTGATTGCGGATGCCGGACACAACCTGAGCGACGTACTGGGGTTGCTGTGCGCGTGGGCTGCGATGTTGCTGGGACGGCGGCCGCCCGGCGCGAAATTTACCTATGGCCTGGGACGCTCATCGGTCTTGGCCGCGCTGGCGAACGCCGTATTGTTATTGCTGGCGTGCGGCGCCATCGCCTGGGAAGCGGCGGCAAGACTGGCGGCTCCGCCGGTGGTGGCCGGCGCCACCGTCATGATGGTCGCCGCCGCCGGCATTGTGCTCAACGGTGCGAGCGCCATGCTGCTGCATGCCGGCAGCCACGGCGATTTGAACCGGCGCAGTGCCTACATCCACATGCTAAGTGATGCGGCGGTATCGGCCGGCGTGCTCATGTCCGGATTTCTCATCACCCTTACCGGCTGGAATCTGCTGGATCCGATCGTCAGCCTGCTGATCGTCGCCACCATCTTGTTAAGCACCTGGCGGCTGCTGCGCGATTCACTCATGCTGTCGCTGGATGGAGTACCGGGCAGCGTCAACTCCTCGGCCGTGATGTCCTACCTGGCGGGCCAGCGGGGCGTGACCGATGTTCACGATTTGCACATCTGGGCTCTGTCCACCACCAGCGTCGCGCTCACCGCGCATTTAGTCGTACCCGAGCGTGGCGCCGAGGACGCGCTGCTGAATTCAGTGACGCCAAATCTCAAGAAACGCTTCCATATTCATCACGCCACGCTGCAAATCGAAAGAGATCGTTGCGTGCACGGATGCGAAGAAGGCTGACTGACGTTCCGGTGATAAATGTCCAATGAAAGCGCGATTCGCCGGGATGTAGGCGCCATCGCGCTGATGTTCACGGGCTTGGGTTCAATCATCGGTTCCGGGTGGTTGTTCGGCGCCTGGCGTGCCGCGCAGCTTGCCGGGCCCGGTGCCATCTACGCCTGGATCATCGGCGCAGCGGTCATCTTGTTCGTCGCTCTGACTTACGCCGAGCAGGGTGCGATGTTTCCCGAGTCCGGCGGCGCGGTGCGTTACGGACATTATTCCCATGGTTCACTGGTCGGGTTCGTTGCCGGCTGGGCTGCGTGGATCGCCATCGTATCGGTGATCCCGGTCGAGGCCGAGGCGTCGGTGCAATACATGAGTTCATGGCCGTGGGAGTGGGCACATGCCCTGTATGTGCATGCGGCCAATGGTCAAGGTGAACTGACCCTGGGTGGTTTGAGCATTGCCGCCGTGCTGGTGGTGGTGTACTTCCTGCTCAATTTCTGGAGCGTGAAGGTCTTTGCGGATACCAACGCCGCCATCACGTTCTTCAAGCTGATCGTACCGGCCGCCACCGCCGCCACCTTGATGTGCACGGGCTTTCATTGGGAGAACTTCCATGTCGGCATCCATGGCGGTGAACACGTAGGCAACCTCGCCGCCATCCTGACGGCGGTGGCGACCAGCGGCATCGTGTTCAGCTACAACGGTTTCCAGAGTCCGGTGAACCTTGCCGGTGAAGCCCGCAACCCAGGACGCAGCGTTCCTTTTGCGATATTAGGGTCCATCGCGCTCTCGACGGTTGTGTACCTGCTGCTGCAGGTCGCCTTTCTGGGCGCGGTGGCGCCGGATCACTTGCAGGAGGGGTGGGCCGCACTCGAGTACAGCTCGCCTTTCGCACAGCTGGCCTTGGCGCTGAATCTCAATTGGCTGGCGATTCTGCTGTACACCGACGCTTTCGTCAGTCCGAGCGGCACGGGCACCACTTACACCGCGACCACGGCGCGCATGATCTATGCCATGGAAGTCAGCGGCACCGTGCCCGAGGTCTTCGGGCGCGTGCATCCCCGCTACGGGATACCGCGTCCGGCGATGTGGTTCAACCTGGTGGTGTCGTTCATTTTCCTGTTCTTCTTTCGCGGCTGGGGCAAGCTGGCGGCGGTGATCTCGGTCGCAACCATCATCACCTACCTGGTGGTGCCGATCAGCGTCATGGTGCTGCGCCGAACCGCGCCCGATTTGCATCGCCCGCTGCGGGTGCCGGGTTTAGGGGTGCTCGCGCCGCTGGCCTTCGTACTGGCGACGTTGATGTTGTTTTGGGCGCGCTGGCCGCACACCGGTCAGATCATGCTGCTGTTGATATTGCCGATGCCCGTTTATCTTTACTATCAGGCGAAGGCGAACTGGGCCGATTTTGCCCGGCAGCTGCGCGGCGCGTGGTGGCTGTTCGCCTACCTGGTGGCCATCACGCTGCTGTCTTGGGCCGGCAGCAAGGAATTCGAAGGGCACGACTACATCGGCTATGGTTGGGATCAGTTGTGTGTCGCGGTCACGGCACTGATCTTTTATTTCTGGGGAGTGCGCAGCGGCTGGCGCACACCAGGCGTCGCGGCGCTGCAGGCGGCCGCCAAACGCTAAGCGCCGAGCGACTCGCTTCGTCTCGTGTCCTGGCGCAAATAAATGGAGCGCTTGGGACGCGCCAGCACGCGCCGCACCATGGGGACGAAGGCCTCGAGCGGCATCGTGTCGAAATCGGGATCGAAGGCGTTCTGATCATGGCGTTCGCAAAATAAAGCCGTGCGCTCGAAGCTTGGATGGCCGCGAAACTGTTCGCGCATGTTGCGGTCGAGCCCTAAATACTGGAAGAAATAATAGCCCTGAAAGATGCCGTGGTGCTGCAGCAACCACCAATTCTGTTCCGATACGAAGGGCTTCAAGATCGTGGCGGCCAGTTCCGCGTGATTGGCCGATGCCAGCAGATCGCCCATGTCGTGCAGCAGTGCGCACACCACATACTCCTCGTCCTGACGGTCGCGATAGGCGAGGGTCGCGGCTTGCAGGGAATGCTCCAGCCGATCCACCGAGAAGCCACCGCAATCACCCTTCAGCATTCCAAGGTGAGCGAGCACTCGATCGGCCAAGCCGCGGTTGAATTCGGTGGTAGCCGCCGCGATCTTATTCCAATCCGACTGTGTGCCTTCGGTCATGGCCGTGAATCCGGCCCGGTCCATCTCGGTGCGCTCGGTCATGGCGTTGCAACTCCTGAAAGCTTCGATCTTGCGAGGCGATTATAGCGCCTCAGGGCGCGCCAGCCTTACTGGTCAAATATACCGCATAAGTGCCGAGCCAGTGGCCGCCTTCATAGTGTTCCCCCGTCACCTGCGGCAACGCTGCGGCGGCGTGCGCCGTGGCCGCGGCCGACAGAGCCGCTGCGCGCTCGTCGCCTTTTGGAAGACCATGCGCAATGCCCTCGAGCATCCAGCTGCGGCTCAAGTTGAGCCCATCCAGATGGGCGAGTTTCGGGTCGGCGCGATCGGTGACCACGGCGGGCGGCAGCCATGCAATGCTGCCGTCGCGCGGAATCATGGGCAAGAAGGTGGACAACCAGCGGGCGAACGCCGGCGGCGGCATGATCCGGCGCATGAAGTCCGCCTCCGCGAGGCAAGGCGACAAGAAATCCTCCCCTGACGGTTCATAGTGCAAGGGGCAGGCGCGATCCGCGGCATAGAAGCGCTTGCCTGCATCCGCGAGCAATGCCCGCATCTGCGTGTCGCCGGCGATTCCCGCCCAATCCCAGATCAAGCCGAACGAGAACGCGGTCTGATCGTGCTCGCCGATGCGAATCGGATAATGCAGCTTGGGCAACCAGGATTTGAGGCGGGATGCGGCTTCCGTTTCCAGCGGCCGCAACGTTTCCGACCACGCCTGCCCTTGTGGATCGTTCCATTGCCGCAGTTCTGCCGAGAGTTTCAGCAGCCATGCGAGACCATACGGCCGCTCGAACGACGCGCGATCCTCGCGTTTGAGATAGGCGACCTCGCCCGCCATGTTCTCGGCCGTGAAGCTGCGCGCCAGCTCGGCGCGTGCAGCGGCGGCGAACGGGGCGTTCGGCATGACGCGCAGCAGCCTCACCAGCAGCCAGTGGCCGTGTACGTCGGAATGCCAATCGAAGCAGCCATAGAAGGCCGGCGTCAGCTTGCGCGGCGGCAACGCATCGGCATCGCTGTCCATGGTGCTGCTGATATGGTTGGGATATTCGTCGTGCAGGCACTTGAGCGCGAGCGCGGCGAAGCGGGCCGCTGCCGCCGGGTCCATGGCCGCCTGCGGCGCCGCAGCCGTGTCCGTCGCGGCGTGAGCGGCACCAGACAGCAAAAGAAGAACAGCAAGCAGTGCCCGTGAATGCATCGTCATTCCTCAAGGTCAATTAGCGAGGCCGCGCGCGGCGTGTGGCCTGCGCAGTATACGGATCCTCGGGCCAGTAGTGCTTCGGGTAGCGGCCCTTCAAATCCTTTTTCACCTCGTGATAGCCGCGGTCCCAGAAACTCACCAGATCCCGGGTGATCTGCACCGGGCGCCCGGCGGGCGAGAGGAGCTTCAGCAGCAGCGGCAACTTGCCGCCGGCCACGGCCGGCGTTTGTTTCAAGCCGAACAATTCCTGCAGGCGCACCGAGATCGAGGGAATCTCGCCGTCGGTGTAGTCGATCGGGATCGAGGAGCCGCTGGGCACCGTGAAATGCGTCGGGGCTTCGCGCTGCAGGATCGTGCGTTGCGCGTGGGTCACGAAGGACTCCAGCGCGTCGCGCAGATTGAACTTGGCAAAATGCTCGCGCCGGGTGAGCCCGATGAGCCACGGCGCGGCCCATTCGTCCAGCGTCCGATCGAGCGCGGCATCGCTCACGTCCGGCCAGGGCGATGGCGCCGCGACCGCATACTGGCGCATGAACATCACCCGCGATTGCCACTGGCGCATGTCCTTGGTCCAGGGCAAGCCAACCACGCCTAGTTGCTTCAGTCCAATGAGTGCCGCACGCAACACGGCGTCGGGATCCGGGGTGCGGACGTCCGACGACTCGAGCAGCAGCCTTCCCAAGCATCGTTCGCGCCGGGCGCGCACGGCGGCTTCGCGCTCGTCCCAGCGGATCTGCGCGCTCTCAACGATCAGCGCTGCAAAATATTCGTCGAGCGAAGCTGCACTGATGGGCGCCGCGAGAAAGATGCGCGCGTCGCGCTCCGCACCATCGAGTTCCGCGGCGACGATGAACTCCGCTTTCGCCATGGCCTGGGGTTCTGCGAAGCGTGCGCCGCGGCCGTTCGCCAGCAAGTAGCGCCCGGCCTCGCCACGCGCCCGTCCGATGCGATCGGGGTACGCCCACGCCAACAGAATGCCCGCCGCGTCGTGCGGATCGGCGCGGTCGCGCCCGCCGCGGACGAAGTCGTGCCGCCAACGGGCGGCGCTGCGTTTTGCTTGCCCCAATGCGCGCTCATCGATGCCGATGCCCAGCGTCAAATCCCCCATTTCCCCGCGCATCACGGCGGCACGCAGGCGGATATCGACGTCGCGAGCACCGGCTTGGCCGCGCAGAATGTCGCGCTCGCTCAATGTGGCGGCCAGATCGCAGGCGAGATTCGCGGCGCCGATTTCTTTGGATTTGACCAGCATATGGCCAAGGCGCGGGTGCATGCCGAGCGACGCGAGCGCCCTGCCATGCGCGCTGACGCGGCCGTTCGAGTCGATGGCGCCGAGCTGGTGCAACAGATCCCGCGCCTGTGCGAGAGGCGCGGCCGGCGGCGGATCTATCCACGCCAGGCTCGAGGCATCGATGGCGCCCCAACAGGCGAGTTCCAGAGCTAGGGGCGCCAGATCCGCATGCAGGATTTCCGGCGGCGTCTGTGGGCTCAATGCCGCCTGCGATCCTTCCGACCATAGCCGATAACAATCGCCCTCGCTAAGGCGCCCGGCGCGCCCGCGGCGCTGGTCGGCCGCAGCCTGCGAGACCTTGCCGGTGACCAGGCGGCTCATTCCGGTGGCGGGATCGAACTCCGAATAGCGGCGCAGGCCGACGTCGACCACGACACGTATGCCCTCGATGGTCAGACTGGTCTCCGCGATGCTGGTCGCGAGTACGATCTTGCGCCTGCCGGCAAGCGCCGGCGCCAGCGCAGCGTCCTGAGCCGCAGGATCGAGCTCGCCGTAGAGCGGCAACACGCGCGCCGATGAGCCCAAGTCGCCGGTCTCCAAGGCACGCTGCACGCGGCGGATTTCGGCGGCTCCCGGCAGAAAGCACAAGACGTCGCCCACATGGTCGCGCAACGCGGCGCGAATGACCTGAGCCGCCTGCAGTTCTGCATGCATCTCCGGACGGCGCGGCACGTAGTGAGTAGCGACGTCGAAACTGCGGCCGCGTGCGGTGATCACCGGTGCATCCGGAAGTATCTTCGCCAGCGCCTGCGGGTCCAGAGTCGCCGACATGACGACGATGCGCAGATCCTCGCGCAAAGCCTGCTGACTCTCGATGCAAAGCGCCAATCCTAGATCTGCATTCAAGCTGCGCTCGTGGAACTCGTCGAAGATCACGCAACCCACGCCGGAGAGTCCAGAGTCCGATTGCAACATGCGGGTCAGAATGCCCTCGGTAATCACTTCGATGCGCGAGTCGGGGCTTATTTTGGTCTCGAGCCGCGTGCGAAATCCGACGGTGCGTCCGATCGGCTCCCCCAGCAGTGCCGCCATGCGATTCGCCACCGCGCGCGCAGCCAAGCGCCTGGGTTCCAGCATCAGGACCTTGCGGCCCTCCAGCCAGGGGCTATCCAGCAACACGAGCGGGACGATGGTGCTTTTACCGGCCCCTGGCGGGGCTTCCAACAGCACACCACGGCCATCCCGCAGCGCGGCCGCGAGCTGCGGCACGGCCTCTATGATGGGTAAGTGGGGTAGCGCGGGTATGTTCACAGGCGTCTTAAGATAACCCAGGGTCGCGTGCGAGCCATGAGCGTGCGCATGCTAAACTGCCGACCGTCGGGCCTGTAGCTCAGTTGGTTAGAGCAGGGGACTCATCAGAAATGGTGCCTTCGCATCGCAAGGTGCGAAGTGGACGGGATGAATTCAGGGAACCCTTAACAGCTCGGCTGATGGCAACCCTGAGCCAAGCCGGCGGTGCACCGCCGGAAGGTGCAGAGACTACCTGAGCGCGTCGAGTCGCGCTTAATGACAGGCTAGAGCGTCCCGCACCCCACGTGGGTGAAGAGATAGTCCACTCCCTCCGGAAACGGCGGGGCTTGAGTGAATCCCTTGGTCCTCGGTTCGAGTCCGAGCGGGCCCACCAACTTGCCATCCGGCGCTATCTGTTAACGGCGTCGCAGATATAAAAAATGTTTAAAAACAAGCGTTTAAAGTATCAGGATTGGCCACCATCGTCCGTTGACACCATTCGAGCGGTTGGGGTACAAGCTGGGGTACATGCCATTATTCAAGAGACGTACCCCAAATGCTTAACGATATCGCCATCAAAGCGGCCCTGCGCAAAGCCAAAGCCGATGGGAAGCCACAGAAGCGGTATGACGAGAAAGGGCTGTACCTATTAGTAAAACCAAACGGTGCCGCGCTGTGGCGATTCAAGTATGTTTTTGGAGTTAAGGAAGCCACGACTGGAATACGAAAAGGACGATTGGTCGGCATCGAAAAGGGCATCGGTCTAGGCGCTTATAAAGATGTGCCGCTCAAACGTGCCAGAGAAAAACGCGATGACGCTCGGAAGCTGGTCGCCGATGGTATCGACCCAAGCGCCGTGCGTAAGGTGCAACGGGTCGCAATGGCGGATTCGGTCGAGGCGCTCGCGCTTGAATGGCTCGATAATCGTAAAAACAAGGTCTCCGAGGGAACCACTCGGCGCACTCGTCTGCGCTTCGAGAAATATATCTTTCCCA
>Ga0208193_1001203_pt1 | contig 11685 bp, 1 predicted proteins | sample June2015DPH_17_2_FD_184716 | JGI IMG/M metagenome (GOLD analysis project Ga0208193, IMG submission 184716) | Peatland microbial communities from SPRUCE experiment site at the Marcell Experimental Forest, Minnesota, USA - June2015DPH_17_10... | ecosystem: Environmental > Terrestrial > Soil >...
AACGCGTGGGCAATTTTATCTCGCCTCGAGGTTAGCGCGCGGACAAAGCGATAATCGCACATATTTTTTTTTCCACCGTTGCCCCCATCGATAAAACATAACTGTCAATATGACGAACGATGACAACAGCCTCACTCTCTCCGACGCCACTAGACCCGTCGTTGAGAAGGAAACAATAAAATCTGCCTTCAAAAGCGACAAACTTGACAAAGACAAGGGCAACTGGACCGCATGGCGTCGAGAAATTCAAACCTTCCTCGATATGATAGGCCTCAGCCCTCACCTCACAGACGATATATCCACAGCCGCTCCACCTCTTTCCTTGCAACCCAATGCTCACAGGAACTACCTATCTAATGATCGATCTGTCCGAGGATACATAAAATCAGCTGTCGCCAAAACCGAGTTTGAGCTCATCGATAACCTCAGTACAGCTAAAGACTGCTGGAATGCACTCTCGACTTATCATCTTGATGAAGGGCCTATAAAGCAGGCAAATCTTATTCAGGAAGCCCTAACAACGCGCATTACCCGGGACGATCAAATGATGGTAAAGCTCAGAAAACTCCGTGACGACATAACTCGAGCCTTCGATATGCCTGGTGGGATTAATAAGGAAACTTTTACATGTATACTCGCCTTACAATCCCTCGGCGCCGGCCTAGAGCATTCACGAGCGATAATCCAACGCGACATGCGTGCGGCTACAGCATCATCCCCCTACACTGCCGATAATCTCATTAAATTTATGGAGCAAGAATATCAAATGTTAGTGGGGGATCTCCAACGTGAAGGGAAAACGGGAGACACTGTCGCACTCACGGTACAAAATAATTCCAAGGGTCGAATCGAGATCATCTGTGTCAACTGCAAACGAAAGGGACATACTCACCCTTACTGCGTTCATCCAGGTGGCGGTATGGCCGGAAAGACCATCGAGGAGTCAAAGGAAGCACGACGGAAGGACAAGGAATCTAAAGCAGGCAAATCTGTAGCTACGCCATCCCCTTCTACCTCTTCCCGTGTCAGGATCTCTGTTAAGGGATCTGATGGCCGAGCCTACGTCATGCTCGCTGATCCGTCTTCCATCACCCCCGCTACCGAGACCTCTAACCAAGAACCAAAGGAATTTGCCGGAATAGCGTCCATTCAACCTGAGTCAATTCCCCTCGAATGCATTGAGTACCACGGTTTCATGGCCTTAATTCAGGAGGAGCCCGATCCAATTGTTAATTCGCAATTTAAAGCCAACATCAATTGGGACAACTACTCGACTCAGATTCATCCTACCGCCTTATCCATTATAGAATCTACATCGGCACCTATCTCTGTCAAAGACATTCCTTTTTTCCTAGATTCTGGTGCGAGCTCCGGGATCAGTCCAGACAAGAACGACTTCGTAAATCTTAGACCCTTCACCCGAGAAGTCAAAGGAATAGAAGGATCGTCCATTACCGCTCATGGTATAGGCGATATTCGAATCCAAGTCACTGAGAAAGCTTACTTATGGCTCAAAAACTCCCTCTTCATTCCCAACGCTACAGTCCGACTGATCTCAATCTCATCGCTAACAAATGATTCCAACGCCCTTGTACATTTTGATGACAAAAAATGTTGGATCACCAATCGTTCTACCGGTATCACTATGGCTGAAGGATCACTTCTACCCAACAAAAACTTATATGCCCTCAATACCTTCCAGTATCCCATCGACTCCGCATACTCCATCACTCATACCCCAAGTCTTAATACCTGGCATCGTCGCCTGGGTCATGCTAATTTCCAAACCATTAACGATATGGCGCGGAAAGGCATGATTAAAGGTATGCCGTCGTCTACCTCTAACGCCCCTCCTAAATGCGACTCATGTATTCTTGGGAAACAGACCAAAACACCGGTCCCCAAGAAGCGTGAGGAAGGAATAGGGCACAGAGCGAGTCGTAAACTGGAGAAAGTCTGGGTGGATTTAATTGGACCAATGGCTGTAACGTCGCGTACCGGAAATAAATATATGATGGATATAGTCGACGATTATACTAGTCATCCCTGGTCAATTCCACTCAAAACTAAAAGCGACGCCTTTCGGTACCTAAAGGGATGGGAACTAGCAAGGGAGAAGGAGACGGGACTACAGGTTGGTACTTATATTACGGATGGGGGGGAATTAAAGTCGGACGAAATGGCTAAGTGGCTAGAATCTCGAGGAATCGCCCACCTATTCACAGCGCCATACACATCGGCTCATATCGGACGGGTTGAACGTATGCATCGTACATTAATGGGAAAAGCAAGAACCATGAAAACCTATGCTAACCTCCCAGATTTTCTTTGGGACGAACTGTACCTAACTGCAGCTCATCTAACAGCAAAAACCATCACTCGTTCGCTTGGAGACATTACCCCCTTCGAAAAATGGTTCGACCGAAAGCCTGACTACTCTTACATGAGAGAAATAGGATGCAAAGCATTCGTTCTTATTCAAAACAAACATAACCCAAAAGTCTACGAGCGATCACTCGAATGCATTCTGATCGGGTATGAACCTAATGCTAAAAGCTACCGATGCTACCATAGGCCAACTAGACAGGTAATAAGTTCTTACCACGTTCGATTCCTCGAAAGCCATGAAGGACACTCCCCCCAATCCAATCTCCCCCAATCCAACCCTCCTCAATCTCTTAATCCTCTCACTATGCCAAATGTTCCTGAAACGGCCATCCGTGATGATGATGATGACATAATTGATACCGAGAAAAGAAGCTCAGGCACTATTGATCCGTCGATGACAGATGTCAACAAGGACATCACGGACATTATCGAAGCGCCTGATACCAATCAAACTGATGAAGTCATTGACGCACAACCATTAAACGCTTCTACACAAATTCTACCTCGTCGCTCATCACGGGTTTCAACAAAAACGGTTGACAAAAGTGAAGGAATTGTCCAATCCACACGCCTCAAAAATGCCATACAACAATCCAAAGAAAGCGCGCAACGATTGGCTGCGGAACGCTTGGAAAGACAAACTAACAATTCCACTCATTCTCGCTATAACCCCCCCCCTCCCAACGACAATAACCTTGTCAACGACCTCTGTAATGAACTTGGCAACCTTCGCTTGAATGACAATACAATACCTCCCCCAGAAATCGAGCAAATAGATCGTACGCTCGCTGCGATAGCGGATATTCCTCAAACTGACTTAGACAATTTCGACTTGGATGAGCCAAATAGTTGGAACGAAGCTAAAGCATCGTCTTACAGCGAACAATGGGAAACGGGGTACAAAGAGGAACTACAATCCCTAAAGGATATGGGGGTCTACAAACTAATCCACCGTTCCCAGGTACCTATCGGTGCCAAAATCCGTAAAGGACGACCTGTTTTTAGGCTCAAACGTGACGCGGACGGTAAACCTATTCGATGGAAGGTGCGCCTCGTCTTCAAAGGATTCGAACAAATATATGGAAAAGACTACACAAGTACTACCTCACCGACTGCACGCATGGAATCATGGAGGATTTTACTTCACATCGCAGCCGCAATGGACTGGGACGCTCAACAGATTGATGTAAAAACAGCTTTTCTCTATGGTTTACTCCCAGATAACGAAACTCAATACATGGAACAACCACCAGGTTTTGAGGAACCAGGTATGGAAAACCATGTCTGGATGTTGCAACGGGGCCTGTATGGAATGAAGCAAAGCGGTCGAATATGGAACCAAACCATGAACGACGCAATGCTCTCCTGGGGCTTCACGAGACTTTCTTGTGAGTCATGTATCTACTTCCGAAAATCAACAGCTGGCACCATAATTTCTGCGGTCCATGTCGATGATTTCTTATCCATAGCAAGCTCGAAAGACGAAAACGAGAGGTTTAAATCACAAATGAAATCACTATGGACAATTTCAGATCTTGGTGAAGCTAAGCACTGCGTCGGGATAGCTATTAATCGAAACAGAACTAACAAAACCGTTTACCTATCCCAAAAATCCCTCATTGACAAAATAATTCAACAATTCGGTCAACAAGACAGTCATCCAACCTCCACACCTATGGACCCAGGGCTTAAACTCCGTCGCGTCGATAAATCAACTCTATCAAAGCTCGACGTTGAACGCCTTGCTAAAATACCCTACCGCTCACTCGTCGGCTGTCTAATTTACCTTGCAATTGGCACGCGCCCCGATATCTCCTATGCAGTACAACAGCTATCCCAATTTCTTGATAGTTACACATATGGTCACTGGACAGCTGCGATACGCGTAGTACGATACCTCAAGGGCACAAGGGACCTGGAACTCACGCTAGGAGGATCCAATAATATTAATATTATAGGTTTTACCGATTCAGACTGGGCAAACTGCCCGGATACGAGACGAAGCGTTGGTGGGTATCTTTTCACACTTGGTTCAGGCCCAATATCTTGGCAATCTCGACGCCAACGTACGGTCGCTACCTCTTCATGTGAAGCCGAATACACCGCAGCGTTTGAAGCATCTAAAGAAGCAATCTGGCTCCGAACTCTCTTATCCCATATCGGTTTTTCCCCCACAGCACCGACAACCTTACTCTGTGATAACAACGCAACTATTACCTTATCGGAGGATCCAGCCTTCCACGCCAGGGTTAAACATTTCGATGTGCGATATCATTTTTTGCGGGAACGAGTTCAACTCAATGAAATTTCTTTATCCTACATTAACACTCGAGACAACATCGCAGATATTTTTACAAAGCCCCTCGGTACCACAGATTTTGCTCGACTCCGAACTTTCCTAGGCTTAACCAAGCAGGATTCCATGCGAGGAGGAGTGTGTTAACGGTGAGGAGGAGTGTTAGTATTTGTGATCGCACCGTGAACACAAAGCCGACATGCGGCATCAATTTCTTTGTCTCTCTATTCCTTTATTACTTACATGCCTTTGTTACCTAGAACATATATATACAACGTATTACTACTAAACACCTCAGTCCGTTCTACCGTGACTGAGGTGAGTAATTTACTATCATTACTTAGATTTATTACTTACGGTATCTAGTTGTGTGATCGTTGATCACATCTTATCTAGGTACATACTTACTAATATAGTCCGTTCTACCGTGACTGAGTTGTGTGATCGTTGATCACATCTTATCTAGATCTTATCTAAAGGTCTTATCTTATATTGGGATTAGATTTCTACAGGTTATGGGCCTTATCTGTCACCTCTAATCGTGACGTAGATTCTCTTCCCAGGAATTCCTTATCTTATCTGTCCCCGTGACTTTAACGCGTGGGCAATTTTATCTCGCCTCGAGGTTAGCGCGCGGACAAAGCGATAATCGCACATATTTTTTTTTCCACCGTTGCCCCCATCGATAAAACATAACTGTCAATATGACGAACGATGACAAAACCCTCACTCTCTCCGACGCCACTAGACCCGTCGTTGAGAAGGAAACAATAAAATCTGCCTTCAAAAGCGACAAACTTGACAAAGACAAGGGCAACTGGACCGCATGGCGTCGAGAAATTCAAACCTTCCTCGATATGATAGGCCTCAGCCCTCACCTCACAGACGATATATCCACAGCCGCTCCACCTCTTTCCTTGCAACCCAATGCTCACAGGAACTACCTATCTAATGATCGATCTGTCCGAGGATACATAAAATCAGCTGTCGCCAAAACCGAGTTTGAGCTCATCGATAACCTCAGTACAGCTAAAGACTGCTGGAATGCACTCTCGACTTATCATCTTGATGAAGGGCCTATAAAGCAGGCAAATCTTATTCAGGAAGCCCTAACAACGCGCATTACCCGGGACGATCAAATGATGGTAAAGCTCAGAAAACTCCGTGACGACATAACTCGAGCCTTCGATATGCCTGGTGGGATTAATAAGGAAACTTTTACATGTATACTCGCCTTACAATCCCTCGGCGCCGGCCTAGAGCATTCACGAGCGATAATCCAACGCGACATGCGTGCGGCTACAGCATCATCCCCCTACACTGCCGATAATCTCATTAAATTTATGGAGCAAGAATATCAAATGTTAGTGGGGGATCTCCAACGTGAAGGGAAAACGGGAGACACTGTCGCACTCACGGTACAAAATAATTCCAAGGGTCGAATCGAGATCATCTGTGTCAACTGCAAACGAAAGGGACATACTCACCCTTACTGCGTTCATCCAGGTGGCGGTATGGCCGGAAAGACCATCGAGGAGTCAAAGGAAGCACGACGGAAGGACAAGGAATCTAAAGCAGGCAAATCTGTAGCTACGCCATCCCCTTCTACCTCTTCCCGTGTCAGGATCTCTGTTAAGGGATCTGATGGCCGAGCCTACGTCATGCTCGCTGATCCGTCTTCCATCACCCCCGCTACCGAGACCTCTAACCAAGAACCAAAGGAATTTGCCGGAATAGCGTCCATTCAACCTGAGTCAATTCCCCTCGAATGCATTGAGTACCACGGTTTCATGGCCTTAATTCAGGAGGAGCCCGATCCAATTGTTAATTCGCAATTTAAAGCCAACATCAATTGGGACAACTACTCGACTCAGATTCATCCTACCGCCTTATCCATTATAGAATCTACATCGGCACCTATCTCTGTCAAAGACATTCCTTTTTTCCTAGATTCTGGTGCGAGCTCCGGGATCAGTCCAGACAAGAACGACTTCGTAAATCTTAGACCCTTCACCCGAGAAGTCAAAGGAATAGAAGGATCGTCCATTACCGCTCATGGTATAGGCGATATTCGAATCCAAGTCACTGAGAAAGCTTACTTATGGCTCAAAAACTCCCTCTTCATTCCCAACGCTACAGTCCGACTGATCTCAATCTCATCGCTAACAAATGATTCCAACGCCCTTGTACATTTTGATGACAAAAAATGTTGGATCACCAATCGTTCTACCGGTATCACTATGGCTGAAGGATCACTTCTACCCAACAAAAACTTATATGCCCTCAATACCTTCCAGTATCCCATCGACTCCGCATACTCCATCACTCATACCCCAAGTCTTAATACCTGGCATCGTCGCCTGGGTCATGCTAATTTCCAAACCATTAACGATATGGCGCGGAAAGGCATGATTAAAGGTATGCCGTCGTCTACCTCTAACGCCCCTCCTAAATGCGACTCATGTATTCTTGGGAAACAGACCAAAACACCGGTCCCCAAGAAGCGTGAGGAAGGAATAGGGCACAGAGCGAGTCGTAAACTGGAGAAAGTCTGGGTGGATTTAATTGGACCAATGGCTGTAACGTCGCGTACCGGAAATAAATATATGATGGATATAGTCGACGATTATACTAGTCATCCCTGGTCAATTCCACTCAAAACTAAAAGCGACGCCTTTCGGTACCTAAAGGGATGGGAACTAGCAAGGGAGAAGGAGACGGGACTACAGGTTGGTACTTATATTACGGATGGGGGGGAATTAAAGTCGGACGAAATGGCTAAGTGGCTAGAATCTCGAGGAATCGCCCACCTATTCACAGCGCCATACACATCGGCTCATATCGGACGGGTTGAACGTATGCATCGTACATTAATGGGAAAAGCAAGAACCATGAAAACCTATGCTAACCTCCCAGATTTTCTTTGGGACGAACTGTACCTAACTGCAGCTCATCTAACAGCAAAAACCATCACTCGTTCGCTTGGAGACATTACCCCCTTCGAAAAATGGTTCGACCGAAAGCCTGACTACTCTTACATGAGAGAAATAGGATGCAAAGCATTCGTTCTTATTCAAAACAAACATAACCCAAAAGTCTACGAGCGATCACTCGAATGCATTCTGATCGGGTATGAACCTAATGCTAAAAGCTACCGATGCTACCATAGGCCAACTAGACAGGTAATAAGTTCTTACCACGTTCGATTCCTCGAAAGCCATGAAGGACACTCCCCCCAATCCAATCTCCCCCAATCCAACCCTCCTCAATCTCTTAATCCTCTCACTATGCCAAATGTTCCTGAAACGGCCATCCGTGATGATGATGATGACATAATTGATACCGAGAAAAGAAGCTCAGGCACTATTGATCCGTCGATGACAGATGTCAACAAGGACATCACGGACATTATCGAAGCGCCTGATACCAATCAAACTGATGAAGTCATTGACGCACAACCATTAAACGCTTCTACACAAATTCTACCTCGTCGCTCATCACGGGTTTCAACAAAAACGGTTGACAAAAGTGAAGGAATTGTCCAATCCACACGCCTCAAAAATGCCATACAACAATCCAAAGAAAGCGCGCAACGATTGGCTGCGGAACGCTTGGAAAGACAAACTAACAATTCCACTCATTCTCGCTATAACCCCCCCCCTCCCAACGACAATAACCTTGTCAACGACCTCTGTAATGAACTTGGCAACCTTCGCTTGAATGACAATACAATACCTCCCCCAGAAATCGAGCAAATAGATCGTACGCTCGCTGCGATAGCGGATATTCCTCAAACTGACTTAGACAATTTCGACTTGGATGAGCCAAATAGTTGGAACGAAGCTAAAGCATCGTCTTACAGCGAACAATGGGAAACGGGGTACAAAGAGGAACTACAATCCCTAAAGGATATGGGGGTCTACAAACTAATCCACCGTTCCCAGGTACCTATCGGTGCCAAAATCCGTAAAGGACGACCTGTTTTTAGGCTCAAACGTGACGCGGACGGTAAACCTATTCGATGGAAGGTGCGCCTCGTCTTCAAAGGATTCGAACAAATATATGGAAAAGACTACACAAGTACTACCTCACCGACTGCACGCATGGAATCATGGAGGATTTTACTTCACATCGCAGCCGCAATGGACTGGGACGCTCAACAGATTGATGTAAAAACAGCTTTTCTCTATGGTTTACTCCCAGATAACGAAACTCAATACATGGAACAACCACCAGGTTTTGAGGAACCAGGTATGGAAAACCATGTCTGGATGTTGCAACGGGGCCTGTATGGAATGAAGCAAAGCGGTCGAATATGGAACCAAACCATGAACGACGCAATGCTCTCCTGGGGCTTCACGAGACTTTCTTGTGAGTCATGTATCTACTTCCGAAAATCAACAGCTGGCACCATAATTTCTGCGGTCCATGTCGATGATTTCTTATCCATAGCAAGCTCGAAAGACGAAAACGAGAGGTTTAAATCACAAATGAAATCACTATGGACAATTTCAGATCTTGGTGAAGCTAAGCACTGCGTCGGGATAGCTATTAATCGAAACAGAACTAACAAAACCGTTTACCTATCCCAAAAATCCCTCATTGACAAAATAATTCAACAATTCGGTCAACAAGACAGTCATCCAACCTCCACACCTATGGACCCAGGGCTTAAACTCCGTCGCGTCGATAAATCAACTCTATCAAAGCTCGACGTTGAACGCCTTGCTAAAATACCCTACCGCTCACTCGTCGGCTGTCTAATTTACCTTGCAATTGGCACGCGCCCCGATATCTCCTATGCAGTACAACAGCTATCCCAATTTCTTGATAGTTACACATATGGTCACTGGACAGCTGCGATACGCGTAGTACGATACCTCAAGGGCACAAGGGACCTGGAACTCACGCTAGGAGGATCCAATAATATTAATATTATAGGTTTTACCGATTCAGACTGGGCAAACTGCCCGGATACGAGACGAAGCGTTGGTGGGTATCTTTTCACACTTGGTTCAGGCCCAATATCTTGGCAATCTCGACGCCAACGTACGGTCGCTACCTCTTCATGTGAAGCCGAATACACCGCAGCGTTTGAAGCATCTAAAGAAGCAATCTGGCTCCGAACTCTCTTATCCCATATCGGTTTTTCCCCCACAGCACCGACAACCTTACTCTGTGATAACAACGCAACTATTACCTTATCGGAGGATCCAGCCTTCCACGCCAGGGTTAAACATTTCGATGTGCGATATCATTTTTTGCGGGAACGAGTTCAACTCAATGAAATTTCTTTATCCTACATTAACACTCGAGACAACATCGCAGATATTTTTACAAAGCCCCTCGGTACCACAGATTTTGCTCGACTCCGAACTTTCCTAGGCTTAACCAAGCAGGATTCCATGCGAGGAGGAGTGTGTTAACGGTGAGGAGGAGTGTTAGTATTTGTGATCGCACCGTGAACACAAAGCCGACATGCGGCATCAATTTCTTTGTCTCTCTATTCCTTTATTACTTACATGCCTTTGTTACCTAGAACATATATATACAACGTATTACTACTAAACACCTCAGTCCGTTCTACCGTGACTGAGGTGAGTAATTTACTATCATTACTTAGATTTATTACTTACGGTATCTAGTTGTGTGATCGTTGATCACATCTTATCTAGGTACATACTTACTAATATAGTCCGTTCTACCGTGACTGAGTTGTGTGATCGTTGATCACATCTTATCTAGAGATTAGATTTCTACAGGTTATGGGCCTTATCTGTCACCTCTGATTGTGACGTAGATTCTGTTCTCTATCTTATCTGTCCCCGTGATCTTAGCGCGTGGACGAAAATCTTATCTCCCCTCGTGACCTTAGCGCGTGGACAAAGCGATAATCCCCATCGATTTCCCTCTTGCCCACATCGATAAAATTCAACTGTCGACATGGTAAACTCAGTCGAAGACTCCATGACTCTCATCGATACTACTAGACCCATCGTCGAAAGGGAAACGATAAAATCACCCTTCAAAGGCGACAAACTTGACAAGGAAAAAGGGAATTGGACCGCATGGCGCCGCGAAATCGAAACGTTCCTCGACATGATCGGCCTTAGCCCTCATCTCACTGACACGATATCCACAGCTGCACCATCTCCAACCCTGCAACCAAACGCCCACAGAAATTATCTATCTAATGATAGAACCGTCCGTGGATATATTAAATCGGCCATCGCTAAAACCGAATTCGAACTAATCGATGCTCTCTCAACCGCTAAGGATTGTTGGGATACCCTTTCGACTTACCATCTCGACGAAGGCCCCATCAAACAAGCAAACCTAATACAAGGTGCCTTAACGATGCGAATTGCCAGGGACAATCAAATGATGGTGAAACTGAGACAACTCCGTGACGACATATCCCGGGCTTTTGATATGCCAGGAGGAATCGATAAAGATACCTTTATCTGTATTATCGCCCTACAGGCATTTGGTACGGGTCTGGAGCACTCCCGCGCAATAATTCAACGAGATATACGGGCCGCCACCAGTTCTTCTCCTTATACAGCCGACAATCTAATTAAATTCATGGAACAGGAATATCAAATGCTATTAGGAGATGTACAACGCGATGGAAAAATGGAGAACGCTGTTGCCTTAACCGTCCAAACCGCGACCAAGGGACGGATTCGTATTATCTGCGTCAACTGCAAGCGTGAGGGCCACACCGGACCTTACTGTGTTCATCCCGGAGGCGGAATGGCCGGAAAAACCATTGAGGAGTCGAAGGAGGCACGACGAAAGGACAAGGAAGCCAAAGCAACCAAAAATGCGACATCATCGTCCTCTCCCGCCGATACCCGCGTAAAAGTATCCGTCAAAGGATCAGACGGTCGTGCCTACATGCTACTCACCGACCCTTCCTCTCTCACTCCTATCCCTGAAACCTCTAGCCAAGCGCCCAAAGAATTCATTGGAATCTCATCTATTGAATCCAAGTCAAT
>Ga0208193_1001205_pt1 | contig 11670 bp, 10 predicted proteins | sample June2015DPH_17_2_FD_184716 | JGI IMG/M metagenome (GOLD analysis project Ga0208193, IMG submission 184716) | Peatland microbial communities from SPRUCE experiment site at the Marcell Experimental Forest, Minnesota, USA - June2015DPH_17_10... | ecosystem: Environmental > Terrestrial > Soil >...
ACCGCCACCACCACCTCCGCCGCCCGCCACAGCGCAAATGGGTGCCGCCAAAATCACCGCTACCGCGAAAATCGCAACTTTCCTGAACATGGCGCCCACTCCTTTGATACACCTGAGTCTACGTCTACTCCCGCTGGCGTCCCGCGTCAATCAGCCAATGGCGGTGATCTGCTGTCGCGCCAAATCGGGCGAAATTAATGTTGTTTTTGCAGTTTTTCCCACTTATTTAATTTATCGTTAACGTGTGGTTAATGTTTCTTGGATATTGCGCAGCCTGTCGTTTCCGCCATCCGCACATTAGCGTTGGGTAGAGAAACGATTACTGATGACATCGTGTTCTCGCCTAAGTCCGGTGATTGGAGGACACTGAAGGCGCCAAAAAGGGATTGGCGGTACGCGCAAAACTACGTGGTTACAACGAAACGCATAGCGCCGGGCTGGGTATACCGACAGGAACGCGGTCTTTTGCGTCTGGGCTATCCGTCGGCCATCAACTGGGCGCTGCTCACCTATGCGGTATTCGCAGTGGCGCTGGGGTGGGCCTTCGTCGTGTCTCGAATTCATGCGGATTACGAGCAGACCCTCATGGCGGAGCGCAACCGTCTGCGCGCCGTGGCGACCGCGCTGCAGGACGGCATGTCGGCCATGCTCAATGACGGCGTGGGCGCAGCGGTGGCAAGCGCCAATGAATTGCAGGCGGGCGCCGGGCTCATCAATGCCAGCCGCGAGGAGATCGTCTCGACTTTGCAAAAGCAGCTCACGGGCGGGGCGTACGTGCGCTTCATATTCTTGACGGACCACGATCGATTTGCGCTCGCGAGCCGGGATGGCGCGGTTCCCGGGACGGTCACCCCGTCATGGCTGATGGTTGCCTCGTTGCCGCCCTCAGCCTCCACCTGGGTGGGCCGCCCGATCGCAGATCCTGAACACCCCACCTCCCTGGTGATTCCCTTCGCGCAACGGGTGCGCTGGGGAGAGGACCAGGCCTTGTGGGCGGGAGCTTTATTTAGCTTCGATGGGCTGGAGCACTTATATCGGCAGTTCAGCGACCAGGTATTGATGCTGGCTGTGATTGGCAGCGACGGCACGATTCTCGCGCGCATCCCAAAGGTGCAGAACGAAGGTCAAGCCGCTGGCGACAATGTCGCCTCCTCGGAGCTCTTCCGCCGCGCGCTCGGACAAGGCAACGCAGGGGTCGTCGAAGGTTACGGGCCCGCCGTCAGAACCGACATGATCTATGCCTACGATTTGCTGAACGGTTACTCCGCCTACATGGTCGCCGGTCAAACGCGCGATGCGGCGCTCGCCGCTTGGCAGGATCGCAGGCGCTTAAGCATTGCGGCGACCGCCGCCTTCAGCGCATTGGTCATGATCATGACCGCCCTCCTGAACCACTACATCCTTAGCTTGAGGCGGCGGGAGCATCACTACCGAACACTGTTCAACAACGCTCAGTTCAGCGTATTCCTTCTCGAGGGCAATCGCTTCGTCGATGCGAATCGCACCGTGGCACGCATGTTCGGCCTCGACACCGAACGTGCGGCGGTAGGGCTCACGCCCTGGGAACTGTCGCCCGAACATCAACCCGAGGGGCGGCGGAGCGATGACTTGGCTCAGGAGCGCATCCAGACAGCGCTGAAAGAAGGCGGGACTACGTTCGAATGGATGCACAAACGCCTGAACACGGGCGAAGTGTTTCCCGCCGAAGTCGACCTTTCCACCATCTCGACCGGCAGCTCGGTGCTCGCGCTCGCGGTGGTGCACGATGTGACCAAGCGCAAGCGCGCCGAGCGCGATCTGCATGTGCTATCGGCCGAGCTTATGCAACTGCAGGACGAAGAGCGACGGCGCATCGGTCGCGACCTCCATGATTCGACCGGACAGTTGCTTGCCGCCCTGGAGCTGGCGCTGTCGCAGGCCATGCACGCCGAGGCGTCGAATTTACCGAATCGACGCACGCTGCTCGAACACTGCGCGCGCGTTGCCAGCCAGTGTTCCATCGAAATTCGCACCGCCTCCTATTTATTGCACCCGCCTCTCCTCGACGAGTTGGGTCTCTTGAGTGCGCTGCGATGGCTCGCCGATGGGTTTCGCGAGCGGACGGGCATCGAAGTGCGGCTCGACCTGCCTGAGAAGATCAATCGAATGCCGCCCGAGGCGGAGCTCAGCCTGTTTCGCATTGCGCAGGAAGCCTTGACCAATGTTCACCGGCATGCGGCGAGCGCCTGGGTCGCCATGCGACTGAAGTTGCAATCAAATAGCGTCATGCTGGAAATTGAAGATGGCGGCCGTGGTCTACCCGGCCCTTCGGGCTCGCAGGATGGTCAGCCAAAACTCGGCGTGGGTCTTGCCGGCATGCGTGAACGCATCCGCCATATCGGCGGTTCGTTCTCGGTGGAGTCGACCCACACCGGCACCCGAGTGCGTGCCGCCATCGCCATCTCGACAGGCGGTGAATTATGAAAACGGTGCGCATCCTGATTGCTGACGATCACGAGCTCTTCCGGCGGGGCCTCGCGGCGGAGCTCGCGCAGGTGCCCGAATGGGAAGTCGTCGGCCAGGCCGACAATGGGCGGCGGGCGGTGGAGATGGCGGCAGAACTCAAGCCGCAGATCGTGATCCTCGATCTGACCATGCCGGAGCTCAATGGCCTCGAAGCGGCATGCCGGATCTTGAGTGGCGCACCCGGTTGCCGCGTGCTCATCTTGACGGCACACGAGTCGGAGCAGTTGGTGCGCGAAGTACTGAGGGCCGGCGCTCAAGGGTATCTCCTCAAATCGGATGCTGGCAAAACGCTCGTGGCGGCGCTGCGGGCACTCTTGGATGGTGGGGTGTTCTTCACGTCGAATGTCGCGAAGCTCGTGCTCGATGGGTATTTGCGCAGCGACCCGCTACACTCCGCTCCCGCTCACACGCTCTCGTCCCGCGAACGGGAAATCGTGCAGCTACTTGCCGAGGGCAAGAGCAACAAGGACATTGCGAGGCTGCTCGACATTAGCGTCAAAACCGCTGAAACGCATCGCAGCAACATAATGCGGAAAATGGAGTTCGAGTCGCTTGCCGAACTCGTGCGCTACGCAATTCGCAACAAAATCATCGAGCCGTGACAGTTCCCCGGCGCAACGTCGTTTTGCTACAGACTTTCCCCGAGTCCGATACCCAATAGTCGCGATTCCTCGAGCTGCGATTGGCGGCTACTTTGCTGGGCCGATTGGCAAGGGCCGATTACAAGGATCGTTATGACAGTCCATTCAGCGGATCTATGGGCGCTATTGCTGCTGGCGCCCATGGCGGCGCTGGTTGCGTCGACCATATTCACATTGACCTCGGCGGTTTCCGCGGCGCGTTCCCGCCGCCGCGTCTGCGCCGTGCTCGTGAGCGCCTCGGCCGCAGGCTTTGGTGTCTGGACCATCAACTTCTTCCAGGCGCCACGCTTCGACGGTGGCCCTTGGCTGCTGTTGCCCTTGGGTGTCGCGATTGCGGGGCAAACCTGTGCGCTTCTCTTCACGGCACGAAGCGAGCCGGACACCACCAGCACCGTGGGCAGCGCTTTCTCGCTGGCAGCCGGCGCTGAGGCTACGCGCTTCGCTATGTTAGATACGCTCACCACACAAGGGGGCCTGCGCGAGTGGGCCTGGACCGGCGGCGGGTTTGCCTTCGCCTTCTCGGCGTACTTTGCGGCCCTGTCGATCTGGGTCAACCCGCGCCGCAATTCCTCTCCATGGGCAGGCTCGCTGCGCTGTCTTGCGGTGTTTTTGGGCGCCGCAGCGATCTTGAGCCCCAATGCACAAACCTTCCTCGAGGCCACCTTGAATTTTAGCGTGGCACCGATGACTCCCGAGCGCCTCTTGGGTCTCAGCGCTGCCATCTTGGGTTGCGCCGTTTTGGCCGTTGCGCAAACCGTCGCCTCATGCCAAGCGAAACTCAGCGAACGCGCACGCCGCAATGCGCGGGAATTGGACGAGGTGCACGGCCGCCTGCAGTACCTCGCCACCCACGACTCGCTCACCGGACTGCCGAACCGGCAGCGCTTCAAGGATCGTCTGGCAAAGGCCATTGACGACACGCACGGTCCGTCGCGAGCCATTGCCGTAGCCATCGTCGATTTCGATCACTTCCGCACCTTGAACCACTCGTTGGGCCATGGCGTCGGCGACCAGGCGCTGATCGAGATCGCACGCAGGATCTCCGCGACGGTTTCCAAGACGGCGACCGTGGCGCGCTGGGGTGACGACGAGTTCGCCATCCTCATCGACGATGTGGCGGCGCATCTCGAGGCACAGGCGGTCGCCAGGGCCGTTCGGGAGAGCTTCGAGGAGCCGCTACGCTTCAACGGCGTCGAAGTGCGCGTGTGTTCGACCATGGGCATCAGCCTCTGGCCGGACGACGGCAGGAACAGCGATGACCTTCTGGCGCATGCCGAGGTCGCGCTGAATATCGCGAAGGGAAGCACCGGCGAGCGGGCCCTCTTCTTCGTGCCGGGCATGACCGATTCGATGCAGGAGCGCCTGGCGCTGGAGAATGACCTCCGGCGCGCGCTCACTTCGCATGAGTTCGAACTCTTCTACCAGCCGCAGATTTCGGTGCGGACCGGGAAGATCGCCGCGGTGGAGGCGCTGTTGCGCTGGCGGCATCCCAGCAAAGGCTGGATAGGCCCCAATTCCTTCATTTCGCTGGCCGAAGAGACCGGGCTCATCATCCCCTTGGGCGAGTGGGTTCTGCGTGAAGCCTGCCGGCAGGCACGCTTCTGGCAAACCGAATTCGGCGTCACGTTCCCCGTGGCTGTGAACCTGTCCGCTACTCAGTTCCGCCACCAGAACATCCTGCAGACGGTGGATCGCGCACTCACTAGTGCGGGTCTGCATCCGAGCGCGCTCGAGATCGAATTGACGGAAAGCGCGCTCATGACCGATCCGGAGGAATCCGCCGGCGTCCTAAAGCAGCTGCGCCGCATGGGCGTCGGCGTCGCGATCGACGACTTCGGGACCGGTTATTCGAGCTTGAGCTACCTGCGACGCTTTCCAATCGACAAGCTCAAGATCGACCGCAGCTTTATCCGGGAGCTGACCATCAGTCGCACTGACGAATCCATCGTGCAGGCCATCGTGTCCCTCGCCCGAAGCGTGGGGCTCAAGGTCGTGGCAGAAGGGATCGAGTCCATGGAACAGCTCACTCTCGTGACCCGCCTGGAATGCGATCAGTGGCAGGGCTACCACTGCTGTCCGCCGCAATCGGCCGAGCGCTTCCAGGCGATGTTGGTGGATCGAACCGAGACGCGTACCGGAATTGTCGCCGCGCTTGCGGCTCTCGTGACCCGAACAGGTGACACTTGAGTCAGACCGATACCGAGCCATCTGCGGCCGCCGGTGCCGAGGAGCGCTCCGGAGGATCCCTTCAGCGGCGGATCTTCATCGTGGATAACCATCCGGTGGTGCGTCATGGCCTCAGGAGGGGAGGCCGGGAGTCTGAACCTCTTCAGCCGCGTAGAGCGGCCTCAAGAATGGCCTTGGTCCACTCCGGGGTGCGCTGCAATGCCTCGAGATCATCGGCGGCAGGGGAGATGACTTGGCCGTTTTCCATGTCGAGCACGAGCACAGGGTCCGGCACGGTGCCGTCGGCGGCTGCCTCCGCACTATTATCGTAGACTTTGATGTAGGCCGCGTGCGGCATGAGTTTGATGAGGTTCAGCTGTGCGTTTGGATAGCGCTCGCGGATTTTCTCTTCTGGAATAGGGTGACCGCCTACCGCAACGCGAGCCTTGACGCGCGCAATGTGCAGTTCGGGAGAAGACAGTCCGCAGAACCAAATCAAAACGTCGTGCGTTTTTGCGGTCGCCAGAATTTTTGCCGTCACTGAATTACCGCCCAGTGTCGTTTCGAAGGCATGGTTCATACCCTTCGCGATGGCTTCTTCCAGGCGACGCATACCCTCTTGCCACGCGTACCCGTTCGCGGTTTCCTGGTCGCATCCAGTTGAGGCCATGAGCTCACGAGCGAACGTATCGGGGTTGAACCAGGTCAATCCGTCGCGTTCGAGGAGGTGACCACCGACTGAACTCTTGCCGGCTCCATTTACGCCGGCAAGAACATAGAGAACGGGCCGCGTCATCAATAACCGGAGCCGGCCTTTACTTTGCCGCCCAATTTGGCATGACCGCGCATCGTTGACTTCAGGCGAGCTGTAGCGGACCGGCCCTGGAGCACCGAGAGACGCTCATCAAAAGTTCGCCTCAAGTCTGCAAGCACCGTTTCGGTCTGAGCCTGCGACTGCACTACGAGCTGCATGATGGCGTCATATTCCGCCACCGGAATGATGACGGCCTCGGGCTCATCGTGATTTGTCACCACAAGCGTTCCGTTGCTCCGCAGCGCGTTCATGATTCCGCGCCAACCTAACTTTTTTACATCGGACGCGGGAGTGCGAGGCAGTTTCGCGAGAGGTAGAAAGGCGGTGGGTTTTGTCGAAGCGGTCATAGGTTCTTAAACTCGCGACCCTGATTAATCCATTTTGCCCTGGTAGTCCATAGTGCCCATTTTACCCTTTTTTTACCTATTTAGGCCATTTAGCCCGCTCGCCAGCCAGCCAGCGCGTCGCTGCCGGCCTACATATATAGGTTAAGCGAAGGGAAACAGTACGGAGCGGGATGCGCTTGATCTTGTGGCACTATACTGTATATATTAACAGTTAAGTGCCTTAAGCCGGTGACCATCATGCTTCTCGACCCTAAGCGCCTCATCGACCGATCGATCGCAGACCTGACTCAACTATCAGTTCTCCTGACGGCCGAAATCAGCGACGACGCGGCACTTCGCTCTCCGGAACTGCGGGCCTGCGAGGAAGCCGTCGCCACGATCGATAGTTTGATCCCTCGACTCCAGGTCGCCCGCAATGCTCGAATCGCTCCGCTGCGCTCGGGTGCCTGTCCTAACTGCGACGACTAATGTTTTTCGACATGCTTCATGACGGCTAAATGCGCTCGCGCTACATAATCTATCGACAGAGTGTAGTTGCAGCCAGAGCACATGAACTAGCGAGCTTCACGGCAAATGTGTACTTTTCGTCAAAACCGAGAGCAAACGATTCAAGCACTTATCAGTGCGTATCCTTTCGGTCTATGGCACAATATACTTCGCTGAAATAGCTTGTTTTTAAGTCTTAAGAGTAATTTAGAGCACGCTCTTTCGAATCAGGTGGTCGGCGGTTCGAATCCGTCCGGGCGCGCCATCTCTTTTTATTTATAAGATATTTTTGACAATTTTGGCGGGCGATTTGTCCGCGAAATTGCGCGCTCCTTTTCGACATCGAGGGTAGGCGGTTCGGCCCCATGCGGGCGCATCAACAGCAGGTACGGCCAGTGGCAGCAGCCTCCCGTCTCGGAAGACAGCTTGAAGAAATCATCGCCAGCTTGAGCAAGGTGGACGCGCGGTTTGCGTTGATTGGCGGCCTGGCCTTGGCATCTCACAAAGTAATCCGCGCCACGCAGGACATCGACCTGCTCACCGACTCTGAGAAAGCCGGGGATATCGACCGTGAATTAGTTGCGCTCGGCTACCGCTGTCTGCATCGCAGTCCCGATGCCGGCAATTACCTGCGCGGTGATGAGCGCGTGGACTTTATTTACGCCAGTCGCCCCGCGGCGCTGAGCTTGCTCAGCAATGCCTCAGCGATCCAAACTGCTTTCGGCGAAGTGCGCGTCGTCAGCACCGAGGGACTGATTGGGTTGAAGCTCCAGGGCTTCGTCAACAATCCCCGCCGCACGCAGGATCTGGAGGATATCAAGGCCCTAATCGCTCCTACCAATAACGAACAACCGTTTGCCGCCGATGGCGGTATAGCTCACGTGCCGGCGACGACTAGCCGTGATCCATTTGAAACCTTAGATGACTTGATGACGGTCATCGAGGCGTTGTGTCCTGTTTGGCCGAACCGCGAGATATTCTCGTCTGCGGACCGATTCTTGATCTGAGGTTCCCGAAACCCGAGGGCATGCTCAAATATCTGCGCCGCGCCGAAAAGTTGCACCGAACGCTAAGGATCTGCCATAGGGCAGTGATTGCGATCGAGAACTTCGGCGCGTTTAAGCCTCGCGGATGTCCGCAATCTGGCTCGGCGCAGCACGCAGTTATTCGATGCGCAGCAGATGACCATCGTGCCGGGCTTCATCGACTGCCACAATCATGCGCCCGGAGAGACGCTGCTCTATGAGGTGCTGGTAGGCGATCCGGTCGAAGTCAAATTCGTCACGATCGACAGTATCATTGATAAGCTCAGGAAGAAGGCGAGCGAGACGCCGGCGGGCACCTGGGTCGAGGGCTACTTCTTCGACGACACCAAGGTGCTCGACAAGCGGCAGCTGAATGTCCACGACCTGGACAAGGTGTCAATGCAGCACCCCGTCGTGGTACATCATCGGGGCGGCCATACCGGCTTCTATAACAGCAAGGCGCTGCAGCTGGCATTAATCACACCGGGCACGCCCAATCCCGCGGGAGGTACCTTCGACCATGACGATAGTGGGCAGCTCAACGGCCGCGTCACCGACAAAGCCATGGACGTGTTCGACAAGGTCGGTGTGCGGCCGAGCTATCCGCCGGCGATTCAAGCGCAGCGCAGCCGCGCGGGTATGGCCCACATCTCCCAGCAGTTCGTGCGCTATGGGCTCACGAGCGTGCATCATGAGGGTGGGAATCTCATGGCTCTGCAGCAGATTCGTGCGAGCGGGGAACTCAAGCACCGCGTCAGCTACGAGGCGGATGGTCCGGTGCTCGAGGCGATGATTGCCAATGGCATCGAGACCGGCATCGGCGATGAGTGGCTGCGGTTTGGCGCTACTTCCGAGCATACCGTCGATGGTTCGTTCTCGGAGCGCACGATGGCGCTGAGTGTGCCGTATTCGGGCAGGCGTGACGGGTATCGAGGCAATGTCACCGAATCGCAGTCGGTGCTCAACGACTGGGTCGAGCGCGTGCACCGCGCCGGCATTCAGCCCAACTGCCACGCGAACGGCGATGTCGCCATCGACATGGTGCTCACGGCCTACGAGCGCGCGCTCAGGCTCATGCCTGCCAAGGACGTGCGTCCGAAGATCACGCACTGCACTCTGATCAACGATGATTTACTGCGCAGGATCAAAGCCTTGGATGCCGTGCCGGCGCCCTTCAACAGCTATGCGTATTACAACTCGGACAAGTTCCACTTTTACGGCGAGGAGTTGATGCGCCACTGCATGGCATATCGGTCCTTCCTGGATGCGGGCATCCACGTCGCGGCGGGGTCTGATTTCGACCCGGGGCCGTTCGCGCCCCTCATGGCCATTCAGGGCATGGTCACCCGCAAGGGTTGGAACAGTGAGATCTGGGGTGCGAATCAGCGCGTCAGCGTCACCGAAGCTCTGCAGATCAATACGCTCAATGGCGCCTACAACTCGCACGAGGAGACGATCAAAGGCTCCATTTCGGCCGGGAAGCTGGCGGACTTCGTGGTGCTCGCGGAGGACCCGCATACCGTGGATCCGGACAAGATCAAGGACATCAAGATCTATCGCACAGTGACCGGAGGGGCGACGGTCTATCAGGTCTGAGACCCGAGTAGGTCGCTTGGTCGTAAACTGTTTGATGCAAATAATTTCATTCAAAGACACGGTCTTGTACAAACGCGGCGTTTGGTTGAGTGCGGCCGCACTTGTCGCCGCGGTGGCTGCACCATCTGTCGTTGACAAAGGCATTTTCAACCAACCTGTCGTCCATATAATTCCAATTTGCATTCTGATCGGATTCTGTGTCTATTTCCTGCAAAAGGGGCGATTTTTCAGCATTGCTGATGAGGTGGTTGACTGCGGAGATCACTTGAAGGTCCGGCGCGCGCGCACGGAGATAGAAATACCGTTCTCTAGTATTTCTACTGCTGAAGTTTCGACGGCTTATCGTATGCATCGAATCACTGTTCATCTGCGCGAGGAAACCAAGATCGGGAAGCGCGTTGACTTCTGGCCGCAGGCGAGTCTTTGGGGCAATCTTTTCGCAGTACAACAGGTCGCGATTGGTCTGGCTGATCGGGCGAAACGAGCGATAGGTGACAATGTCTACGACGAGGTCGAGCGATAGTGGCCAAGGGAAAGTCGTAGCGAGACACCTCGTCCGATTTCCTATTGCCGGTACTGCTATTGTCCGCTTGATTTATCCATGAAGGATCTGAACTGCGGGAGTTTGCCTGATGTCTCTTGTTCGCGTATTCGGACTGTTCGTGCTGACCGCCGTTGCCGAGATTCTCGGTTGCTACCTTCCGTATCTTTGGCTCAGGAAGGGCGGATCCATTTGGTTGCTGGTTCCCGCAGCGTTAAGTCTCGCTCTCTTCAGTTGGCTTCTGACGTTGCATCCGGCGGCGGCAGGGCGCGTGTATGCCGCTTACGGGGGTGTCTACGTTGCGGTTGCCCTGATCTGGCTTTGGCGAATCGACCGCGTGCCACTGACTCTCTGGGACATAGTGGGCGCGGCGGTTGCCATAACAGGGATGGCCATCATCGTCTGGGGAGGCTGGCGCGCCTGATGCCTGAGTCCGTTCAAATCACGATCTATCACAACCCGTCGTGCGGAACGTCCCGCAACACACTGGCGTTGATCCGCAACGCCGGCATTGAGCCCACGGTTATCGAATACCTGAAAAATCCGCCTGATCGCTCGACACTCGAGTCGTTGATTGGGCGGATGGGCATTCGTCCCCGTGACTTGCTGCGCCAAAAAGGCGCAACTTATGAGGGATTGGGACTTCAGGGCGATCAGTGGACTGATTCGGAGCTGATCGACCAGATGCTCGCACATCCCATTCTCATCAATCGGCCGATCGTGGTAACACCGTGGGGCGCGAAATTGTGTCGGCCGTCCGAGGTGGTCTTGGACATTCTTCTTTTGCCGCAGAAAGGTCCCTTCGCAAAAGAAGACGGGGAGCCGGTAATCGACGCAAAGGGTCGCCGCGTACGCTGAATGTTCTACCGTTTGCTGCTTGGGAACGCGATGAGCAGACCGGGAGTCAGTGCCCGTGACGGTGATGAATGTCCGGATAGTGCGTGTGGGTGTGCGTGAGTGGCTCGTGGGTATGCTCGTGTTCGTGCCTTTCGGTGAGGTGCAGCCACACGCCCGCTGCCATCAGACCCGATGCGATCCAGAAGGGGAGGGACATCGGTTCGTGGAAGAAGGCTATCGCAATAGCGGCACCTATGAAGGGTGCCGTCGAGAAGTAAGCGCCCGTCCGGGAGGCGCCAAGACCGCGCAACGCAAGGACAAAGAGGACGAGGCTCACGCCATACCCGACGAAGCCGACCAGCATCGCAGTCGCCAGTGTCAGAGCAGACGGGAGCGCAGCGCCGAGCGTCAGAGCGAGCGCCAGGTTGGTCGTCCCTGCAACCAGCCCCTTCGTTGCGGCGATAAAGACCGCATCCGATGCGGAGATTTTGCGAGTTAGATTGTTATCGATGGCCCAACATAAACACGCGGCAGCTACAGCGAGGGCACCCATGAGGCTGCTGCGGGAACCCGCGGCGGTCTGCCACACGAGCGCCACCCCGCCGGCGACGATCAGCGCCATCCCGAGCACAATGCGGCGGTCGGCGTTTTCCCGAAAGACCACCCACGCCAGCACCGCAGTCAGCACGGCTTCAAGGTTCAGGAGGAGAGA
>Ga0208193_1001207_pt1 | contig 11666 bp, 6 predicted proteins | sample June2015DPH_17_2_FD_184716 | JGI IMG/M metagenome (GOLD analysis project Ga0208193, IMG submission 184716) | Peatland microbial communities from SPRUCE experiment site at the Marcell Experimental Forest, Minnesota, USA - June2015DPH_17_10... | ecosystem: Environmental > Terrestrial > Soil >...
GCGCGAGCTGCCGGTGCCGTATTCCTTCCCGGCGAGAATCACCAGCGGCGTGCCCGCGGCCTTGTACTTGACCGAGGCGTCGAAGATCGCCATTTGCTCGCCGCTCGGGATGTGCAGGGTGACGCCGCCTTCGGTACCCGGCAGCAGCAGATTGCGCAGCCGGATGTTGGCGAACGTGCCGCGCATCATCACTTCGTGATTACCGCGTCGCGCGCCGTAGGAATTGAAATCCACGGGCTGTACGCCCTGCGCCACGAGGTACTTGGCGGCCGGGCTGGACTTGGCGATATTGCCCGCCGGGGAGATGTGATCGGTGGTAACCGAATCGCCGAGCACGGCGAGCGCGCGCGCGCCCTCGATGTCGGTGAGCGGCGCCGGCGTCATGGTCATGCCGTCGAAGTAGGGCGGGTTCTTGACGTAGGTGGACTTGCCGTCCCAGGAATAGATCTTGCCGGCCGGCGTCTTGATGGCGTTCCAATTCGCGTCGCCCGCGAATACATTGGCATAGCCTTTCTTGAACATCGCCGAGTCCACCGACGCGCCGACCGTGGCGGCCACATCCTTCGCGCTCGGCCAGATGTCCTTCAGGTAGACGGGCTTGCCATCCTTGCCGAGCCCGAGCGGCTCGGTGGTGATGTCGATATCCAGACTGCCGGCGAGCGCGTACGCGACGACCAGGGGCGGCGAGGCGAGGAAATTCATTTTGATTTCCGGATGCACGCGGCCTTCGAAATTGCGATTGCCCGATAGCACGGAGCAGGCGACCACATCGGCGGTCCTGACGGCCTCGGAGATTTCAGGCTTCAGCGGTCCGGAGTTGCCGATGCACGTGGTGCAGCCATAGCCCACGGTATAGAAGCCCAGTGCCTCCAGGTCCTTGAGCAGGCCGGCTTTTTGCAAGTAGTCGGTGACGACGCGCGAGCCGGGGGCGAGAGATGTCTTCACCCAGGGCTTGGAGCTGAGGCCGCGTGCGCCCGCGTTGCGAGCGAGCAGCCCCGCGGCCACCAACACTGCGGGATTGGAGGTATTCGTGCAGCTGGTGATGGCCGCGATCAATACCGCGCCGTCCTTGACGTCGAAGTTCTTGCCGCCGACGGTGGCCGTGGCGCTGCCCGTGGCGTTCGGATTCTTCTGCGACCGCTCCTCGGCCATTTTCTTCACGCTGCTTTCGTAGATTTTCTTTGCGCTGCGCAGTGGCACGCGGTCCTGCGGCCGCTTCGGCCCCGCGAGAGAGGGCTCGACCGTCGACAGGTCGAGTTCGACCACATCGGTGTAATCGGCGGCCGGCGCGCCATCGACCCGCCACAGTCCCTGCGCCTTGGCATAGGCCTCGACCAGAGCGATCTGGTCCGCCGGCCGCCCGGTGAGTTCCAGATAGCGGATGGTTTCCTCATCGATGGGGAAGATCGCGCAGGTCGAGCCGAACTCCGGCGACATATTGGCGATGGTGGCGCGGTCGGCCAGGGGCAGTCCCTTCAGGCCGTCGCCGAAGAATTCCACGAATTTATCCACGACGCCCTTCTTGCGCAGGGCCTCGGTGACCGTCAGCACCAGGTCCGTGGCCGTGGTGCCCGCGGGCAGGCTGCCCGTCAGCTTGAAGCCGATCACCTGGGGAATGAGCATGGTCACGGGCTGGCCGAGCATGGCGGCTTCGGCCTCGATGCCGCCCACGCCCCAGCCGAGTACACCCAGGCCGTTGACCATCGTGGTGTGCGAGTCGGTGCCGACCAAGGTGTCGGGATAGGCGAGTTTGCGGCCGTTGCCCCCGCTCCGGGAGCCGTCCGAGAAAATCACGCGCGCCAGATGCTCAATGTTGACTTGATGGACGATGCCGGTGTTGGGCGGCACCACTTTGAAGTTGCTGAACGCCGTTTGGCCCCAGCGCAGGAACATGTAGCGTTCGCCGTTGCGGCTGAACTCGATTTCATTGTTGTGCTTGAGCGAATCGGCCGCGCCGTACTCGTCGACCTGTACCGAGTGATCGATGACCAGTTCGGCGGGCGCCAGCGGATTGACTCGTTGTGGATCGCCGCCGAGCCTGACGATGGCTTCACGCATGGCGGCCAGATCGACGATGCAGGGAACGCCCGTGAAGTCCTGCATGACGACTCGCGCCGGAGTGAATGCGATCTCGTGGCTGGGCTGCGCCTTCGGGTCCCATTTCAACAGGGCGTCGATGTCGCTCCGGGTGACGTTCACGCCGTCTTCGAAGCGCAGGAGATTTTCCAGCAGAATTTTCAGGGAAAAGGGCAGGCGTCCGACATTCTGCGACTCGAGGGCGGAGAGGCCCAGGATTTCGTATTGCTCCGCGCCCACTTTCAGCGTCGTTCTTGCCTTGAAGCTATCCGTCATGACCCCTCCACGGAAAAAAGAGAATTATAAGTGATTTCGCGGGCGCCGGGCGCGCGGGAATTGAATCGGCGCGCGATGACGCCGCCGCCCAGACAGTGCGTATCGCGGTAGAACACGGCGTATTGGCCCGGAGTGACCGCGCGCGCGGGTTCGGCGAGGTTGACGCGCCAAACAGGCTGACCGGCCGGCTGCTCCACCGTGCAGCGCAGATCGTTCTGCCGATAGCGAGTCTTGACGGCGCATTCCAGCGGTTGGCCGGCGGCACCGGCGTCGAAATTCAACCAGCGCATCTGTTCCACATCGAACGTGTCGGACAGCAGCAGCGGATGGTCTTGATCCTGAACGACGATGAGCGCGTTCCGCCGCGTGTCCTTGTCGGCCACGTACCAGGGTGCGGCGGCGGTTCCCGCGCGCCCGCCGATCCCGAGACCCGATCGCTGACCCAGCGTGAACAGGGCGAGGCCGCGATGCTCGCCCAGGATCGCGCCGCTGTCGTTCTCTATGGGGCCCGGTTCGGTGCGCAAATGGCGGCTGAGGAATTCTTGAAAGGGCCGCTCGCCGATGAAACAGATGCCGGTGCTGTCCGGTTTGTCGTACACCGGCAATCCGGCCGCATGCGCCAATCTGCGTACCTCGGTTTTGCGCAGCTCTCCGATGGGAAACACGGTCCGGCCAAGTGCCTCCGCATCGACGCCATGGAGAAAATAACTCTGGTCTTTCGAGGCGTCCGCGGCTTTCAGCAACTGCGGTCCGGCGGAACTCTGCCGCAGCCGTGCATAGTGGCCCGTGGCGATCCAAGAGGCACCGAGACGGTGCATGTAGTCCAGACAGACGCCGAATTTGATTTCGCGGTTGCAGAGCACGTCGGGGTTCGGAGTGCGGCCCGCGGAGTATTCGCGCAGGAAGAGCTCGAACACCCGCTCGCGGTATTGCTCGGCGAAACTCGCGCGGTGCAGGGCTATGCCCAGAGTCTCGCAGACCCGGCGCGCGTCCTGGAAATCGGCCGCTGTGGTGCAGTAGGCATCGTCATCGTCTTCCCAATTGGACATGAACAGGCCCTGCACGGCATAGCCGGCATCGCGCAGCAGCATCGCGGCGACGGCCGAGTCGACGCCGCCCGACATGCCGACGATGATGGTGCCGGCAAGCGAGGGAGGGGGAAGAGGGCCAGGGGAATCGGAGCGGGGGGCCTGCATGCACCCATTATCGCCCATTAGGAGGGCGGGGCGGGAGCCCGGGGCAGAAAGTTACATGAGCATTTGCCGCATTTGCGATTCTTGCATGCTGGTTTGCCAGACCTCGTCGAAAAAATTCAAATAACGGCGCACGACGGCCGGATCGTTCAAATCGGAGATTCCGTCCCAACGATCGATCTGCAATCGGTATACCAGTGCCTTGTCATCCGCGATGATGAATGCACCGGCGCTCGCCGGATACTCCGGACTCATGGCACGCAAGTCGATGCAGCTGGTCAACCGGCGTGCCAGGGCGAGAAATCGGTTGTTGTCGACCATGGCGCGCGACGGGTCCGCCAGCAGAACGCGCACCTTGGCGTAGGAACGCGCCAGCACCAAGCGCTTGATGGCCTCGAGGAAGGGTTCTTCGCCGTAGATCAACGGTTCCAGGTCCTGGGTGAATATGGACAGCAGACGCTGTGCCGACTTGGCTACCTTGAGGCTGGCTTCGCGAACCTCCGGCATGGTGGTCAGAATGATCCGGGTACCTGATCCCATGGACGTGTCCGCGCCTGCCGCGGGAACCCTGTCTATGACCGGTTTCGTCCGCTCTTCCGTACTACCCGCCATAGCTGAAGCCTCTATTGGAACTCGACGGGCAATTTGCCCATTTTGTGAGAGATAGTACCTTCGGCCCGCACGGGCCCGTGCCAACTGCGTCACGTTTCGGAACGGTAAATGCTTGAAATAGCAGACTTATGGTCCTTGTGTGCGCTTGGCAAGCAGCGGTGCCAGGCCCACATAAGCCGCGGGTTCCAGGCTCAACAGGCGTTGCTTCTCCGCAGGGGGCAATTCCAGCGAGGCGATGAATTCGTGCATGGCGACGCGGTCGATGGGGCGGCCTCGGGTGAATGACTTCAATCTGTCGTAGGCGTCTGGTATGCCGTGGGCGCGCATGACCGTTTGCACGGCCTCGCCCAGCACTTCCCAGGCGCGGTCCAAGTCCTCCGCGACGCGCGGCTGGTCGAGTTCGATTTTGTCGAGGCCCCGTTCGAGCGACCCGTAGCTCAGGACCGAGTGCCCGATTGCGACGCCCACATTGCGCAGCACGGTGGAGTCGGTGAGGTCGCGCTGCATCCGCGAGACGGGCAGCTTGTCCGCGAAATGCCCGAGCAAGGCGTTGGCCAGACCGAGGTTGCCCTCGGCGTTCTCGAAATCGATGGGGTTCACCTTGTGCGGCATGGTGGAAGAACCGACTTCGCCTTCGATCATGCGCTGCTTGAAATAGCCGAGCGAGATATAACTCCACATGTCGCGCGCCAGGTCGAGAAGCACGGTGTTGGCGCGCATCAGCGCATGGCAGTACTCCGCGATCCAATCATGCGGTTCGATCTGCGTGGTATAGGCGTTGGATGCGATCCCCAAGGCTTCGACGAACGTCCGGCTGAACCCAACCCAATCGACCTGCGGAAGGGCGGCGACATGCGCATTGAAATTTCCGACGGCACCGTTCATCTTTCCCAGGATGCCGACGCGCTCGATGCCGGCGCGCTGAGCCTGAAGCCGCGCGGCCACGTTGGCGAGTTCCTTGCCCACGGTGGTGGGCGTCGCGGTCTGGCCGTGTGTGCGCGCCAGCATCGGCACCGCGGCGTGGCGCCGGGCCAGGGAGTCGAGCTGGCCGACGATGCGTTCCAGCATGGGCAGCAGCAGCCTGGCGCGGGCGCTGCGCAGCATGAGTGCGTAGGCAAGATTGTTGATATCCTCCGATGTACAGCCGAAGTGCACCCATTCGAGCTCGGCCGCGGCTGCGCCATGCCGCGTCAGTTCCCCGCGCAGCCAAATTTCGACCGCCTTGACGTCGTGATTGGTGCGCGCCTCGATTTTCTTGATGGCGGCAACGTCGGCGCCGTCCGGGTTTTTCGACAGCGAGTCGAGCAGGTCGCGGGCGGCGGGCGGAAGCTTGGCAAGAGCGGCGGCGGCCGGACCCGCGGCGAGCGCCAGGAACCAGGCACACTCCACGCGCACGCGCTCGCGCATCAGGCCGGCTTCGCTGAAAATATGCCGCACCGTCTCGAGCTTGCCGGCATAGCGGCCGTCGAGGGGCGACAGGGCGTCGGTGGAAGAGGTGGGCATCTAAGGATAGGTCCGCTTTGAGTGTAGAATCACAATAATATCGTAAACGAATCGGAGTAAGGCCCAATGCCACCGACCAATCGCGTCGAGCATGACAGTATGGGCGCACTGGAAGTGCCGGCGAATGCCCTGTGGGGCGCGCAGACCCAGCGCGCCGTGCAAAATTTCCCCAGCACCGGGCTGCGCATGCCGCGCGCTTTCATCCGGGCGATGGGGCTCATCAAGCATGCCGCAGCCGGCGCCAACGCGGAATTGGGCGATTTGCCGCCCGATCTGGCGTCGGCGATCCAGGCCGCGGCGCTCGAGGTCGCCGCAGGCCGTCACGACGACCAATTTCCCGTCGACGTGTTCCAGACGGGCTCCGGCACCAGCAGCAACATGAACGTTAACGAAGTGATCGCGGCCCTGGCGTCGCGCTCGCTGGCCGGAGCCGTGCATCCGAACGACCACGTGAACATGAGCCAGAGCAGCAACGATGCGGTGCCCACCGCGATTCACGTTGCCGCGGCGCTGCTCCTCGAAGAGCACCTGCTGCCCGCGCTCGAGCGTCTGCGCACTGTCCTGGGCCATAGGGGCGCGGAACTCCGCGGCGTGGTCAAGACCGGCCGTACGCATTTGATGGATGCCATGCCCATCACCGTGGCGCAGGAGCTGGGGGGCTGGCAGGCGCAGATAGACAACTGCGTGGCCCGTTTGCAGTCGGTCATGCCGCGCCTGCGGCAGCTCGCGCAGGGCGGCACCGCCGTGGGCACGGGCATCAACGCCAGGCCGGAATTCGGCGCGGCGTTCGCACGCTGCCTGTCGGCGAGCACCGGAATCGCGTTTCGGCCCAGCGACAATTATTTCGCGGCGCTCGCGAGCCAGGACACGGCCGTGGAGCTGTCGGGCCAGCTCAAGGTCCTCGGCGTGAGTCTGATGAAGATAACGAACGACCTGCGCTGGATGAACAGCGGGCCTCTGGCCGGACTGGGCGAAATCGCGCTCCCGGCGCTGCAACCGGGCAGCAGCATCATGCCGGGCAAGGTCAACCCCGTGGTGCCCGAGTCTGTGGCCATGATGGCGGCGCAGGTCATGGGCAACGATGCGGCGATCACCGTGGCCGCGGCGTCGGGAAATTTCCAATTGAATGTCATGCTGCCGCTCATTGCTTACGATTTGCTGCAGAGCCTGGAATTGCTCGGGATCGGCAGCCGCAACCTGGCCGATCACGCGCTCGCCGGATTCACGCTGAACCACGGCCGATTGAACGACGCGCTGGCGCGCAATCCGATCCTGGTGACGGCGCTCAATCCCGTGATCGGCTACGAGAAGGGCGCGGCGATAGCCAAGCGGGCTTATGCCGAGGGCCGGCCGATTCTGGAAGTCGCCGCGGAGATGACGACGCTGAGCATCGATGAACTTCGCCGTTTGCTCGATCCGAAGGCATTGACCGAAGGCGGCGTCCATGGCGCCGGTTCCGCTGCGTGACGATGGACTCGCTTTACTCCAAAAGCCATATTCGCGAGTCTCTCAATCCGCGGCCTTCGACGCCGGAAGAGGACATGCAGTGGCTGGCCGGCGCTTCTCCCGATGTCGTATCGCGGGTGCGCGACTTGCTCCCGGCGCGGCGGGTGCCGGCGGCCGTTCTCGTGCCTCTGGTGGAGCATCAGTCGGGTTTGACGGTGCTGCTGACGCAGCGGGCCGAGACACTCAAGGATCACGCCGGCCAGATCAGTTTTCCGGGCGGGCGCATCGAGCCCGAGGACGAGGATGCGTGGCACGCGGCGTTGCGCGAGGCTCACGAGGAGATAGGTCTTTTGCCGACGTTCGTGGAATTCGCGGGATACTTGCCCGATCATCTGGTCATTTCCGGTTTTCGGGTCACGCCCGTGGTCGGCTTCGTGAACCCGGACTATCAGCTGCGCATTGCCGCGGCCGAGGTACATGATGTGTTCGAAGTGCCCCTCGACTTCATCCTGAACGCCGCCAATCATAGGTCGCGCCGGCGCCAGCTCGGCGGCGTGACCTTCGAAGTGCATGACATTCCCTATGGCGAGCGCAATATCTGGGGTGCCACGGCGGGCATGCTGATGACGCTGCGCCGCATGTTGCAGGCCAGTGACGAGCCGCCCCGATGACGGCGGAACTCGACGCCAATGGCCGGATGCGCCAATTGCTCGAGATCATGGCGCGTCTGCGCGCCGCGGATGGCTGCCCCTGGGACAGGGAACAATCCTTCGCGAGCATTGCACCGTACACCATCGAAGAGGCTTACGAAGTCGCCGACGCCGTCGAACGCGGCGACATGCTCCACCTCAAGGACGAACTCGGCGACCTGCTGTTTCAGGTGGTGTTTCATGCGCAAATCGCGAGCGAGTCGAATCATTTCGATTTCGAGGCGGTAGCCGGTGCGATATGCGACAAGCTGCTGCGCCGGCACCCGCACGTGTTCGGCGCCGGCGGCCGGGTCACTGCCGCCGAGCAAAGCGTCGCCTGGGAAGAGATCAAGGCGCGGGAGCGCGGCGCCGCCGACGCTCGAGCCAGTCATTTGGACGGGGTGCCGCGCACGCTGCCGGCATTGATGCGCGCCTTCAAGCTCAGCAAACGGGCCGCGCGCGTGGGCTTCGATTTCGAACACCCCGGCCAGACCGCGGACAAGGTCGCGGAGGAACTCGCCGAAGTACGCGACGCGGCCGAGCGGAGTACCCCCGCCGAAGGTTCCCGCGCGGCGGCGGGTGCGTCGCCGGAGATCTTCGAGGAGATCGGCGATCTGCTGTTCGCGGCCGCCAATCTGGCCCGCAAACTCGATGTCGATGCGGAGGCGGCACTGCGTTCCGCGAACGCCAAGTTCGAGCGGCGCTTTCGCGGCATGGAATCGCTCGCGGCGCAGCGCGGCGAGATGTTCGAGCAGCTGAACCTGGAGGCCCAGGAGAAGCTCTGGCAAGAAGTCAAGCGTGGCGAGTGAGCAGCGTGCCGACGCGAAACCGCGGGACGCGGCGAAGCAGCGACCCGCGGTTGAGCGCCGGGCCGCGGCGGCGGCTGCCCGTGCGGCGACGCCGCTGCGGTTCAAGCACGATGCCGAGTTGCCGATCACGGCACGGCGCGAATCCATCATGGAGGCGCTGCGCGCCCGCCAGGTATTGATCGTCGCCGGCGATACCGGCTCGGGAAAGAGCACGCAATTGCCGCAGTACTGCCTGGAATTGGGGCGCGGCCTCGACGCCTTGATCGCACACACGCAGCCGCGCCGGCTTGCGGCGCGCGCCCTGGCCGCGCGCATCGCCGAGGAAGTGGGCCAGCCGCTAGGGCGCAGCGTCGGCTTCCGCGTGCGCTTCGCCGATCAGGCGTCGGACGCCACGCGCCTGCTGCTGATGACCGACGGGCTGCTGCTGGCGGAGCTGGCATCGGATCCTTTGCTGCGCCGCTACGACACCATCATCGTCGATGAGGCGCACGAGCGGACGCTCAACGTCGATTTGCTGCTCGGGGTGCTGAAGAAGCTGCTGCCGCGGCGGCCCGATCTGAAACTCATCGTGACCTCGGCGACATTGGATGTAGAACGCATCTCGCGATTCTTCGATGACGCTCCGATCATCACGGTGATCGGGCGCAGCCACCCGATCGAAGTCCGCTACCGCGAGACTCCCGATGAGGAGGAGGATCCCGACCTGCCGGCCGCAGTGCTCGAGGCCTGTCGAGAAATCGCCACCGAACCGGGCCAGATCGGCGGCGGCGACATTCTGGTATTTCTGCCCGGCGAGCGCGAGATACGCGACGTAGGCGAGCTCTTGCAGCGCGAGCTGGGAAAAGATGTCGAGGTGCTCGAACTGTATTCGCGGCTGTCCTGGGAGCAGCAGAGCAGGATATTTCAGCGCGGCCCGCGGCAGCGAATCGTACTGGCGACCAACGTGGCCGAGACTTCCGTTACCGTACCTGGCATCCGCTCCGTCATCGATTCAGGGCTGGCGCGAATCAGCCGCTACAGTCCTCGCAGCCGCTTGCAGAGACTGCCCATAGAACCCATATCGCGCGCGAGTGCCGACCAACGCAAGGGCCGCTGCGGCCGGTTGGGTCCCGGCCTGTGCCTGCGCCTGTATACGGAGGAAGATTTCGGCGAGCGCGGACCCTTCACCGAGCCGGAAGTGCTGCGCACGAATCTGGCGGCGCTGCTGTTGCGCCTGGCGGCGGACGGCTTGGGCGAGGCGGAGCATTTTCCATTCATCGATGCGCCCGATGCGCGGGCGCTCAGCGATGGTTACCGGCTGCTGCAGGAATTGCAGGCACTGGATATGGAGCGGCGCATCACACGCCGCGGGCGAGCCATGGCGCGGCTGCCGCTCGACCCGCGTCTGGCGCGCGCGCTGCTCGAGAGCGAGCGCTTTCGCGCGCAGGGCGAGGTGCTGGCCATCGTGTCGGGCCTGAGCGTGCCGGACGTCCGCATCGCGGCGACGGGAAGTTCCGCCGCTGCGAGTCCCGCCGAGGAACAAAGCCTCAAAGCCGCCTTCGACGACGGCAAATCCGAATTCTCGGCGCTGGTGAAGCTGTGGAGAGCCTACCGCAAGGTGCGCGAAGGTCCGCGCCGCGAATTGCGGCGCTGGTGCAAGGAGAGAAGGTTCTCGCTGCTGCGCCTTTCCGAATGGGACGATGTCCATGCTCAGGTCGCCGATCGCGCGGCCGAACTCGGCATCGTGGCGCAGCGGCAAGCGGCGAGCTATACCGGGGTTCACCGCTCGCTGCTCGCCGGTTTTTGCACCATGGTGGGCATGCGCGGCGAGGAGGGCGCCTATCTCGGCACGCGCGGTGTCCACTTCCACATTTTCCCGGGGTCGCCCCTGGCGCGGCGCCGGCCTCGCTGGGTCATGGCGGCGAATATCGTCGAGACCTCCCGGGTATTTGCGCGGCGCGTTGCGGAGATCGAGCCGCAGTGGATCGAGGCGGCCGCCGCGCATCTGTCGAAGCGGGAATACTTGGAGCCCGATTGGGACGAGGAACGCGAGGAAGTGGTGGCGCGCGAGCGCATCGGTTTTCTCGGGCTGACGTTGAGCGCGAATCGCGTCGTGAACTACGGGCCCATCGCGCCGGAGGAAGCTCGCCGAATATTCGCGCGCGAAGCCTTGGTGTACGGACGATTGCATCGCCGCCCGGACTGGCTGCTCGCGAACGATGCGGCGATCCGCGAGGCGGAACGGATGGAGGAACGTCTGCGCACCCGCGGCCTGCTGCAAAGCGCCGAAGCGTTCGTGGATTTCTATGACCGTGCGTTGCCGCGCCAGGTATCGAGCGGCGCGACTCTGGAATATTTCACCCGGCACCTGTCGGACGCGGAGCGTCGCGCCCTGGTGTTGGAGCCCGGACAAGTATTTGCGCGCCTGCCGGAGGAGGGTGCGCTCGCCCAATTTCCCGACGTCGCGCGCGTGGACGCCTTGTCGATCCCGGTCGAGTACCGTTTCGCGCCCGGTGAGTCAGATGACGGCGCCCGATTGCGTATTGCGCTGCTGGCCTTGCCGGGACTCACCCGCGTCGCGGTGGACGCCGCGGTGCCCGGGCTTGCCGAACCGCGAATCGAGGCGCTGCTGCGTTCGCTGCCCAAGGATGCACGCCGGAATTTGATTCCGATCAGCGAAACGGCTGCGCAATTTGTGGCGGCGACGAGCGTGGATGCGGACACGGTGGCCGCGGACCCGCAAAGCCTGAAGGCGTGGCTCAAGGAGCAGCGCGGCATCCCGGAGGCGTTGCTGCGATTCGATCTCGCCGCCGTTCCCGCCCATTTGACGCCGCAGCTGGCCGTGACCGCCGACGGCAAGGACCTCGCGTTCGCCGGCAGTCTGCGGGAATTGAGGCGCGCCGGCGCCGCGGCCGCGCGCGCCGAACTCGATCGCCGCGCCCGTGAGGCGTACGGACCGGGAGGCGCCTGGCGCAGATTCGAGCTCGGCGAATTGCCGCACCGGGTGCCGCTCACCACGGAGCAGGGCACGGTGTGGGTGTTCCCGTCGCTGACACGAGGAAGCCACGGGCTCGAGGTGCGGT
>Ga0208193_1001208_pt1 | contig 11658 bp, 10 predicted proteins | sample June2015DPH_17_2_FD_184716 | JGI IMG/M metagenome (GOLD analysis project Ga0208193, IMG submission 184716) | Peatland microbial communities from SPRUCE experiment site at the Marcell Experimental Forest, Minnesota, USA - June2015DPH_17_10... | ecosystem: Environmental > Terrestrial > Soil >...
ATAAGGCCGATGATGAAGGTAACGCCCGCGCCGACCGCGCTCACGATCAGAACTGCCGAAAGCGCGCGGGGAATCCGGTGACGTTCGAGAAGGCCGGCCGCGGGCGACAACATCGTCCCGACAACAAACGCCGCCACGGTCGGCAAAAAGAAGGCCTTGGCGACGTAAAGAACCGCGACGATGCAGATCGCCAACAACGAGATGAGCGTGAAGGCCACGAGATCGGTGCGGTGAATGAGCGGCGGCAGGTCAGCGTTGCTGTCAGGCATTGGCGTCCCGCTAGTGGTCCGATTCTAACATTCGCATCCCGTTTCAGCGGCCACTTTTGCGAATGTTAGAATCAAAGGACCACTAGCAAATATGGGTTTCTAGTGGAGTTTTGGATTTGACATTCGCCTGACGAACCCGCGGCCAAGTGGGTAGCGAATGTCAAATCCACTCCACTAGCGTCTCGCGCAAGCGCACGTTCGTTGGGCAGGACACGCAACAGGCTCTCCCCGCGCTGACGACTGATATGGACGGTGAGCCGCGCCGCAGCGGAAGGCTCGGCCGGACAAAGCCGCAAGCAGGCCAGGAGTTCCGTCGCGCAGATGTGAATCTTCGAATTCTTGACAGCGACAATTTGGCCGCCAGCGGCGCTGGAACCGGGCAGGCTTGCCAGCGTTTGTTGCAGCGTGCGTTTGTTGCAGCGTAACCGGCATCTCGTGATGCGCAGCCAAAGCGGGGCAAGTCATGTCACAGCGATCCGAACAGGTTTATCGATCGGCGCGCAAGCGACGGGCGATGACGATCAATGCGCTCATCGCGACCGGCATGCTTTCCCTGGCCTCATTGGCCCTTTCAAGTCCGGTTGCCGCCCAGGCGCTTGGCTATGCGCCGGTGTCGCAAACCGCCTTTCCATCGGATGACGTTGCAGTCGCACCGAATGATTCCGTCAAAGGAGCGGCCGGCTCCTATGTGCTTCCGGAGCGGCTGCGCCGAACCACGGTGGCTCTCAACACGAACGAGGCGCCGGGCACGATCATCATCGATACCGGCAACACCGTGCTCTATTACGTGCTGGGGCAGGGCCGCGCGATCCGCTATGGCGTCGGCGTCGGCCGCGAAGGGTTTACCTGGTCGGGCGTGCAAACCATCACCAACAAGGCGGAATGGCCGGACTGGCATCCGCCGGCGCAGATGATCGCCCGCCAGCCCTATCTGCCGCGCTTCATGGCAGGCGGTCCCGGTAATCCGCTCGGCGCGCGCGCCATGTATCTTGGCGCCAGCGAATACCGCATTCACGGCACCAACGATCCCACGACCATCGGTAAGTTCGTGTCCAGCGGTTGCATCCGCCTGACCAATGAGGACGTGACCGATCTGTTTAGCCGCGTCAACCTGGGGACGAAGGTGGTTGTGCTGGCGAAAAACGCAGCCCATCTCGTATCCAGGCCGATTGGCGGGAGCGATGTGACGTCGGTGGTGTCGCAGCCTCGCACGGCGGTGATGACGCTGCCCTCGGGACGTCAGGCGCTGAACCTTTCAAGGTCGTCGCCGTACTGAAAACAGGAGCTGTACTGAAAAAAGGACCTGGCCCCGGAGGCGAAACCGCATGGGCATGAGCAAAGGCAGTTTGGTATTGGGAGGTGTTGTCGCCTTGATCGCGGTGGTGATCGCGCCGGCGGCGTTGGCAGAGGATTTCTTCTCGGCCCTTTTCGGCGCATTCGGTGTTCACCGGCCGCAACCGATGACGCCGATACCGTACGGTGGCGAGGAAACCACGGCCTTTCCGCCTGAAGGCGCGGCTTCGCGCCCACGCGTCTATGGCGGCTCGCAGGCCTATTGCGTGCGAACCTGCGACGGGCGCCATTTTCCGATTTCAAGTTCAGGCAATCAGAGCCGCGCGGCGTCGTGCAACAGTTTTTGTCCGGCCAGCGAGACCAAGGTGGTTTACGGCGGCAATATCGACAATGCCGTCACCGAAGAGGGCAAGCCTTATTCCGAACTGCCCAATGCCTTTCGCTATCGCGATGAACTCGTTGCCGGCTGCACCTGCAACGGCAAGGATCCGACAGGGCTTGCGGCGGTGAAAATCGAGGACGACCCGACCCTGCGCCGGGGCGATATCGTCGCCAGCCCCGACGGGCTGATGGTTGCCGTGCGCCGCGCCGACCGGCGAGGTGCCTCGCTCAACCTCTCACCCGCCCCGGACTCGATACGATCGCATTATCGGCGTGTGCCGGTCATCGCGGCACAGTAGCGGGCGCAGCGACGCTCAGGCGAAAACACTGAAATTGCTGGCATACCGCGTAAGCGGTTCCGCAGTGGAACCCGTGGGGCACCTGGCGCGTTGTGACAGCATCGCCGACGCTTTTTTCTCGCGTCTATTTGGGGGAAATCCAAATGCTCATCAGTGCGCTTGTGACCTTTCTGGTCGTCATTCTGATTTTGTATCTCGTCAATTTGCTGCCGCTCGATGGCCGCGCCAAACAGATCGTGCGCGTCATCGTGATCATTCTCGGCGTCTTGTCGCTGCTCAAATATATCGCGGTGTTCTAGCACCTCTGGCTTCTCGGATTCTCACAACAAAAGCCCCGGCGACGACCGGGGCTTTTTGATCCGAGTTCTTGATCAATCCGGAGTTTCAGACCGGATTCCGAGTAGCCTTACTTGAGCGTCCTGAACCAGTCGTCCACGTCCTTGTGGATCTGGTCCTTGGCGAAGCCGTAGCGCTGCTGCAACTTGCCTTCGAGCTGTTCACGGCGGCCCTCGATGACGTTGAGGTCGTCATCGGTGAGTTTGCCCCACTTCTCCTTTGCCTTCCCCTTCAACTGCTTCCAGTTGCCTTCGACCTGGTTCCAATCCATCGCCATCTCCTGTCTTGGGAAGACCGGTTAACGATGGCGATGTCCGATCGTTCCGACGGCGGCTGCGACCATTCAGCCCGCCGCCTTGGCCTCGCGGCGCCGTGCGGTGAGGATGTATTCGGTGTAGCCGTTCGGCTGCTCGCGTCCCTTGAAGACGAGATCACAGGCGGCCTTGAAGGCCACACCGTCGAAGGCGGGCGCCATCGGCCGGTATAGGGAATCGCCCTTGTTCTGGCCGTCCACCACCACGGCCATGCGCTTGAGCGAATCCATCACCTGCTCTTGAGTGACCACGCCTTGAAGCAGCCAGTTCGCCAGGTGCTGGCTCGAGATGCGCAAGGTCGCGCGGTCTTCCATCAGGCCGATATCGTGAATGTCAGGCACCTTCGAGCAGCCGACGCCCTGATCGATCCAGCGCACGACGTAACCGAGAATGCCCTGGCAGTTGTTGTCGATCTCCTGCCGCACATCGTCGGGCGCCCAGTTCGACTTCGACACGGGAATGGTGAGGATGTCGGACAGTTTGGCACGCGGGCCGCCCTTGGCGAGCTCTTGCTGGCGCGCCAGCACATTGACCTGGTGGTAATGCAGCGCATGCAAGGTCGCCGCCGTCGGCGACGGCACCCACGCCGTGGTGGCGCCGGCCTGCGGATGGGCGATCTTTTGCGTCAGCATATCCGCCATCATGTCGGGCGCCGCCCACATGCCCTTGCCGATCTGGGCATGGCCGGGCAGGCCGTCGATCAACCCGTTATCGACATTGGAGTCTTCATAGGCCTTGATCCAGGGCTGTGCCTTCATGTCATTCTTGCGGATCATGGGGCCCGCTTCTAGCGAGGTGTGGATCTCGTCGCCGGTGCGGTCGAGGAAGCCGGTGTTGATGAAGCAGATGCGCTTGAGAGCCTGCTGGATGCAAGCCTTGAGGTTGACCGTGGTGCGGCGTTCCTCGTCCATGATGCCGACCTTCAGGGTATTTTCCGGCAAGCCCAGCATCTTCTCGACGCGGCCGAACAGTTCGCAAGTCAGTGCGACCTCATCGGGGCCATGCATCTTCGGTTTGACGATATAGACCGAGCCGGTGCGGCTGTTGTGCAGGCCGGAATGTCCCTTGAGGTCATGGATCGCGAGGAGGCCGGTGACGGCGGCGTCCAACAGGCCTTCCGGAATTTCCTCGCCGGCCGCGTCCAGCACGGCATCGGTAAACATGTGGTGGCCGACATTGCGCACCAGCAACAGGCTGCGGCCGTGGAGCTTCAGCTCCTTGCCATCGGGCGTGGTGTAGACGCGGTCGGGGTTGAGCGCGCGCGTCAGCGTCTTGCCGCCTTTTTCGAAGTTGGCTGCCAGCGTACCGTTCATCAGGCCGAGCGTGTTGCGATAGACCAGAACCTTGTCCTCGGCGTCCACCGTCGCAACGCTGTCTTCCATGTCCAGGATGGTGCTGACGGCGGCTTCCAGAATCACATCGGCAACGCCGGCGGGATCGTCCTTGCCGATCATATGGCTGCGGTCGATCTGGATTTCGATATGCAGTCCGTTGTTGACGAGAAGGATGGCCGATGGCGCGGCGGCATTGCCGATAAAGCCCACGAACTGATCGTTGGACTTCAGCGCCGTGGCGTTTCCGCTCTTCAGTTTGGCCGTGAGCTTGCCGCTGACGATGCTGTAGCCGACGACGTCGGTGTGGCTGCCGGTGGCAAGCGGTACGGCGGAATCGAGGAAGGCCTTGGCCTTCGCGACCACCTTGTCGCCGCGCGCCTTGTTGAAGCCTTTGCCTGCCTCGCTCGGATCGTGCGGGATCGCATCGGTACCGTAGAACGCATCGTAAAGACTGCCCCAGCGCGCATTAGCGGCATTCAGCGCATAGCGCGCATTGGTAAGCGGCACCACGAGTTGAGGTCCGCAAATCTTGCCGATCTCCTCGTCGACATTGGCGGTCTCGACCTTCTCCGTCGCAGGCTCCGGCAGGAGATAGCCGATCTCTTTCAGGAAAGCCGTATAGGCGTTGAGGTCGAGCGGCTTGCCCTTGTTGGCGCGATGCCAATCGTCGATTTTCGACTGCAAGCTATCGCGGAATGCGAGAAGTTCGCGATTTTTGGGCGCCAGGTCGCGCACGATCGCGGCAAGCCCGGCCCAGAATGCGTCAGGCGCGATCCCGGTTTTTGGAGCGGCTTCGTTGCCGATGAAATCAAACAGGACGGGCGCAATCTTCAGGCCGTGGGCGTCGATACGATTCATGGTGAATTTTTTCTCGCAAGGAGACCGCGCCAGAAGCGCCGTCGTCAGGAATTTTCAGAGCAAAAAACGCGCCAAAGGGCACGAAGTTCAGCCGCCTTTTAGCGCCAAATTCGGTCACAAGAAAAGCCCTTGAACGGCTTATTGCGCGAGGAACAAGCGGATTAAATATAGGCAGCCATATCAATAACTTCCTCAAAGAGCACGCCCGTTGCCAGCAGCATCTGTTCGATCTCGGCAGCCGCCTCGCTGACCGAGCATGTCGCGGTATCGAGCACAAGCTCGCAATTGGCCGGGGGCTCGTAATCATTGGTGATGCCGGTGAAGGCCGGCAAACCACCCGCGCGCGCCTTGGCATAGTGGCCCTTGGGATCGCGGCTTTCACAGATATTGGCCGGTGTTGCGACATGGATTTCGCGAAACGCGGTGTCGGCGATCTGGCGGGCGCCAGCACGGTCGTCGCGCGAGGGCGAGACCGCGGCCACGATGGCGATGTGCCCGTTGCGGGCAAGGTGGGTCGCGACTTCGGCCAGCCTTCGAATATTCTCGCTGCGGTCGCCCGGCGAGAAGCCGAGGTCACGGTTGAGGCCCGCGCGCAAGGTGTCGCCGTCCAGCAGGATCGGCGAGCCTCCCCGGTCGAACAGCCGCCGCTCCAGCGCGCGCGCCAGCGTCGACTTTCCAGAACCTGGCAACCCCGTCAGCCAGACCACCGCACCGTGATGGCGATAGCGGGCCGAGCGTTCATCCGGCCGCAAGGCGGATTCCACCGGCACGATGTCGACGGGCACCGCGCGTTGCCCGGCATCCACCGACAGCACGAGGCCGCCGCCGGCGATACGGCCATTGACCTCGATGACGAGGCGTCCCGTCCGGGGATTGTCGGCGTAGGTGTCGGCGGCGATCGGCTGCGCCAGCGCGATGTCGATCTCGCCGACATGGTTGCGCGCAATCGAGGTGTTCTCCACGCTCGACAACTCGCCGGGATCGACCGCCTTGTCGATCGCCACGACATTCGCGCGGCTCTCGCGGGTGCCGAGCCGCACCAGGATTTGCTCGCCTTTGCCAAGCGGCCTGTCGTGGAGCCAGAAAATGCGCGCGTGGATTCGCCGCGTGTCGCGCGGAGCCGATCCGGTATGGGCGATGATATCGCCGCGCTCGATAAACAGTTCACGATCAAGCGTGATGCCGACCGAGCGGCCTGCGGTCTGTGGGCCCTCGATCGGCGTCACCGGCCAGTTCTCGACGCTCCTGATTTTTGCGATTTTTCCCGTGGGCATGATGACGATCTCATCGCCGCTCGCCAATCGTCCGGATTCGATCCGGCCTGCAACAATGCGCCGGTCGTCGAATTTATAGATCGCCTGAACCGGCAGCCGCAGCGCAAGCTGCTCCGGCGGCTGCGCAGGCTGGAGCGTATCGAGCGCATCGAGCACGGTCGGGCCGTTGTACCAACGAATACGCGGCGACAACGCAGCGACGCCATCGCCGTCGCGCGCGGAGATGGGAATGACCGCAAGCGGCGTGACGCCAAGGCCGGTCAGATGCGCGGAGATCTCGTCGCGGATCTCGGCAAATCGCGTTGCGCTGAAATCGACCCGGTCCATCTTGTTGACGACGACCGCGACCTGTTTGACGCCCAGAAGATGCAGCAGATAGCCGTGGCGCCGGTCTGGTCGCGCACGCCCTCCAGCGCATCGACGATCAGGAGCGCGCCGTCGGCCTGTGAGGCGCCGGTGATCATGTTGCGCAGGAATTCGGCGTGTCCGGGGGCGTCGATCAGCACGACCTCGCGCGAACGCGTGCGAAAGCGGATCTGCGTGGTGTCGATGGTGATGCCCTGATCGCGCTCGGTTTGCAGCGCGTCGAGCAGGAATGACCACTCGAACGGCATGCCTCGCCGTGCGCTGACTTCTTTCAGCATCTCGAGCTTGCCTTCCGGCAGGCTGCCGGTTTCATGCAGAAGCTTTCCGACCAGCGTCGATTTGCCGTGATCGACATGACCGACGATGACGATGCGCACCTGCGCGCGGGTGGTGCCGTTCGGCGTCGCCGACAGCCCGGCGGGTACGGTCATGTTCATGGGGGGACTCAAAACGCGTTGCTTTTGTCTACAGATAGCCGGCGACGCGCAGCCGCTCGAAGGCGTCCTCGGTCTCGTGGTCGAGCGAACGGCCCGCACGCTCCGGCACCTTCGTCCGTTCGAGTTCAGCCAGGATTTCCTCGATGTTTGCGGCGGTCGAAGTCACCGGAAAAGTGATGTCGGCATCACCCAGCGAGCGATAGCGCTTGCCGCCTTTGGCGAGATAGAGCGGAATGATCGGGATGTTCTCGCGGCTCGTATAGGCCCAGATATCGGCTTCGGTCCAATGCAGGATGGGATGGATGCGCAAGTGCGCGCCCGGCGGCGGCGAGGCGTTGAACTGGTCCCAGAATTCCGGCGGCTGGTCGCGCACGTCCCACCCGCCTTCCGTGCCGCGTGGTGAAAATACCCGCTCCTTGGCGCGCGTAGCCTCTTCGTCGCGGCGAATGCCGGCAATCAATCCGTCGAAGCCGTATTTGGCGAGCGCAAGCTTGAGGCCTTCGGTCTTGCGCGCGGCTGATCGAGCCGCCGGCGGCAGCGTCGGATCGACGGCGTCGATCGGCGGGCAGGGCTCTACCTTCAGATCAAGTCCCCATTCCTTGCCGTAAGTGCCGCGGAAGGCGTACATCTCAGGAAATTTTTTCCCGGTATCGACATGCAAGGCCGGAAACGGCATGCGGCCGAAGAACGCCTTGCGGGCGAGCCAGATCATGACGTTGGAATCCTTGCCGAGCGACCACAGCAGCGCGAGCTTCTTCAGCCGTGCAAAGGCCTCACGGAAAATGTAAATGCTCTGGGCCTCGAGTGCGTCGAGGTGGTCCATGGAGGGAACCTGATGCGTCGTCTGGCTTGAATTTTGCGTGGCGGCGAGGGCGTTGACCGGAAGATCGTAATGCACCCTGTCTTGCGCGTAACGGTCTTGCGCGCAACCGCCTTCGAGAAGATGCATCTACGAACCCTTGGCCTTGCGGAGCGAAAATTCCATAGTTGCGCCGCTGAATGGAAGAAAAAATCTTCTCTTTGCGGCCAGAAGATGACACATATATAGAAAATAATTCCAGTCAACCTGGAAGTTCCGGAAACGAGCACCGCATGCGATTTCTGCCGGTATTCCTTGATCTGCAACACGGTGTGGTGATCCTCGTCGGTGAGGGCGATCTCGCCCGCGCCAAGCTCTGCTTGCTCGCGTCCGCGGGAGCGCAAGTACGCTGGTATGCAACCGACGGCAATCATGATCTTGGCGGTCTTGCCGCAGATGACGCGGCGCGGGTTAATTTCGCCAACGGCGATCCGCTGACGGCCGAGTTGAACGGGGTGATCGCCATTCTGTGCGCGGGTGCGGGCGATGTCGGCCCCGCCATGTCGGCACGAGCCAAGGCGGTGGGTCTACCCGTCAATGTGATGGACGATCTGGAACATTCCACTTTCATCTTTCCGGCCATCGTTGATCGCGGCGAGGTCGTGGTCGCGGTCGGTACCGGCGGCGCTTCGCCCGTCGTGGCGCGGCGCGTGCGTGAACGCATCGAAGCAGTGCTGCCTGCGCGCATCGGCGAATTGGCCGGTTTCATCGGCCGCTCGCGCAAGGCGATCCACCATCTGATTCCGGAATTTGCGCTGCGCCGCCGCTTCTGGGAACGTGTGATCGATGGCCCGATCGGCGCGCTGGTCCTTGCCGGACGCAAGGACGAGGCGGAAAGCGCGCTGAAGGATATCCGCGACGCTTCTGCGTTCGCGAGCGCGTTGCCTTCGGGCAGGGCAGAGGGAAACGTGACCTTGGTGGGCGCCGGTCCGGGCGATCCGGATCTGCTCACCGTCAAGGCGTTGCGCGCGTTGCAGGATGCTGACGTTATTTTCTACGATGAGCTGGTTAGTCCCGAAATTCTCGATCGCGCGCGCCGCGATGCGGCCCGCATTCCCGTTGGCCGGCGCGTCGGTAACCCCGGTATCGGCCAGGACGCCGTCAACCAGTTGCTGATCGATGCGGCCCGAGCCGGGCGGCGCGCGGTGCGGCTGAAGGGTGGCGATCCCTTCATCTTCGGCCGCGGCGGCGAGGAAGTCGAAGCGCTGCGTCAGGCGAACGTCGCCTATTCGATCGTTCCTGGAATCACCGCAGGCCTTGGCGCTGCCGCGCAATTCGAAGTGCCGCTCACCTTCCGCCGTGAAGCCCTGCGCGTCACCTTCCTGACCGCGCACAAGGCCAGGGACGCCGAAACTGTCGATTGGTCGACCTTGACCGATGTCGAGATGACCATCGTGGTCTATATGGGAATGACCGCGGCGCCGTCGGTGCGCGCCGGCCTGCTTGCTGCCGGGCGTTCGCCGCAAACGCCGGTCGGGGTATTTGCGCGGGTCACGCGGGAAAATGCGGCGGCCGCGATCGGGACCCTTGATGAATTGCCCAATCTCGTCGAAAAGGTTGCCGGCGGTCCCGCCGTTCTCATCATTGGCGACGTGGTTGCGCATTCCGCGCCCGCGCGCCATCAGCAACTCAGCCAACTCGCCTCCTTTTTTCAGGTCGCCGCCGAATGACGTCTCCACTGCAACAAAAAATCCGGATCACCGGTCCTTCGATCGTCACCGCCAACCGCACCATCGACGGCGCGGTGATCTATCGCACGAGCGCCAGGGATTGGTCGACCGAGCTCTCGGAAGCCGCGATCGTGCGTAACGCCGACGAGGCGCGCTTGCTGCTGGCTGAGGCGGTCGCCGACGATGTCGGCGCGGTCGGGCCTTATATCGCTCCGGTAGATGTCAAGGATGGCGACACGATCAAGCCCGGCAACCTGCGCGAATACATCCGGCAGAGCGGCGTCACCATCGACCTCCTTCCGGTTTCGGCATAGGATCAGGCTGTCATGTACGCGTATGACGAACTCGACCGAACGCTCATCAACGAACGCGTTGAGGAATTTCGCGACCAGGTGAAGCGCCGCCTTTCCGGCGAGCTCACCGAAGACGAATTCAAGATGCTGCGCCTGCAGAACGGCGTTTATCTGCAACTGCACGCTTACATGTTCCGCATTGCGATCCCCTACGGCACGCTGTCGTCGCAGCAGCTGCGCCGGCTGGCGCATGTGGCGCGGAAATATGACCGTGGCTACGGCCATTTCACCACGCGGCAGAACATCCAGTTCAACTGGATCAAGCTTGCCGAACTGCCGGATGCGCTCGCTGATCTCGCCGAGGTCGGCATCCACGCCATGCAGACCTCGGGGAACAACACGCGCAACGTGACCTCCGATCAGTGGGCGGGCGTCGCGCCCGGCGAGGTCGAAGACCCCCGCATCTGGTCCGAATTGCTGCGGCAATATACGACGCTGCATCCGGAATTCTCCTTCCTGCCGCGCAAGTTCAAATTCGCGATCACGGCTTCCGCGCATGACCGCGCGGCCATCAAGATCCACGATATCGGGTTGCGCCTGCACAGGAATGCGCAAGGCGAGATCGGATTTGAAGTTCTGGTCGGCGGCGGATTGGGCCGCACCCCGTTTATCGGCAAGACGATCAAGCCGTTCATCCACGGCCGCGACCTCCTGAGCTATGTCGAGGCGATCTTGCGCGTCTACAATCAGTATGGCCGCCGCGACAATATCTACAAGGCGCGCATCAAGATCCTGGTGCATGAACTCGGCATCGAGAAATTCGCCGCCGAGGTCGAGGAGGAATGGCGCGCGATGGGCGAGACTGCAATCGCGCTGGACGACGCCGTTATCGAGGAAATCCGTTCGCGCTTCACCTATCCGGTCTATGAGAAATTGCCGCATGTGCCGGACGAACTGAAGAAAGCGGCACACGATCCGCTGTTTGAGCGCTGGCGGCGTAATTCGGTATTCACGCACAAAGTGCAGGGCTATGCCATCGTGACGCTGTCGCTCAAGCCGGTCGGCGGACCGCCGGGTGACGCCACCGCCGACCAGATGGATGCGCTGGCCGATCTTGCCGACAAATATTCCTTCGGCGAAATCCGCGTGGGCCACGAGCAAAACCTGGCGCTGCCCCATGTCGCCAAGGGGGACCTGCCGGCGCTGTGGAAGGCGCTCGACAGAATCGGGCTGGCGACGCCGAACGTCAACCTGGTTTCCGACATCATCGCCTGCCCGGGATTGGATTACTGCTCGCTCGCCAACGCGCGGTCGATTCCGATCGCGCAGGAATTGACCCGCCGTTTTGCCAATCCCGACACCGCCGAACTGATCGGCCGGCTGCACATCAATATTTCCGGCTGTATCAACGCCTGCGGCCATCACCATGTCGGTCATATCGGCATTCTCGGCGTCGAGAAGAACGGCGAGGAATTTTATCAGATCACGATCGGCGGCCGTGCCGACGAGAACGCCGAGCTCGGCGTGCTGATCGGTCCCGCGGTGCCCTATGGCGAAGTCGCCGACGTGATCGAGGACATTGTTGAAGCCTATCTGGCGCTGCGCGAGCGTCCCGACGAACTCTTCGTCGATACGGTGAAGCGGCTCGGCGTCGAACCTTTCAGGGAGCGCGTCT
>Ga0208193_1001209_pt1 | contig 11649 bp, 8 predicted proteins | sample June2015DPH_17_2_FD_184716 | JGI IMG/M metagenome (GOLD analysis project Ga0208193, IMG submission 184716) | Peatland microbial communities from SPRUCE experiment site at the Marcell Experimental Forest, Minnesota, USA - June2015DPH_17_10... | ecosystem: Environmental > Terrestrial > Soil >...
TGCGACCGCACAAAAAGAACATATTGCGAACAAGGAACAAATGGTGTACATTTGCTTCATCGCTGATTCAGCCCCGCGCAATGTTTGTCCGGTTTGCGAATCCCCGCCATAAGGAGCACCCAATGTCCGTCTCTGCCCTGCGTATCGTCGAAGGATCCTCCATGGATAAGAGTAAGGCGCTCTCCGCCGCGCTGTCCCAGATCGAGCGCCAGTTCGGCAAGGGTTCGGTGATGCGGCTGGGCAAGAACGACCGTTCGATGGATGTCGAGACGATATCCTCCGGCTCGCTCGGGCTCGACATTGCGCTTGGCGTCGGCGGCCTGCCGAAGGGGCGGGTGGTGGAAATCTACGGGCCGGAATCTTCGGGCAAAACCACGCTGGCGCTGCACACGGTCGCCGAAGGGCAGAAGAAGGGCGGCATCTGCGCCTTCATCGATGCCGAACATGCGCTCGATCCGGTCTATGCGCGCAAGCTCGGCGTCAATATCGACGATCTCCTGATCTCCCAGCCCGACACCGGCGAGCAGGCGCTGGAAATCTGCGACACGCTGGTGCGCTCCGGCGCGGTCGATGTGCTGGTGATCGACTCGGTGGCGGCGCTGGTGCCGAAGGCCGAGCTCGAAGGCGAAATGGGCGACGCGCTGCCGGGCCTTCAGGCCCGGCTGATGAGCCAGGCGCTGCGCAAGCTCACCGCCTCAATCAACAAATCCAACACCATGGTGATCTTCATCAACCAGATCCGGATGAAGATCGGCGTGATGTACGGCTCGCCGGAAACCACCACCGGCGGCAACGCGCTGAAATTCTACGCTTCCGTCCGCCTCGACATCCGCCGCATCGGCGCCATCAAGGAGCGCGACGAAGTGGTCGGCAACACCACCCGCGTCAAGGTGGTGAAGAACAAGCTCGCGCCGCCCTTCAAGCAGGTCGAGTTCGACATCATGTATGGCGAGGGCGTGTCCAAGATGGGCGAAATCCTCGATCTCGGCGTCAAGGCCGGCATCGTGGAGAAGTCCGGCGCCTGGTTCTCCTATGACAGCCAGCGGCTCGGTCAGGGACGCGAAAATTCGAAAGCCTTCCTCAAGGCCAATCCCGACATGACCGCGAAGATCGAAACCGCAATCCGTCAGAACTCCGGCCTGATCGCCGAGCAAATTCTGGCCGGCACGCCCGAGCGCGACGCCGACGGCGAGGAGCCGGCGGAGGAGTGATCCTTCGCGCACCTTTCGATCGTGCCCGGATGCGGCGCAGTACCATAAGCGCGTTCACGCGCGTCTTTCGACGCGCTATGGTAAGCGGTGTAGTGCGCTGCTGATCCGGGGTCCTTTCACCAATATAGATTCTAGGTCCCGGCTCTGCGGAGCAGCGTTGCACGCTGCACCGCGTCCGGGACACATGCCCGAGACGAGAGGGGGGTCATTGACCGCGTCTTTCTCCGTTTACATGCTCGCGAGCAAGCGGAATGGGACGCTATATGTCGGTGTCACGAACGACCTGGCTCGACGGATAATGGAGCACAAGGCCAAACTCGTTCCTGGCTTTACGCAGAGATACGACGTCAACCGCCTCGTCTATTTCGAATCGTTCGATACGGTTCTTGAGGCTCGCGCCCGAGAGCATTCGTTAAAGCGCTGGCGCCGCGCCTGGAAAATCGCTCTCATCGAAAAGCTCAACGTCGATTGGCGAGATTTGTCTGAAGAACTGAATGCCTGAGATCGTGCCCCGGATGCGGCGCAGTACATCGCGTAAGCGGTGTAGTGCGCTGCTGATCCGGGGTCTATTTTTTTTGCGAGTGAGGTGGGTCCCGGCTCTGCGGAGCAGCGTTGCACGCTGCACCGCGTCCGGGACACGGAGACTCACTCCGCGGCTTCGGCATACTCGCTGACCGGCGGGCAGGAGCAGACGAGGTTGCGGTCGCCATAGACATTGTCGATCCGCCCCACGGGGCACCAATACTTGTCGGTCCGTGACGTGCCGGCCGGAAAGCAGCCCTCAGTGCGGCTATAGGCGCGAGCCCAGGCGTCATCCGCGATGTCGTGCACCGTATGCGGCGCATGACGCAGCGGTGAGGCCTCGATCTTCCAGCGGCCAGCCTCGACCTCGGCAATTTCGCGCCGGATCGAGATCATCGCCTCGCAGAACCGGTCGATCTCGGCCTTGGATTCGGATTCCGTCGGCTCGATCATCAGCGTACCCGGCACCGGAAAACTCATGGTCGGCGCGTGGAAGCCGTAATCGATCAGGCGCTTGGCGATATCGTCGACCGTGACGCCGGTTGAATTCTTCAAAGGCCTCGGATCGATAATGCACTCATGCGCGACGCGCCCCTTGGCGTTGCGGTACAGCACCGGGAAATGGCTCTCCAGCCGAGCTGCGATGTAGTTGGCGTTGAGGACAGCCACTTCAGTCGCGCGCGTCAGGCCTTCGCCACCCATCATCAAAATGTAGATATAGGAGATGGTCAGGATCGAGGCCGAGCCGCGAGGCGCGGCCGACACCGGACCGACCGCGCTGTCGCCGTTCACGGGATGGCCTGGAAGGAACGGTTTCAAATGCGCCTTCACGCCGATCGGGCCCATGCCGGGTCCGCCGCCGCCATGCGGAATGCAGAACGTCTTGTGCAAATTGAGATGGCTGACATCGGCGCCGTATTCGCCGGGCCGGGCGAGGCCGACCTGCGCATTCAGGTTGGCGCCGTCGAGATAAACCTGTCCGCCATGGCCATGCACGATGTCGCAGATCTCTCCGATGTGCTCCTCGAACACACCGTGGGTTGAGGGATAGGTGATCATCACGGCGGCGAGATTTTTCGAATGCTGCGTAGCCTTGGCGCGCAAATCGCCGACATCGACATCGCCGCGCGCGTCGCACGCCACCACCACGACCTCCATGCCAGCCATATGGGCGGAGGCCGGGTTGGTGCCGTGGGCAGACGACGGAATCAGGCAGACGTTGCGGTGGCTTTCGCCGCGTGAGGCGTGATAGCCGCGGATCGCCAGCAGTCCGGCATATTCGCCCTGCGCGCCCGAATTCGGCTGCAGCGAGATCGCGTCATAGCCGGTGATGTCGCATAGCCATTGTTCCAGTCGCGCGAACAGCGCGTGATAGCCTTCCGCCTGTTCGCGCGGCGCAAATGGATGCAAGCCTCCGAATTCCGCCCACGTCAACGGCATCATCTCCGTTGTCGCGTTCAGCTTCATGGTGCAGGAGCCCAGCGGAATCATCGCGCGGTCGAGCGCGAGATCGCGATCGCTCAGCTTGCGCATGTAACGCAACAGTTCGGTCTCCGAGCGATGGGCGTGGAACACCGGATGGGTGAGGAATGCGCTCGCGCGCGACAGTTCATTGGGAAGGCCGCCCGCGGGAACGGCGTCGCCGGTCTCACGCGCGATGTCGGCATAGACGAGATCACCGCCGAAGGCGCGCCACACCGCTTCAACCGTCTCCGCCGTGGTGGTTTCGTCAAGTGCAATACCGAGCACGCCGTCACCAAGGCGCAAATTGATTTTCTCGGCCAGCGCGCGCGCCACGATTTCGCTTTGCCTGGCCCCAACATCGACCGACACCGTGTCGAAAAACGTTTCTGGTCGAAGTGCAAATCCGAGCTTGCGCAGGCCGCCTGCGAGCACCGCGGCGCGGCGATGGATCGTGCGCGCGATGTGGGTCAGTCCTTCCGGTCCGTGATAGACCGCATACATCGAGGCGATGATGGCGAGCAGCACCTGCGCGGTGCAGATGTTGGAGGTCGCCTTCTCGCGGCGGATATGCTGCTCGCGGGTTTGCAGCGCCAGCCGATAGGCCGGCTGCCCCCGTGAATCCACCGACAGTCCCACGAGCCGTCCGGGCAAAGATCGTTTGAGGGCGTCGCGCACCGCCATATAGGCCGCGTGCGGGCCGCCATACCCCATCGGCACGCCGAAGCGCTGCGCCGAGCCGATCGCGATATCGGCGCCGAGTTCGCCCGGAGACGCGATCAGCGTCAGCGCCAGGAGATCGGCAGCGACAATGGCGATCGCGCCCTTGGCGTGAAGCGCTGCGATGGCCGGGCGCAGATCGCGCAATGCGCCCGAAGAGCCCGGATATTGCAGCAGGCCGCCGAAGACGTCCGCACCTTCGAGATCGGCGAGGGGACCGACGATGAGATTCCACCCGAGCGGCTCGGCGCGGGTGCGTAGTACCGCCAATGTCTGCGGATGAACGTCGCTATCTACAAAGAACGATCTGGTTTGGCTTTGAGCGGCGCGCTCGGCAAGCGCCATCGCTTCCGCCGCCGCGGTCGCCTCATCGAGCAGCGAGGCGTTGGCAACATCGAGCCCGGTGAGGTCGGTGATCATGGTCTGGAAGTTGAACAAGGCCTCCAGACGGCCCTGGCTGATCTCGGGCTGATAGGGCGTGTAAGCGGTGTACCAGGCCGGGTTCTCCAGGATGTTGCGCTGGATCACCGCGGGCAAAATCGTGCCGGAATAGCCCTGACCGATCAGTGACGTGAACACCTGATTCCTCAAAGCCAGCTCGCGCATGTGGGCGAGCGCCTCGGTTTCGCTCAAGGGCTGGCCGAGATCGAGCGGGGCTTGCTGCCGGATCGAGGCGGGCAGCGTCTCCGCCATCAGCGCGGCTAGGCTGGTCGCACCGACGGTCTTGAGCATCGACGCGACATCGCGCGGATCGGGCCCGATATGGCGGCGCGCGAAGGTCGTGGCGGGCTCGGCCAGAGGTTTGATGGGTGCGGTCATGTGTGCCTCGCTGATCGTTCGGATTTCAGTGTCATCGTCCGCGAAGGCGGACGATCCAGTACGCCGAGAATTCTCGGTTCGACCGCTGCTGCCGGTGGTTACTGGATGCCCCGCATGCGCGGGGCATGACGACATGCTTCATGTTTTCACGCGATATGCTTCTGATACGCGGCCTCGTCCATCAGGCCGTCGAGTTCGCTTCTGTCTGCAATCTTCAGCTTGAAGAACCACGCCTTGCCCGCGGCGTCGGAATTGACCAGCGCAGGCTCCGCGGCGAGTTCGTCGTTGATTGCCAGCACCTCGCCGGAAATCGGCGCATAGACGTCCGAGGCGGCCTTCACCGATTCGACGACGGCGACGGCTTCCGCTTTCTTCAGGGTGCGCCCGACCTTCGGCAGTTCGACGAACACGACGTCGCCGAGCTGCGACTGCGCGTAATCGGTCACCCCGATGGTGGCGGTGTCGCCCTCGATGCGGAGCCATTCGTGGTCGGTGGTGTAAAGCGTCGTCATGCGAAATCCTTCAGCGTTTATAGGTGTTGGGAACGAAGGGCATCGGCGCAACCCGTAACGCCAGACGCTGGCCGCGCACTTCCGCAAATACGAGACTGTCCGGTGCAGCGTGCGAGGGCGGCAAATATCCCATCGCAACCGGCGCATTGAGGCTCACCCCGAAGCCGCCGGAGGTGACAGTGCCGATCGGCTGGGACGACGCCTCATCGGCAAACAACGATGCGCCTTCGCGCACCGGCGCGCGGCCTTTGGGCTTCAAGCCAACCCTGCGGCGTGTTGTGCCTTGCTCGAACTGGTTCAGGATCACATTCGCGCCCGGAAATCCGCCGGGCCGGGCGCCGCCCTTGCGGCGGCTCTTTTGAATCGACCATTCCAGCGCGCCCTCAACCGGCGTCGTCGTGGAATCGAGATCGTGGCCGTAAAGGCAAAGGCCTGTCTCCAGCCTCAGACTGTCGCGCGCGCCAAGTCCGATTGGCAATACATCCGGATTTGCCAGCAACTGATTGGCAAAACCTTCGGCGGCCTCTGCGGGCACGGAAATCTCAAAACCATCCTCGCCGGTATATCCGGAGCGCGAGACGAAACAGTCGATGCCGGCCAGCCGCCGCGGGCCGGTATCCATGAATTTCATCGCCGAAATCTCAGCGTCGAATCTCGTGAGCACTGATTCCGCTTTGGGTCCTTGCAGGGCGATCAGTGCACGGCCGGGGAGGGGCTCGACGGCGCAGACGTCCGAAAGGTGCTCCTTCAGCAGCGCTTCGTCCTCGGTCTTGCAGGCGGCGTTGACGACCAGAAACAGGTGATCGCCAAAATTCGCCACCATCAGGTCGTCGAGAATGCCGCCGGATTCATTGGTGAACTGGGCGTAACGCTGCCGTCCCGGCGCCAGCGCCAGAATGTCCTGCGGCACCAGCCATTCCAGCGCGCGGGCGGCGTCCTCGATCCGGCCTGATCTCGGTCGAAGCGCGATCTGGCCCATGTGCGAGACGTCGAACAGGCCGGCGCAGCTGCGGGTGTGGAGATGCTCCTTTAGAACCCCGGTTCCGTACTGCACCGGCATGTCGTAGCCGGCAAACGGCACCATTTTGCCGCCGCGGGCAACATGCAGCGCGTGCAACGGCGTTCGCTTGAGCGGAGGCGGGAAGGTGGAAACATCAGCAGCAAGCATCACAGAGCCCTCGCGGATTTATCGAGGGGTGATTCCCTCAAAAATCCGAAAAAGCCCCATCTGTCGCTGTGCCTGAGAGTATTATCCCGTCGGCGGGCACGCGCCGGTCAAACCCGGTAAGTGCCTCTTTCCAGATGCATCAACGTCACGAGGGTCCTTTTGCCTGAGAGTTTCCGGGGCGGTTGCTCCTTCGGCGCCGGCCTTTCGGCCGATCTCTCCCGACGTGACGATTGGTTAGATAAGCGAAAAACGCTGCCTCGCCAAGCCCGTCAGCGCAAGCAACGGCGGCAATCAACGTCAAATTAGAGGCACTAACTGCAACCCACTGATCCGTTTGCACTGTTTCTGGACACGGCTTTCCCCCTTGTCTAAAAGCGTTCTCGTTGAATTCCGGAACATATTCGCGATTGGACCCCATGAGCGGCGTTAACGAGATCAGGTCGACTTTCCTCAAGTTTTTTGCCGACAACGGCCACGAAATCGTGTCCTCGTCGCCGCTGGTGCCGCGCAACGACCCGACCCTGATGTTCACCAATGCCGGCATGGTGCAATTCAAGAACGTCTTCACCGGCGTCGAGAAGCGGGCGTATCAGCGCGCCACCACCTCGCAGAAATGCGTGCGCGCCGGCGGCAAGCACAACGACCTCGACAATGTCGGCTACACCGCGCGCCATCTCACCTTCTTCGAGATGCTCGGCAACTTCTCGTTCGGCGATTACTTCAAGGAACGCGCGATCGAGCTCGCCTGGAACCTGATCACCAAAGAGTTCGGCCTGAAAAAGGACAAGCTGCTCGTCACCGTCTATCACAACGACGACGAAGCGTTCGGGCTCTGGAAGAAGATTGCGGGTTTCTCTGAAGACCGCATCATCCGGATCGCGACCTCGGACAATTTCTGGCAGATGGGCGACACCGGCCCTTGCGGGCCGTGTTCGGAGATTTTCATCGACCGCGGCGAGCACATCTGGGGCGGGCCGCCCGGCAGCCCGGAAGAGGACGGCGATCGTTTTCTGGAATTCTGGAATCTCGTCTTCATGCAGTTCGAGCAACTCGAGGGTGGGGTGCGCAACCCGTTGCCACGCCCCTCGATCGACACCGGCATGGGGCTCGAGCGCATGGCTTGCATCCTGCAAGGCGTCGACAGCGTGTTCGAGACCGACACGTTCCGCCAACTGATCGAGGCCACGGCCACGGTGCTCGGGCAGGGTCCGAAACAAGCGACCATCGCCTCGTTCCGCGTCATCGCCGATCACTTGCGCACCTCGTCGTTCCTGATTGCCGACGGCGTGCTGCCCTCGAACGAAGGCCGCGGCTATGTGCTGCGCCGGATCATGCGCCGCGCGATGCGGCACGCGCAGCTATTGGGCGCGCGCGATCCGTTGATGCATCGGCTGGTCTGGGCGCTGGTGCGCGAAATGGGTCAGGCCTATCCGGATCTGGTGCGCGCCGAGAAGCTGATCGAGGAAACCTTGCGGCTGGAAGAGACGCGCTTTCGCAAGACGCTGGAACGTGGATTGGCCATTCTCGACGAGAAGAGCGCGGGCCTCAAGAAGGGCGACATGTTCGACGGCGATACGGCCTTCACGCTCTACGACACCTATGGTTTCCCGCTTGATCTGACGCAAGACGCCTTGAAGTCGCGCGGCATCAGCGTCGATCAGGCCTCGTTCACCGACGCCATGGACCGTCAGCGCAAAACAGCGCGCGCGGCCTGGGCGGGAAGTGGCGATACCGCCAGCGAAGCGATCTGGTTTCCGCTGCGCGAAAAACTCGGCGCCACTGAATTCCTCGGCTATGAGACCGAGACCGCCGAAGGCGTTGTCGGCGCGCTGGTGAAGGACGGCGCCGAGGTCACGCAGCTCAAGACGGGTGAAAGCGGCGCGATCGTGTTGAACCAGACGCCGTTTTACGCGGAGTCCGGCGGCCAGGTCGGCGACACCGGTGTTTTGACCGGCGACGGCGTCAAGTTCCGCGTCACCGATACCCAGAAGAAAGCCGGCGATCTCTTCGTGCATCTCGGCACTGTCGAGCAGGGCACGCTGAAAGCGGGCGCGGCGTTGCAGCTCGATGTCGATCATTCCAGGCGCGCCTCGATCCGCGCCCATCACTCCGCGACGCATCTGTTGCACGAGGCGTTGCGTCAGGTGCTTGGCGATCATATCGCCCAGCGCGGTTCGATGGTCGCGCCGGACCGGTTGCGCTTCGACTTCGTTCACCCGAAGCCGATCACGGCGGAGGAGCTGTCTCGGGTGGAGGACATCGCCAACAGTGTGGTGCTGGAGAACGACGAAGTCACCACGCGCCTGATGGCGGTGGACGACGCGCGCGAGGCAGGTGCCCGTGCGCTGTTTGGCGAAAAATACGGCGACGAGGTCCGCGTGGTCTCGATGGGCAAGACCGAACGCGAGCACGGCGCGAACGCGCTCGGCTGGTCGGTCGAATTGTGCGGCGGCACCCACGTCAAGCGCACCGGCGATATCGGCCTGATCTCGGTGACCGGCGAAAGTGCTGTCGCCTCAGGCGTGCGCCGCATCGAGGCGCTGACCGGGAATTACGCGCGCAAGCATGCCAACGACATCATGCAGTTGGCGAAGAACGCGGCTTTGGAGTTGCGGGCGCCTTTGGAAAATATGCCGGCGCGGATCGCAGCGCTAATGGACGAACGCAAGAAGCTCGAGCGCGAAGTGTCGGATGCGCGCAAGAAGCTCGCGATGGGCGGCGGTGCATCCGCTTCTAATGGCGCGAGCGCGGCGGGCGTGCGCGAGGTCGGCGACGTCAAGCTGATGGCGCGCGCCGTTGAGGGGATCGAGATGAAGGACCTCAAGAGCCTTGCGGATGACGGCAAGAAACAACTCGGCTCCGGCGTGGTCGCGATCGTCGGCGTCACCGGGGATGGCAAGGCCGGCGTCGTCGTCGGCGTCACCGCGGATCTGACCTCGCGCTACAATGCCGTTGATCTGGTACGCGTGGCGTCCGAAGCGCTCGGTGGCAAGGGCGGCGGCGGACGGCCCGACATGGCGCAGGCCGGCGGCCCCGACGGCGCCAAGGCGGACGCGGCGCTGGCGGCGATCGAAAAGGCGATGGCGGGGGCGTAGGCTCGGCTCGCGTTCCCCGGATGCTGCGCAGCGCGACAGCGGTGCGCTGCTGATCCGGGGTCCAGTGTCCCGGTCCGTGGGTCCCGGCTCTGCGGAGCAGCGTTGCACGCTGCACCGCGTCCGGGACAAGTGGGCTCAGCCCTTCTTCAGAAACACGTATTCCGCCGAGTAGGGCGCGGATTTGAAAGCAGCCGCCTTGTCGCAAGCGCCGTCGAGCTTGCCGCCCTTGGTGTTGATCCGCTGCACGGTGGTGACGCCGGTCAGCACGCCGTTGCCGCGCGAAGCCGTCACTTGCAGCTTGAGCCAGGCAATATCGTCCGGCGTCGCGCCGGGTGCGTTGCCGGCGGCCTTGCCGACCACGGCGCTGCCGTCGATATGCTCCCAGTTCGGTCCGGCATAGTGCCGGCCGATCGTCTTGCCGTCGACAAAGAGCGTGGCGATCGGTTCACGGAACGCCCAGGCGAGCTTGCCGTCGGCTCCCGCCTTGCATTCATAGACCTGCGCGCCTTCGGCGTGAACGGTCAGCACCGCTGTTTCTCCCGCCGCCGCGATGGCGTCGGGAAGCGCATCGGCTGCAAAAGCAGAGCCGGCGAGAAGCGGCAAGAGAAAAGCAAATATCATGAGCCGCATGTCCGTATCCTTGATTGTTTTAGGTCATTCCGGGGCGCCTGGAAGGCGAACCCGGAATCTCGAGGTTCCGGGTTCGATGCTTTCGCATCGCCCCGGCATGACGGGCCTTATGCCATCGCCTTGGAGAGGTTTTCCGCGACCTTGTCGAGGAAGCCGGTGGTCGAGAGCCAGCGCTGATCGGCGCCGACCAGGAGCGCGAGGTCCTTGGTCATGAAGCCGGCCTCGACGGTATCGACGCAAACCTTCTCGAGCGTGGACGAGAACTTCGCCAGTGCCTCGTTGTTGTCGAGCTTGGCGCGATGCGACAGGCCGCGCGTCCAGGCAAAGATCGAGGCGATCGAGTTGGTCGAGGTTTCCTTGCCCTTCTGATGTTCGCGGTAGTGCCGCGTCACGGTGCCGTGGGCGGCTTCGGCTTCCACCGTCTTGCCGTCCGGGGTGAGCAGCACCGACGTCATCAGGCCGAGCGAGCCGTAGCCTTGCGCCACGGTGTCGGATTGTACGTCGCCGTCATAGTTCTTGCAGGCCCAGACATAGCCGCCCGACCACTTCAGCGCCGAGGCCACCATGTCGTCGATCAGGCGGTGTTCGTAGGTGAGGTGCTTGGCGTCGAAGTCCTTCTTGAATTCGCGGTCAAACACGTCCTGGAAGATGTCCTTGAAGCGGCCGTCATAGACCTTGAGAATCGTGTTCTTGGTCGAGAGATAGACCGGATAGTTGCGCATCAGGCCGTAGTTGAACGAAGCGCGCGCAAAATCGATGATGGAGTCGTCGAGATTGTACATTTCCATGGCGACGCCGGCGCCCGGCGCCTTGAAGACTTCCCTCTCGATCACGGTGCCGTCCTCGCCGACGAATTTCATCGACAGCGTGCCCTTGCCGGGAAATTTGATGTCAGTGGCGCGATACTGGTCGCCATAGGCATGGCGGCCGATGATGATCGGCTTGGTCCAGCCGGGCACGAGCCGCGGCACGTTCTTGCAGATGATCGGTTCGCGGAAGATACAGCCGCCCAGGATGTTGCGAATGGTGCCGTTCGGGGACTTCCACATCTGCTTCAGGCCGAATTCCTTCACCCGCGCCTCGTCCGGGGTGATGGTCGCGCATTTGACGCCGACGCCGACCTTCTTGATCGCCTCCGCCGCGTCGATCGTGACTTGGTCGTTGGTCTGGTCGCGGTATTCCATCCCGAGGTCGAAATACATCAGGTCGATATCGAGGAACGGGTGGATCAGCGTGTCCTTGATGTACTGCCAGATGATCCGGGTCATCTCGTCGCCATCGAGTTCGACGACGGGGTTGGTCACCTTGATTTTTGCCATGGGGGGTCGGGCCTTTTTGGAAATAGCGCCTTTGAGGAGCAGCGCGGAAACAGGAATTATCCCCGCGCTATAGCACCGCGCGAGCGCGCGCGAAAGCGGAGCCGCTATGCAGTTTCAGCCGATCTTTTTGGCTTCGGAAGTGCGCTCCCTCACCCGCTTGCGGGGGAGGGTTGGGGAGGGGGCATTTCCCCC
>Ga0208193_1001212_pt1 | contig 11627 bp, 9 predicted proteins | sample June2015DPH_17_2_FD_184716 | JGI IMG/M metagenome (GOLD analysis project Ga0208193, IMG submission 184716) | Peatland microbial communities from SPRUCE experiment site at the Marcell Experimental Forest, Minnesota, USA - June2015DPH_17_10... | ecosystem: Environmental > Terrestrial > Soil >...
CATCACCATCCGCCGCACGGTCCCGGCCACAACCATCATCATTCCCATCGCGCGCCTGTGCAGTGGCAGACGCCGCATCAGCCCGACGGCGCGAAGGAGCACGCGGCCGCCCCGGAGCCAGACCTCGACAAGGTTGAGGCGGCGTTTGTCGACGGCTTTTTTCAGGCGCCCGACCCCACCAGCTTCCTGCGCCTGGCGCGAATCCCGTTCGAGATCGCGGCCGGCGACGCAAACCTGAAACTGCTGCGGGTCGAGATCGACGCACTCACCGATGTCGGCAGCCTGACCCCGCATCTCGGCGGCGGCACCTTCCGTTACGATCCGCTACCGTCGAATTTCGTCTCGCGCCGCCGCCGGCTGCGTTTCGTCTATTTCGACGGAGCGTCTCTGCGTGCTCTAAGCTACGCCGAACTTCGCGACGTCTGAGCTAGAGCTTATTCAGTTCCGATTGAATCAGAACCGGGCTCCAGTCTTTTGTTTTGACGCGTTTTCTTTACGCGAACCGGCAAGAACCGGGGCGCGGTCAGCCCTTGCTATCGTGCCGACGCGCCTCTTGCCCGAACGATGAGAGACCGGCCGCATTTCGAGACAGCGTGATTTCTCCTCGCGCCAGCCGCTCCTTCAAATACGTGAAGGTCTGTGCGGTCTGAGCGAACAAGTGCTCACCCGCGACGAACTGTTGTCCCTGGGGCGAGCCGGTTGTCACGAAACGATCGAGTGGCTTGATCACCGTGTGATAGTCGACCGAGAAGAAGAGCGGAAACGAATAGCGCTCCTCCTTGACCTTGCGCACGCGGTGCGAGGTGGCGACGAAGCGGCCGTTAGTAAAGATTTCGAGCATGTCGCCGATATTGACCAGAAACGCACCCGGGATCGGCGGCGCGTCGATCCAGTCCCCGGCGGCATTCATTACCTCCAGACCCGGGCTCGTCGAGCGTAACAAAGTGAAGCATTCATAGTCAGTGTGGGCGCCGATACCCATGCGATCCTCGGCTTCAGCGTCAAAAGGATAGTGGATCAGACGGAGCTGGGTAGGCGGCTTGGAGATGTAGTGGTCAAAGAAATCGGGCGCTTCGCCGAGTGCGAGGGAAAATCCGCGGATCAGGCTGCGGCCAAGCTGGAAGACGGCGTTATAATAGGCTCCCACGGCATCGCGAAAAGCAGGAATATCCGGCCATTGGTTTGGGCCCAGCAGCGGATTCCCTGCAAGATAGTCAGGATCAGTCTCCGGCAGGTCGAGCGAGAGATCGTAAGCTTCCTTCTTGTCCTTGCTGCCGGAAGCGAAAACTTCCTCTCCCTCCGGCACGTAGCCGCGATGATTCTTCGAGCGACCTATATATACCGCCATCTTCCGCTCGACCGGCTGAGCAAAAAAACGTTTGGCCGCATCAAGCACGCCCTCAAAAAGTGCGTCATTGATGCCGTGACCGCGGACATACAGAAACCCGACCTCGCTCGCCGCACGGCCGAGCTGGTACGCGACGTTCTGCTGTTCCCGTACTTCCCCGCTCATGAGGGGAGATACGTCGATGATCGGAATGCTCGAGAAATGCTTAGACATGCTAAGACTACTTTCCTTCTTTAAATCCGCGTTCAGGCAGCCGACGCCAGGATAGCCTGCAGGTCGCCTTCGGCTTCGTCAATATCCCAGTCCCGGACGGTCGCGCCCCCATCCGCGGCAATGTCGGTGGTTCTCATCCGATCGCGGTTAACTGGCTTCGTGATGGTCAGCAGCTGCCCCTCCCGAAACGGAAGGGTCGAGCGCGCAATGATCCAACCCGAAGACTCGATCCGGCCGATCGAGATTTCGCAGTCGATGAGCGCGCGTGCATCCTTAAGCGAAGGCGCCCGCGTGATACATTCGCTGAGCGAAAGGCCTGCTTGCGTCGCCAGCGTTCGCGCGCGGGCATACATGAAAGTCGGGCCCAGCCTGACGATGAAGCCCTCGCCGCCCTGCCCCTGCTGGCGCAGGCGAACCGCCGCGCAAGGCGCGCGAGCAACGTCCTGGCGATGCCAATGCTCGATGTAAGGGATGTCGCGCCCCTGCTCAATCATCACGCCGTTTTCAAGCCAGAGCCGCCCGACGTCCGGCGCAGACGACTTCGGCTGATAGTCGATGGCCCGCTCCCATTCAAAGCACTCGCCGTCGAACAGCAGCCGGCCGGCAAAACCCTCCTGCCGTGCGAGCCATGTGATGGCTTTCCAGTCCAGATCGTCTAACCGCGGCATGGCTGCGAAATCGGGTCGATCAGCGGGACGGCGCAGGTCTATGTAGAGCGTGAGTCCCTGTAGCCAGTCGACCGCGGATGTGTCATCGCGCCGTCCGTCGGGCCATATGATCGACGACCGTCGCCAATGGGAGCAGCGAGGGTCGGGCGCAGCGGATGACTGGCCACCCGCCTCGACTGCGATCCCGCCAGTCAGGCTGGCAGGACTATCCGCATCCCGACTATCCCTTTGCAAAGCGCGCCCACCCTTTAACGCGACTGTTCACAGCCTCGGTCATCCCGACCTTCCTTGCCGTTGCTCAAAATTAATTCGGAGCTGTCAGCCGCCGTCGGTGATTTCCGAAGCGAGATATCTTCGGATCATTCAAAATCTAAATACGCAGATTTTTCTCGCTGGACAAGCTGTGATGAGATGAGAGCTGTCGGCTCCCGCGAGCGAGCACGATGTGCGGCGGCGCTGGACGGTGGCTCCACATTTCGGCGGCGGCACCTCCCGCTACGATCCGCTACCGCCGAATTTCGTCTCGCGCCGCCGCCGGCTGCGTTTCGTCTATTTCGCGTCTCTGCGTGCTCCAGCTAAATTCCCTGCAAACAGGGAATTCAGCAGGGAAAATCACGATTTCAGGCCTTAAGGCGACAACTTTAAAGCAAGAAACCATTGTACCGCAGGGACTTTTCTCTTAATTCCCTAAACAAACTATCAGGGAAATTTTTCTGAAGATAAAGGTCCGGTCAATCTGTTCGCCGGAAGGGTCCGATGGGTTTTTTAGATCGATGGAAGCGATGGCGCCCCGCAAAAAAACAAGCGCTTAGTATCAAGCAAGTCGGGGCACGAGAATTGAGTAGATTACAATGAAGATGGATGAAGGCAAGGCATGCACGCCCTTCAACATCTTTAGTGACTGCCTCGACGGCGTCACGGGAAGAATCGTGGTCCTTTACGTCATCTTGGCTATTGCGAATCTAGCGGCGTGGGGTTTGGCTTTCCTCGCTTTCAGGGACTACCCGGTCCAGTTGGGCACGGCCTTTCTTGCCTACACTTTCGGTCTTCAGCACGCCGTTGATGCCGACCATATCGCGGCGATCGATAACGTTACGCGCAAGCTGATGCAGGAGGGCAAGCGGCCGGCATCTGTGGGCTTCTTCTTTTCGCTCGGCCATTCGACAATTGTCTGGCTGGGATCGGCGGCCATTATTCTCACTACGGCTGCCTTCAAGGATAAGATTGAGGCTTTCAAAGCAATCGGTGGCGTTGTCGGGACCTTGGTTTCCGCCTTCTTCCTGCTCGCCATCGCCATCATGAACATCATTATCCTCGCTTCAATTTTCAGAACCTTCCGACATGTCAAGGCGGGCGGCCAGTATAAGGAGGATGATCTCAATTCGCTTTTAGGGAGAGGCGGTCTCCTCGCGCGCGTGTTCCGACCTATGGTCCGGGTCATCTCCCGAAGCTGGCAAATGTATCCGTTAGGATTTCTTTTTGGCCTTGGCTTCGACACCGCGACCGAGATTGGAGTGTTAGGGATTTCGGCTGCTCAAGGATCGCAAGGGCTGCCGCTGTGGTCGACCCTTATATTCCCCGCGCTGTTCACAGCCGGGATGTCGTTGGTCGACACGACCGACGGCGTGCTTATGATGGGCGCCTACGGCTGGGCCTTCCTCAAGCCGATCCGCAAGCTTTATTACAACATGACAATCACGTTGGTTTCGGTGCTGGTAGCCCTAATCATTGGCGGCGTCGAAGCCCTCGGTCTGATCGGAAGTAAGCTTGGCCTCGAAGGCGGTTTCTGGACATTCATCGAGGGCATGAATAGCAATTTTGGCACGCTCGGTTATTTGATCATCGGTCTTTTCGTGGCCTGCTGGTTGATTTCCGCGGCCATTTACCGGCTCAAGCGGTTTGACGAAATCGAGGTTTACAGACCTTATCCGTGGGCAGGGAAAGACGACGGAGCAAGACCTGTCGTTGCCGGAAACTCAATCCGGCAAGCAAGTGAAGTCGAATTGGGCGATGCTCTTCGTTGATGAGAGATGTTTGCGGCCTGATTTGGTTGGCACTGATCGGATTGTTACGTTGTCGTGTTCGGCGAGCGGCATCACCGGGCACGTTCATAGTTTGGCAAAATCAGCGGGCTACCCCTATCGCGCTGGCGGTTTTTTGCGGTAACTACCGGGTACAGAACAATTTCAAGAAATCAGCTCCGATGGCGCGAGAGTCAACGTCGGCCGAAGATACGAAGAGAACATTTGATAAGCCAATGGTTGCCGCGCTTGCGTAACCGCATAGATTTGGCGTCAATCGCCGACGTCAGAGTGTCGTAGAGTCTGCTCAAGGTCGTAACCGTCGCAAACGGTCGGACGGCATGACAGTTTCAGGAGTTGGAATGAAAGATATCGGCTTTGGCAAGCGCGTTCGCTATCTTCGGAACCAGAGGCGTCTCACTCTCGACGAGCTTGCGGCATCGACGGGACTTAATAAAAGCTACTTGTCGCGAATCGAACGCGAGCTCGCGATCCCAACAATCACAACCGCGGTCAAAGTTTCCAGCGCATTTGGTATTGGGATTGGTCAGCTGCTCGGGGAGACTTCCGACGATGCATCGATCTGCGTCGTTCGGAAAGGCGAAGGAAAGCCCTTCATGACGTCGAAGAAGGGTCGTGGGGGCAACTCCCTGTCGATCGCGGCCAGCCGCAAGTTCAAGCGGATGGAGCCCTTCTTGATGAAGCCATCGACCGAATTTCAGAGCGACACGCCCTTCAGCTTTACCGGCGAGCATTTTGTCTATGTGCTGGCTGGCGTGTTTGAGATCGAATTTCCCGATCGCCTCGTCCAGCTGTCGGAAGGCGACGCGATCTATTTCGACTCGCACATCCCACACCGAACCAGATCTGCAAGCAAGCAACCAGCGACGGTTCTCAGCGTCGTTGTGCCGGAGCGAGACGGCAACGCTTAAAGACTAAGCTAGGCGAGAAGCCGTAATTAACGGCGTGATAATCGGCGGATCGACTTCCTCTTCTAGCGGACGATCCGGCCTGATCGAAAAGCAGAAGGCCGCGCCGACCAGCAAGAGCGCCATCGAAGCGATAAAGGGAACGAAGACGCTGCCGGCCGCGTCGGCGAGCCAGCCGAATGCAAATGGCGAGACGATGGAGGCTAGACCTGTCCCTGTGCTCATGATGCCCGTTGCGGTCGCTGGATGTCCGGCGGCGATGTCCGCGGGGAGCGCCCAGATTGGCGCGATGGTCAGTTCAACAAAGAAGAACGCAGCCGCCAGGGAAAACGCGACAATACTTAGATCGTTGCTAACAAGGACCGGCACCATGCAAAGGAAAGACGTGATCATACTGCCGGCCATCACGTAGGACCTAGCAACGGTGAGGCTTCCGGTTCTTCTCAGGAGCCAATCACTGAGGATGCCGCCCAACGCGTCACCTACCAACCCAGCGAAAAAAACGCCGAATGAGTAGACCGCCGAGCTCTTGATATTCATGCCGTAAGCTTGAACGAAGAAAGATGGAATCCACGTGAGGTAAAGCCACAGCGTCCACGCATAGCAAAAACATACCAGTGTTGTCGGCCACATACGTTTGAGAAGCGCCCTCCAAGGGATTGGTGGGCGGCCGTTACGTGGCGGTATCACTGGCAACTCTTTGAGTTCCTCATGCCTCATACCGCTGTGTTGTCGGGGATCGTCGCGATAGTACCAAAACCAGACGACCACCCATATCAGGCTGAAGCTGCCCAGAATCAGAAAGGAATCGCGCCATGACGTGAGCGCAACCAGAAACACGACGAGGGGCGGCGTTACAGTATTCGCCAAGCGCGCGAAGCTATGCGTGATGCCCTGCGCATATCCGCGCCGCGCCGGCGCGAACCAATCCGCCATGGACCGCGACGCCGTCGGAAAGGCGCCGCCCTCGCCGACGCCAAGCAGTAAACGCGCCAGGAAGAGACTTATCACACCGGCACCAAAACCCGTCAGCATGGTTGCCGCTGACCAGATCATCCCATAGATCGCCAGGGCATAGCGCGGGCCGATCTTGTCGCCGATGACGCCGCCGAGTATTTGAAAAACGGCGTAGGTATATCCAAATGCCGAGAAGACCAATCCGAGTTGAGTGTTCGAAAGGCCGAGTTCTTTTTGAAGGATCGGCGCTGCGGTCGAGAGGTTTACTCGATCGATGTAGGTGACGAAATACATCGCGCACAATAGCAACAAGACCCGACCACTGGGCCGTCTAAACACGGAAGTGATTTTGGCGAAGAGACTCTCCTGCATCGCCGTGGCCTTCCCTTCTCTTCCCATTATGCCGAGCGCAGCCGCTGCTGAGTTAAGCCGTTGTTGCAGATAAGTAGATCATGTTGCCTATTGTGCGCCAAGGGGCTTTGTGCGAGCATTCTACTCCACGAGGTGCGGAAAATGACGTCAACAAGCCTACAAAGTGATCAGAGCGAGCTGTCGCCGATCGATGCCGGCTCGGCAGCAAGTGTCGAAGCTGCAATCCGCACGCGGCGATCGACGCGCGCCTTCGTGAGTAAACCAGTCGAAAAGGAGCTCCTGAAGAAGATCCTGATCATGGCCAATCAGGCTCCCAGCGGTTCCAACATCCAGCCCTGGCGCGTCTATGTCCTGGCAGGAAAGACGCTCAAGCGCGTCGGAGCTACGATTAAGGAGGCGTTCTTGACGAGTGAGCCGGGGCACAAGCGCGATTACGCCTATTACACCGAAGCTCTGTTTGAGCCTTATCTGGGTCGCCGCCGCGCCTGCGGTTGGGGGATGTACAATGCGCTCGGCATCGAGACCGACAAGATGAAGCAGCAGCGCGCCCAGAACTACGAGTTCTTTGGCGCGCCGGTTGGATTGATCTTCACGATCGAGCGGCGCTTGGAACGCGGCAGTTGGATCGATTGTGGCATGTTCATGCAAAACATTATGCTGCTGGCCCGGCATTTCGGTTTGCATACCTGCCCACAGGCATCGTTAGGTGAATTTCCCGACATTGTCCGCGCCGAGCTTGGTATACCTCAGGAACAGATCATTCTAGGCGGGATGTCGCTCGGCTATGCCGATCCCGACGCGATCGTGAACCGTTTCCAGCCGTTGCGAGACCCGTTGTCGAGTTTCGTGACCTACTGGGACTAAGCTTTTCGACTACCCCCTAAACGCGGAAAACGTCGGCAAACTGACCACGTAATTCCGCAGTAAGAACTTTGCCCAGCGTATTCCGAGGTATGGCGGGAATTTCGACGAGGCGCTTAGGGACTTTATAGCCGACCGCGCTATCCGCCACCCATTGGAGCATTTTGGCCTCGTCAAACGATGCGCCTAACATGAGTACCACCGCGGCGACGACGCATTCGCCATATTCGGGATGCGGAGCGCCGAAAACCGCGGCTTCGACAACATCCTTGTGCTCCAGCAAGATGCCTTCGACCTCAGCCGGATAAACATTGTAGCCGCCGGTTATGATGACATCCTTCTTGCGGCTCAGCAGCCAGAGATATCCATCCTCGTCAAAACGACCGACATCGCCCGTCGAAAACCAACCATCGGCCGTCATTGCAGCTTCGGTTTCGTTCTGTTTGCGCCAGTAGCCGGTGAACAGATTCCGACCTCTGATCTCAACTTCGCCCTCGACCAGCGCTTTTCCAGCAGCGCCTTTGATCCTTATCTGAATGTCGGGAAGCGGAAAACCGACGCTGCCAGGTCGCTTGGCCCCCGCCAAGGGATTGCTGGCGTTGATGCCGGTTTCGCTCATGCCGTAACGTTCGACAATTTCGCGGCCCGTCTGCTCGTTAAACTCCGCATGGAGCTGCGGTGAAAGCGCTGCCGACCCCGAAAGGAATAGCCGCACCGACATTGGCTGCCGCCCAAGCTGATGCGACGCCAATAACCGTTTATAGAGCGTGGGAACGCCCATGAAGATGGTTGCACGAGACAGCTCGTCTAAAACGACATCGACGTCGAACCGCTCCAACCAATGCATGGAGGAGCCTGCCAATAGGGCCACGTTTGCGACCACAAACAGTCCATGCGCGTGAAAAAACGGCAAACAGTGAATGATTCGATCGTCAGACCTGACATTCCAAATTTTGATCAAGGTTTGCGCATTGCTGACAAGAGCCCGCTCGGACAAGATCGCCCCCTTGGGCTTGCCGGTTGTCCCCGACGTGTAGAGCAGAATGGCCGGATCATCCGGACGTTTTAGCGCTGGCTCATCGTTATCGATGGCAAGTTCGGCAACTTCCGCAATGCTCGACGGCTCGTCTTGCAGAGATATCAGGATAGGGCTTTCTTCGAGCTCGCCTCTCCGTTGCGCGGCCTCGAACCAGGCCGCCAGCTCGACTCGTTTGTCGGCCGATCCGACAAAAATCGCTGGCGTCGCATCGGCCACCACATAGAGGGTTTCACGCTCCTTGTAACCGGGATTAATCGGAACATAGATCGCACCTGTGCGAAGACAGGCAACGTATAGTACGACCGCGTTGACGCATTTGTTCGTTTGCGCGGCGACGCGGTCACCTGGCGCTAACCCTAAACTTTTCAGCACATTTGCAAACTGGGCTGACCGCCGATTCAATTCGCCGAATGTAAGCACGGAACCGTCACGTGTGACGACGGCCCGCTCGCATGCCCGCGCCTGAAAGTTGTTCTGCAATACACCGAATAGCGTTTCTCGCTGATTCGCCAAGGTTGACGACACGCCCTGAGGACGATCCATGCCCTGAATACTCCGTTGCTACATCGGCTACCGCGTGGCATATAGTAACACTCAAACCAGCTGGAGCAACCAATGGGACTGGAAAATCTCGCGGACCTCGGTCTGGATCGAAATTGGGTAGAAAGTGCCAGCGGCTCCGTAGCGGATTCGGTTCCTCACGCAGTCGTCGGCCGGCACTCGGTCCGCGCCTTTTTGCCCAAAGCTATCGAAAAATCCGTCATTGATGAGCTTCTGACCATCGCTCACCTGGCACCCAGCGGATCGAATCTTCAGCCATGGAAAGTCCATGTGATGTTCGCCAAAAAGCTTCGCGAACTGGGCAATGATATGCAGCAAACTTACTTAGCCAAGGAACCAGGTCACAAGCGAGAATACAATTACTACGAAATCAGCTGGGTCGATTTTGAGCCATATGCGACGCGACGCCAGAAATGCGGCTGGGGGCTTTACAATGCCCTTCAAATCGCACGCCACGAGAAGGAGCGGCTGGCGAAGCAACGATCGATGAACTTCAACTTCTTTCATGCGCCAGTCGCTTTTCTGTTCACGATCGATCGGAGACTTGAGCTGGGGAGTTGGATCGACTACGGCATTTTCTTGCAATCGCTAAATCTGATGGCCCGCGCCCGAGGTTTGCACACCTGCACCATGGCCTCCGTAAGCGAATTTCCGAAAGTGGTCCGCCGCAATCTGCCCATCGGCGAAGATGAAATCGTGATGTGCGGAATGGCTTTGGGTTACAAGGACGAGACAGCGCAGATCAACAGCTTCCGGCTCGGCCGCGCGCCGCTCAGCGAATTCGCGAAATTCTACGACTAAACTGACGCCGTCTCTTTAGAGCGAGACATCAACCTCAAGTATTGCCGCTCCGCACGCATCTATCCCTGGAGAAAGATGCACCGGTCTCGCGCGCCGTCGATGGCGCCGGGCACATTCTTTGTCGCCTAACCCTGGGCGGACTGCATCACCAATATGCCCGGATTTAAATTACGACGGGCACTAGCCAACGGCCTTGATCTGCGTTTCCATCAAATCCACGTGTCCTCCCGATGGCTCGCCGCGATGCGTTCGGCTGAAACCAGCCATAGCCCAATAAACCAACAACAGCCCGAATTGACATAAGTAAACCGGTCAGTTTACTTGTTGTTAAGTTTCTTAATTGGACGCATGCCCATCAGGGTGGCGGCGCTGGCGATTTGTGCTGCGCGCTGCATCGTACCTATGGGCATTCCGCGAAGTAGAAGTGAAACATGCCAAAGACCCGTCGGACCTCAACGCCGCAATTCGGCTTCGCCGGTATGTTGGTTTTCAGCCTGGCTCTGGCCGGATGCAATGAAGAGAAACAAAAGCAGGCCGGTCCACCGCCCAAACAGTCGGTGGATGTCGTCACCCTGCACGCCCAACCGGTGACCCTGACCACAGATCTACCGGGGCGGATATCCCCTTTCAGAACGGCGGAGGTCAGGCCGCAAGTAAACGGGGTCATCCTCAAGCGTCTGTTTACCGAAGGCGACGTCGTTCAGGCAGGCCAGCAGCTTTATCAGATTGATCCGGCGCCGTACGAGGCCAGTCTGGCCAGCGCACAGGCGACGTTGCTGCGCGCGCAGGCATCGGTAAGGACCGCGCAGTCAATGGTCGACCGCGATCGGCCATTGGCCGAGGCAAAGGCCGTCAGCGAGCAGGATCTGGACAACGCGGTGGGCACGCTCCAGCAAAACCAGGCCGACGTTGCTTCCGCCGAGGCTGCGATCAAGACCGCTGCGATCAATCTGGCCTACACCAAAGTGCTTTCGCCGATCACCGGCCGCACGGGCCGCTCCGCGGTCACGGAGGGCGCGCTCGTCACCGCCAATCAAACCACGACACTGGTGACCGTGACACAGCTCGACCCGATCTACGTGGACGCGACTCAGCCGACCATCACGATCCTGCGATTGAAGCGGGAATTGGCCAGCGGGCAGATCAAAAGCGCCGGCGATGGCAAAGTGCCGGTCAAGCTCTTGCTGGAGGACGGCTCCAGCTACGATCGGACGGGCATCTTGCAGTTCAGCGAGGTAACGGTCGACCAGGGGACTGGCGCCGTCACCCTGCGGGCGATCTTCCCGAACGAAGCGAGCGTGCTCCTCCCCGGCATGTTCGTTCGCGAGCAATTAGAGGAAGGCATCCGGCAGAATGGCATCCTGGCTCCGCAACAGGGCCTGACGCACAACCAGAAGGGGGAACCGACGGCACTCGTCGTCGACGCCGACGGCAAGGTACAAAATCGAATCCTGACGACCGATCGTGCGATCGGCGATACATGGCTCGTCACCAGCGGCCTCAATGACGGCGATCGGCTGATCGTACGGGGCGTGCAGAAGGTGCAGCCCGGCATGCAGGTCACTGCCAACGAAGTGAATCTCGACAGCAACGGCGCCGGGCCCTTGCAAGCTCCTGCCGGCGCGAAGCCGGCCACGCAGTAGGGCGCCGATCTCATGTCCCGTTTTTTCATCGATCACCCGGTCTTTGCTTGGGTGCTGGCCATCGTAATGATGCTGGCAGGCGCGGTCGCAGTCTTCACGCTGCCGATCGCGCAATATCCCAGCATTGCTCCGCCGGCAGTTTCCATCACGGTAACCTATCCCGGTGCATCCGCCGAGACGGTGCAGAGCACCGTGGTGCAGGTGATCGAACAGC
>Ga0208193_1001213_pt1 | contig 11621 bp, 6 predicted proteins | sample June2015DPH_17_2_FD_184716 | JGI IMG/M metagenome (GOLD analysis project Ga0208193, IMG submission 184716) | Peatland microbial communities from SPRUCE experiment site at the Marcell Experimental Forest, Minnesota, USA - June2015DPH_17_10... | ecosystem: Environmental > Terrestrial > Soil >...
ACATGGACGCGGTCGATCTCGGATTCCGTCCCGACCACGTCGTCACGGGAGTGTACGCACTGCCCGAGAAGCAGTACTCGACCCAGGCTCTGGTCGACGAGTTTAACCTCAAGCTGCTCGCCGAGCTTCGCCAACAACCCGGCGTCGGCTCGGTCGGTCTCACCAGTACACTACCCATGACCGGGGACGGAATCGTTACTTTCGTCGTGGACGGTTACGTCGATCCTCGCGGACCGGACCTGACCGTGGCTTCGCCATCGGAAGTCATCGGCGACTACTTCAAGGCCATGGGCATTGCGCTGATTCGCGGCCGATTCTTCACCGAGGACGATAATGCCAATCACCAGCTTGCGGTGATCGTGAACCGCCGGTTCGCCATGCACTACTGGCCGAATCAGGATCCGATCGGCAAGCGGCTGCGCCTCGGCACACAGAAGACGGCAACGCCGTGGATGACAGTCGTCGGAGAGGTGGCAGACGCGAAACTGAATTCGCCCGATGCCGATGATGCCGAGCAGTTCTACCAGCCGGTCGCGCAAATTGAAAAGGATCTTGGCTCCTTTGCCGCACCCACTGATCTCAACGGAAACGGCAACTACGTTGTGATCCGTTCCGCTTTGCCGCCCGAGCAGATGGAAAACATTTTCCGCGCCTCGGTCCGCTCGATCGATGCTAGACTGCCGCTCACCGAGGTGCGGAGTATGGACGAAGTCGTCTCCCAGAGCGGTGCTTCGCGCCGCTTCAACACCGTCGTCATTTCCTGCTTCGCGCTGGCGGCCGTCCTGCTCGCCATTCTGGGCATCTACAGCGTAATCAGCTTTTCGGTTGCCTCACGCGTCGAGGAGATGGCTATCCGCATGGCACTCGGCTCCCCGCGTTCGCATATCATCCGTCTTGTCCTTGTTTACGGACTCAAACTCGCTGCCATCGGATGCGCTCTGGGGCTGGTCGGCTCCGCTGTCGCTTCCACCATCCTTCGCTCCTTTCTCTTTCATGTGAGCCCGTTCGACCCCTTCGTGATGATCCTGGCCTCAATCGCGGTCTTCTGTCTGGCACTGGTTGCGTCCACTTTCCCCGCGCGCCGCGCCGCTTCGGTCAATCCTGTGAAGGCGTTGCGCGGGCAATAGGCTTGCCTGGTTGACCTGGCCGGCAAGCGCCCTGCTGACCTGGGAACTGGTATCGCTTGGGAGCGCGAAAAAGATCGAAGCTCCGCGGACAGCGGCTGGGGCGCCCCTTGAATCTGCCCCCAATCGGTTCGGCAGCAGGTTTGCTGCTCCGGTTACTGGCCACGTGGCTTCGCCCTTCAGCGGGCGCTGGGGGGCGAACGCTTGAATCCTGCTGCGCGGCTGTGGCAGTCCGGCTCCCCACTCGAATGAGTGCATGAGGGAGGTCGCGCCCAATCCACGCGATCCGTTCCCGGTTGAACCCAGATCGCCGAGGCTTGTTTCATGGCGGCCTCGACCGAACCCGAGCCAAGGGGGGAGATATCGCCAATCCCGGGCCGGATGACTGCATGAATCCAGGGAAACAACCCCGGCCTTGACAATACCTCTCAATACTATTCTACTCGATGCCTATGGTAATCTCACTCAAATGACTGAAACCTCTTCCCGTGATTTGTTTCCCGGCGCGCTCGAAATGATGATCCTGGAATCGCTGCGCCGCCAGCCGGCGCATGGATATGCGCTGGTGCAGCACATCCAGCAGCGATCCAACAACCTGTTGCAAGTCGAAGAGGGCTCGCTCTATCCGGCGCTCCAGAGGCTGCTCAAGGCGAAGCTGGTCAAGGCCGAGTGGGGCATCTCTTCGACCAATCGCCGGGTCAGAACCTATCAAATCACGGCAACCGGCCTTCGCCACCTGGGGAAGCAGATTTCAAGCTTCGAACGTATGTTTGAGGGCATCGCTCTGGTCCTCGATCCGGGGAACTCGCCTGCCAGTTCGTAGGAGGCCCCCATTGGTTTAGTTGGAGGCGTCTCTGCTCTTCGGAAGCTCTTCGAAGATCTCTCTCAGAGCAGTTGAGTCTCCCTATTGAGCAACGCGCGGGGCGGTTGACAGACGAGAGTTTGAGCCCGCAGGAGGCTGAATATCCGGCGCCCATTGCCATTGGCGCTGGTTGAGGAGCTCGAGCCGTGAAGCGTGGCGATGGCCGCCGTCATGACTCTGGCTCTTTGCCCCCGGCGTGAGCCTCCAGCGGTTCAACCTGATGAAAACCAGCCTGTTTCATCTCCTGGTATGTCCCTCCTTTAGCCTCAGGCAGGCGTGATGGTATCATCCCGAAACGGAGTGAACCGATGGAACCCAAACTGCCGAGCGAAGCGATAGAACTCTACAACGATTTCATTCACGGCGAGATCAGCCGGCGCGCCTTTATGGATGCCGTGCAGCGCCTGGCGATAGGCGGTCTGGCCGCGGCCACGATTATCGACGGACTGATGCCGAATTACGCTCTCGGCCAGCAGGTCTCCCGCACCGATGACCGGATCAAGGCCACGTACGAGACCGTGCCCTCGCCGCAGGGCAACGGCAGCATCAAGGGATATTTCGTCCGGCCCGTGAGCGCAGACACCCGCGAAGCGCAGCCGGCAAAGCTCGCCGGCATCCTCGTGGTTCATGAAAATCGGGGTCTGAACCCGCATATCGAAGACATCGCGCGGCGGTTCGCGCTGGCCAACTTTATGGCCTTTGCGCCGGACGGACTCAGCTCTCTGGGGGGCTATCCCGGCGACGACTACAAGGGAGGCCAGTTGTTCAACAAGATCGACAAGGGCAAGATGTTCGAGGATATGGCCGCCGCGGCGCTGTGGTTGAAGTCGCGCCCCGATTGCACGGGAAAGATCGGGGCTACCGGTTTCTGCTACGGTGGCTCGACGGCCAATTTGCTGGCGGCGCGGCTGGAAGCTGACCTTGCGGCAGCGGTGCCGTTCTATGGCGGTCCTCCTCCGAGCGGGGACATTGCGAAGATCAAGGCGGCGATTCTGGTGCATCACGGGGAGCTTGACACGCGACTGGCGGCGACCTGGCCGGCTTACGATCAGGCTCTGACCGCGGCGCACGTTCCACACGACGGTTATATCTACCCTGGCGCCGTGCATGGCTTCAATTGCGACGCGACGCCGGAGCGGTATAACAAGGCCGCGGCCGATCTGGCCTGGCAACGCACGATTGACTGGTTCAACAAATATGCGCGCGGCTGATTCCTCTGTCGAGAGCGGTCGCAAGAGCCGATAGGGCGGCACGATCCTTTCCCCTCCTGTGTCCCATGGGAAGATTTCGATCATGGCTCCCAAGAGACCGTCAAGCCAGGGATTGCGCTTTTGTTGCTCGGCGGGCAGGCCCGGCAAGGCAATTCAGCCTGCCGCAGCGCGCTCATGTCGCTGGCCGAGGAGTGTCGCGGCGCGGTGCGGGTCGTTTTTGACCAGCACCGGGGCCATCCCTGTTGCTGTTCCTCTCGACCCAGTTCAGTCGAAGGTGTGCTTTGATGAATGCGTCACCGCCTTGCTTTGAGCAACTTCATCAGAACGCACCCCAGGTGCCGGCAATGGGAACCCAGGAGGGCCCACCGGCCGTCTCTTCGCTCGCCTGATCAATCGTCAGGCGGTGGCGGCGTGACGAGTGGGTTCTAAATGTCAGCCGGCACAACCGGCATTCAGCCGATCGTGATCGCTGCCACTTCGTACTCTTCCACGGAGGGAACAGCGAACCGCAAGACCTGGTTGTCAAACTCAAAGGAAGGACTCTCACCCGCGTGGAGAAGTTCAACCGACTTCACCCTGATGCCCAGGGGAAGTTTCATCGTCAGCTTCTGCGGGCCCACTGGCTCGACTGACTGCAGCCAGCCATGCTGGGCGCTCGCATTGGTGTAGTTGAGCAGGTGAACGGCGTAGCCCGGAGATGTCTCCCAACAGAACATCTCGATCAACCCGGCGCCCTCGAGCTGGACAACACGCTCCTCGTGGCTGACCCAGCGGATCGTGTTGTCGAGCAGTTGCAGAAGATCGCCGTGTCCGGTAAGCCAGTAGGTGCGCTCGATGTCTCCGGCAATCCATGCCGTGCGGCTGGCTCCGGACTCTTGCAGAACCACAGCCGGTTCATTGGTGTGCGGATGCTCCGGGTAGGCAAGTTCCGGAGGATAGCGCACGAAGCCGGGAACGACCGTGAGCAACGGGCTGGCAACGGGCTTGAGGGGCACACGATTCTGAGCGCCGGCAATCCAGTCGGTATCGGAAAAACCTCGCAGGAGGTCGTGCTGCTGGCCTGAGTTCGAGGGTTCGATGCGCGCCGAATAGGCATTGCCGTTGGTACCGATGGCATCGCCGGCCTTGCTTACACCCATCAGATCTCTAAGGCCGAAATCAGCGCGGGCACTGAGGTTCTCATCATAAAGGCTGGTTTCAAAGCTGGCCATCAGTGATCCGCCCTGATGCACGTACTCCCGGAGGCGCTGACATTGACTGTCGCTGAGCATGGCGACATTGGGCAGCAGAAGGGCGCGATATTTGGCCAGGCGCTCGGGTTCAAGGCGGTCTTCGTGGACAAAGTCGAAGGCGAAGCGGCCCTTTAGCAGCGCGTCGTAAATGCCCTGCGTCGTTTCATGCATGTACGTGCGGGAGCGGGCCGAAGCTGGTCCCGGGTAAAGAAGCTGGGTGCTCTGTCCAATCACTACTCCGATGTTTGCCATCGACCGGCGGGTCGTTAGATGGGCGTCATGCTGCGCAGTCCAACGGAAATAGTCCCTACCGACCTGCTGCCAGCGGCGGTCTTCGCCGAATCCGTTCTCCGCACCGACAAAGTGAAAGTACGGCACCATGCCGCTGGCCAGCGTCTCGGAGAGCCACATCCTCGATTCGGCCGCGCTCTTTGAAACGTTGCGCCAGCCGGGGTTGCCGGTCGAGTAAGCGGCTGTGACGTTGGCGGCAACTTTGCCATCAAGGACCGCATTGCAAACCCGGCCCTGCAGGCTGCATCCCCAGATGGCTGCGTCATCGTAGGTTCGACCCTGATTGTCCGCCTGGAACCATTGGGCAACTTCGCCAAGCCGATCAAGATTCGGTCCGCCACGGACGTTGCCTCCGGAGTTGGCAAAGAAGAAACTGTCGTGCTTTTTCTCCTTGGCAATCGCGTCGTACTTCTGCCACAACTCGACAACGCGGTCGGTGAACACATGCCAATAGGCCGGTGTGCCGGACGGGGGCAGCTTGCTGCAGGCCGAGCAGTAGCAGACCGGCAGACTGCCCAGCGGAGGCCAGCCATTGGTATAGAAGCAATCGACATCATAGAGCGAGTTCACCTCGCGCATGATGGCCGGCACATAGTCGTCCATGTAGGCGGAGAACATGCACGTCTGAAACAGGCGAGGGTCTTCGCCGCTGTGAACGACCGATCCATCCTGGCGCCGCATAGCCCACTCCGGATGCGCTTGGAGCGCATCGGCCCAGTTAAGATCAGGGCTCATGCGCGCCACCACGCGCATTCCGCGCTTCTTCGCCGCCCCCACGCATTCGCCGAAGAGGTCGCGTTCGCGCAGGAATCTTCCGTGGCGGTGAAACTTCACCTTGGAGGGATAGAAGGCCAGAATCCCGGTAACGCTGACAAAAACAATGTCTACCTGGGCTGAGTGCCAGTAGTCAGCCCACTCGTCGACGTTCATGACCTCCGCGTCGTACTCGGTCAGGTTGGTCTGGCCTATGCGTCGAATCCTCCGCTCCCAGGGCAGGGCAGAGGGGTCGATGGGAGCTAAACGCTGTGGGAGCGAGACCAGCTCCGCTCCTGAGCCATCTATATCCCCTGCGGGGGGCGTTTCGAGCGATGAGCCATCGAGCCCCTTCAGCGCCGAACTCAGCGGCACGACTCCGACTCCTGCCCGGAGGCTGGTCTTAAGAAAGTTGCGCCGGTTCAGCATGGCCTGTTCTCCCAAGATGATTCTAGAGAAGTCTACTTGACGCCAGTCCGCCCACCAGTCTGCCCTTCGACTCCAACCGTGATTTGGCCCGTCAACATTCGCGGAGAAATTTTAGACCATACATTGGGTTTCAAGGACTCGTCTGCTGGGGCGAACCGAGCCCGATTCCCCGATTGCCAGGTGCACGGGCTCCAGATCCCCTAAGCAGGGAACGGTCATTCGGCTCGGAGCGCTACAACAGGATCGACCGTGGCGGCACGGCGTGCCGGAAGATAGCTGGCAAGCGCCGCAGCAGCGGCCAGGACGAGCGGAACAACGATAAAGGTGATCGGATCAAGCGGGCTGACACCGAACAGGAGTGCCTTCATAAGCTGCATCAGCGCGGCGGCTGCGATCAGCCCCAACACGACGCCCATTCCGGTGAGCCTAAGCGCGGAGTGAACGAACATCCTTTCGAGCATACTTTTCTCGGCTCCCAGAGCCAGCCGGATGCCGATCTCGCGCGTGCGCTCGGCTACCGAGTACGAAATAACTCCATAGATGCCGATGAGGCTCAGAGCAAGCGCCATCGTGCCGGCGATGGCCAGCATGACCAGCGTGAACGAGGTCCGCGCCATCGACCGGCCGTAAAGAGACTGCATCGTGCTGACCGAGGCCAATGGCAGGTTTCCGTTGACGGACCAGACGGCCTTCTGCATCTGATAGAGCAAGCTTGTTGTGCCGGTCCGGTTGCTGTGCAAAACAAATGCCACCAGCCTGAGACCGTCTACCACGGGTGGAGTTTGGTAACGATCGTAGAACATTGCCGGCCAATAGATGGTGGCCGGCGACTTTTCATCCACGCCGTGGGCGTGCACATCCTCCACAACTCCAATGACCAGTTGCCAGGGAGAGGAGGAGTATTTGCGGACCCGCTTGCCGATGGCCGCCGAAGCCGAACCCCACGACTCTCGCGCGAAGTTCTCCGACACGATGACCATTGGGCGCACATTGTTCAGGTCGTCCCAGGTGAAGTCGCGGCCGGCGACCAGGTTTGTGCCCAGTGATTGAAAGTATCCGGGAGAGATGTAGTTGAAGAGTCGGAGGGGCGGCTCTCCGCCCGGATAGCTCTTGCCTTCAACAGCAAGTACATCCCAGTTCGGATCAAATCCGTACATGGGGGGTGCAGCAGCAAAGCCGACGGAGGAGACGCCTGGGATGGCTCCGAGTTGCTTGGCGATGTCATTCTGCATGCGCGAGACCGTGTGCAGATCGGGGGCAAGAGACTCTGGAATCCATATATTCATGGTCTGCACATGCGTGGCATCCTTGAAGCCCGGTTCCACGTTCCTGAGGGCGGAGAAGGTACGGATCATGAGCAGGGCGCTCACCATCAGAACCAGCGCCATCGCTACCTGCGCGATGACCAGCGCACTACGGGAGCGCTGTTGCGCGCCGCTCGCGCTCGCGGTGCGGTTTGCGCCGCGCATCATGATTGAGGATTGGGAACAGGCTTGAGCTCTCGCGTACTTCCAGGCGGGAATGGAGCCGAACAGCAGGCTGGAGAGAATCGAAAGAGCGAAAGTGAACAGGAACGAGCCCCAGTCCAGAGAGACTTCGCTCAGGCGCGGCAGATCGGTGGGACCAATAGCCACCAGAAGCCGCAGCCCGGCTTCGGCTACGCCAATCGAAAGCGCGCCGCCGACGAGGCCGAGCAGGACACTTTCGATGAGCAGTTCAGCGGCGATGCGCGCACGGCCCGCGCCGAGCGCGGCGCGAATGGAAAGCTCCTGATGGCGCGACTCGGCACGGACCAGAAGCAGGTTGGCCACGTTGGTGCAGGCAATCAGCATGACCAGTCCGACAGTGGCCATGACCGTCCATAGCATGTTGCTCACGTTGCCGATCACCTGCTGCTTGAGCAAACGGAAGTTGGGCGTGATTCTCCACGTTTCGTAGTAATGCGGATTGGTGCCACGGCCATTCGACCAGGAGTCCATCCATACGGGAAGCAGGTGCGCAATATCTCCGTTTGCCTGGGCCAGCGAGACGCCCGGCTTCAGGCGTGCGATTCCGGCAAAGCCGAATCCAGCCAGCGTCTGTTGAGCCGGATCGAACGCGGCAGGGATCAACAGATCGAAGTCCTCGTCGACCAGGCGAAATCCGCGCGGCATGACGCCGACGATGGTGCGTGTTTGCGCGTCTACCTGGATGCTGCGGCCGATGACCCTGCTGTCAGAGCCAAACCGGCGCTGCCAGTAGCCATAGCTGACGATCGCCGTTTTTGCGCCGTGCGGATCCTGGTCCGAGGCCAGAAACCAACGGCCCAATGCGGGCGGCACGTTGAGCGCTTCGAGCACGCCGTCGCTGACCAAAGCGGCGTTGACCCGTTCCGGCTCCGAGATTCCCGTCACATTGGCGTAGCGCGAGGCCCACACACCCATGGACTGGAAGCTGGTGCTGTGCCGGGAGAAGGTGAGGTACATCGAGGAGGAAAGCTCAAGGCCGTTATTGAAATTTGCCAGCCCGCCGGCGCCCGGAGCGTTGAGCCACAAGGCAACCAATTGTTCGGAGCGAGGGTAGGGCAGCGGTTTCAGAAGCACACTGTTGAGCACGCTGAAGACCGCCGTGTTCGCGCCAATGCCAATGGCCAGCGTGAGAAGAACGGTTGCGGAAAATCCCGGGGATTTTCGCAGCCGCCGGGAGGCGAACTTCAGATCGGCCACGAGTGCTTCGAGCAGCGGCCATTGCCACACCTCACGGCTGCGCTGCGCAATCAGGGCCGCATTGCCGAACTCCCGGCGCGCCGTCTGTCGAGCTTGCGCGCGGGTGAGCCCGTCGGCCATCAACTCCTCGATGCGCTCCTCAATGTGTTCTTCAATCGAGACAGAGATATCGTCATAACGGCGGCCGCGGGAAATGAGCCGGGAGAGCAGTCGCATGATCGACCTCCTATGTTCTGGCAACGGCGAGTACACGGGTGATCCCAGAGAACATTCTCTCGAAGCTGATCACTTCCTCGTCCAGATGCCGGATACCCGTATCGGTGAGCCGGTAAATCCGCGTTGGGCGGCCTTTCGCCGAAGTTCCGGCCTCCGCTTCGAGCCAGCCTTCCTTGAGCATTCTTTGGAGCGCCGGATAGAGAGAACCTTCTTCGACCTGCAACAGATTCTCTGAAACCTGCTTGATGTGTTTCACAAGCGCATAGCCATGCATCGGTTTCAAACGCAGCGACTGCAGGATCATGATTTCGAGAGCGCCGGGGAAAAGATCGCGGTGTTCCGGGTTCTTAGCCATAGAAGCATCATACACCAAAATACCTATACTTAAAATAGGTATTTTAGCCATTGGCGTGCGTGCAAGGAAAGTCCCTTTCCTTTCGACATCAAGCCGCAGGGAAGCCGATCCTGGGAGTCAACTGGTTGAGCGAGCCGGTTGGGAAAGGCCAATCTGTCCGGCAGAGAACGGGAGCGACCTTTCTGGCTCCTGTGCTCATCGCCGCCGATCAGCATGGCAGATACCTGCCATTGTGCATCGATGAGTTTTCGTCTATATCTGGATCAACCCCCGAAGTACGCGCAGGGTCAACTCCACCGATACGCGGCCGCCCACGTCTGAGATATCACTCTTTGTCGTGTTTCCGCTTGCTAAGGGACATACTACTGGTGAGATCTCTTTGTTCGCAGCCAGCCATGTCGGTCGGGCCGCGGCCAGACCAGGCTGATCCTTCGAAGCCTTCTTCCAGCAAGAAGAACTTCAATTACGGCCATCCTTTGGCGATCGCTGCTCCGGGGGCCGGAACCTCACTGGTGCGTCTTGGCTGGTTTTTCTTCCTGTGTCTCGCTGCAGGGACATTGTCGAGCAGTCTGCTCGGTTGCAACGCGCGAGTTGTATTGAATTCGCCGGCCACGGGGAATTCGCCTTCGACACCGGCCGACCCGCCGTCGCCGAATCCTCCATCCGATCCTCCGTCCTCTCCTCCCTCGAACCCGCCTTCGAGCCCGTCTTCGAGCCCGCCCTCCAATCCTCCGGCCAGTCCTCCCACCGGTCCGCCCGCCAGTCCGTCCGGTCCGGCTCCGGAGCCCATCCTCTCCTTGCCCTCGGAGCAGGCTTCCTCGGCGGCTTCGTTTGTCGGCAGTGTAGGCGTGGTAACGCATTTGAGCTATACCGACACTCCGTATTACACCCAGTTTCCTCAAATTCTCAGTGCGCTCGAATCCCTGGGCGTTCACTCCATCCGCGATGGGTACTATCCGTGGCCGGAGTCTTCACCCATTGTGCAGGCCCATCAACAGCTGGCCGCTGCGGGAATCAAGTGCGACTACGTCGTTCCCTATGTTTTGACGACCACACCCGAGGACATTGAGCAATTTGCGCCCATGGTGCGCGACATGGATTCTCTCGAAGCGCCAAACGAGTGCGACATCTCAGGTGAATGCAATGGCACAGGCGCTGGGGCAGTGGACAACGTCGTCGCCTTTTTGCCCACGGTGTACGCTGCCGGCAAGGCATTGGGCGTGCCCGTACTGGGCCCGTCGTTCACCGAGCAGGCTTCGTACTCAGAGGCCGGCAATCTCGATAGGGAGATGACCGTCAATAATCTCCATATTTATTTCGGCGGCCGCAATCCCGGCAGCAACGGCTGGGGCGCTGAAGACGCTGAAGGCAACAGTTACAGCAGTTTTAGCTGGTGGCTCGATCAGGCCGCGATTGATGGCCCCGGCGCGCCGTCAGAGATCACCGAGACCGGCTATATCGCGCCGTCAGCGATCACCACGCCATTTACCTTGCCGGAAAGCGTTGAGGCCTCTTATACGCCGCGCACTCTGCTTCTGGGCTACATGCACGGATTTGAAAAGACCTTTCTCTACGAGTTGATCGATGAGGTCTCTTCGCCGGGCTATGGCCTGCTGAATGGCGATCTGAGTCCAAAGCCGGCCTTCACCGCTCTAAAGAATCTCCTCTCAACGCTTTCTGATACTGGCGCTGCATTCACTCCTGGAGCGCTGCCTTACGTGATCTCCGGCGGAGATTCCAATCTGAACCATCTGCTGCTGGAAAAAAGCGACGGCTCGTACTGGCTTGTCCTGTGGCTTGAGGAGCCGAGCTGGAATCCGGTAACCGTCACGCCGATCGCGGTGACGCCGGAGAACATCGGCCTCGAATTGAACGGCGCGTACGTAACGACGATGGACTACCAATTCGATTCGAGCGGTAATGTCACCGAGAAAAACCTGACGATGAATGGATACTCGGCAAGTCTCACCATCAGCGATCAAATCACGATCGTGGAGATCAATCCGACAAATCCGAACTAAGAGCTAACTTGGGCCTCGGACGGACCATCCTGAGGGGCAGAATTCGCACTCGACGGTCGATTGCTAAGACCCGTCCGCTCCAGGAACCCACCCCAAGCGACTGCCATGAGACCTGTTGAGTTCCGCCGCAAATGTCGCCTCCCCTCAGGGAGGCGACAAAGTCAATGAGCGGCCACCTCATCAAGACGGTTTTCCTGTTGCGGCATTACGGCCGGAGAGTTCAAAGCCCAGCTACCATACCGCTGGCAACCAAGTTCCCCCCTCCTTCGCCGGAGCCTACTGGGGAGATGGGTTCGTGGCCGTCTGCTTTTTCGAAGCCGTCCACGCCGCCGTGCGGCTACGAATATAGGCGCTATATTCGCTGTTGGTATTCAGCGGTGGCATGGTGTGGTGAGCTCCGCCATTTGCATCCGGAACGGGCA
>Ga0208193_1001214_pt1 | contig 11615 bp, 6 predicted proteins | sample June2015DPH_17_2_FD_184716 | JGI IMG/M metagenome (GOLD analysis project Ga0208193, IMG submission 184716) | Peatland microbial communities from SPRUCE experiment site at the Marcell Experimental Forest, Minnesota, USA - June2015DPH_17_10... | ecosystem: Environmental > Terrestrial > Soil >...
GCTGTTGCGAGTGACCCGAAACTGATAGCAGCCCCGCATATGCATGCCGGCGAACAGCTTGGAGACGAAGGCCTCGACGATGGTGCCCAAGAACACGAAGTTGCGGCTGCCGAGCTCGTCGGGCAGCCTGATCAGGCGCGGCAGGGAGCGCGGCGCCTGCACCACCGCGAGGCCGCTGTTGCGCCCGAAGCCGTCCTCGCCTTCGACCACCACCGCGAAGTTCAGGCTCTTGTTGAGTATTTTCGGGAACGGCCGCGCCGGGTCCAGAGCCAGCGGGCTGAGCACCGGTTCGACCTCCCGGCTGAAATAGTCGGCCAGCCAAGCCGCCTGGGCTTCGGTCCACATTTCAGGGGAGACGAAGACCACGCCGTTCTGGGCGAGTTCGGGCATGAGCACGTCGTTCAGCAGCTGGTACTGTTCGTCGACCAGGCGCACGGTGCGGGCGCGAATCGCCTTCAGCTGCTCGGGCACCGGCAATCCGTCCGGTCCGCCTTGTACGGCTCCGGCTTCCAGCAGTTCTTCGAGGCTGGCGACCCGGATCTCGAAGAATTCGTCGAGGTTTGCGCAGGAGATGCACAGGAACCGTACTCTTTCCAGCAGGGGAATACGGCGGTCCTTGGCCTGATCGAGCACGCGCTGGTTGAACTCCAGGAACGAGAGTTCACGGTTGATATAGAACTGCGGCGTCTGCAGGTCGGTGTCGTTCATGCCTTGAGCTTAGGCTAGCTTCGAGCCTGGAGCCGGTCAATGGAGCCGGGCTAGAAGCCGGGCTATTTCCTCGGCCGGCAGCGGGCGTCCGAACAGATAGCCCTGAGCCTCATCGCAACCGAGTGCGTACAGCCGCCCGGCCTGCTCCTCGGTCTCGACTCCCTCCGCGACCACGCAGATGCGCAGCGCCCGCGCGAGATTGATGATGGCCGACACGATGGCCATGTGTTCGCTGCTGATCGTCATGCCGGCGATGAAGGCACGGTCTATTTTCAGCGCGTCCAACGGTAGATGGGCGATCTGGCTCAGGCCCGAATAACCGGTGCCGAAGTCGTCCATGAATATGCGCAGCCCGGCTTCGCGCAAGCGCAGCAGCTTTTGCACATTGGAGCCGGTGTTCTGAGCGACCATGGTTTCGGTGATCTCGAGGTCGATTCCCGCCGTATAGCCCAGAGTGGTTTCCAGCGCACCGAGCACCGTGGCGACGAAGTTCGGCTGCCGCAGCTGCACCTCCGAGACGTTCACCGCGACGCGGGGCACCTCGAGACCCAGCGATTTCCACCGCTCGGTATCGGCGACCGCCTGTTCGATCACCCAGCGCCCCACCGGAACGATGAGGCCCGATTCCTCGAGCAGAGGCACGAAGTCCAGCGGCGATACCAAGCCGAACTCGGGGTCGTTCCAACGGAGCAGCGCTTCCAGACCGCGGACGCGGCGGGTCCCCAAATCGACTTTGGTCTGATAGTGCAGGACGAACTCTTTCTGGGTCACCGCTCTGCGCAGGCGGCTTTCCAGGTGCAGGCGCTGCGCGACCCGCGCGTTCATTTCCGGCGAATAGAACAGGTACGGCTCGGAGGCATCCTTCGCCCGCTTCAGCGCCGCCTCGGCGTTCACGAACAAGCTTTCCGCGGTCTCGGCATCGGCCGGAAACACGGCGATGCCTACCTTGACCGTCGTGCGCAATTCGACTTCGTCTATCATGAGAGGCGCCGCGAGCTGGTTGACGATCCACTCGTCGATCCAGCGCGCCATGGAGGTCCCCGCGAGATTGGGGACCACCACGGCGAATCGGTCGCCGCCGAGGCGCGCCGGAGTCGCGGATTCGCCGACCGTCCGCTGCAGCCGTGTCGCGATCTCCCTCAGGACCTGGTCGCCGGCATAGCGCCCGAGCGTGTCGTTGATCCTCTTGAAGCGCTGCAATTCGATGATCATGACGGCAAGCTGGCGTTTCTCGGCCCGCGCCGAGTGCAATGCATGCGCCAAGCGGTCGAAGAACAGCTGGCGATTGGCCAGTCCCGTCAACGTGTCGTAGTAGGACACGTAGGTGAGCTTTTCTTCCTTGCCAATGTAGTCGAGAGCGAATGAGATGTCGGCTGCGAGGTCCCTCAACAACTTCAGTTCCTCGTGGTCGAAGAACCCGGCTTCCTCGGAGTACAGCACCAGCACGCCCACCGCCTGGCCCTCGACCACCAGCGGCATCGCCATCTGCGCATAAAAGCCGCGAGCCAGCGCCTGCTGTTTGAACGGGTATTGCGACGACGCTTCGATGTCGTTCACCACGACCATTTTCCGTTGCCGCAATGCCCAGCCGACGGGACCCGGATCCTCCTCGCGATTGTCGAGGGCCGCTTCGATCTCCTGCAAATAGCCTTCTTCGAAGCCCTCCCAGACCAGGGGTGTCGCCTTCAACGCGCCGGGCTCCACCAGGCCGATCCACGCCATTCTGAATCCGCCCTGCTCGACGGCGATACGGCACGACTCGCGCAGCAATTTGCGCCGCTCCCGAATGCGCACGATGGCCGAATTGATGCCGCTCAGCACGGCCTGGATGCGGCTCAGGCGCGCGATCCGCTCCTGCTGCGAGCGGTGATCCGTGATATCGCGGGCCACGCCGCGGTAGCCCACCACGGTTCCGGACGAGTCGAACAGCGGCAGCGCATTGCTGTCGAGCCAGCGGATGCCGCCCGCCGCGTGCTGCAGGTGCAGCTCCAGACCGCGCCAGCCGCGCTTTCCCGCGATTTCGCTCTGCAGCAAGTCTGCGATGGTTTGCCGGGCGCTCGGCGCTACGATCTCCAGGCAACTTTTCCCGATCAGTTGGTCGGGGGAATATCCGAGGATGACCTCCACCGCCGGGCTGCAGAAGGTATAGAGACCTTCCGCGTCGATTTCCCATATCCACTCCTGAGTGGCCTCGGCAATGGAACGGAATCTTTCTTCGCTGGCTTCGAGATCGCGCTGCGCCCGGCGCCGCGCTTCGCGGTCCTCGGCATCGCGCAGCGCCCGCTCGACGGCCGGCACCAGCCGCGCGCGGTTTTCCTTGAGCACATAGTCGACCGCGCCCAGCTTCAGCGCTTGGATCGCGCGCTCCTCGCCGATCGTGCCGGAGACGAAGATGAAGGGCGTGTCGGGGCGCAGCGATCTCGCGATCTGCAGAGCCTCGGTGCCGGTGAATCCCGGCAGAGTGTAGTCGGAGAGGATCAAATCCGGGGCGAAAGACACCAGCGCCGACTCGTATTCTGCGGCGGTGTCGACGCGGTGGCCGGTGGCGTCGAGACCGCGAAGGCGCATTTCCCGCAGCAGCAGCTCCGCGTCTTCCGCGAGGTCTTCCACCAACAACACCTTGATGGGCCGGCGCGTGCTCATGAATTGGGAATGCGGCTCATGATCGTTCACTCCGGTCCTCCTTTCGGCAGCGAAAACGAGAACACCGCGCCGTTATTCACCACGCCCTCCGCCCACACGCGCCCGCCGTGCCGCGTAACGATGCGGTGAACGATGGCGAGCCCCACGCCGGTGCCGCCGAACTCGTCGGCGCGGTGCAATCGCTGAAACACGCGGAACAGCTGGTCCGCGTACTGCATGTCGAACCCGACCCCGTTGTCGCGCACGGAATAGTGATTTTCCGCGCCGACTTCGCTGCCGCTGACTTGGATGAACGGGCGCTGCACTTTGCCGCTGTACTTGACGGCATTGGCGATGAGGTTGGTCCATACCTGGCGTAGCAGGCCCCGGTCGCCGCGGGCGGGCGGCAGTGGACCCACTTCAATCTGCGGAGCGGCTGCGGCGGCACCGCGTTCGCCGTGCGGCTCCGAGTTCAGGACTTCCTCGACCGCCTCGCGCACCAGCGCGTCGACGTTGATCTCGCCATGTGCAACCGGCTGGCGCCCCAATCGGGCAAACTCCAGCAGATCGTCGATGAGCACACCCATCCGGCTGCTGTTCTGGCGGATCACGGAGAGATAGCGCTTTCCTTCGGCGTCGAGGCGCTCCTGGTAATCCTCTTGCATCATCTGGGCGAAGCCATCGATGGCGCGCAGCGGCGCGCGTAGATCGTGGGAAATCGAGTAGCTGAAGCTCTCGAGCTCCTTGATGGTGACTTCGAGCTGGGCCGCCTTGTGGCTAAGCTCGGCATTCAATTCGTGGATGGCTTGTTCCGCCAGCTTGCTTGCCGTGATATCCACGGCTATTCCGAGAAGGAATTTCGGCTCGCCGCGTTCGTCCAGAATCGGCATCTTCATGGTGTGCAAGATCCGTGTGCCCAGCAGCCGCGTATCGACGGACTGCTCGGGAATGTCGAGCAGCCGCCCGGCGGCCATGACTTCACGGTCCCTGGCCAAGTCGAAATCCGCCTGTTCAGCGGGGAGGAAGTCATGGTCGGTCTTGCCCATCACATCGGCTCTGGTCAGTCCGAGCAGATCCAAAGTTGCACGGTTCTGGCGCACGTAGCGCAGGGTTCGCGCATCCTTGATGAAAACCATGACCGGCAGATTCTCTATCAGGGAATCCAGAAAGCGATTGCTCTCCAGCAGATCGTTTTCGGCGCTGCCCCGCGCCCGCATTTCGCGATGCGCCGCGCGGAACAGTGCAATGAAGATCGCCGAGGCGAGTGCGAAGGTAACGAGCAGCGAAACCAGCGTCGTGTGCCGACCGTTGGCGGACGCCGTGCGCCGCTCCGCCTGCAGCCCGACTTCGACCGCATCCATCCGTTCGATGGCTGCTCGAACCTCCTCGGTATCGCCGTTCGGACGACGAACGCCGAGCACCGCCCGTGCGGCCGGCAGGCCATAGCTTTGGTAGGCGATGAGGCCGCGGGCCATATTGTCCAAACGGCCCGCCACGACGGAATTCAGCGCGGCCCAATTGTGCTGTTGCGCCGGATTGTCGCCCGTGAGCCGGGCGATCGAGGCGAGATCATCCTGCGCCTCCTTGACCAGGCGCGTGTATTCATCCAGCCGGCCCTGTTGCGCCGTGAGCAGATAGTCGCGCTGCGCCAGTTCGGCGCGGGCCAGGGATCCGTACAGGCCGGCCAGGGTGGCGCGGACTTCCTGGGAGTGCGCCACCCATTCCAGGGAGCCCGCGAGCTGCACGCTGGTGCGGTATGTGTACGCGCCGCCGAACAAGAGCAGCGACATGGCCAGCAGGAAGCCGGTCAGGATCTTGATCTCGATAGTGCCGAACGGGGCTGCCGCAGTGGCGGCGGCTCGCGCAGGCGTGGCACCCTCGCGCAAAATTGAGTCCCTCAGTGGCATCGTTGTCCCTAACTGCCGCACTGCGATACCATACCGCATACCACCGGGTTCGGCTGCAAAACCTCCGGCGAACCCTACAGCCCCCGGTCAACGACAGGGGAAAACCCTGTACTTGCTCTAGGCAAAACGCTGCGTGCCTACCGTTTGGGCGCCGCCATGACGCGTACTCGTTCCTGCAGGATGCCCGGTCCGAAGTTGCGCGCACGTTCCAAGAATGTCTCTGTGACTTCGAACCCTTTCGGAACCAACAGCGTCCCGATGTGGGTACGCAGATCGTGCATGAACACCATGCCGGGCGTGAGGTCGCCGACCGCCACCTCGATCAGTTGCTGAGCCCTGCTCGATGCCCCGACCTGCGCCTCGAGCCGCTCCACCAGCTTGTCGTCGTGCCGCGGCGTTTGGGCGCGAATCGCCGCAATGGCCTCGTCGATCGGATGGCCCTGAGCGATCAGGGTATCGTACTCGATCACCAGCCGGAGAATACCTGCGCCGAGCTTGATCAACCCCTCCGGCAAATCGTTCGCGGCGTCCCGGCTTGCGGCCAGGATTTCCATGACCGCCTCGAGCCGGGGAATGTGGCTGAGCAGCTTGTTCGCGACCTGCGGCGCGCCGTCCGCCAGTACGCGTTCCTCCGGCGTCAGGCGTTTGCCGTAATACAGCTTTTCCACCAGTTCGGTGGGCAACGATATATAGCCGACCTGCGACAACATGGCTGCCGCCTCGAGCTGCCAAAATCCGCTGCTGCCGGCGGCGATGGCCAAGTCGACGGCCAGGCGTTTCACGCGCGTGGCGCGGCCGAACGCAACGGGATTGGTGATCGCGAGCACGTCGATCAATGCCCGGATGCACCCGAGCAGAGTTTCCTGCAGCAGAACCCTCTCGGCAATGAAGAGGCGGTGCTGCGCCACGCCTGCCTCGATGGCCGTGCGCAATTGGTCCGCAGGGCAGGGCTTGGTCAAATAGCGGAAAATCTGCCCATCGTTGACCGCCGCCACGGCGACGTCGCGTCCCGGATCGCCCGTCAACAGGATGCGCGTCGTTTCCGGGTGCAGGTGCCTCACGTGCTTCAGAAGCGTCGCGCCATCCATTCCCGGCATGCGCATGTCCGACACGATCACCGTCGGCGCGCCGTGGACCTTCAGAAGCTGCAGCGCGGCGTTCGCGCCGTTGGCCGTAACTACGTTGTAGTCGCGTCTCAAGTGCAGAGCCAAGCCCTCCACGACTCGAGGCTCGTCGTCCACGCACAGGACCAGGGGTAATTGTTCGCGATTCATGTTTGTGGCCATGGGTTGCGGGTGTCAGTTCGCGGGAGACGTGCTCGCCCGCACTCGGCGTTGAGCCTCGTCCCAGTCAAACGGTGCGTCCAATTTCGCAAGATAGCTCGCGTCCACTCCGGCGTTGGGCTTGCCGCCGGCAACCAAGGCATGCGCGCCTGACTCCAGCATAGAATGCGACAATGCGAGTGCACTCAGCAAGTCATAGCCGTGCGAGGTAATGGCAGCGGGCGTGTGGTGCAAGGCCACCGCTTCGACGATGGAATACGGCAAACCCCAAAGGCCGAGCAAGTACGCACCGACTTCCGCATGAGTCGCTCCCGTCGTCATTCTTTCGCACTCGAACAATGGAAGATCGCGGCTTCGCGACAGTTCCAGCGCCCGGCCGAGTTCCTCCGGGCATTCTTGGACGAGAATCCAATAGCCGATGTCGTGCAGCAGTCCCGCAAGCCAGGCGTCATCCGGCGAGGCCCGCCCGCCCGCCAGCGACTTGCAGGCCGCCGCCGCGAGCTGCGCGTGATTCTGAAGCTGTTCCGGATCCACATTCGGAAGACTGAGCTGACTGTTCCATTGCGAGAAAATCTCCGCGGACAGCACCAGATTGCGGATCGTCGCAAATCCCAGATAAGTCACCGCATCCTTGATGCGCACCATCGGCTTTCGCAAGCGGAAAAACGCCGAATTGGTGATTTGCAGCACTTTGCCGGCGATGGCGGCGTCGGCATTGACGATGTCGCCGACTTCCGCAGCCGTCACGCTGGACTGCGCGAGAGCCGCCTGCAAACGGCCGTAGGTCTTGGGCATTGCGGGCAATTTGCCGACGCTCCCAACCACGCGGCGCAGCGGTTCCTGATTCAGCAGATCTTGAAGATTGAAGCAGCGTTCGATGATATTTTCCAATTCCCGGCCGTCGCAGGGCTTGGCGATGTATTGATGGGCGAGCGAGGTCAGCCTTACCGCTTGCGCGGGGTCTGAATAGCCGGACACTATGATGCGCACGGTGGTCGGCCAGCGCTCTTTGACGACGCTCAGCAATTGTCCGCCGTCCATTCCCGGCATGCGCACATCGGACACGATGAGATCGACGCGCTGCTGTTCGAGCGTCGCAATCGCGTCGGCGCCGCTGAGGACGAATTTCATGTTCCATTCATGCCGATGCTTGTAGAGGCGTGCGCGCAAGCTGTCGAGCAGCTCGGGCTCGTCGTCCACGAATAGTATGTCCTTCATGCGCCCGTTTTCGCGGCGCGCCCGGCGATGGGCAGCCGCAGCGTGAATTCGGTGCCCGTTCCCACCTTGCTGCTGGCGCCGATGGTGCCCCCGTGCTTGTCGACGATGATCGAATGGCAGATTGCCAGGCCCTGGCCGGTGCCGCGGCCCACTTCCTTGGTCGTGAAGAACGGATCGTAGAGCCTGGACAAGTTCTCCGGTGGAACGCCGCAGCCGTTGTCGCTGATGCGGATCAACACACTGTCGCCGGCCACCGCCGTGCTGATCTTGATCTCGCCGGTATTCAGATCCTTGCCCGCGTCATGAATGGCATGCGCCGCGTTGACGATGAGGTTCAAGAACACCTGATTGAGTTCGCCGATGTTGCAGACGACTTCGGGCAGCTCCGCGAACTCAGTATGAATTTTGGCGGAATATCTATACTCGTTGGTGGCGACGAGCAGCGTCGTGTCGATGGCATGGTTCAGATCCGCGGGGCTTTGTTCGTTGGCATCCGGATGAGCGAACTCCTTCATTGCCTTGACGATGTTCGTGACGCGCTCCACGCCGTCGGCCGTTCTATCGAACGCTTTGGGAATTTCGGCGCGCAAAAACTCCAAGTCGTGTTTTGCCGTCAATTCGGCGACTGCATGGCGCAGCGCGCCATGCGCGGGGTCATCGCCCAGGGCATCGACGGCATTTCGCCAGCCGTCGAGCAGATGATTGAAATCCTCGAAGGCGCTGCGCAGAAAATACACACCGTCGCCCACGTATTGAATGGGCGTATTGATCTCGTGCGCAATGCCGGCGGCGAGCCGCCCCACCGACTCGAGCTTCTGCGCGAGCTGCAGCTCGATCACCACCCGCGCACGCTCTTTCATTTCCGCGACGAGCTTGTCCTGCAATTCCTGCTTCTTGATGGCCCCGTCGCGCTTCGCCGTGATGTCGGCTCCCACGGAGACCGCGTGCGTCAATCGCCCGGCACCATCGAAGATCGGCCTGACCGACAGTCCCAGCCAGAACGTGCTGCCGTCCGGGCGCGTGACCTGGCGTTCATGGTTGAAAGTTTGGCCCGCCCGCAGAGCCGCATTGAGCTCCGGCGCATGCTCGGTATCGCGGGCGGCCCATAGCGCCAGGGCGGCGACGCCCTGGCCGATCAATTCCTCGCGGCGGAAGCCGTGCTCCTCCGCGACCCGCCTGTTGCAGTAGACGATGATGGGCTCCGGCGCCACGTGTTCGGTAATCACGAAAAACGTCGAGGTGGCGTCGAGCGCCTGATCGCGCAGGGTCAGCTGCTCCCGAAGTGCCGCGTTCTCGGCGCGCAAAACGGCCACCTCCGACCGCAGCCGCTGCGCATCCGAATCGTCCGTGGCCGCCTCGAGGGGAAGAGCGTTCGACATCACCATCATCCTGTATCGTTCGCGCGTGCAACTACTTTAGCGTTGCCGCGAGGATTCATGCCGCTGAATCGCCGGAAAATGTGACGTAATCCGGCACCGGGGCACCCCCGAAATTTACTGCGACGGCACTCACAAATCCCGATTTTTACGGGGTTTCCCGCTTGCAGGCCGAGCGCGATTCATGATCCCATCGACCAGCTATGAATATCGCGCGTCGCCAGGACGCAATCGGGTCGCAAGGCGGTTTACGGAAAAGCCCATGGCAGAGAGACTCTCATTTCCGGTCGGATCGATGGAGCGGGTCACGTGACCCGCGAAAACGCTGAGCTCCAGGAACGCGAACAATGGCGATCCGAGGAACTCACCGCCGCCTATCAGCACCTGGAGTCCTTTTCCTACTCCATCTCGCATGATCTGCGTGCGCCGCTGCGGACCATCAACAGCTTCGCAAGAGTTCTCGAGGAGGATTTCGCAGACCAGCTCGGCGATGAGGGACGGCGCGTCCTCGGCATCATTCGCAGCAGCAGCCAGAAAATGGACCAGATGATCCTCGGACTGCTGGCATTTTCGCGCGCCGGGAGCGAGCGCCTGGATTGCGATCGCATCGATATGACGGCGCTTGCGGACGCGGCCGCCGCCGAGGTCGTGGCGATGTACACGGGTCCTGTACCCCGCATCGATATAGCGGACTTGCCCGCCGTCGACGGGGACGCGGCCGCCATTCGTCAGGTCTGGTGCAACCTCATCGGCAACGCCCTGAAGTACAGCGCCAAACGATCGGAACCATGGATCCGGATCTGCGGTCGTACCGAAAATTGCGAGGCCGTCTACCAGGTGGAGGACAATGGAGTCGGGTTCGACATGCGCTATGCGGACAAGCTATTCGGGGTCTTTCAACGCCTGCATCGTACGGAGGATTTTTCCGGCGCGGGCGTCGGACTGGCAATTGTGCACCGCATCATAACGCGTCATCGCGGGCGCGTATCGGCGCGGGGCGCACCGGACAGCGGCGCCTGCTTCCAGTTCACATTGCCGCTTGGAGCGGCCTCATGATTTGCTCGATCGGGCCGACAAAACTCTGCAAATGACAGCGAAATTGCAGCTTGTAGTCGTCGAGGACAGCGTCATTGACGCGGAGCTGGTGGCGAGGCATTTGTCCAAAGCCGGCCTGGACGTGGTCATGCACCGCGTGCAGACGGAATCCGAACTCGTGTCGGCGCTGCGTGAGAAGCAGCCGGACCTCATTCTCTCCGACTTCTCGTTGCCGCAGTTCAGCGGATTGAGGGCCTTGGACATCGCCCTCGCCATCGCCCCTGAAACACCCTTCATCTACGTCTCCGGCACGATCGGCGAGGAGCGCGCCATCGACGCACTTCGGCGCGGCGCGACCGACTATGTGCTGAAGACCAATTTGTCGCGGCTGTCTTCCGCCGTGGAGCGGGCGCTGCGCGAGGCTGCTCTGAAGGCTGATCAGCGCAAGTCCGAGCAGCAGCGGCGCGAGCAGGAGGTTCGGCTGCAGCGGCTCACGCGCTCTTACCGCATGCTGAGCAGCACGAGCTCTGCGATTCTGCGCTTGCGCAACCGGGGCGATCTGCTCGACGAGGTGTGCCGTATCGCCGTTCATCAAGGCGGTTATGAACGCGTGGCAATCAGCCTGATCGATTCGGACAAGAGAGTTCTCAGGCCGCGCGCCCATACCGGCGCGGATACGGAGCTGCTGCGAGCCCTCGATTCCGCGGCCCTCGATTCCGACGGGGATCCGGGGATGGCAGAGCGCGCGATTCGCACCGGCGCTCCGAGCGTACGCAACGACCTCGTGGGCGAGCGCCAGTCCGCAGAGCAGCGCGACGTCCTGGTCGCACACGGCTATCGGGCGCTCGCCGCCCTGCCGCTGCTCATCGACGGCACCCCGATCGGCGTCGTCACGCTGTACAGCGCGCAAAGCGAGATTTTCGATGAGGCTGAGCTGGGTGTTTTGCTGGAACTGACTGCCAACCTGGGTTTTGCGCTTCAATACCTCGCGAAGGATGAAGCGGTTCACTTTCTCTCGTATTTCGACAGCCTCACCGGGCTCGCCAAGAGGCCGCTCTTCTGTCAGCGCCTTGCGCAGCGCCTGGGCGATGATGCGGCCAACGGCTACGGCCGCACGATAGTGGTATTCGATATACGGAAACTCGGCGCAATAAACGATTCGCTCGGACGCTATGTGGGCGACCGGCTGATCGAGAAAGTGGCGGCGCGGCTCAAGCAGGCTTACGCGGATCCCGAATGCGTGGCGTACTTCGGCGGAGGTACATTCGCCGTCATGCTCGCCGACGTGGGCAATGTCACTGATACGGGCCGGGTCATGCAGAACGCGGCGGCGCAGTCGTTCGTCGAGCCCTTCTTTGTCGAGGGCCATGAACTGCGGGTCTCGATCCGTTCCGGACTCGCGTTCTATCCGCATGATGCGGACTCGGCCGACGCCCTGGTCCAAGACGCCGAAGTCGCGCTCAAGG
>Ga0208193_1001217_pt1 | contig 11581 bp, 13 predicted proteins | sample June2015DPH_17_2_FD_184716 | JGI IMG/M metagenome (GOLD analysis project Ga0208193, IMG submission 184716) | Peatland microbial communities from SPRUCE experiment site at the Marcell Experimental Forest, Minnesota, USA - June2015DPH_17_10... | ecosystem: Environmental > Terrestrial > Soil >...
AGTACAAGGCGTTGGGCGTGCCCGAGCACAAGATTGAGGAACATGTGAGCGGCAAGTTCCGGGTCATCCAACTTGATCTGACCGCGGGCCGCGGATTGACGCAATATGCTTGAAACTCCCCGCACCGCACGCAGCCATCCTTCCTCATTTGCAAGTTTTGCCAACTCAGGAAATTGGACGGCTTGCGCCGAAAGGATCCGCTGACACGCGCCGGCCTCCGGCGCCAATGTGTACGCAATCATATGGCGGCTAAGCTCATGCAGGGTCGTCTTGATGCTTTTGGGCTTGGCTTCGGTGGCCTGAGCCTCAGCCGCCGCCGATAAGGGAGCCAACCAGTCTCGTATCCTTTGGCGCAGCACAGCTGCAAAAAGATCGCGCTTGTCGTGGTAGCGCGCATAGACGGTCGGCTTGCTGATGCCTGCCGCTTCCGCAACCGCATCGATGGATGTGCCGTCAAAACCCCGTTCCATAAACAGGTGTGTTGCGACTTCAAGCAATCGCACGTCACGCGCTTCAGCCTCTTCCCGGGTGGGGCGGCCGCCACCGCCCCGCCGGATCGTTCGCTCGAGCGCTTTGATTTCCGTCCTGGCCAAATAAAATTCTCCTTGTCAGCTCGCTTAATTCGGCTTATATTTTATATAAACGATACAGTTTGGTTTTGTAAATGACCTATCGCCTCAATGCTCCTCGTAAAGGTGCCTGTAGGCAAGAGGCCATCGAAAGGTGTCCCTCACCTTAGCACCGCAACAGAGACAGAATCGGACGCATGAACTCTTTGAGCGAAGCTCATCAGAGCATTTTTTCGGGAACAAGAATCGCGACCGTAGGGTTCGCGATGGAAACGGCCGGCCTAGGATGCCCCAATTTGCTAGGCTTGGACGTCGTGGAGCGGCCTGCCCGCGGGATGGTCCCGATTCCCGGGCAGGCCGCTCGCGGATTGCAACCGTCGTACATGGAACTCTCGAGGGAAAGTCCCCGGAGGAGATTTTGACCATGCCCAATCGGTCAATTTCCGACCGCCCCCCACTCTACGCGATGGTCATTCTTGCTATGACCATTGTCGTTTCAGCCTTGGCGCTTCTCGCCATCGTCATCTTTTTTTGATGATGCACGAAGAGAACCACTTCAACATCAGTTCGTCGTCGGTAGGGTGCATACCGTTCGAGCCAATCACCTGAATCGGAACTACTACAGCCTCGCGCGAGCAACGCGGCCTTAAACGCGGCTTGCGCGTTTAAGTGCGGGTTTCCGCTGGCGCATTGCCTCCTACTGACGGTGTCCGCCGCTGAACGTAATGCGTGGTATGTTGATTGGCTTCGCGCGGAGCAGGACGATGGGACGGATCACGGCCGAGCTTGGATTGCAGCTCCGTCAGATCGGTGAAAACGTCGGCCTGGCGCCGCAACTCGTCGGCGATCATCGGCGGCTGGCTCGAAATCGTCGAGATCACGGTCACCCTGACGCCACGGCGCTGCACCGCTTCGACCAGCGAGCGAAAGTCTCCGACGCCGGAGAACAGCACGATATGATCGACGTGGTCGGCCAGCTCCATCGCGTTGACTGTAAGCTCGATGTCCATGTTGCCCTTGACCTTGCGGTGGCCGTTAGCGTCAATAAACTCCTTGGTGGGTTTAGTAACCACGGTGAAGCCGTTGTAGTCCAGCCAATCGAGCAGCGGACGAACTGACGAGAACTCCTGATCTTCAATGACCGCGGCATAGTAAAATGCGCGCACCAGCGTTCCGTCGCTCTGGAATTCCTTTAGAAGCCGCTTGTAATCGATGTCAAAGCCGAGCGCCTTGGCGGTAGCATAAAGATTGGCGCCGTCGATGAAGAGTGCAGTCCTGCTAGTTGAAGAAACCATCATTTGCCGCTCCTTCGCTCAATCTGAGCTAATTTCCCTGACGACGCCGACGTCCACACCGAACGTTACGTATCGTCACGCTTGGGCTTCTTTGCCCTCTAAACTTTTGGGCCTGAAGGTGACCATTGACGCCGCATACATGACTCCCACGGCGTCACCCGCTCTTTTTTTGCGCGGGCTCACTTGTCGGCGTGGAACGCGCTATATAAACGATACCGTATCGTTTTTGTTATGCCAAGTGTTATGTGGCCTTTTCGTGCCCGCGCCTTATTGCATGAACCATCCGTTAGAAACGACCAGGGATTGGCCCGTCAGCGCGTTGGAGCCAAAAGAGGCGAGAAACTGAACCGCTTCCACTACATCCGTCAGAGTGATGAATTCGCCATTGACCGTGTCCTTGAGCATCACGTCTCGCACGACGTCCGACTCCGTGACGCCGAGTAACCTAGCTTGCTCAGGGATTTGCTTTTCGACCAACGGCGTTCGTACAAAGCCCGGGCAGACCACGTTCGCACGGACCCCGTGCTTGGCCCCCTCTTTTGCCACGACCTTGGCCAGACCAATCAGGCCATACTTCGCAGTCACATAAAGCCCCTTAAGCATTGAGGCTTCCTTCGAATGCACTGAACCTATGTAGATGATGCTACCGCCCGTGCCTCGCTGATACATCTGCCGCAGCGCGGCGCGGGTAGTCAGGAATGCGCCGTCCAAATGAATCGATAGTAGTTGCTTCCACCTGACAAACTCGAACTGGTCGAGTGCCCCCACCGTCTGAATACCGGCATTGCTCAACAGAATGTCGATGCTCCCAAACGCAGCCACGGCTGCCGCCATACCGGCATCCACTTGTGCCTCGTCGGTGACGTCATCCCTCGGCGTCATTCACACCTTTGGTACGCGGTCTCACTTGTCAGCACGATAGCTACGCGTTATACAAACGATACAGTATAGTTTCTATTATGCCAAGCCAAGCAAAGCGATTTTTTGCGAAGCCGCCCCCTGAGAGTCACGGATAGCTCAGGACCCAGTTCTCACCGAAATCAGGAGTCACGTGAGGTCGCCTTCTTTAGTGGTTTCCGACTTTGCGGAAACGCCGCTCGGATAGCCGGCCATGTTCATGAGGATGAAGGAGCATCTCCCCAGTGCCCCACCCAGACGGTCAAGATGATCAAAAGACTTCGTTCCTCAGGAGTGAGAGAAACCACGCTCCGTTTGAACGAGTGTCAAACGAAGTGGTCAGAATTCGTGGCATCCAACTTGCGCGCCAGATCCTTCGGAGCGACGGTCTCCGTCAAGCTGGATTTATGGCCGAGATTGCAAATCGTTTCACAAAACGTGGCCATGCGCCTGTCCTCTTTCAGGAGGGGGACGCTCATCGGAAACAAAGGAGTGCTACGGCGCGCTTCTTTGCTCCCAGGGTCGTCGCTACTCGCTACCGTCGGCTCATGCTGGAGCAGAGCAAGCGATTGATGAAGGACTTGCGTTCGACCGGCCGCGCCCAACTTGATTCGCTGGGCCTGGAGTTATCTGTCGCGGTGACCGCCGAGATAGTCGGACTGGCCGATCGTTGGAGCCCTGGTTTGGCAAATCGGCTAAGTAGCTTCTGCAACAAAGAGCAGCAGAGCTCCGGAAGGCTGGCGAGCCCCACAAGAATGGGTCTTGCCCTATATCGAATGCTACGGTTTTTCTTTTGCGACGTGATGCCTGCGATTAGATCGCGCAGGATGGTGCGGCAGCAAGACATCATCTCGCATCTGATTGATCAAGGCTACAGCAACTGGGAAATTCTGATCGAGTGCATAACCTACGGCGCAGCGGGCGTCGCAACTACCCGCGAACTGATCGTTGTGGCTGCCTGGCATCTCTTTGACCGCCTGGATTTGCGGATACGGTTCCTGAACGGTGACGAAATCGATCGAATCGCAATCCTTGAGGAGGTGATTAGACTTGAACCCGTCGTCGGCCTGCTTTATCGGCGCGCTGAACAGAACCTGCTTCTCGACAACAACGGACGAGCGGAAAGCATATCGGCTGGTACGTTGCTCGCGATAGACATTCGAGCCGTCAACGTCGATCCCTCCGCAGCGGGAATCTGTCCTCACAGACTCGATCCGGACAGACGAATTGAAGATCATAGATTTCCCGGAAGCCTGATGAGTTTTGGCGATGGTCCGCATCGTTGCCCCGGTTCGGCAGTCGCATTGCTAGAAAGCGCAATTTTCCTTGACCACCTTTTTAGGGTTCCTGGAATTCGGCTGACGCAAATGCCTACGATGACGTCGAATCCGCTAATCGAAAGCTACGAGCTTCGCGGTGCCATCGTCGAGTGCAACTGACGCTTTCAATCAAGATTTCTCATGGACGATTTCAAATGACGATCGTGACGAATTGGCATTCGCACAACGCGATCTATCGCGCTATTTCAGCATGCCTTGCTCTGGAGGCGTCCATGTGCCGAGACAGTTCGAGACAGTCCTACAAGATAAACACCCACTTCGACGTGTTGGTGCATTGTTCGGAGTACCAGACAGCGCGCTCGATGGCAATCAAAACGATTCAGCCGGGAATGTTTGGTAGCAGGGACGAGGTAATATATCGGTGCGCGCAATGCGGAGCAGAAATGTCGAAGTTTGCCGAATAGGGCTCAGCAAGCTGCCGGCCTAGGACGGGCGGACAATAAGCTTTCGGACAGATCGGTTTGGGATGAGGAAAAGCTAGCAGTCCAGTTGAAGGACCTGTCGGAACCTGCCCTGGATTTCGACATTACAGCGACCGGCTTCGAGAGGTCCGTGCTTTGCCGTTGCAGCCGGTCACGGCCTGCGTCCAGACATGAGCGCAATCCGGCCTCGATCAGCATGCGGCGCGGATAGCGGGTCCAAATGTTCCGGTTTCGGATCTTTCGGCGGTGCATCTCGAATGCAACATTTAATTTGAATTTTTTTGTCCGCGCGTCTAGACAATATTCCGATCCCAACTCTCGCTAGCGAGAGCGTTGCATCACTGAAAATCCGTTTTGGGTTGGACGGGTTTGGACCGGGCGGGGATATGAAATTTGCGACGGGGTTGCTGGCGGCGGCTCTCCTTTTTGCAGGGGTGGGCGCGAGCCATGCGGCAGTCTGGATTTCTGATGATCGCGGCGGCCAGATCGGCACCTACGTCGACAAATATCAGAGCCTGCGCACTTCGGGCGAGACAGTCATCATCGACGGCCTGTGCGCCTCCGCCTGCACCATCGTTCTCGGCGCGGTTCCGCACGACAGGATCTGCGTAACGTCGCGCGCCAATTTGGGTTTCCACGCGGCGTGGGATTTTGGCGCCAATGGCCGCGTCACCAACCCCGACGCGACGCACATGCTATATTCGTTTTATCCCTCAGCGGTACGACGCTGGATCGCCGCGCGCGGCGGGCTGAAACCGCAGATGATCTTCCTGCGCGGCAAGGAGCTGACGAGCATGTACCGCTCCTGCTATCTCGACGCACAGGCTTCCTCACCGCGCTAAGACTGAAGACGAAGGCGCAAGGCAGGCACCTCGAACTCAGCCTGCTGACGAAGGGTCACTTGCAAGGTACCCCGGTCTACGTCTCAACAGAACTCTGCTTACCGAGTGCGCGATCACCAACACTATCCAGAGATCGACTGGCGCTCGGTCCCGCACCGTGTTGAGGAGCGAGCGAACTGGCAACGGAGTGCGTCCGGTTTCTTGCCTTGAATGACAGTCAAGCCGGGGGCGGCTAGCTGGGTGAGTGCTGGTGACACGACTGGCTCGTCATGAAAGAGGCGTGCGATCAACGTTCGCGAGGTCCGCTTTACGCCGGTGAACGGAACTCATCTGGCCGCTTCGGCATGTCGGTTTTGTGCCGCTGACTGTAGAAGCAGAAAGAATGCCCTGTAAGCATTGTATGCGGCTGCGGGTCGGCTAAGTTCCGAACCCCGCATGATAATGTCTCCGGCGGTCGTGCGCACATGCCATTTCCACGCTCGGCCACGCTTCTCCAGTACTACTTCAAAAAATGGAAATTTATCAGGCATTGCCATTAGGACTAACGCCGCCGTTATTCGTGCTGGTGGCGCCGCCGGCCGTTAATGATGATGCCGGCGCCATTGAAAGTCAGGAACGTGTTTTTGGTAAAGGAGGCGCAATACCCCCTGTCCCCACTGAAATCGCAACCGCACCTATCGACCTGTTTGTTCATATCCCCCACGCTCGCGCTCCACGCCTTCCACTCTTCACTCCCTAGGCTTCGCGTGGCCGCTAGCGGCTGGAACAATTTGCGTGTATCTCGTTTTTTTACAACATGTGGTCAGCGGGCCACAATTCGGGGTCCCATCGCAGCACATCCGTCGAGACGGCGCTTCGTTCGCGCCTTTTCATCGTGGACATCCTTCCCGGCAACGACGTGTGACCGTCTTTTTGCTCGCTGCGACCTATGGCTTGGATTTAAGCCCAGGATTTTTCTAAGGCCTTCAGGAAGGCCGCCAATCGCGATGTGGGCCTTCGAGATCGCGGTCAAATTTAGCCGCTGTCACGCAGGACGAGTTCGAATCCGAGGTCGATCCGCCGTTCGACACCGCGCTCGAGCGTCAGCGTCGCGGCTGTCCGGCCGATACTGTGGCCGTGAACGGAGATGGTGCTTAGACTCGGAGAGATAAGCTGGCCCATTTCGAGATTCCCGAGGCCGATGACAGCGACAGGCTGCTCTGATGCAGGGCCGCTGCGTAGTCGGCCGGCCTTGCGCAGTCCCGCCATAAAGCCGATCGCGTAGGCATCGTTGGCTGCAAAGACGGCATCCACGCCAGGCAAGTCCACACCGGCGGCGACGCTTCCCGGCGCGTTGCGATCGAGGATCAGCCGGCGCGGCTCGGTCAAGCCCTGCGCCAGCGCTTCTTCTCTGAAGCCGAGCCAGCGACGAGCGCCGCGCGGGTCGTCGCCGCCAATGAATGCGAGATGCTTTCGTCCCTGCGCGATGAGATACTTTGCAACCGCGACGCCCGCCTTGAAGTTGTCGAAGCCGGCGACCGCATCGATCGGCGCCGCAGGCAAGTCCCAGGTCTCGACGACCGGAATTCTTGCGTTGCGGAGCAGCCGCGCTCCGTCTTCCGTCGCCGGCGATCCCACCATGATGATCGCTTCCGGCCGCCGCGACAGCAGCGCCGCCAGCATGCGGTCCTCGCGTTCGTCATCATAGCGCGACTGAGCTAGGATGACCGAGAAGCCTGACGGCTCGAGCTTGTCCGATAATCCCTGAACGGTATCGGCAAAGATCGAGTTGGCGATGGTCGGCACCAGCACACCGATCGAGTTGGTGCGGGCGCTCGCAAGCGAGCCTGCGACGAGATTTGGGACATAGCCCAGTTCCCGCATCGCGCGCTCGACCCTTGCACGCGTCTGTGGCGCAACCTGCTCGGGCAGCCGCACCACCCGGCTCACAGTGATCGAGGAGACGCCCGCGAGCCTGGCTACGGCCGAAAGTGTCGGGGGAAGGCTTTCCCGGATCTCAGACGGGGATTCTCGGTTCATGACCATAAATGCACGAATTTGACTTGCCCAGCTACAATGACAGCGCTACCATTTGGCATGGTAGCGCTAACATAGCTGGAAATGACGGAGGAGGACAGATGATTCCTGAGAGCATGGTGCAGACCTATGAGCGGGATGGCGTGATTATTGTGCCGGAAGTGCTCGACACCGACACGCTTCAAAAGGTGCGCAATGTGATTGCCGAGCTGGTGGCCGGTGCCGCCGATGTCACCGAGCACACCGATGTCTATGACCTTGAGCCCGGGCACACGCCGGAGACCCCTCGTGTCCGCCGTATCAAGACCCCGCACCGAGTTCATCCGATCTTCGACGAGATCGTGCGTAGCCGGCCGGTGATTGAGATCCTCATGCAGCTCTTGGGTACCGGTTTGCGCCTGCATGGCTCCAAGCTGAACATGAAGTCTGCGCAGTACGGCTCGCCAGTGGAATGGCACCAGGATTGGGCGTTCTACCCGCACACCAATGACGACATCCTCGCGATCGGCGTCCTGCTGGACGACTGCGACCTCGAGAACGGCCCGATGCTAGTCACACCCGGCACGCATATCGGAGACGGAATGTGGAATCACCACGGCGAAGACGGCTGCTTCGCCGGCTTGATCGATCCCGATCAGATTGAGGACGAGATCAAGCGTGCCGTGCCCTGCATGGGTAAGGCCGGCAGCATGTCCTTTCATCACGTGCGCGCCCTGCATGGATCGGCCATGAACACTTCCAATCGCCCGCGCAATCTCCTGCTATATGAAGTCGCCGCCAGCGACGCCTGGCCTTTGGCGGGCGTGAAGGATTTCGAGGAGTTCGACAGCCGGTTGATGGCAGGGCCTTCGGTAATTACGCCACGGCTGACAGACGTGCCGGTGCGGATGCCTCTGCCACCGCCGAAACGTCAGGGCTCGATCTACGAGACGCAATCGGCGTCCAAGAAAGCCTACTTCACGCGCGCAGCGTAATGACATCGACATCGCCCGCGGCCCCAAGCCGCGGGCGATGCACTTCAAGAACCTAAATCAAAACAAAAGATACGGGGAAATGCATGACCAAGATGGGAGCCGATGGCGCCGGCAGCTCGCGCTTACGTGTCGTCCTGGCCGCAAGCATCGGCTCGGCGCTCGAATGGTACGACTTCTTCCTCTACGGCACCGCCGCGGCGCTGGTGTTCGGCGAATTGTTCTTCCCCAAGAGCGATCCGATAGTCGGCACCCTGCTCTCGTTCCTGACCTTCGGTGTCGGCTTCGCCGTCCGCCCTATCGGTGGCATCATCTTCGGGATCCTTGGCGACCGCTACGGCCGCAAGCCCGTCTTGGTCGCGACGCTCCTGATGATTGGCTTCGGCACTACCTTAATCGGGTTTTTACCCACCTATTCTCAAATCGGCGTTTGGGCCCCCATCCTCCTGGTCGCGATGCGGATCGTGCAGGGGCTAGGCGCCGGCGCCGAATACGGCGGTGCGGTGATCTACCTGGTCGAGAACGCGCCTGCAAACCATCGGGGTTTTTGGGGCGGCTTTGCTCCGCTCGGCGTTTCCGTCGGTAATCTGCTCGCGGCGGGAGCGTTCGCTTTGGTGTCGATGCTGCCGCACGACGCCTTAATGGACTGGGGATGGCGCCTGCCATTCCTGGCGAGCTTCCTCCTCATCCTTGTCGGCCTCTATGTCCGGCTGCGTATCACGGAAACGCCCGTTTTCAAGGAAGCCGTCCTGGCGCGCGGCATCGTCGAGAAGAACCCGGCGATGGAAGCGCTGCGCCACCATCCACGCAACTTCATGGTCGTACTCGGCGCTCGAATGGCAGAGAATGGGCTTGGCTATTTCTTCCCGGTGTTCGGTCTCAGCTACGTCATCAAGACGTTGGGCGTCCCCAGCTCGGAGGCACTGAGCGCCTTGATGCTTGCTTTCGTCATTGAGCTCTTCGCCATCCTCGGTTTTGCCGCGCTCTCCGACCGGATCGGCCGTCGGCCGGTCTACATGTTCGGCGCGCTCGCCGGCGTTGCGCTCGCCTTCCCCTTCTTCTGGATGGTCGGCACCAAACAGTGGATCCTGATCGCGCTCGCCTTCATCCTGGCGAGAGCCGTGGTTATCGCGGCTATGTTCGGGCCACAGGCCGCCTACTTCGCCGAACTTTTCCCGCCGCAACGGCGCTTTGCGGGTTTCGCATTCGCCCGCGAGCTGGGCTCGCTGCTCTCGGGCGGACCGGCGCCATTCGTAGCGACCGCACTGGTCGCCGCCTATGGCACCTGGTGGCCGGTAGCCTGCTACGCGATCTTCCTGTCGCTCTGCACGGTCGTCGCGATCTGGTTTGGCCCGGAGACTTACAAGGAGGACATCACCGCGGTCGCGCCCGATCCTCGCGAAGAACTTCCGGCGGCGATACCCCAGCGGGCCTGAACGCATGGCGCAACAGCTTCGCATCCTGCAATCGCTGTGGGCGATGGAGCGGCGGCTAAAGGATGAACCGGAGTGGCCACTTCAAACCCAGCTCGTGATGATTCGCGATGCCGGGTTTGACGGCGCCGGAGTGCGCTTCATCGACCCTGATTTCGCGGACGAAGCGACCCGTTTCCTGCGCGCTCATGGCATGATCTGGCAGGCGCAATGCTATCCCAAATCGGTCGATGATTTGAAGCCCGTGCTCGAACTGGTGGCGAAACTCGGCGCCGACCATGTGAACCTGCAACCTGATGTCCGTCCATACCATTTCGCCGACTGCATTCCCTTGCTTGAGGGGTGGCGCCGGCTTGGCGAAGAGGCGCAAGTCGCGGTGAACATCGAAACCCATCGCGACCGCATGACGACCGACTTGCTATTCACCTTGCAGTTGCTCGATTGTTTCCCCGATTTGCGTTTGACGGCAGACCTATCGCACTATCTGGTCGGCAGGGAATTCGCGTGGCCGGTCGATGACACCAACCACGCCATGATCCATCGTATCCTCGACAATAGCTGGGCCATTCATGGCCGCATCGCCAGCCGAGAACAGGTACAGATATCGTTTCGATTTCCACAGCATCAGAACTGGCTCGACCTCTTCTTGGGTTGGTGGGAGTATGCCATCCGTTCCTGGAAAAAGCGCGCCGACCGCGATGCGACGCTGACCTTTCTATGCGAACTCGGACCACCACCTTACGCCATCACCGGCGCCAATGGCCGCGAGTTATCGGATCGATGGCAGGACGCTCTCGTCTTGAAGGATAAAATACGGAGCCTTTGGGATCGGATTACGGCTGAAATGTAGTGGCTCCGCATCAATATTCGCACCTTCGGCCGTTCCTGTGACTGCTGGGGGACCGATGCTAACCCCCGAACTACTTTCCAAAATATTGGACTTGATCGCTCGACGAGGGATTGACCGGGACATCGTCCAACACCTAGCACGACCTGCAACCTCGCCAGTCCAGCTTCGACGAATTCGATGTCCTCGTCGCAAAGTTGAATCGATTGACCCACATCGAAGGGGCCACCAGCTCTTTCTTGAAGGCTTGATCGCATCCGTTGCTGATGTTCACGCATCTTCTCAAGGACGAGGCGGTCTTTCAGACCTACGCATCTGTCTACAATTAACTTTACAGCGTCCGACATTGCATTGCTTTCCGATCGAGTAAATCCAACTATCGCTGTGTTGGATTGAGGCGACCTCTGAGCAAACGCTAAGGTCACGATCGAAAAGTATAGGCGCCATCAAAGAGCGATGCCCTAACTGAACAAAGATACAAACACATCTATCTGATCAGCTGCCGCAACGATCAGCGCGTCGTAGTTGGTTTGCCCTTGAGCTGCCGCTTTCAAAATACACTCGGCAAAATATGCCTTCGCGGCCGGGGTTGAATGTTCCAACGGCACTCTAGTCATAATGTCCTCAAGAACCTTCTTCATGACTTCGATGAGTTCGGGGTCGAATTGAGGCATGGCCGTAGCTCCCGATATGGCCGTCAACCACTGCTGGTTCCGCAATCCCGAATATGGCCTGCAGTGCTGCCACTACGCGGATATGTTTTCGAGACGCTCGCGCCAGCAACGTTATAGGAATTTCAAAGTTGCGGCGCGATGTTCGATCTTCCGCTACGGAACAACAGAACGAGGTCCGAGAATGTGAAGGTTTTCGGATGCCGGCCCCATGACGGAGGCGCGGCGGACACCGGGGGTGGCGTCCGCAAACCTCCAAGGGAGGAAACCGCGGGAGG
>Ga0208193_1001219_pt1 | contig 11574 bp, 4 predicted proteins | sample June2015DPH_17_2_FD_184716 | JGI IMG/M metagenome (GOLD analysis project Ga0208193, IMG submission 184716) | Peatland microbial communities from SPRUCE experiment site at the Marcell Experimental Forest, Minnesota, USA - June2015DPH_17_10... | ecosystem: Environmental > Terrestrial > Soil >...
CGATATCGAGATCGATCCCGGAGCTGTCGAAAGTGGAGAACGGCGTAGCCGTCGCCACGCCCCAATCAAGGATCAATTCCGCATTGATCGTCGTCGGATCGAGCAAGGTCGTCGCCATGAAATTCGGGCTCGCCGCGGCGAAGGAGTTCGTCAGCCCCGTCACGATGACGGGTGCGCCAGCCGTCGAATTCGCCAGGCTCAGAGAACCGGTGCTCACCACGTACTGGCTCGCGGACGCGCCGGATCCGGTGAAGTTGAACGGAGCGACCGCCCGGCCGCCAAGTTGGGAGAGGGCAAGGTTCACGCTGCCCGAACCCTGCGCCGACACCAGGCCGGATGCCGTGGAGAGGTCCAGGCGCACGCGGCCGGCGCTGGCATCCATGGTCGCATTTCCCGACGATTGGCTGGTGAGTATGCCGAAGGCATCGATGGACGAGCCCACGGATACTTGCGCCAGGGTGTAGGCCCCGGCGCCCTGCCCAAATTCGGTGATCACGGTGTTGGGACCCATGGTCACGGTGGTGGTGCCGGGGAGGAAAGTGTCGGTGCCGTCGGCGCCGACCAGCGTGGCGTCCTGCATCGCCAGCGTGTTGCCGCTGCGCGCCGTCACGACTCCCGTCACCTTGTCCAAGCCCGCGCCCTGCACGCTGCTGCCCGCCAAGACCTGAGTCGCGGAAAACGTCACATCGGTCGACGTGGCGATGCTGTCTTCCACGACGCCATCGGCCGTCGTCTCGTCCTCCGCGTCCGTAGTATCGCTGGTGCTCGAGGTCTCGTCGGTGGCGGTAAGTGTTCCGTAAGCGATGGCCAGAGTACCCGAACTCAGGGCCGTGAGCGCCGTGATACCCGGAGTGCCGAGGCTTGCCTTGCCGTTGATTTCATAGGTCGTCGCGGCGGTCGGAACGATCGACAGCACTCCCCCTCCGGTCGCGGTAGCGGTGCTGTTGAAAGGCATGGCTCCCATGTTGAACGAGGCGCTGGTCGTGCTCGTCGTGGTCGGGTTGGAGACATTTTGGAGCGGACCGCGGATGGCTACCTGCTTGGCGTCGATGGGCAGCGCGCTGGCGGCGACCATGGGCGTTACGAGCACCGTATTGTTGGTCAAATCGACGACATTGGACGCCCCCATGTTGAAATTCATGGCCAGTAACGCTTGACCCTTGGACGCGACACCGAATGTATTGTTCGGATCCAGAGTCACCGTGATCTGGACGACGCCCAAGGGCTGGTCGTTCACGTCGATGGGAGCAAGCTGCACACCGTTGATGCTGCCGTTGTCAAAAATGATCTGGGAGGAGGTGTAGTCCAGGGTGACGACGGCGCTGGTGTAGGTGCCCCTCGGAATCTTGGTCGCCCCCAGCACTTCGTCCAAATTGGTCAACGTCGCGAAATCGACGATGGTGCTCGCCGGCAATATCGTCAGCTCCGAGCCGCCGCTCGAGGTCATCAGATCCACGGACACCAGCGTGACCCGGTACGCCAGATAATTGTCCGTCGATGGCGTGGTCGTCATCGTCACCACGGCCGTCGCGCCGTTGCAGGCAGCGAGGGCGATCAGCGCGGCGCCCATGGGCACCAGAAGTAGGCAGCGCCACATGCGGCGCATGGTGGCTAGAAAACGTGGGCAAGGTGCGTTCATGAATGGATCGTCCCTTTCGTTGCCGTATTGTTCAGTGATTCAGGTTGCAATTGAAGCGGCAAATAGGAAAAGATCTGTGAAGTGACCCCTGGATGGACGGCCTGTCGCGTGGTGGCGACAGCGGTCGAAGCGGCGCGCACACCGCATCTGGGTTCAAGCGCGGAGCAGTTCAGGCCGCCGGCTTGTCCCGCACGGGTTCCAGAGGCGAGTCCGGCAAATCGGCTGCCGGCGGCGCATTCGACCGCCGTTGCTGTTTCGCGTCCTGGCGAGCTTTGCGGGCTGCCTCCTTTTGCTTCTTCGCGTGACGATAATTCGGCTTGGCCAACTAATTCTCCTGGCAGGGGATTGAATACTACTCTGCCCGCGCTGAAACACGAACCGAAAGAACGCATCCGGCCGAATCGCATCCCGACGCCAAGAACCAGGTACCGCACGAGCCCGCAATCGCCGCCTGCTACTATACCGGGGCGTGGCAGATCAAACACAAAAGTCCTGGGTGCGCACCGCAAGTTTCGGTTTGGGCGTGCTCGCTTTCATCAATTTACTGAGCTACTTGGATCGCTACGTCGTATCCGCGCTCGCCGAAAGCCTGAAGCATGCGAATCTGGGGCTGTCGGACGCGAATTTGGGATCGCTCATGTCCGGGTTCTTGATTGTTTACACCCTGACGGCGCCTATATTCGGCGCGCTGGGGGACCGGCGCTCGCGGCCCCGGCTGATCGCGCTGGGCGTGGCCTGCTGGAGCTTCGCCACCGCGCTGTCGGGATTTGCCGGCAGTTACCTGACCCTGTTCGCGGCACGTGCCGCCGTGGGAGTGGGCGAAGCCGCATACGTCACGATTGCGCCGAGTTTACTGTCGGATTACTTTCCCGCGCGCCAGCGCGGGCGCGTGATGGCCATTTTCTTCTGTGCCATTCCGGTGGGATCTGCGCTGGGCTATGTGGTCGGGGGGCTCGTCGACAAGACCTACGGTTGGCGGGCCGCATTCTTCGTCGCGGGCATTCCCGGCCTGCTGCTGGCGGCGCTGTGTCTGCTGCTGCGCGATCCGCCGCGCGGTGGACAGGACGCCGGGACCGCTCCTGCCGTTAAACCCGCACCGAAGTCTTCTTCGACCGCGAGCATAGGGAAAGACACCTGGGCGGCCTATGGGCGGCTCATGCATAACAAACCCTATGTGATCACGGTTCTGGCATATACCGCCTACACCTTCGGGCTTGGCGGCCTGGCGTTCTGGATGCCGGCGTTTCTCGAGCGCGCCCGCGGCATGCCGCGCAGCGAGGCCACCGTCAGCTTCGGCACCATCGTGGTGGTCACGGGCTTCATCGGCACTTTCGTCGGCGGCTGGCTGGGCGACTACTGGGCCAAGTATTCCCGACAGGCCTATCTGTGGCTGTCCGCGATCGCCACCTTGATTGCGGCACCGTGCGTGTGGTTCGCACTGACCACTACCTCGCATGCCGCGTACGTGACCTGGATGGTGGCGGCGCAACTGTGCATGTTCCTGTCGACCGGCCCGGTCAATGCCGCCATCATCAATCTCGTCTCAGCCACTGAGCGGGCAACCGCCATCGCGCTCAGTGTTTTCGCGATTCACGTGCTCGGCGACGTGCCCTCCCCCTTGCTCATCGGCGCCCTGTCGGATGCGTCATCCTTGGAGGCGGCAGTCAAAATAGTGCCCATCGCCGTCTTCATCGGCGGCTGCATCTGGATATGGGCGGCACGCGCGCAGGCGCAAGCGCAACCGCAAGCACACCAGTAGTCTGGCAAATAAGTCTTTACGCGGTAGTAGAGGGCCGGAGGCTGGGGTGAGGGGTATCCCGTCCCCTTTCATGAATCTTGATGAAAGGGGACGGGATACCCCTCACCCCAGCCTCCTTCCACTCCTGCCGCGGAAAGGTTTTTTGACGAGACAAGTACAAAGGCTTGCGTTGCGTCAGCCTCGTGCTGCGTGTATCTGGTCGAGCTGCGCGGCCAGGTCGGCGCGCGCGGCGATGTCTTCGATGTCGGCCGTCACTTTGCGCCGCCAATTGGGATATTCTCGATCGGTACCGGGTACGTTCACCGGTTCTGTCATGCCCAATAAATCTTCGATTTGCAGGGCGGTCAGGGCCGCCGCCGAGCGTGCGAGATACAGATGCACGGCATGCGCGAATTCGGCGGTGAACGGATCGAACGGCGTCGCTTGCTGCGCGGGTTTGAGTCCCTGTTCCTGCAGGGCTGCCAACAGCAACTCCCGGTCGTGCGCACGCTCTCGTGTCACTTCGGCTTCGAGCTCCGCGCTGGGATACAGATTCAAGCGGCGGCGCAGTTCGATGTCGCGTCCCTCCCAATAGCTCCGCAACGTCGGCATGTCGTGGGTCGTGACTGTGGCGAGCGCGCGCCGTACGTACTCCTCGGGGCGTCGGAAGCGGCCGTCCAATTTCTCGAACAACAGCACCTTGTAATTGTAGAGCCCGTACTCGGGCATGGCCCGGCGCATCTCATCGGGTACCACCCCGAGATCTTCGCCCACAACCAGACAAGCATTGCGCACGCTCTCCAACGTCAGCACCGTGAGCAACTGCTCGAGGGGATAATGTACGTACGCACCATCGGCGGGCGAGAATCCGGCCGCCACCCACCATAGGCGGAACAGCGACATCACGTGATCCAGGCGCAGCGCCCCGTAGTTGTGCATGTTGCTGCGGATCAACCGCGCGAAGCCCTGCAGCCGCTGCGCCTGCATGACGGACGGATCCTGCGGCGGTATGCCCCAGCCCTGACCCTTGAGCGCCAGAGGATCCGGCGGAGCACCGATTTCAGCGCCCAGGCAGTAACTGCTGCGATCCGCCCAAGTCTCGGACCCTGACGGATTGGCACCCACGGCGTAGTCGCCGTACAGGCCGATGGACATGCCGAGCTCGCGAGCCAGCGCCTGCGCGCCGCGCAGCTGCTCATGCGCCAGCCATTGCAGGTACGTATAGAACTCAATTTCCTGCGGATGAGCAGCGGCGAACTGCGTCGCCGCCTTTCCGTTCACGTCCCGGAACTCCTCGGGCCAGCTCAGCCAGCCGGACGCAGATCCCGAGGCCGCGCGCAAATAGCGGTCGAGCGCATCGAAGCGGGCATGCGTCCGCAGAAGATCGCCGCCCGTGGCCACGAAAGCGAGGAAATCCCGCGCGCGGCCGGTCCCGGCAGCCAGATGCCGGTCCCGGAAATCGCGATACAGCAGCTCGAGCATTTCAAATTTGAGATCCGCCACACCGCGGTAATCGACCAGCGCACAGCCGCGCAGAACGCGCAGGCGATGAGCGGCCGAGGAACCGGCCAATCGCTCGCGCACCGCCGCGCAGTCGATGAACTCCGGCACCAGAGGAACTGAAATGTACAGAACGTTCAGAAAATGCCGACTGGACGCGCTGTATGGGGATGCTCTGGCCGGGTCCGCGGGCGCAAGCGCATGCAGAGGGTTCAGGCCGATGAATCCCGCGCCATGGGGCGCCACCCAGCGAATCAAGGATCTCAGATCATTGAAATCCCCCATGCCCCAATTGTCGCGTGAGCGCAGCGTATATAGCTGCACGGCGATGCCCCACAGCCGCCGGCCGGCAACGATGGGCGCGGGCTCGTAGCATTGCGGCGGAGAGACGACGAGCAGGCTGCGCGCGGCGGTGCCCGCGCCAATCTTCGCCTCCAGTTCGTGATAGCCGGCAGGCAGATCGATCGGCAGCTCGAAACGCCGCCGCGTGATCCAGGTGCCGTCCATTTCGCCCCTCCAGATCTCGGCGCAATCGGCTGTCGAGATCGTGCCATCGCGCCGCGAACCGTCCTCGAAGCACACCGACCATACCAGGGTGGATCCGAATTCCTGGGCGGTCACGTTGATGTCAATGCCGATCCGCGAGCCGTGCGCGGCCGCGATGGGCGGCAAGAACCGGCGCTGGCTGTCGGTCTCGAGCCGGCTGAGTTCGAGCGCCAAGGCGGCCGGCTCATCGACTGCGCATCCCATGGCGCGCAACAGGCTGATCTTCGTTTCCAGAGTGAAGTACTTCAGCTCGCCGCGATAATCGTTATAGGCGTCGCCGATCCCTCTCAGGCGCGCCAGCCTTTCTATCGAAGCCGTGTCCATCATTTCAGCACTCCAATAGCGCGGCGCTGCTGGCCTCGAGGCGGTAGTCGCGAGCGTGGCCAAGGCTCGTCGCTTCGTAAATATCGAGCGCGGTATCGAATTGGCGAATCCATGGCTCGCCGGCCGGTGTCGCCGGGAGGGAAAAAGTCTGCACCGAGCCGCCGGCGTTCAGCAGCAGCAGCAGACGGCCCTGCAGATTGTCGCTCTTTGCGAACCAAATACCCAGCGTGCGCAGGTCTCCGTCCTGCCACTCGCCCTGCTTCATCTCGATGCCGCTCACGTTCAGCCACGTCACGTCCCTGACGCCGGCGCGCGACGCCGCACCCTTGAGGAAGGTCTCGCGGCGGAATTCGACGTGCCGCCGGCGCAATTGCGCGAGCAATTGCACGAATCTCGGCAAATCCGGATTGGCCGCACGCAGATGCCAGTCGAGCCATGATATCTCGTCGTCGTGGCAGTAGGCATTGTTGTTGCCGCGTTGCGTCCGTCCGAATTCGTCGCCAGCCTGCAGCATGGGCACCCCCTGCGACAGAAACAGCGTCGCCATCAAATTGCGCATCTGCCGCTTGCGCAGCCGATTCACGCCGGCGTCGTCGGTCGGGCCCTCGACCCCGCAATTCCAGCTCAGATTGTCATTGTGTCCGTCGCAATTGCCTTCGAGATTGGCATCATTGTGCCTCTCGTTGTAGGAAACGAGATCGTGCAGACTGAAGCCGTCGTGCGCCGTCGGAAAATTGATGCTCGCCGTCGGCTTGCGGCCGTTGTGCCGGAACAGGTCGCTCGAACCCGCGAACCTCTCCGCGAGCTCGCCTACTTTGCCGGGGTCGCGCCGCCAAAAGGAGCGCACCGCGTCCCGGTAGCGGTCGTTCCACTCCGCCCAGCCGGGAGGAAATCTCCCGAGCTGGTACCCGCCCCAGCCCACATCCCACGGTTCCGCGATCAGCTTGACGTAGGCGAGCGCGGGCTCGGCGCGCAGCGCCTTGAAAAGAGCGGAATGTTCGTTGAAGCCGTTGCCTTCGCGAGCCAGGACCGTCGCCAGGTCGAAGCGAAAACCGTCCACGTGCATGGCTTCGACCCAGTACTTGAGACAGTCGATGATCAGAGCGCGAACCTGCGGGTGCTCGCAATTCACGGTGTTGCCGCAGCCGGTGACATTCTCGTAGAACCGCTTGTCCTGCTGCATGAGGCGGTAGTAGACCGAATTGTCGATCCCCCGCAGCGACAGCAGCGGACCGGCCTCATTGCCCTCGGCGGTATGATTGAACACAACGTCCATAATCACTTCGATTCCGGCCGTGTGCAGCGCCTTGACCATGGTCTTGAACTCGGCGACGGCATCATGCAGCGCGTATTGGTTCGCCGGTGCGAACCATGCCACCGGATTGTAGCCCCAGTAGTTGCGCAGTCCGCGATCGCTCAGGAAGCGTTCGGTGACGAAGGATTGACATGGCAGCAGTTCGACCGCCGTCACGCCGATGGACTTCAAATGCTCGATCACCGGAGCCACCGTCAGGCCCAGATACTTGCCCCGCCATTCCGCCGGCACCGCGGGGTGCAGCTGCGTAAAACCCTTGACGTGCAGCTCATAGATCACCGTATCGCGCCAAGGAATGGCGGGCGGCCGGTCGTCCGCCCAGTCGAAGGCCCCGTCGACGACTCGAGAGCGAAGTGGCGCGGAGCGCGAAAGCTCGCGCGCGTAGGGGTCGATCAACGCCGCCGTGCCGTCGAAGCGATGACCCTTCTCCGGTTCGTTCGGACCATGAACGTGGAACGCGTAGTGGGCCCCGGGGCAGGCGCGCCGCGGCGAGATCAGGCCATGCCAGATGTCGCCGGTACGCGCCGGCAGATCGCAGCGCTCGAGTTCGGCTCCGCTTTCAGCGTCGAACAGGCAAATCTCCACCCGGGTCGCGTTGCTCGAGAACAGCGCGAAATTGACTCCGCGGCCGCTCCATGTCGCGCCCAGGGGACGCGGCGATCCCGCCTGAATGACCTTCACTATGCCGGCCCGATGAAAAACATCGCCGCGAGCGGCGGCAGATTGAGCCGCAGGGACAGGGAATAGCCTTGCGCACCCTCTTGCACGACGTGCACCTCGGATTGCCGGTTGTAGGCCGATCCGCCGAAACGCGCATCGTCCGAATCGAATATTTTCTTATAGGTGCCGGGCTCCGCGACCCCGATGGCATACCCGTCGCGGGGCACCGGCGTCGCGTTGAACACGCAGGTGATGGGGGCGCCGGCGTCCCGGCCGACGCAGCGGCGCGCAAACGCCCAGACACTCTCGTCGGCGTTGTGCAGATCCACCCACCGGAATCCTTCGTGATCGCAATCGCTGCCGTACAGCTGTGGAGCCGAACGGTACAAATGATTCAATTCGCGCACGCAATCGCGCAGGCGCGCATGCTCGGGCACCGCCAACTGCGACCACTCGAGCTGCTCGCGATCCCGCCACTCCAGCCATTGCCCGAATTCGGAGCCCATGAACAAGAGCTTCTTGCCGGGATGCGCGCACATATAGGCGAGGAACAGGCGGAAATTCGCGCGCCTCTGCCAGTCGTCGCCGGGCATCTTGGCGAGCAAGGAACGCTTGCCGTGAACCACTTCGTCGTGCGAGACCGGCAGAATGAAATTCTCCGACCAGGCGTACACGAAGGAGAAAGTGATCAGCTGATGGTTGTAGCGGCGATGCACGGGGTTCTGGGCCGCATATCGCAGCGTGTCGTTCATCCAGCCCATGTTCCACTTGAAATTGAATCCCAGGCCACCGTATTCGGGCGGCCGGGTCACGCCGGCGAAGGAAGTCGATTCTTCGGCGATCGTCAGCATGCCGGGAAAAGCGCGGTGCACCGCATCGTTCATCTGACGCAGGAAATCGATGGCCTCCAGGTTCTCGCGCCCGCCGTCCCGGTTCGGCAGCCATTCCCCGGGCTTGCGGCTGTAGTCCAGATACAGCATGGACGCGACGGCGTCGACGCGCAGGCCGTCTACGTGGTAGCGATCCGCCCAGAACAGTGCGTTGGCGACCAGAAAATTACGCACTTCGTGGCGCCCGTAATTGAAGATCTTGGTGCCCCATTCCATGTGTTCGCCGAGGCGGGAGTCGGCGTGTTCGTACAGCGCGCTGCCGTCGAAGTGCGCCAGGCCATGAGCGTCGCGCGGGAAATGCGCCGGCACCCAGTCCAGAATCACGCCGATTCCGGCCTGATGGCAGCGGTCGACGAAGTACATGAAGTCCTGAGGAGATCCGTAGCGCGCGGTTGCCGCATAGTAGCCGACCACCTGGTAGCCCCAGGACTCATCGAGCGGATGCTCCGCCACTCCCATCAACTCCAGGTGCGTATAGCCCAAGTCGGCGACATAGGGAATCAACTGATCCACCGCCTCGCGCCAGCTCATGAACGGAGGGACGCGTTGATCCCAGGGACGCCGCCACGAGCCCAGGTGCACCTCGTAGGCATTGAAAGGCCGGCACCGCGGATCGCCCTGGCCGCGCTGCGCCAGCCACTCCGAGTCCTGCCATGCGTGACCCTCGAGAGAGGTCACCACGGAACAATTATCGGGCCGTAGCTGCATCGCGAAGCCATAGGGGTCGGCCTTGACGAATAACCGGCCTGACCGATCCCGGATTTCGTATTTATAGGCGGCGCCGGGGCCGATGGCGGGAATGGCCAGTTCCCAAATGCCCGACGATGCGCGCGGATGCATCACGTGGACGTCGCCGTTCCAATGATTGAAAGCGCCCACCACGCTGACGCGCTCGGCGTTCGGCGCCCATACGGCGAATCGAGTGCCCGCTGCGCCGTCGCTGGCGTAAGGATGCGCACCCAGCTTGTCGTAAATACGCTCGTGCCTGCCCTCGCCGAACAAATACAGATCGAAATCGCTGAAACCTGTGTCGGTCAATTTCGCGCCTACATCACGGGCTTCACCGCCCATATACGGTCCGCGTATTCGCGGATGCTGCGGTCGCTCGAGAAATAGCCCATGTTCAGACAATTGACGATCGCTCGATGACTCCATTCGTCTTCGAGCACGTACAGCGCGTCCACCTGATCCTGCGCCCGGGCGTAGGCGGCGAAATCTGCCAGCACCAAGAAAGGCTCGCCGTCGCTGAGCAAGCGGTTGACCACCGGCCTGGCGTCGTCCGGGCGCCCCGGCGAAAAGAATCCCGACTCGATGAGATCCAGAGTGCTTTTGAGATCGGGATTCGCATCGAGCTCGAGACGCGGCCGGTAGCCCGCGGCGCGGCGCGCCGCAACTTCTTCCGCCGTAAGCCCGAAAATGAACATATTTTCCGCTCCCACGTGGTCGCGGATCTCGATATTGGCCCCGTCCAGTGTACCGATGGTGAGCGCACCGTTGAGCGCCAGCTTCATGTTGCCGGTCCCGGACGCCTCCATGCCCGCCGTGGAGATCTGCTGCGACAGATCCGCGGCAGGCATGATTTTCTGCGCCAGAGAGACGTCGTAGTCCGGCAGAAACACCACGCGCAGCTTGTCGCGCATGATGGGATCCGCGTGGATGGTGCGCGCCACATTGCTGATGAGCTTGATGATGGCCTTGGCCATCGCATAGCCCGGCGCCGCCTTGCCGGCGAAGATGACGCTGCGAGGCACGACGGCGGCGTGCGGATTCTCGCGGATGCGCCGGTAGCGCGTCACGACGTACAAGAGATTCAAGAGCTGGCGCTTGTACTCGTGGATTCTCTTCACCTGAACGTCGAACAAGGAATTGACACTGAGTTCCACCCCGGTGCGCCGCATGATCTCATCGGCCAGCCTTTGCTTGTTGGTGCGCTTGATGCCGCGAAACTGGCGGCGAAACTCCGCATCTCCGGCGGCCCCCATCAGCCGCCCGATCTCTTCGAGATCGTTTTCCCAGGCCGGCCCCAATCGTTCCGTCAAAAGCGCCGTCAGGCCGAGGTTCGACTGCTTCAGCCAGCGGCGGACCGCGATCCCGTTGGTCACATTGATGAATCGGCCCGGATATAGGTCGGCGAATCCGGAGAACACCTGCTTGCGCATGAGATCGGAGTGCAGCTGAGCGACTCCGTTGACCCGATGGCTGCCGATGACCGCGATATGGGCCATGCGCACGCGGCGATCGCCGTCGTCGTCGATGATCGACAAGCGCCGGCGGCGGTCGGCATCGCCGGGGTATTTTGCTTCGACCGATTGCAGAAAATCACGATTGATCAAGTAGATGATTTGCAGGTGCCGCGGCAGCAGCCGCTCGAACATGGCCACGGGCCAGGTCTCGAGCGCCTCCGGCAGGAGAGTGTGGTTGGTGTACGAAAACACGGCGGTGGTGATCCGCCAGCTGTCCGACCACGACGAGCCGTGCTCATCCAGCAGCAGGCGCATCAGCTCCGGAATCGCCACGGCCGGATGCGTGTCGTTCAGCTGAATCGCTACGGCGCCGGGCAGGGATTCGAGCGAACGTCCCTCTCTCAGGTGCGTCGCCAGGATGTCCTGCAGGCTGGCGCTGACGAAGAAATACTGCTGCTTGAGCCGAAGTTCCTTGCCCTGGGGCGTGGAATCGTCCGGATACAGCACGCGGGACATGCTCTTTGCTTCCATCTGCTCCTGCACGGCGGCCGCGTAGTCGCCGGCATTGAAGGCGTCGATATCAAACGGCGTGATTGCCCGGCCGGACCAGAGGCGCAGATGATTAACGGTGGGGCCGCGGTTGCCCGGAATCAATTGATCGAATCCGACCGCGTAAATGTCGACGGTATCCACCCAGCGATGCGCGACATCCAGGGCCCCGTTCTCGCCTGCCTTGTTCTCGCCTGCCTTGTTCTCGCCTGCCTTGTTCTCGCCTGCCT
>Ga0208193_1001221_pt1 | contig 11560 bp, 12 predicted proteins | sample June2015DPH_17_2_FD_184716 | JGI IMG/M metagenome (GOLD analysis project Ga0208193, IMG submission 184716) | Peatland microbial communities from SPRUCE experiment site at the Marcell Experimental Forest, Minnesota, USA - June2015DPH_17_10... | ecosystem: Environmental > Terrestrial > Soil >...
TTCGTCCCGAGACATTGGTGCTTTTACGCCAAGCCTGTCGTGGGATGGGACCAGAAGGGGACGGCACCGGAAGTTCATTTTGCTTCCGGTGCCGACCCAAAAGCACCACACCCTGTTGGGGGACGGCGTGATGCTTTTAACGATCGGGCGGGCTTGCGGGCGGCCCGATCGATGACGGAGGCAGCATAGCGGGCACGAGCAACTTCATTCGCCGACGGCACATCGCTCATACACATGCCGATGGGCCTGTTTCTCTTCTTCCAGTCGCTTTTCGACAAAACGACGCTCCAGATCCGACAGATTGCTGTGCAGCAACTTTCCATAACGCTCGATATTGGCTGCATGGGTCCATCGTGTTTCCAGCTTCTGTTGCAGCGTCATCAATTCGCTCCCCGATTTTTATTTTCATTTGTGGGTTAAGCTGTGCGATCGCATACCAACCGGCCTCGCTTTTTCTTCAGCTGGCAATTGGGAGATCGTCATTTTCATTTTCGTGCGTCGTCGTATCTGCGACGGACGCGATAGCGCTTGATATTCCACTCGACCATCAATCTTGACCTCGGCCCGCACATAGATCGTCGCCCAGGCGATGGTCGCCCTCGCCGGCAGCTATTTGCTGTTCGGGGTCGCGCGCGAGCGCTGCCCCAAGGGCAGCGATGGTTTTCGTCGAGCATGGAGAGAAAAGTCATCCGCGTACGCCTTGCACAATTCTGAATCATGACTCTTACTCACGTCGCGGCAACGGCTCCATGAGGGGCGCGATTCGACCGGGATTCCGCGAAAAGTAAAGCCTCTGAATTGTAAAGATTTGTGCTCCGAACACGTCAGGATGTTTAGCAACCCAACTGCCGACGACGTAACGAGTTCGGAGCCGGTCGACCCGCTGTGTCACCAGCCGCTTGCAATTGCTGTCGGGCTACAGGATGCTTGCCGGGTGAAGCGCGGGCACGGCGGGAGCCGATCATGCTTTGATCGTGATTAAGGCGCACGACGGCGTACTTTCCGCGGTGTGCGACCTGCTTAGCGGCCCAACGCCGGGCAATCTCGTGACACAGCGGTGAGGAAAATGCCAAGCAATCCTGACCTGAGTGCTGACCGATTCCTCCGCTTCGTGGGACGATGCAACTCTTGGCCGCTGGTGTGGCGCATATTGGCAGCGACCACACTCGTCCTGCTTGCAACCGCGGTTCGTTCCTTGCTGTCGGTGGAATTTGGAAGCAGGTTTATCTACGTCAGCTATTTTCCAGCCGTATCGACAGCCGCCATGACGACCGGTGTTGCCGGCGGTGCGATTGCGACACTTCTTTCCGTCATTCTCGCTCACGTGGGGTCTGACACCCAATTCAACGTCGCGGATCTGATCCGGGCGGTCGGCTTTGTCGCAGGCAGTTCGGTCACTATCGGCATGGCGAGGCTTCTCCACATGGGACGGGATCGCCTGGCGGTCTCGGAAGCAGCCCGCCACGACGAGGAGCAATTGCGCCAGTTCATCGAGCAGGCGCCGGTTGCTCTTGCCATGTTCGATGAGCAGATGCGCTACATCGCGAGCAGCCGCAGATGGCGCGACGACTATGATCTGGATGACCAGGATATCATTGGCAGATCGCACTACGAGATTTTTCCGGAAGTTTCCGAAGCGTGGAAGAAAATCCACCGGCGGGGACTGTCGGGTGAAATTGTCCGCGCGGACGATGACTTTTTTCTCAGGACGAACGGCGACAAGCAGTGGCTCAGGTGGGAGACGAGGCCGTGGTACCGTGATGGGAATATTGCGGGCATCATCATCTTTTCAGAGGACATCACGGTTCGAAAGCAATCCGAAGAGAAGGTCCTGCGCAGCGAAGCCCGGTTTCGCACCATGTTCGAAAACTCCTCCGTCGGCATGGCGCAGGTATCGTCGGCTGGCCACTTCCTGCGCGTCAATGAGCGTCTTTGCGAGATGCTTGGCTACTCGCAGACGGAAATGGAAGGTCTCCTGTTTCAGCAACTCACACATCCCGACGACATTGCCGCCGATCTTCTCGAGGGTTGGCGGCTGCGAGCCGGAGAGATTGACCGGTTCGACCGTGAACAACGCTATATCCGCAAGGACGGCAGTGTCGTCTGGGGGCATCTCTCCGCCGGCGCTGTGCGCACTGCAAGCAAGAAGCTTGCCTATCAGGTCGCCGTCATCGAAGACATAACGGAACGCAAGCGTGCCGAGGACGCCTTGCGCAAATTCTCGCGCGTAATCGAGCAAACGGCGAGCACTGTCGTGATCACCGACGCCGACGGGATCATTGAATATGTGAACCCGCATTTCTCCGAGATCACCGGCTACACCGCGGAAGAGGCGATCGGCAAGCGGCCGGACATGTGGAAATCCAGCCACGCGGGCCCGGTCGCCGATGACGAACTCTGGCACACGATCCAGAGTGGACAGGTATGGCGCGGCGAATTCCACAACCGCCGAAAGGATGGCTCTCTATTTTGGGAAGCGGCTATCGTGTCGCCGATCCGAAACAACGACGGCGCGATTTCGCACTTTGTCGCCATCCAGGATGACATTACCCAGCGCAAGGAAATCGAAAATCAGTTTGCCGCGACGCAGAGCTTAGAGGCCGTCGGCCGGCTGGCGGGCGGCATCGCGCACGACTTCAATAACCTGCTTGCGGTGATTTCGGGAAACTTGGAGTTGATCAAACAACGCAGCGAGGATGACCGCGTTCAGTCGTTGGTCAAACCGGCGCTCGCCGCAGCACTGGCCGGAGCGGCATTCAATCGGCGAATACTGTCTCTCAGCGGCAGACAAACACGCCTTGGGTCGGCGACATTTGTGGTCAACGATCGGATCAGCGATACGAAAATCCTGTTTGACCATACGATTGATCCCAGAATCAAACTGAAATACGTATTGGCCGATGATCTTTGGCCGACGACCGCCGATCCTGGCGAGTTGGATAGCGCACTTCTGAATCTCGTGATCAATTCCCGTGATGCCATGCCGAACGGTGGAGAGATCATTGTACAGACTCAAAACGAGCACTTGGATATCCGCAATGCCCATGCCTTGTTGAAGGGCGCGCAACCGGGTGATTACGCCTGCATCTCCGTGTCAGACAACGGGGTCGGAATGAGGAAGGAAGTGCTGGAGCACGCACTGGAGCCATTCTTCACCACCAAGACCGAAGAAAGAGGGACAGGCCTTGGCCTCAGCACTGTTCGAAATTTTGCGGTCGAGGCGAGAGGTTTCGTTACCATTGAGAGCCAGGAAGGCTTGGGAACGGCCGTCAAGATTTATCTCCCGCGGACGCAGCAGGAATTTGTGGTAAGGAATGACGCGATCGAGAAGACAGAGATTCCGCTCGGGGACGGCGAATGTGTGCTCGTGGTCGAGGACGACGAGCGGGTTCGCGACGTTACACTAAAGCGCATAGAGGCCCTGGGGTATGTAGCGGAGCAGGCGCGATCCGGGTCGGAAGCCTTCGCGCTGTTGAAATCCGGTCTCTCTATTGACCTGGTATTGAGCGATATCGTGATGCCTGGCGTCATGAGCGGACTAGACTTGGCCCGCCGGGTACGCGCTGAAATGCCGACGATCGGATTCGTATTGTCGACCGGTTACAGCGGGGAGCCTTTGGGAAAAACTCAGACGTTCAATGTGCCGGTCCTGCATAAGCCATATACCCGCGAGCAATTAGCCAGGAGTCTCGCGAAAAACCTCCGCAAACGGGCCTAAGCGCGGGAAACGTCGCCTGCGAATACGTAGCCGATGCCACGAACGCTCTTGATCAGCCTTGGCTCGTCGGCTGGATATTCGAGCTTGCGGCGCAGCCGCGCGATATGGCCATCGATTGTCCGATCGAAAGGTGACCAGTCATGGCCATTCAGGGCTTGTGAGATTTCGTCCCTCGAAAGCACTCGGGTGCAGTTCTTGATCAGGAGCAAAAGCAGTCGGAATTCGATGTCGGTCAGATCGATCTTTTCGCCACGCTTCGCCCGAACTTCACGCTTCGCTGGATCCAGAACGCAATCCTCAAAGACATATCTGCAAGCAACGCCACCGTCAACGCCACCGTTCACCGTGTCATCGAAAGCCAGAGGACGAGAGTAGCGCTTGAGAATATTGCGCAGCCGCAGCAACACTTCTCGAATATTAAAAGGTTTCGTGATGTAGTCATCGGCGCCGTGTTCCAGTCCGGCCACACGGTCATGCGCCTTATCGCATCCGGTGATCATGACAATCGGAAGGTTTCGCCTTGTGCGGATTTCCTGCGCAACTTTCAAACCGTCCACTTGGCCCAGCCGAAGATCGAGTGTTATCAGATCAACAGAATTCTCGGCGAGGCAGCGCATTGCCTCATCCCTGTTTCCCGCCTCGAAGGTTTCGAACCCTTCGTCAATCAATGCTCGACTTAACACAGCTCGCACAGCCGGTTCGTCATCGACGATTAAAACGCGAAATCCGGTCATTTGCTACCGTCACTAAAAGCTACTACTCGAAAAGTTCAACCAATAAGGTGCCAGTCAATATTCGAAAGTTCCATAAGCAGCAGGTTTTGATTCTTATCAAAACAAGGGGCCCAATCGGATGGGGCCAAATGTCGCCGGTTCCAGAGCCAGTAAATATCCCAGTCAAAGCCGGCGACTACTTACTTTGACCCTGACGCCTCGGCGCCAGTCAAGAGCGTTCGCTGAAGGCAAAAGAAAAGTCGTTCAGGCTTATTCGGTCTTCTCGTCTGCGCATTTCCAGTCGCGACGCCGCGCCGGTCACGACTTCCTCGCTGAGAAAAAAAACTGGCGCGGCCTTATCAAGGGTACGGCGGCCCGAACCGCTCTCGGCGAATGCCTCGCCCGTGAGGTCTTGGACTGAGCCAACCCGCTCAACTGCACGCGCCGATCTGAGAGAAAGAAAGAATGGAAGCGCGAGCGCTCCGTAGCGCAAAAACCAGCGCCGATCGCTGGAATTGTCGTTTTTGATCTCGCCAAGTCCACTCATCGTCGCCTCCCGTCAAACCAATACTACTTCTCCAGCAATAAGTGTCTTTGTGGCGGATACTCGTTCACAGAGTCGAACGGGCAAAACCGTCCCGCGATGCCGCCGCGGTACCGTCAATCAACAGCTTCCCGGCGCTTCTGCCTGTCAGCGCTGAGCATCGTTACCGGCCGGTCAGCGCCAGCGGCAGTCGATCCGCGCAATTTCGGGATCGACTACAGCCATTCTACCCCCGGCGACCGGCGCCCCAAAAGCGGAATCCCGTTAATTCTTATTGGCACGGAGACACCACACAAAATGAAAGAAAGCCCGAGTTTAGCTGGCTTTTTGTGATACCTTTGAGGATTCGAACCGACACATTCCCGTTTTGTAAGCACCCTTTGAAATATCAAGAGAACTTCAAACGTTTTCTCTGAAATTCGAGCCGGAGACTTTCGGAACTATACTTCCTGGACTTGGGGAATATGGAAGACCAAGTCAGAAAATGTCGTCTCGTTTGACCCTGTGGGCCGACATCGGCGGTGGCATTTAAAAGTCCTCTAAGGACTGACTACAAGCGGACATCGCTCACTCCGTAAGCATAGTCGAGCCAGCCCGCGGTCAACCGGCAAGGTGACAAACTTTTGGTTCGGCCGATAAGGCAACTTTCACACTCTGAGGTACATGCCGGCAGATGCCGACTTTTTATCGTTGCGGGGTCAGGGTAGCATTGCGGTTAATCGACGATCCTTTACCCGGAGGACGGAACCGATTTCTCTTCGCACGCCGCTAGCGCTTCTCTTCATATCCTTGGCTACAATTGCCGCGGTGTGGTGGTGGCTGGCCATTCCGACCAGTTTAGCGCGCGCACCGATCGATCCGAATGCCAAACTGCAGTGCGTATCATACGCGCCCTTCCGCGACCACCAGACGTCACTGTCGCCGGCGACGCGGGTATCGCGGGAACAAATCGCGGAAGACCTCGCCCAGCTGGCCAAAATATCCGACTGCGTCCGTACCTATGCGGTCGATCTTGGTCTCGATCAGATCCCCGAGCTTGCGGCCCAGGTCGGACTGAAAGTCATTCAGGGAATTTGGCTCGGTAGGGACCAGCAGAAGAACTTGACGCAGATATCAACGGGCATACGCCTCGCCCAGGAATATCCGGAAACCATCACCGCGCTCGTGATCGGCAACGAGGTTTTGTTGCACGGAGAAATGACAGCTTCCGACCTTGCTACCGTGATCCGCTCGGTCAAGGCGCAGGTACCCGTCTACGTCACCTACGCCGACGTCTGGGAATTCTGGCTGCGCAACCGTGAACTTTATGACGCCGTCGATTTCGTGACCGTTCATATCCTGCCATATTGGGAAAATTCCCCGGTCCCGGCGAAACTTGCCGCCGCTCATGTTGACGCCATCCGCAAGCAGATGGCGTCGGCCTTTCCGGGCAAGGAAATCCTGATTGGAGAGACAGGTTGGCCGAGCGAAGGGCGGATGCGCGAGTCAGCGCTGCCGTCGCGCACCAATCAGGCCCGGGTTGTCTCGGAGATTCTCGATCTCGCCCAACGCGAGAATTTCCGCGTCAACCTGTTCGAGGCCTATGATGAATTGTGGAAGCAAGAACTCGAAGGCACGGTCGGCGGATCTTGGGGCCTGTTCGATTCCGTGTGGCGCACGCTGAAATATCCGCCCGGCTTCCCCATCAGCAATTTTCCGTTCTGGAAGCTGCAAATGAGCAGCGGAATGGCGCTGGCGATCCTGATATTCGGCGCTGCGTGGCTGACCTTGCGTAGCAAGCCCTGGCAGCCCCGGCTCGTCTCATGGCTTGCGGTCGGAATATCGGCAACCACAGCCGGAATCCTGTTCGGAGTGGCCGCCCAAAAGATGTTCTATGAAAGTTACGGAGCGATTGGCTGGCTTCTGTGGGGCACACTTCTGGTGACGGCAACCGCTTCGCCGGTGTTCGGCGCCAACGCCCTGATGTCGGGGCGCGCACCGCCCACATTTCTGGAATTGCTGGGTCCGAAGGACTACCGGACCCAATCGGTGCTGGCGATCATGCACGGATTGGCCTTGATCGTAACCGTCGTGATCGGCACGGAGACCGCGCTCGGCTTTGTGTTCGACCCACGCAAAATGGATTTTCCTTTCGCGGCCCTCACTATGGCGGCGGTCCCTTTTGCGGCCATGACGCTGCTCAACCGCCCCAAGAAAGGAATTCGCCCTATGGCGGAATCGATATTTGCCGGCGTGTTTTTGGTGGCGGCTATCTATACGGGACTTAACGAAGGGCCGGACAACTGGCAGTCGTTGTGGACTTGTGCTGCCTATCTGCTGCTTGCGGCTATGCTGTGGCGGGCGCGTGCTTGATAGTGCACAAACTGAGAAGGTTACCACGACTAAAGTTTCAAGCGCCGTAAAAGTCGTCTCTGGGTCCAAAATCAGAAGTGCGTTCGTGAAACGAAGCACGCTTCGGGTGCACCATGTCAATCTAGCTGGACTTTTTGGGATCAGTCCAATTGTAGGCATTAAGAACTGTTATACTCACCTGCAAGAAGGCAAGGTAATTTGCATGGGAAATTGAGAAACCAAGATCGATCAGTTTGAGCGCAGCTTCCCATGAGCTCTCTTTCGGCCCGGCCGCCCCTCCATGAATAACCAGAGGCCGGAAGCGACCGTGCTGTCGGTACTTTGCTCCCGGTCGGATACCGTTCGAGCAATGGATCATTAGTAGACGTGGCTTTGACATATCAATCCTCAGATTTGCGGGTCGACGATACGGCGATCGTTAAGCGAGCGATCAAAGCCGTGAGCACGTTACGGATGCTCCACCGCGCCCGTCTCGTTCGCCGGCCATCGATTCATGTGGGGACCGACAACGGCAGCGCGCTCGGGCTGCCGGGCTCCAAGCGTAATCGTGGAGAGAGGGACCGGACTATTGTACGGAGGTTGAGCCATGCGTCGCATTGGTATCAGACGAGCATACCTAAGTTTAGGACCGGCTATTCTCGTGAGAGCGGAAATTCGAACTCTGCGCCAGCGTCAGCGTGTTGGCGCTGACCGCCGCTAGTTGGAGGATTTTCGTTCCAGTGCAAACATGCCCCAGTGCGAATAGCTGATCCATTCATTATGATCGTTCATGTCGTCGGCTCCTTCTGCCAGATCAATTTCCGCGCTCCAGCGAGTAGCAACACCGACCTCGCAAAAAAGCCACCCGAAGGCGGCCTCTGATTTCCCTGAACGTCATTGTTACGCGATGTCGAGCATCATCATCTCGATTCTAGTTTCGTTCGCACCGCTAGTGCAAGCTATACCAGGGTATAGCAGTTGCGATACTGCCTGATGATACCCAGCCGACATTATGTGTGGTCAAGTAATCAAACAAATCAATGAAGCTCTCTTTCGGGAAGACTCTATCGCCTCGCTCTTTGACGAGAGCTTTCCTGAAAGAAGAAGCGCTTCATTGGAGACCACTGCCGTAGGGAAAATCTTGTCGTTCGGTCCCGAGGCCCTACAGAACCTATTCGCTACTGCCATGTCCCAAGCTTTGGCGGCGCAGAACTCCGCCAACCCTCAGGTGGCTGGCTGACAAGGCGAGAAGCCAGGGCTCGTAGACGGCAAGACCGACCGCAGATTGGAAGTTGAGATCGCTGTGGACCGAACCTTCGCAAAGCCGGATTTAAAGACCGTGAGGCCACGCCTAGATGTGATGACCTTCAATAAATGGTTCGCGGCTGGCTTCAAGGTGAGGACTGGCGCGAACATCATCAATGTCAGCTTAGATGGTTCCACCGGTCTCAAGTCGATGTGTTTGGTCCGCGACCGAAGCCGGAAAGCCTGACCCAGGAGCAACTGACGGAATTCAGACGGCGCATACAGCAGATACAGCCAGTCCAGTCCACCACCGTTGCGGAGTAACCTGCCATGGATCGATCTCAATCGAAGCCGCACCGCCGCCATCAGGTGTATGACGGCGATGACTTCCGCGTTCTCAGCCGCATAGTGACAGCTTTGGTTGTCGCGCTTTGGGCCTCGGGAGCCATGCTGCTGGTCAAGGTCTTCTGCCTGTAGTCGCGGCGCGATGCTGTTGGCAAGGCCATTGCTGAGGGGTGACCGGTATCGACTACATCAAACTTCAAGACCAGCATTGAGGATAGGCGTCGATCCGAGGCCTACGGCTAGGCTACGAATCTGTCAAGAGAGCCTTGGGTTGTTGCACTCGACGACGGACCCATGGCCTGCGCTTGGATTGGCATCGCCAATAAGCAACAAAGAGAGCTCCATAAAAGGAACTTGCACAAAAAGCTCATTGCGCAGCCTCCTTGTTTCGAAATCCTATAATTCCGTCTGCTTTGTCAGGCGACTTTAAGTCGGCATAACCATCTGCGGTCGCCTTCCTGGCGGGCCTTGTAGCGATCAGCGCACTTCTTTGAACAGAGAGGAGTTCGCCAAGAATAGTACCGGATGAGACCAAACTTTCCGTGACAAAGGGCGCACCGTTTCGCTGCGTCATTCCGAACATGTTGTGGACTGTTGAGCATTCTCGTCTCCTCTGGGCCTCGCGCGGGCAATGTTTGGTGAGCTCGCCGTCGCACTTCGCGCACACATGAAGTGTGGCTTCGGGATCGTAGTGGCCTGCCAGGTCTCGCGGCGTATAGGGGCACCGCGCGCAGAGTTTGACTCTCATGTGCAGCCTCCCAAGAAGCAGTGGACTTCTTTGCCGTCATAGGTTTGGCTTGCCGGTGGAGGACATACGTGATTCCGACCGTCGGGATGATCGCTTTGGCCGGAATCGTGGACATTTCCCCAGCCGCAATCGGCTATTTCCATCGGCGAGACTAACGATTGAGGCTAATGGCTCAATTGTACGTAGGTAAAAATCCGATATCGAAAGGGATCGGAAGAGTTATACCGAGGTGGTAGTATTTGGGTTGTAGTATTTGGCTTTTAAAGCACCGCGATATGGAAAATCACCACGGCGATCGCGAGTGCCACCTAAAGTAGCAACTGTGTACAGGACTGCCAGATTTGAATAGCCTCATCGCGATGAATCGCGCGGCGTGTGCGGTTAAAGCCGACGAAGCATCGTGCGATGATGGCGATTTCAGTCCCATTACCAGTTCGGGCATAGCGGGCCGCGACCGTCGTTCGGCCGCGCCTGAGCCGTAGACATCGGTACGAGCGGCTGCGCCTCCAGAAAGAATTTCATCTTCGTTTCGGCTCCCTGATTGTGGTCCTGTTGGCCCGTGCGGAGATACGAGACCACAAGCACCCTGGTCCAGGGAACCGCGGCCATGGCCCCTGCTGAGCTGCAATCGAATTGCCGATTTTCCTCTAAAATGCTCTAATCTGGCTCGTCGGAGAGATTGCCGTTGCATCAAGAAGATACGCCGTGACCGGATGCCCAAAATCGCCAGACGACTTCGCGAGCGCGGGGGAACGAATCGTCTTCGTCATCGACGACGATGAAGCGATGCGCGCGACCCTCAGCAGTCTTTTCCGATCGGTAGGCCTGCGGGTCGAACTGTTCGGTTCGGCCCGCGAATTTACGCAGATCAAGATGCCGGATGTTGCAAGCTGCCTGGTTCTTGACATCAGGCTGCCGGGAGTCAGCGGCCTCGACTTTCAGGCCGAATTGGCCGAGGCTGATATTCGCATACCGATCATCTTTATGACGGGTCACGGCGACATTCCGATGTCGGTCAAGGCAATGAAAGCTGGGGCCATCGACTTCCTGACAAAGCCGTTCCGCGACCAGGATATCCTCGATGCCGTGATCAAGGCGCTGGAGCGAGACCAAAAAAGACGCGATAGCGAGAAGGCCGTCTCGGAACATCGAATCCTGCTGGGCTCTCTGACCTCGCGCGAGCGGGAGGTGATGACATTCGTCGCCGAGGGTCTTATGAACAAGCAGATCGCGGCCAAATTGGGCATCAGCGAGATTACGGTGAAGGTCCATCGTGGCCATATGATGCGAAAAATGAAGGCCCGGTCGTTGATTGACTTGCTGGAAATGACTGACCGGCTCGGAATCCGTCGCCCGAAACGCTAGCCAGCTTATACCCAGGTATCCTTGTCCAATCCCGATCCGTGATGCAATCTCTGGTGATGGTGAAGCCGTGGGGTTTCCAGTCTTCGCGTCAAGGAAATACCGCTTTGTCAAAACTTCCGCTGGTCGCAATTATTGACGACGATGAATCCGTACGCGGCACGACTGACAGCCTTGTGAGGTCGCTCGGCTACATCGTCCTTACATTCGCATCCGCGGAAGAGTTCTTGCGGTCGAACCAGATCAATGACCTCTCGTGTGTGATTGCAGATGTCCAAATGCCCGGCATGAGCGGCGTCGAGTTGCAAGCGCACTTGCTTGCCCAAGGCAACCGCGTGCCGTTCATTTTCTTCACAGCATTCCCCGACGAACGGATTCGAGCGCAAGCCCTGAGGGCCGGGGCGATTTGCTACCTGACTAAGCCCTTCGACGGGGACCACCTTGTCCAAGGTCTCCAGGACGCCCTGAACAAGCAAGCCGGTACCGGCGGCTTAGATTAGCCAATACAGCAGCGACCACTCAGCCGGTTCCCGCGCGAGGCGCTGGCCGCGTAT
>Ga0208193_1001222_pt1 | contig 11551 bp, 5 predicted proteins | sample June2015DPH_17_2_FD_184716 | JGI IMG/M metagenome (GOLD analysis project Ga0208193, IMG submission 184716) | Peatland microbial communities from SPRUCE experiment site at the Marcell Experimental Forest, Minnesota, USA - June2015DPH_17_10... | ecosystem: Environmental > Terrestrial > Soil >...
CGACGCATTCTTCGTTAATGGCCCGGTAACATTCCCCTGTAGCGCATAGAGGTAATAGGACGGCTGCTGCTGGACCAAGGGATTCGAGGTGTTCAGAGCTGAGCTGGTTCCATAGGGAGAAAACTGCCCGTGGAATTTGTCTGAACCCGGCTTTGTAAGGATCTCGATTCTCCCGTATCCAATGCGATCGAATTCTGCCGAGAAAGGGTTCTGATTGATACGAATCTCGCGGATCGAAGATTTTGGCGGAAGCTGGCCGCCTGTGAACCCGTCGATGTAAATCTGCCCCCCGTTGGGGCCCGCGGCAGGTCCAGCCAATGCCTGCAATTGACTTTGGAGTTCGTCAGGGTCATCGGACAGCGCGTCCAGGTCGTCTCCGCGAAGAACCAGCGCGCTGGCATTCTGATCCGGATTAATGCTGACGCCGCTTGCTTGGTCTGGAACTGTCACTTCTTGCTGTTGGACAGCGATGGAAAGAGTGAGGTTCAGCTCCTTGATTTGCCCAGCCAGCACGCTCACGTCCGAAACGGATAGCGGGCTGAATCCCGGTGCCAGGACTGACAGTGAGTATGACCCCGGCGCTAGCCTCTGGAACAGGAACCGGCCATCATGATCTGATTTCGCATGGGAGACCTCGTTTCCATGCGAGAGAGCGAGGTCTGCGGACGGAACCAACGCACCGCTCGGGTCAAGTATCTGGCCGTGAATCTCTCCCGCTTGTGCTCTCACCTGCTTCACGACCGGAAAGAGGGCCAGGAAAAGAACAATACCCGCGATTCTCAGATTGCCTCCACGCCGTCGCGGCTGGTGTCCGCGAGAGCGACAAACGGTACAAGATACCGCTCAGAAACGTCCATCATTGGAGACAACCGTGGGTCGCCCTGCTCGACAGCGCAGGAAGATACACAAATCGCCGATGCCTCCCCGATCACAGTACGAAACGAAGCGACCAAGAGTCTTGAGCGACCTACGAGGAACTATGATTTTTCTATGATGGATACGGCCCCTGAACGCAACTCTTTGATTTTTCAATTCGATAGGTTTGAGGTCGATCCGGCATCTTTCCGGCTCCTGCGGGACGGGATCGCAGTATCCATCGAACCGAAGGCTCTCGAACTGCTGATTTTCATGTTGCGGAACCGGGGCCGTTTACTGACGAAGCAGGAGCTTCTTGAAGCTGTCTGGCGTAATTCGTCCGTCACAGAAAATGCGCTTGCGAGAGAGATTGCGTTGCTTCGTCGCGTGTTGGGCGACTCCATCAAAGAGCCCAGGTACATCGCAACCGTCCCTACCCGAGGCTACAGATTTGTCGCGGAGGTGGGTGAGGCCGCCGAAGAGCAATCCGGTCCTGAGCAACCCGTCGCCGCAGGAACATCCAAGCCGCTGGCAGTCTCGAATCCGCAAATGGCGAGACCACACGGCAGAATCATTGTCATCGCGGTGGTGATCCTTCTCGCTCTTGGGGGTGCGCTTTCCTTCCGATTTTTCCATCACCCTCAAGCTCGCCTCCTGGCAAACACCGGAGAGCAGGTCGAAGTAGATCAACTCACCGAATCGGACGGGCTGGACGTTTTCCCTGGTTTTTCTCCCGATGGACGATCCATCGCATACAGTTCGGACAGAACCGGAGCTTTCGAGATTTATCTGCGACAGCTCAATGCAGATGGCGGAGAAGTGCAACTGACCCACGATGGAGGGGGAAACACGGAACCTGCCTGGTCCTCTGACGGACAATGGATTGCCTATCATTCGACTAAAGCAGGCGGTCTTTGGATCATCCCAACCTTCGGTGGCACTTCCCGTCGGTTGACCAATTTCGGCTCACATCCATCATGGTCACACGACAGCGCAAAGATTGCGTTTGCCTCTGGAACAATTGGGGCCATCACCGAAACAGAGCTAGGCACCACTCCGGATTCGACAATATGGACTGTAAATGTCCATGACGGGAATTTGGCACAGCTAACACACCGGACGGGGAGCACCCTGCAAACCTTTGGCGATAGCTCTCCGCAATGGTCGTATGACGACCGGAGAGTCTTGTTTGTAACCAATGGGCGCATCTGGACCGTAGATGCCAGTGGACGTGACGCCCGGCTAGTCCTCGCTGACAGGTTCGCCTTTGATCCCGTATTCAGCAATGATGGGCAGCGAATTTACTTCCTGAGTCTGGACGCGGAGGGATCAAGCATTTGGGAAGTTCCGGTCAATCAGAACGGATCGGCAACGAGTGCGGCCATGAAGGTCTATGGCGCCGGTCCGGGTACTGTCCACTACTTAACCAGTTCGGGACCGAATCTGGCCTTTAGCGTCGTGAACACACAGGACAATCTATATTCCGTCCGCCTTTCATCAAACGGGCAGGCAGGAGCCCCGCTTGCTTTGACACATGACACTCGGCTACGCAAAACGCGCCCTGTCTTCTCTCCAGACAACTCGACGATTGCCTTTCTAGTTACACAGAAGGGGCAGGATGGCCAGGTTTGGACCGTATCCAATGATGGGAGTAATGCACAAAAACTTCCTGGTGACGTAGCAGCCTTTGATCCAGATTGGTGCGATGCGGACAGCCTCTGCTACTGGACTCATGACAACCTAAACCTTGCGCACTTATGGCGATGGAATGTCCATACCAGAGGATTAGAGGATGTCTTCCAAACGAACGAGAGGATGAGTGCGATTCAGCTTTCTCCGAACGGACAATTCGCTGCTTATCACCGAACGGACAACGGACAGGTCAATGTGTGGACCCTTTCTCTCTCTGATAGTCACGCCAGCCAGCTAACCTTTCAGGAGCGCATTAAAGGTTTCCCCGCCTGGTCACATGATGGCAAATTCCTCGCCATTGAAGTTGCGGATGGAGTAAACACTCAGATTGCCGTCATACCCCGGGCTGGAGGACCACTCGTTCCCCTGACACACGACACAGGACAGAATTGGCCCGCAAGCTGGTCTCCGGACGACAAGGAGATTGCATTCGCAGGATTCCGAAACGGTATCTGGAATGTGTTCGCAGTCTCCAGGTACTCAGGGAAGGAGCGCCAACTGACCCACTACACTCACGCCAATACATTCGTTCGTTACCCGGATTGGTCTCCGGATGGCCGTAATGTCGTCTATGAATATGGAACTTCCAGCGCCAATGTCTGGTTGCTGAAGTTGGCCAAGAAGTAGAGCGCCAAGTGAATCATTGGGTCTCAGGGACCGGCACTGACCTAACGATGCGTCGCCAGTTACCTAGATGGCTAGAGCCGTGATTAAGACCTATAAGCGTTGTCATACCTAGCTGTAAAAGGTTACAAGGCTTTGTGAAATACCTCCTAGTAAGGGTTTGACACCCCTAGCTCCCTATGGGTAGCATCTATCGCAACGGAGTTTAGACAAATGGCCAAGACCGACATTCAGGGCACCTTGGATCTTCTCATCCTCAAAACGCTTTCACAGACGGGAGAGCTGCATGGGTACGGAATTGTCCTGCATATCCAGACTGCCTCGGCTGAATTGCTACGAGTTGAGGAAGGTTCTCTTTATCCAGCGCTCCATCGCATGGAGCAGAAAGGCTGGGTCAATTCGCAATGGGCGCTCACCGAAACGAACCGGAAAGCGAAGTATTACAAGCTGACTGCCGTTGGACGCAAGCAACTACAGGAAGCCGAAAAGAGTTTTGAACAACTGGTGAAAGGCGTGCGCGCCATGTTGCGCTACGCGTGAGGTATCCCATGTCGCTTTTCCGCCGCATCTCGAACTTGTTCTGGCGTTCAAGAATGGATCGCGAGATCGATGCTGAGATCAAATCTCACCTGCAAATGAGAACTGAGGACAATATTGCTTCCGGTATGCCGCCAGATCAGGCGCGCCGGGACGCATTGATTCGTTTCGGAAACCCCACGGTAACCAAGGAACGAGTCACGGCCTCGGATGCCGCACTCACGCTGGAAAGTATCGGCATGGATGTGCGATACGCGTTTCGCCGACTCGCAAAATCGCCGGGCTTTTCGATTACTGCCATTCTGACGCTTGCTCTTGGGATCGGAGCAACCACAGCCATCTTTAGCGCTGCCTATGCGCTGTTGCTTCGATCGTTACCCTTTCAGCATGCCGACCGAATTATCGGTATCTATGAGACTCACCCACAGGTTGTTGGACCCGCAGAGGTCAACTTTCTGGACTATCAGGATTGGCGCGCACAACAGAAAAGCTTCGAGCAGGTAGCCGCATATTCCGGCACGAGCTCCGATACTATGTCGCTGGTTATGGAAGATCATGGGGAACAGGTTCACACGGTTCTAGCGTCCAGCAACCTGTTTTCGCTTCTCGGTGTTGTACCTATTCTTGGCCGCACTTTCGTGGAGCAGGATGACACTCCGAACGGAAATCATGTCGTCGTGCTCAGTGCCGAGGCCTGGCAGCACTACTTTTCGGGTGACCGTAGTGTCCTTGGCCGCAACATCGATCTCAACGGTATCAACTACACCGTGATCGGCGTACTCCCTCCTGGCGACGCTTATCCCGCAACAGGCGAATTCTGGATGCCTCTTTCGCTGATGGACAAAGACATGCAGACCCGTCGCGTGGGGCACACACTGGATGTCTTAGGCCGCCTAAAACCTGGTGTTGAAGTAGCACAGGCACGGACAGATATGCAAACCATTGCGGCACGGCTGGCGCAGGTCTATCCGGCAACGAATAGAAATATCGGCGTGCTGCTTGTTCCGCTGCGAGAGCAACTCGTGGGCTCGTTACGACCGGCCGTTCTTACGCTCCTGAGTTGCGTTGTCCTCGTCCTCTGTATCGCCTGTGCCAATGTCGCGAATCTCCTTTTGGTACGAGCTGCTACCCATGTCCGCGAAGTTGCCGTAAGGCAGGCCCTTGGAGCAAGCCGCCTCCGCATGTTCACACTGTACCTTTCCGAAACATTGATTCTGTGTCTGCTTGCAGGTTTGCTTGGGACGATACTCGCCGCGCTCACTCTTCCACTCCTGCGGGTGGCGTTCACGCATACGGCGGGGGCGGACCCATCGTTGGTCGGATCGATTCAGCTGAATGTACCAGTCCTGCTGGTGACGTTAGGCGTCTGTCTGTTCACCGCCATTCTCTTTGGGCTATTACCGATGATCAAGACCCCGAGCAAATTGGCCGAATCGCTGCGTCCGGGCGACCGCAGCAGCACAGGCAGACAAAGCTGGAGCAGAAGTGCACTCATCTCCACAGAGATCGCGATAGCCATCGTTGTGCTATTTCTGGGAACGCTGCTGATTCGGAGCTTTCAAGAACTTATCAGTGTGGACCCTGGTTTTCGCACCGATCACTTGCTCAGCCTTGAGATCACATTGCCTCAACCTCGGTACGAAGATTCAACTCCAGCGACCAATCACTTCTACGAGCGGCTGATCGATAAACTACAGCAATCGCCAGGCATTTTGTCAGCTGGGGCGACAGACGCCGTTCCGCTGCAGGCATCTCATGCGATGACGCGATTTCTCATTGCGGGCGCGGCTCCCGTGGCGCCGGGCGCCTTGCCGATGGAGCAGGTCCGCTCCGTCAGCCCAGACTTCTTCCATACGATGGGCCTTGAATTGAAGCAAGGCAGGGCCTTCGAACAAAAAGACATTGAGAATAGTTCGCATTTCATTATCGTCAATCAGGCATTTGCCCAACGTTATTTTTCCGGCAAAGATCCGTTGACGTCAAGCGTCCTGATGAATGTCCTTAGCCCTCATCCGGAGAAGATGCCTGTGATTGGAGTGGTCTCGAACGCTCACGATCTGGGTGTTGAGACTGAGGCTGAGCCTGAACTTTATTTCCCTGGGTTTGGAGTTCATGCGGTTCTCTTGATCCGCACGAATACTGACTCGAAGAGCATACTTCCCGAGGTGCGCAGCGCTGTCAGAGACCTCGATCCGAATCAGCCAATCTACCACGTTGAGACCATTGATGAGGTCCTTTCCGATTCCCTGGCTCGGCAGAAGATGATCGCGGTTTTGCTCGGAATCTTTGCTTTGCTTGCGCTCACCCTCGCGGCCATCGGCATCTACGGAGTGATCACCTATTCGGTCACACAACGCCAACGTGAGATCGGGGTCCGCATGGCACTTGGAGCAACCCGAGCGAAAATCTTACTCCTGATTCTGCGGCAAGCCGCTACCTTCACTGGCATTGGAGTTCTGGTGGGACTGGTTGCCGCCTTCGCAAGCGCACATCTTGCAAGCGCGCTTCTATTTCAGACCAGTACAGTTGATCCCATCTCTATTTGTGTATCGATCTTTGGGCTCATGGTTATTGCGATGTTGGCTGCGGTCTTGCCCGCAGGCCGGGCCGCAACGATAAACCCCATTGAAGCTCTTCGATCTGAATAACGCTACGTGTGAGGTAATCCCATGTCGCTGTTTCGCCGTATCTCTAATTTATTCTCACGCGGGAAGTTGGAGCGGGAGATACAGGACGAATTGCGTTCCCATCTCGACATGCGCACAGCGGAAAACATCGCGGCGGGCATGTCTCCTGAGCAGGCTCACCGGGATGCTCTTCTACGATTTGGGAATCCCGCACTCACGAAGGAGCGAATTGTGGCCGAAGATGCCGCGCTGACGCTGGAGAGTCTGTTTGCGGATGTCCGCTACGCTCTTCGTCAGCTCGTGCGCAATCGTGGGTTCGCCGTCATTGTCATCCTGACGTTGGCCCTTGGCATCGGTGCGACGACGGGCATCTTCTCGATCCTGAATGCCTGGATCATCCAACCTCTGCCGCTGAAAGATCCGCAGCAGCTCGTCATCTTCTGGCGTGCAGCGGCAGACAGCCCGAATGAACCGGCTTACTACTTCAGTTGGCGGGATTATTTGTATTTCCGTGAACGCAGCCATGCGTTTCAATCGCTCGGCGCATCCTTCGAGCGCGGATACACCTTGACGGGCGTTGGGGAGCCTGAGAGTTTGCATGGTGGGATAGCCAGTAGGACTCTCTTCGCCACGCTGGGAGTATCAGCTTTTCGTGGGCGGCTCTTTCTGACGGATGACGACACTGGGCCTCCTGTTGCAGTGATTAGCTACCCTTTGTGGACGCAGCGATTTCACCAATCCTTATCGGTGTTGGGCGAGACACTGACACTCAATGACAAACCTTTCAAGGTCGTCGGGATTCTTCCTTCGGGATTCTCCTACCGGGTCCTCGACCAGCCGCACGATATAGACGTGTGGACGTTAATTCAGGCCGGAGATCCCCAATACAAACAGGACTCGGTAACCGCAGTAGCGATCATTGGACGACTCAATCCAGGCATGGCCATCGCGCAGGCGAGATCGGAGATTTCGCTGTTGCAGGCGGAGAACGACCGGCATTATCCCGACATTCCGAAGTCAACCACGTATCTCTCAACCTTGCAGCAGGACAACACACGCGAAGTCAGGGCTTCGCTTCTTGTGCTGGGTGGAGCGGTTGGATTGTTGCTCCTTATTGCCTGTACCAATACCGCGAGTCTAATCGTCGGCAGAAACATTCAGCGAGAAAAGGAGTTTGCCATTCGCGCCGCTCTGGGATCGAGCGCCCGTCGTCTCCTCGTCCAATTGCTGGTTGAAAATCTGGTGCTGTACGGGATTAGTGGGGCTCTGGGCTTATTGATTGCTTACGGCTCGGTGCGTGGCTTCATCGCCTGGAACCCCTTCGGCGCGCTTCCGGCGCGGCCAGTTACAGTTAGTCTGCCAGTATTGGCAGTTGCTGCACTACTCACTGTGTTGTCCGGGCTGATCTTCGGAGCCTATCCCGCATTTCGGGCGGCGCGGCTCAATGTTAATCAGGCGTTGCGTTCGAGCAGCTCCGGCACTTCTGCTGCTGCGGGAAAGTTGCGCTCACGGAACATCATTGTGCTGACGCAGATTGCCCTTTCCGTCATCCTCTTGATTGGCGCGTCGCTGTTGCTGACGACCTTCCTTCACCTGAATGCACAGCCTCTTGGGTTCAATCCCGCCGATACGCACGTCATCAACCTGTCTCTACCGCATAAGCGGTACGGTTCCGACACGCAGCTTACCCAACTTGCGGATCGCTTATCTGAGCAACTGAGAGCACTTCCTGGCGTAGATTCCGCAGGAATGACGTACTTCCTCAGACTGTCGGACGCCGGGACAGAACCGTTCCAAATGGAAAGTCGCGGCGATCTTACGGAGGAGCATCTACCGCAGGCCGTTCCCGTTACCGTTGGGCCTGGATATTTTCGGGCAATGGATATTGCGACGGTGGGGGGGCGAGACTTTGCGGACTCCGATGTGCAGGCGACACGCCCGGTCGCCCTCATCAATGAAGAAGCGGTGCAACGCTACTTTGGGGACAAGAACCCGATTGGAGACCATCTCCGCATCGGAGACCCGAAAGACCCAGAAACACAGAAGAATCCCTGGCTCGAAGTGGTTGGCGTCGTGGCAAGTACGAAATCAACTCGGTACAACCAGATTGCATGGGAGGCCCGCCCGGAAGTCTATACGGATTACCAGCAACAGCAGATTCACCAGTATTTTGCAAATTCGGATTACACAACCATGTTCTTTGTCGTGCGCACACAACCGGGCGTGGCATTGAGTGACGCGATCATTCAGAAGACAATTTGGAGCGACGATCCCAATTTACCCGTAGGGGCAATCAAGTCTCTCGGAGAGATGGTCGCCGGACTCCAGACGCAACCACGAATCCGCGCACACCTGCTTTCGGTCTTTGCAGGTTTGACGTTGCTACTGGCCGCTATCGGCATCTACGGGGTCATGGCTCAATCTGTGGCGCAACGGTATCGGGAGATCGGTATTCGCATGGCATTGGGAGCAGATCGTCAGAACGTTCTCCTGTTGGTATTGAAGCAAGGCATCACCTTAACACTCGCGGGAGTATTGCTCGGAACGGTGGTCGGTCTAATCGCTGTCCGATTTATGAAGAGCCTTCTTTATGGAGTCACCGCTACCAATCCTGAAACCTATATCGGGGTCGTTGCTGTCGTCTCCCTGGTTGCCCTCGTCGCCAGTGTTCTTCCTGCGCGGAGAGCGGCATCGATCGATCCGGTTCGTTCGCTGCGTACAGAATAGGACTACCGAAAGGGAACATGTATGTGGATTAGTTTGGTTTTGGCCTCGGCCATGATGCAACAGCCATCAACCGGCACGGCCAGCATATCAGCCAAGATCGTGGATGCCATCGACCGCAATTATCTCTATGCGGATGCCGATTCCTGGAAGCGCCTCCGCGTCGATCTTCTCAGCAACACCGACACAACTGCCTCTTCGATGGATCGACAGTTGGCGAAGCTCCATGACGGAGACCTCCGCATCTTCACATCCGAGCAGATCGCTGCGTTGCAGGCGGAAACTGCGGGGAAAGAGCAAGGAATTGGATTAGTCGATTTCTCTGTCATTGTGGAGCCAACCACCGGTGACGTAAAAGTAATAACTCCTCTTGTGACATCGCCAGCGTTCAAGGCGGGGTTGCAGCCTGGAGATGTGATCGTGAGCGTCAACGGACAAATGACTCGGGGATTGCTCCATGAGGATGTCATGGCGATGTTGCGAGGTGACTCCGGCAAGATCGACCTAACGATTCGCCGCGATAACAGACAGATTCAGATGCAAGTAGCAAAAGAGGCGTGGGTCGAACAGGCTGTCGAGTCGCACAGCTTTGTCGCACGTAAGCAACAGTTGGGATATATCAGCGTCCGCCTCTTTACTCCAGACTCGGGGGAACAAGTACGCCAGGCTGTGAACGCGCTAACGACTCATGGCATTGATAAGTGCATCATTGATTTACGCAACAACCCAGGGGGCTATCTGGACGCGATGGCAGTGGCCGGAAGCGCATTTACCGATCAGACGCTCGGCTGGAAGGTGAGGCGCGATGGCACGAAAGAGCCGATCCATGCAACAGCCAAGCCATTCAAAGCCATGCAGCTTGTCGTTCTCGTCAACGAGGGCACCGCAAGCGCTACGGAGGTGCTCGCCGCTGGTCTCCGCGATACAACCGGCGCTCATCTCGTTGGAGCAAGAACCTATGGACGGGGACAAATCCAAACCTACATCGCTTTGAACGAGAGCGCAGGAATTGTGATCCCAGCGGCGAGCGCCGAAAGCGTGAAGGCGATTCGTTTCAACAAAGGGTCCGGGCTTTCACCCGATGTTCTTGTTGCCTCCACCATAGGAACGCAGACCATTGACGCGGCGTATCTGAGAGCTGTTGAATTGTTGACACATGGCTGAACGGCAAAACCTCAAATCAGGAGGATATGTGCGTACTCTTCGGAAGAGTCTGTTTATTTCAATAACCGCATTTGCTGGGTTGGCATCAACAGGGTACGCGAGCGACAAAAGCATTGATGCTTCTAAATGTATCGTCACCGCATAGCCGGATGGGTCTCCGGATGGCTGTAGTGTTGTCTATGAATATGGAACTTCAACCTCCAATGTCTGGTTGCTGAAGTTGGCCAGGAAGCAGAGCGCCAAGTGAACGACGGTATATATCTCATAGTGACTTGTAACAGATAATTGATTTCATTGAAGAGGGATTAGTCCTGTGAAAATGCTGCCTGCATCTATAGTCGTTGGTCTATTGTTGGTTCCCACATGCACTTACGGAACCGACCGCAACTCAATCGCGCTGCTTCATCAAGCGATTCAGGCACAGGGCGGAGAACAAACGCTGCGTTCGTTGAAGAGCGTGCAGAGGGAAAGTTTCGGCTATCGAAACGAACTGGAAGAATCCGAACGGCCCGAAGGCCCTTACATTACCGAGTTCGATACGCTGGTGGAGATACATGATTTCGCAGGTAATCGTTACCGCAGCGTCACTGACGGCGTAGTTTATCCAGCCTTTAAGTCCTCGTCCGGCAGTGTCGCCGATGGCAACGTCGTCATGCACGTTTCAGGCACGACCAAGAGCGCGGGCACGCCGCAGCAATTGGAGGTGATACGCGAGCGTGAGGCTTTAAGCCCGGAGCGGCTGCTTCTCACAGCTCTGGACGCACCCGATGCCCACACGGAGCCGGATACGGTTCTGCAATCCGTCCCTCAAAACGTGGTGGCATTCACCCTGGACGACGCCCCGGTGCACATTTACATCAACGCATTTACTCATCTACCTACGGCTGTCGATTACTCCGGCCCACTGGCCAGGAGCGGTTACTGGAAGTTTCTTGGCGACGTGACGATGCGTACCTATTACAGCCTCTGGTGGCTGGCGAAGGGCAGGATTCACCTTCCGATGCAATGGAACATTGAGAGCAATGGATTGCCGGATCAGATGTATGTCATTCGCAAACTGCAAATCAATGAACCGCTGATCGAAGCGGACCTGACGATCCCTCAAGAGGTCCGTGCTCAATACAAGCCTGATAGTCCCCCTTTGAACCTTGACAACATTCCGTTGGGCAATCCCAACAAACCAGCGCAGGAATTAGCGCCTGGCATTGTGTTTATCCCCGGATCGTGGAACGCGACCTTTGTACGCCAGGACGATGGCATCGTGATTCTGGAAGCACCCATCTCCTCCGGCTACACGGCGAAGGTCCTTGCGGAGGCACGCCATCGCT